>PPFU01004078.1_pt1 | contig 33940 bp, 30 predicted proteins | sample 1535991 | NCBI WGS metagenome assembly PPFU01 (sample SAMN04901290, study PRJNA319586) | Hypolithon metagenome, whole genome shotgun sequencing project. | isolation source: Antarctic Hypolithon | place: Antarctica: Miers Valley | collected 2014
TCTTGATCGCGTCGAGATCGAAATAGCGCGACCCTTTCACCCGCAAACGCCCGACCGGCGCCTCGATCACCTCCAGCCGCACGATGCCGCGCTTAGCTTCCTGCGCCGGGATTTGCACACTCACCGTCTGGTAGCCTTGGTCGCGATAGGCTTGCTCGAGCGCCTGCCTGGCCCCCTCGACATCCGCCGGCGTGCGGCCCGGGCCGAGGAAAGGATAGACGGCATCCTCGACCTCGACCTTAGGCAGCTTCGTTGCGCCCTGCACCCGGTATTCGCGGATGTACATCGGCGCGGTCGAGCCTTCAGCAGCCACCGCTGCGCCTGCGCCAGACAGGCCGACGAGCGCCCAGAGGGCCAGGGTCGAGAGTGAAAGTGGTGTGAGGCGCATGAGTTCGGACTCGATAAAAAGTCGAGGCGGCGTCTCTTAGCCCTGCCCTCCAGCTCCCTCAAACAGCATTGTGTGACAAGTTCGTCACAAAGCGCGCGCACCAGTCCTCGCGATCCCTGGCACTGGCCGGTTTGCGTTTCACGCGATCCCGGCCCACGCTCCCCCGCGTGCTCCACCTCCTCCAGCGCCATCCGTTCCCCGTGGTGGCGCACTTCGATTTCTCGCTGGTGCTCACGTATGCGTTCCCGCGCGAGCTGCTCACGCCGCTCCTCCCCCCGGTCCTCGAACTCGACACCCACGGCGAACTCGGCTTCGTCGCCGTCGCGATGGTGCAGACTTCGCATCTGCGCCCGGCTGGTCTCCCGCAGGCGCTCGGGCAGTCGTTCTTCCTCGTCGGCTACCGCATCTTCACCCGCTTCCGCAACCGCGCCGGACGCCGCCTGCGCGGCTTGAGAATCCTCCGCTCCGACACCGACTCGCGCCTCATGCTGCGCGGCGGGAATCTCCTCACCCACTACGGCTACCGGCTTGCCCGGGTCGCCTGCCGGCGGGAAAACGACACGCTCGCCATCGGAGCCGTCACCCCCGGCGGAGCCGCCGACATCGCCGTCGCCGCCTCGCTGGAAAAAGATCCCAAGCTCCCGCTTGACTCCCCCTTCGCCGACTGGCGGGAAGCCCGCCGGTTCGCCGGCCCGCTGCCATTCACCTTCGACTACGAGCCGCAGACTCACTCGATGATCGTCATCGAAGGCGTGCGCGAGCATTGGCAGCCGCGTCCCGTCGCCGCCGCCGTGACCCGACTCACCTTCTTCGACCACCCACCTTTTCAAGGAACCACCCCCCGCCTCGCCAGTGCCTTCTTCGTGGAAAATATCCCCTATCGCTGGCGGCGCGGCATCCGCGAGCCTCTCCCGCTGTGAATACACCAATCCGCAATCCGCAGTCGCCCATCCGCAATCGCTTCGAGGGGGTGTCGAACATCGTGCGGTTCAACTGGCCGATGCTTGCGGGAAGCGCGGCGGTCTCTCTCGCCGCCCTCACCGCCGCTGGCTCGCGACAGCTCCCGGTCGCGGCACGCCTCGCCGCCGCATCGGCGGGAGCCGGGGCGCTCTGGTTCCTCGGAGCCGCGCTCGCCGCCTCATACCTCATCTACGACCGCTCCGATCTCTACCGCTGGCGCTGGCTGCGCCGGGTCGCGCCCGCTGATCCGCGCGACATCGCGAATCTCCACGCCGGCTTCGATGAGACGAGCGCAAGCCTGCGCCTTCTCTACCCCGAGGCGAGGTTGCGCGTGCTCGATTTCTACGATCCGGAGGTGAACACAGAGCCCTCCATCGTCCGCGCCCGACGGCTGCATCCGCCCGAGCGGGGAGTCGAGCCGGTGCGTGCTCACGCCATCGGCTTGGAGCCCGCGTCGCTCGATCTCGCCTGCTGCATCCTCACCGCTCATGAAATCCGCGACCGCCCCCGGCGCGTCGCTTTCCTCGCGCAAATCCGGGCCGCCCTTCGCCCTACAGGCCGCCTTGTCGTCGTCGAGCACCTCCGCGATGCCGCGAACTTCACCGTCTTCGGCCCCGGCGCGCTCCATTTCTACTCCCGCGACGAATGGCTCCGCGTTCACCGCGCCGCCCGCCTGCGCATCGTCGAGGAGTTCGCGATCACCCCCTTCGTCCACGTTTTCGTCAGCACACCCGATGTTTGACCTCACGCTCCACCTCCGCCTCGCGGGTCTCTCGATGCTCGTCCTTGCGTTCGCGCACATCCCGATGACGCGGTATTTTCGCTGGCGCGAGGACGCGGCGCGGATGACGCCGTTCAACTGCCAAGTCTTCCATGTCCACTGCTTCTTCGTCTGCCTCGCCGTGGCGCTCATGGGCGCGCTCGCGCTCGTCTGGCCGTCGGCGTTGCTCGCGCCGAGCACGCTGGCGCGGTTGGTGAGCGGCGGCATCGCGCTTTTCTGGCTCGCGCGGCTCTTCGTCCAGTTTTTCATCTACGACCGCGCGCACTGGCAGGGCAAACGTCTCGAGACGACCGCGCACATCCTCTTCACGCTGCTCTGGCTCTATTACATCGCAGTCTTCGCCGCCGTCTGGTGGCGGCAGTGAAGCCGCCCCGCGGCTTCCCCGGGTAGCGCCCGCGCCCCCGCGGGCTGCTTTCGGCGCCCTCGCCGAAAGATCCAAATCCACGGCGCAGCCGCTGACCCAAATGAACGTCTCTCTGCCAGCGATTTGAATTGACGCTATCGCGTTGGGTTGGGTGTTTCGGCGAGGGCGCCAAAACCAGCCCGCGAGGCGCGGGCGCTACCCCGGCGCGGCACGATCACGCGTTCTGCTCGATGGCGCCGCTTTTCTCCCGGTAAAGGTCGAGCGGCTCGGCGAGATCGAGCGCCAGCACCCAGCCGACGTCTTCCGGCAAAGCCTCGGGCAGCAGGATATCCGTCGTCCCCGGCACATTCGCCCACGGCGCGCCGCCGACGATCCGCCACGCCAGCTCACCGCCATGATGCAGCACGCGGATGCGCTCGATTTTGCTCCGCAATCCTTTCACCAGCAGGTTCTCCCGCGGCTGATCCCACAGGAAAATATATATGCAGCGCCCATCTTTCCCGACCGTCGTCGGGTGCCAGCAATGGCCGTGCGGCAGCCCCTCCGCGCTTTCAAAGACCGCCTCGCGGTAGCGGGTGTTGTAGCCGCCGATCTCGCCCAGGCGTTCATGCACCTCCGGGGGAAAAGTCCCGTCCGCCCGCGGCCCGACGTTCAGCAAAAGCCGACCGCCCCGGTGGATGCAATCGACCAGCACCTTCAAGACGAACCGCGTGCTCTTCCACGTGTCGTCGTTTTTCCGGTAGCCCCAACTGTCGTTCAGCGTCATGCAAAACTCCCAGTGCCCATCCGGCCGCGCGATGGGCAGGCCCTGCTCCGGCGTCGCGTAGTCGCCGTGTCCCTGGAGGCGGGAGTTGAGCACCGCCTGCGGCGCCCAGCGGTCGAGTTGCGCCCGCAGCCCCGCCATGTCCCAGTCCTCCGCCGTCCGCTCCCAGTCGCCGTCGAACCAGAGCAAATCCGGCTCGAACCGCTCGCACAATTCGCGCAACTGCCCGCGGTGAAACTCGAGAAAGCGCGCCCAGCCCGGGCGGTCGTCCTTCCCCGAGTCGTTGAACCGATTGCGCTTCTTGAAGGCCGCGTGGGGCGGGATCGAGGCGTAGTCGGGGTGCGACCAATCGAGGTGCGAGAAATAGAGCCCCACGCGCAGCCCTTTTTCCCGCAGCGCCGCGCAGTAGGGCGCGATCAGATCGCGACCCGGCGCGAAAGAATCGACCACGTTCAGCTCGCTCAGCTCCGTGTCCCAGAGCGCGACGCCGTCGTGGTGCTTGGTCGTGAGCACCGCGTATTGCGCGCCGCTTTTTTTGAACAGGTCCGCCCAGGACTGCGGGTCGTAGTGCTCGGCCGCGAATGCTTTTCCCTGTGCCATGTAGTCGTCGTAGGAGATGTCGCCGTTAAAAAAAGCCCACGATTCCGAAGTTTCCCCGACCGAATAAATCCCCCAGTGGAGAAAAATCCCGAACCGCGCATCGACGAACCAATCTTGCATCATAGGTGGCGACCTTTTCCCGAAACGCGCGAGTCTGTCCAGCCCGTGCCTTGTCATTTCATACGCTGCTGATACGCTCCCGGCGCATGAAAAAACCGGTGGTTCAAGTCAGCGTCCGGGCGGTGGTGCCGACGAATGCGGGGCGCGCCGTCTTCATTGGCAACGACGAGAAAGTCTTCGTCATCTACGTCGATGAGAGCGTAGGCGCGGCCATCACGATGTTCATGGGCAAGACGCCGAAAGAGCGCCCGCTCACCCACGATCTCATGGGCCATCTCATGACTGCGCTCGGCGCGCGCATCGACCGGGTCATCATCAACGACCTCAAGACGGCGACCTATTTCGCCCGGCTCATCATCAGCGCCGAGAACGAACTCCAGGAGCGCAAGATCATCGAACTCGACGCGCGCCCGAGCGACAGCATCGCGCTCGCGACAGCGCAGGCCGCGCCGATCTACGTGAGCCAAGACGTGTGGGACGAGGTCGAGGACATGGCGGAAGTCTTGCGTAGCATGGAGGAAAGCCACAGCGCCGGGGGCGAGGTGCCCGGCGAGGAGGGCTGAACGCCGGCTCAATCCCGCGCTCGATAGCCGGCGGTGAACTCCCGCCGCAGCTCGCCGAAGGTCCCCGCCTCGATCGCCGATCGGACCCGCGCCATCAGGCCCAGGTAAAAGTGCAGGTTGTGCAGCGTGACCAGCCGCAGCCCGAGGATTTCCTCCGCCTTGATCAAGTGCCGCAGATAGCCGCGGCTAAACTCCGCGCAAGCCGGGCAGCCGCACCCTTCCTCGATCGGCCCCTTGTCCATCGCGTAGGGCGCGTTCTTGAGATTGATCGTCCCCGCCGCGGTGAAAGCCGTCCCGTTCCGCGCGATCCGCGTCGGCAGCACGCAGTCGAAAAGATCGATCCCCCGCGCGATCATCTCGAGCATCTGCGGCGGCGTGCCGAGCCCCATCGCGTAGCGCGGCTTCCCCGCCGGCAGCCACGGCACGCTGCGCTCGACCGCCGCCATCATCTCCTCCTCCGGCTCGCCCACGCTCACCCCGCCGACCGCGTAGCCGTCGAAATCCATCGCCGCCATCGCCTGCGCGCTCTCCGCCCGCAAGTCCTCGAACGTCGCCCCCTGCACAATCCCAAAGACCGCCGGCCGTGTCGCGGCGTCCCGCATTTCCGCCCAATCCCGGCAGCGCCGTGCCCAGCGTAGCGTGAGCGCGAGGCTGCGCGCCGCGTAGTCGTGCTCGCACGGGTAGGGCGGACATTCGTCGAAAACCATCGCGATGTCCGAGCCCAGCGTCGCCTGGATATCCATCGCCTTTTCCGGACCGAGGAAAGTCGGCGAGCCATCGAGATGGTTTTGAAAATGGACGCCCTCCTCCGTGATTTTCCGCAGCTTCGCGAGCGAGAAAACCTGGAAGCCGCCGCTGTCGGTGAGGATCGGCCCCGGCCAGCTCATGAAGCGGTGGAGGCCGCCGAAGTGCTCCATCACCTCGAGGCCAGGACGGACGAAAAGATGATACGTGTTCCCGAGAATGATTTGCGCGCCCAGCTCGCGGAGCTCGCGCGGGCTCACGCTTTTCACCGTCCCCTGCGTGCCGACGGGCATGAACTGCGGCGTCTCGATGACGCCGCGCCGCGTCGTCACCCGCCCGCGACGTGCGAGCGAGTGGGGATCGGTGGCGAGGAGTGTGAACATGGTCGTCGGACGGTGTGAGACGGGAGCGCGCTACCCGGACCGCCGCAGCAGATCGAGCGCCGCCTGGCTCGCCAGCGCCTTGAATGTCTCCCTGTCGCTCGGGAACTGCTGCCGTTCGACTTCCACTCCTCGCGCACCCGCCAGCGCGATGAAAACCGTGCCGACCGGTTTCTCCTCAGTGCCGCCGCCCGGTCCTGCGATCCCCGTCGTGGCGAGCGCGAAATCCGCGCCGCACCTCGACCGCGCGCCGAGTGCCATCGCGGCGGCGACCTCCGCGCTCACGGCTCCGTGCGCGGCGATGAGCGCGGGATCGACTCCGATCGCGTCGATCTTCGCCGAGTTCGCATACGTCACGTACCCGGCGAGGAACACGGCGGATGCGCCGGGGACGTTCGTGATGCGGTCGGCGAGACGCCCGCCGGTGCAGGATTCGGCCACGGCGAGGGTCCGCCCCGCGGCGGCGAGCCGCTCGATGAGGACGCGCTCCATCGGACGCTGGTCGGTCGAGACGATATGCGCCGCGAGTTTTTCCAGCACGATCCGCTCGGCAGGCCCGAGCGCGGCCGCCAGCCCGATGCAGCGCAGCTCGACCTCCCCGGGGCGCGCGCAATAGCCGAGCTCCAGTTCCGGGATCGCACTGAGCGCCTCGCCCACGAGGCCCTCGACCTGCGATTCGCCGAGCCCCGCCAGCCGCCACGTCCTGCACTCCGGCACCGCGCCGGGCGGGAGCAGCGCGCGGAGGATCGGCACGACTTGATCGCTGAACATCGGCTTCAACTCGCGCGGCGGGCCGGGGAGCAGGAAGGCGTGCGCCTTTCCCGCGAGATACAGGCCGGGCGCGGTGCCGTTTGCATTTTGCAAAACCGTCGCGCCGCGCGGCACCATCGCCTGACGCTGGACGCGGTCGTTCATCGCGATGCCGCGCCGGGCGAAGCGCGCCTCGATGTGCCGCATCACCTCGGGCGAAAAATCGAGCGGGAGGCCGAAAAGTTCCGCGGTGATCTCGCGCGTGAGATCGTCGGTCGTGGGGCCCAGGCCGCCGGTGACGAGGATGATCGGCGCGCGCGGGAGAGCTTCCTCCAGTGCCTCGCGAATCGCTGGACCGTCGGGCACAGTCGTTTGGCGCGAGAGGCGCAGGCCGAGCGGGAAGAGTTCCTGCCCGAGCCAGGCGACGTGGGTGTTGAGCGTGTTCCCGAGGAGAATCTCGGAGCCGGTGTTGATGAGTTCGACGTGCATGGAAAGCGGGCTCGCGAGATACGCCATTCGCTGCAAAAAGCAGAAGGAAAACGCGCCGGGCGCATGCGGCGGAGTTGACACCCCGCGCGCGGCGCGTTTGCGTGCCCGCGCTTCATCCGATGGCGAAAAAACCGAAACGCACGAGCCACTGGCGGCTCCATCTCTTCGCCCTGGGCGTGGTCGTCTTCATCATCGCGTTCTTCGTCTATTTTTTCTGGGCGCTGACTTTCGACATGAAAGGCGTCGAGACCATCCGCCAGCGCTCCGCCGTCTATGACATGGACGGTGCCTACTACAGCCGCCTTCAGGGCGAGGACCGCGTCACCACGACGTACGACCAGATTTCGCCGCACTTCCGGCACGCGCTCACCGCGCGGGAGGACTCGCGTTTTTACAAACACGCCGGCATCGACCCCCGCGGCATCGCCCGCGCCGTCGTGCGGAACATCACCAGCGGCTCATTCAAGGAAGGCGCGAGCACCATCACGCAGCAGCTCGCACGCAACAGCTTCCCGCTCGGGGGGAAAAATCTGCATCGCAAGGTGCTCGAAGCCTTCGTGGCCATGCGGATCGAGCGGACCTTCACCAAGGAGGAAATCCTCGCCTACTACGCGAACCGCATCTACTTCGGCTCCGGCTACTACGGCGTGGAAACGGCGAGCCAGGCTTACTTCGGCAAGCCTGCAGCGAAGCTCATGCTCGGCGAGGCCGCGCTCCTCGCGGGCCTCATCCGCAGCCCGAATCGCTTCTCGCCTTTCAACAATCTCAAAGCCTCGCTCGCCCAGCGGGACACCGTCCTAGACCGGATGGTGGAGCTGGAAATGGTCACCCAGACCGAGGCGGACGCGGCAAAAAAAGCGCGCATCGGGACAGCAAAACAGCCGAAGCGCGCCGCGCAAAACAACTACGCCATGGCCTCAGTGCGCCGTGATCTCGACGTGATTCTGCGCGAGGATCAGGCCGACGAGGGTGGGCTCAAAATTTACACCACCATCGACCCGAAGCTCCAAATCACGGTCGAGCGCCTGGTCGAGCAGGAGCTGCGAAAAATCGAGCGCCGGCCTGGCTACACACATCCCACGCGGGCGGACTTTTCCGATGCTCCCGACGGCGCGCAGACGCCCTATCTCCAGGCGGCGGTCGTCGTCATCGACAACAAAACCGGCGGCATCCGCGCCATTGTCGGCGGGCGCGACTACGGGCAGAGCCAATACAACCGCGCGCTCGTAGCGCAGCGGACGGTCGGCTCGACGTTCAAGCCCTTCGTCTATGCCGCCGCCTACGAGCGCGGTCTGCTCCCCGGCGCGAGCGTCGATGACGGGCCGGTCCTCCGCGACGAGCTGAAAACCGTCCGCAGCGGCTGGTCGCCCGCGAATTCCGACGGCAAATTCAAAGGCATTCTCACCGCCGCCGAGGGCCTCGTCCTTTCCCGGAACACCATGTCCGTCCGCGTCGGCGACATCGCGGGCATCGAAAATGTCCAGCGCGTCGCCGAAGCCGCCGGCCTGCCCGAGCCGCCCGACGACGCGATGAGTTTCATCGGCTCCTTCGACGCCACCCTGCGCGACCTTACCGCCGCCTACTCGGTCTTTGCCAATAACGGCGAGCGCCGACAGACCTACCTCATCGACCGCATCGACGACGAAGACGCCCAGCCCATCTACCTCGCCGCGCATGTCGCCGCGCCGGCCATCGAGCCCGGCGCGAGCTGGCTGGTCACACGCGCCCTGCGCGAAGTGCTCGACCGCGGCACCGGCGCGAGCGCGCGCAAGCTCGGCTTCAAAGCTCCCGCCGCGGGAAAAACCGGCACCACCGACGACTACCGCGATGCCTGGTTCGTCGGCTACACCACCGGGCTCACCTGCGGCGTTTGGGTCGGGCTGGACAAGCCGGAGACCATCGTCTCCGGCGGCTACGGTGCCGTGCTCGCGCTCCCCATCTGGGCAGGTGTGATGCAGGCCGCGTCCGATAAGCGCTACCCCGCCGCCGAGTTCGAGCCGCCCATCGAGCTGCAGCGCGTCGAGCTGTGCCGCTACTCGAATTCCCTCGCCACCAGCGGCTGCGCCCGCGCCCGCACCGCCTACACCGACACGCTGCCCGTCACCCGGATCCCCACGCGCGTCTGCCCCGACCACGCCGGCAGCCTGCTCGCCCCCGGCGAGTCCTCTCCCAGCCGCGAGCCAGCTCGCGATCCTCTCCCCCAGCGCGCCTTCCGCACCCTGCGCAAATTCTTCGGCGGCTGAACTGTCCCGGAGGATTGCAGCTCGAGACTACAGCCTCCAAGCCAACGTCAACCCGTGAGCGCAGGCTGAGGTTCCAAGGATGCGCAGCCAGCGAGGACTTGGAATGTAACGGATGAAAGCAGACTAAACCTCCACCGTGTCGCCGAATTCGATCCCGAGCTGGCGGGCGAGGCGGAACAGGTCGGAGGGCATCGCTTTTTTCCCGCCACAGACGCGCTCGAGATCGACGAGGGTGAGGCGGCCTTTGCTCAAGGCGACCATCGAGCCGGTCTCGCCCTGGATCAGCGCCGTCACGGCCAGCTCGCCCATGCGGCTCGCGAGCAGTCGGTCGAAATGTGAGGGCCGCCCGCCGCGCTGCACGTGACCGAGCACGGTCTTGCGCACCTCCTGTTGAAGGCCCTGCTCGCCAGCCTCGCGCATCATGTGCTGGATGAAGGTGTCGGCGTCGCACACGCCTTCAGCGAGCAGGATGATGCTGTCGTTGAGCCGGTTCCGGTAGCGGGTGGCGAGGAGGTCGAGGATGCGCGGCATGTTGTAGCGATACTCGGGGATGACGACGACTTCGGCACCGCTGGCGATGGCGGTGGTCAGGGCGAGGTAGCCGGAGTTGCGGCCCATGATTTCGATCAAAAAACAGCGCCGGTGGGAGCGGGCGGTGTCCTTAACTTTGTCGATGAGATCGACGATGGTGTTCGATGCGGTATCGACGCCGACGCCCATCTCGGTGGCGTTGATGTCGTTGTCGATGGTGCCGGGGATGCCGATGACGGGAAAATCGAGGCGGGAGAGCTCGAGCGCACCGGCCAGCGAGCCATCGCCGCCGATGACGACGAGGGCGTCGATGTGCTGCTCGCGGAGTTTGCGCAGCGCGAGGGTGCGGCCCTCGGGTTTCATGAACTGCTTGCACCGGCTCGACTGGAGGATGGTGCCGCCGCGGTCGAGGATGCCCGAAAGGGAGCGTGAGGTGAGCTCCATGACCTCGTCGTCGAAGATGCCCTGGTAGCCGTTTGAGATGCCGAAGACGCGCCAGCCGGCGCGGATGGCGGTCTTGGCGACGGCGCGGACAGCGGGGTTCATGCCGGGCGAATCACCCCCGGAGGTGAGGACGGCGATGGTCTTGGCGGGCATGGCGCGGGAGGGTAGCGGCGGTTTTTTGGGGTTGAAGGATTTTTTGGAAAAAACCAGCGCGGGGTTTGAACGGAGGCGCGGAGAGCGTGTCTGAGGTTACTGTTTAGGGGTTGGGATTCGGGAACAGTAAGCCGCAGGGAGCACCCGGGCCGCTGTTCCCGAATCTTTTGTACGGATGGCGCCACGTGGCGTGGCGCCACGGTGGAACAGCGCTCTACGCGAGGAGGCGACGGAGCGTTTCGAGATTCGCCTTTGCGGAGAAAAACGCGGCGAGGGGCGCACGGAAGCCGGCAATGGCAACGCTCGCGACTTCGCCAGTGCGGGATTTCATGCGCAGGACGTAGCGTCCCCGCTCGAGCACATACTGCTCCAGCTCCCGCCGCTCGGGATGCACCAGCCAGTATTCGCGCACGCCATGCGCTTCGTAATCCTGGAATTTCACGCCGCGGTCGCGCTTCGTCGTCGAGTCAGAGAGCACTTCACAGATGAAATCCGGGATGGGGAACTTCAGCGTTTTCGCGCGCAGTTTGGCCGCTTTTTCCGGACCGAAAAAGACGAGGTCTGGCTCGTAATCGTTGCGGGGGAAGACGCAGAGCGACTTTTCACTGCTGATGACTCCGAGTTCACGGCTGTCGACGTAAGCGCATAGGAGAAACTGAATCCATTGGCGGATCTGAGTGTGCGCGTGGGTGGCGGGGGAGTGCATGACGACTTGTCCATTGATGAACTCCGCCTTCATTTCCGGCGTGATCTCTTCGTAAAACTTCGCGCGGCGCTGGCGCTCTTCGGCGAGCGCGGAATTCAGCCGCGCGACCGTCTCCGGCAGTGTGGGCGAGTCGAGCAGTTCGTCGGTGACGGGCATGCATGCAGGCTAGCGCCGCTGCCGATTCCTCGCAAGGCTGCGGGCTTGGCCTCCGCCTGCTTCTCTTGTGGACAAGCGCCAGCGTTACCCGAGCCGGCCCGTCGCGCGCAGCTTTTGCAGCTTCGGCTCGATGACGACCGAGCAGTAGGGCGCGCCAGCGTTCCGGCGGAAGTAATCCTGATGGCTCGCCTCAGCTGGGTAGAACGTCGTGAGCGGCACGATTTCGGTCACGATCGGCTGGGGAAAGTTGGACGCGGCGGCAGCTTTCGACTGCTCGGCGGCAGGGCGCTGGCCGTCGTCGTGGGTCAAAACGATCGACCGGTATTGCGTGCCAGCGTCGGCTCCCTGGCGGTTGAGCGTGGTCGGATTATGCGACGCCCAGAAGACATCGAGGAGCTTTTCGTAGGAAACTTTCTCTGGATCGAACTCGACCTGCACGACCTCGGCGTGGCCGGTCGCGCCGGAGCAAACCTGCTGGTAGGTCGGATTCGCCCGCTGCCCGCCCGCGTAGCCGGACGTGACCGATTTCACGCCTTCGAGCTGCTCGAACACGGCCTCCACGCACCAAAAGCAGCCGCCGCCGAACGTCGCCCGCTCCAGATTGGTCTCGTCCGTTCCAGCCATCGCGGAACTACTTCGTTTCGGGAGCGTCGGGTGCCGTTTCGGCCTTCTCGTCACCCTTCTTGATTTCCTTCAGTTCCACGTCGAAAACGAGCACCTGATTCGGCCCGATCCCGGGAGGACCCTGCTCGCCGTAGGCCAGCTCGGAGGGGATGAAGAGCTTGTATTTCGAGCCGACCGACATGAGTTGCAGCGCCTCGGTCCAGCCGGGGATCACGCGGTTCACCGGGAATTCCGCCGGCTCGCCCCGCTTGTAGCTGCTGTCGAACTCGTCGCCGCCGATGAGCGTTCCCTTGTAGTCCACGACGACCGTGTCGGTCTTCGCCGGCTTCGCGCCTTTGCCTTCGCTCACGACCATGTATTGCAGCCCGGTCCCGGTCGTTTTCACGCCATCCTTTTTCTTGTTCTCCTCGAGGAACTTCGCCCCCGCCGCCTTGTTTTTCTCCCCTTCCTCCGCCTGTGTCTTCATCATTTTCTCCTGCATTTGCGTCTGGAACTCCTGCATCGTCTTCCCCATCTCCTCGTCGCTCATGGCGAGCTTGCCGTCGCCCTTCGCGTCCTTGATGCCCCGCACGAGCGTGTCCATATCGACGTCGATCCCGTTCTGCTTGAAATCCCGGCCGATGCTCACGCCGATGGTGTAGCTGATCTTGTCTTTTGGTGCGTTGGCCGCGTCTTTCGATGCTTCGGGCGCGTCTTGCGCGGCGAGGGGTGAGAGGCCGAGGGTGAGGAAAAGGGCGGCGTGCAGGGTGTATTTCATGGGTGTGTCTCGATGAGATCGTGGTGAGTAGGCGACCCGCGCGTTTCCGGCAATGGAAATTCCGTACACGAGCCGCGCTCATCCCGCAGAAAGGGCGTCGCTCTCTTGCACGAAATCCTCACCCGTCCATTCACTGTCCGCGGCGACCGATTCTCTCCGCCGGTCCGCCTGGCGCCGCACGAGTTCGCTGTGCGTGGTGAAAAAATCGAGCGCAAGCCCTTTGAAATCAGCCACCGCCGAGAACCCCTTTTTTTCCATGAAACGAAGCAGCTCCTCGCACATCGGCCCGATCAGGCCATGGCCGTGCTTCATCACCCCCGTGCAGACCTGCACCGTGTCCGCGCCGAGCAGGATGAACTCCGCCGCATCCGCTCCCGACTCGATCCCGCCGAGCCCCGATAGCGTGCGCCCGGGGAATTCCGCCCGCATCATCTGCGCGATCTCCATGACCATGTGCAGCGCGATCGGCTTCACCGCGCGCGACGAATACCCGCCCGGCGTCGAGCAGCCCTCGACCGTCGGCTCGGGCCGCAGGGTCTCCAAGTTTACGCCCATCACGCAGCGGATGGTATTGATCGCCGAGATCCCGTGCGCCCCGCCGCGCAACGCCGCGCGGCTCGGCTCGTCGATGCGCGTGATGTTCGGGGTCATTTTTGCCCACACGGGCTTGGCCGTCGCGCTCGCGACCCAGCCGCACACCTCCTCCACGATCTCCGGCGCCTGGCCCATCGCCGCGCCCATGCTCCGCTCAGTGAGACCGTGCGGGCAGGAAAAATTCAACTCGAAGCCATCGACCCCCGCCTCCTCGCAGCGCTCGACGATTTCGATCCACGCGTCCTTTTCATACTCCTCCATCACCGACGCGATCAGCACACCATCCGGGTGCTCGTCCTTGCATTTGCGAAACTCCTCCAGCCAGATCGAAAACTTCCGGTCACTGATCAGCTCGATGTTTTCCCAGCCGATGACCTCCCGCCCATCGCGCGAGTGCAGCTTCGCGTAGCGCGGCGTCACATTGATGATCTTGCTCGCGTCGAGGCTCACCGTCTTGGCGATCACCGCGCCCCAGCCCTCCCGGAACGCCTTCTTGATGACGTTCAAATTGGTCCCCGGCGGCCCCGAGGCGATGATGAACGGGTTCGGCAGTTTCAGCCCATCGACGGTAGTGGCGAGAGTCGGCATGAGGATTCGGAGATTCCGCTTGGGAAAAAGTGCCGCGCCGGAGACGCGGCAAAGCGGCTAGGTAAATGCGCGGGCCCAGCCTGCGCAATGGATTCCTCAACCCGCCGCCACCCAGGCGATGGTCTTGTCGGCGAGCTGGTCGAGGGCGGTCACGGCCAGCGCGAGGTGCTCTTCGCGCGTATCTTCGATCGCGTTATGGCTGATGCCGTGGAGGCTTTGCACGAAAAGCATTGCTGTCGGGATGCCGGCGGCGGCCATCTCTGCGGCGTCGTGGAGCGGACCGCTCGGGAGGCGGTGCGAGGTGCCGCACCTATTGCGGATGGCTTCGTCGCAGAGGGCGATGAGTTCGTCGTGAAAGGGACGCGGAGCGATGCGCATCAGCCTTTCCCAGGAAACCTCGACGCCCCCCTCGCGGGCGAAGCGCTCGCTGGCCGACCGCGCCTCGGCGAGCATCTGTGCGAGAGCGGCGGGGTCGAGGTGGCGCTGGTCGAGCGTGATGCGGCAGTCCTCCACCACGCTGGTGACGATGCCGGGGCGCGTGATGCACGACCCGATGGTGCAGACGCCCCCGCCGCTGCGCTCGGCGATGTCGTAGATCTCAGGGCTGAGACGCGCCGCGGCAAGGAAAGCATCGCGGCGGAGGTGCATGGGTGTGCTCCCACTGTGCGCCGCCTGGCCGCGGAACGTGATGGCATGCCGCTCGACGCCGAAGGTGCCGAGCACGGCTCCGAGCGGGAGGTCGAGATCGAGCAGGACGGGGCCTTGTTCGACGTGGAGTTCAATATAGGCAGCGGCGTCTTTCAGCTCGATGCGCGCGTCTTTCACCCGCTCAAAGTCGATGCCCTGCTCGCGCAAAGCGTCGGGCAGAGCGATGCCGTCCTTGTCGCGGAGTCTGCGGGTTTCATCCAGATCGAGAGTCCCCGAGCAGGCGCTGGAGCCGAAGAGGCTCTTGCCAAAGCGTGCGCCCTCCTCATCCGCCCAATCGACGAGGCGGATGGTGATCGGCGGCGTCTCCTGCGCGGCGAGACGGCGGAGGGTTTCGACTCCGGCGAGGGTGTTGAGAGAGCCGTCGAGCCAGCCGCCATCCGGCACGGAGTCGATATGCCCACCGATGAGCAGCGCCCGCGGGGATGCGCCGCGCAAGGTCGCCCAGAGGTTGCCAGCGGGGTCGCGATGGATTTCGACGCCGGGGATTTCGGCGAACTTCGCCTCCAGCCAGGCGCGCGCTTTTTTCCATATTGGGGTAAAAGCGACGCGCTGGGCTCCCTGCGCGTCGCTGGTGAGCGCGCGCAGTTCCTTCAGCTCGGCGATGGTGCGCGCGGGATCGACGTTGGGCGTGTTCACGGGCGGTGGGTGAGCGAGTCGGCGATGGTGCGCATCGGTAGATAGAGCCGCCGCCCAGCCTCGGGCAGCGCCTTGAAGCCAAAGCTTTCGTAGAATCCGCGCGCGCGCTCATCCTTCGCGTCCACGACGAACAGCGCTGCGCCAATTTCGGCCGTGTGCGCCGCGGCGCGGCGCATGGCGTCTTGCAGCAGCAGGCGACCGGCTCCGGGGAAACGAAGATCGCGCGCCAGCCGCCCGAGAATCGTCCCCGGGACCGACGGATATCGGGGCAGCCGCCGCGCATCAGCTTCGGGGATCTCCGCGAGCAATATCGAAGGCGCAGCGAGCGTGTAGTAGCCCATGATCCTGGCGGGCTCCGCTTCGTCCACCATCACGAAGACTGCCGCGGCCAGGCGCTTCACATCCTGGCGCGCCTGCCGCTGGAGATAGTCATCCAGCACGGCCACTCCGCAGGAGAAGCCCGCCCCGTGGTGCTTCGCCCCGAGCGGTTCGAAATAGAGCGTGCTCAAGCCGGTCGCACGCGGTTGTCATACTCCGCGGAGGCCGCCATCAGCTTTGCGTTTGGCTTGGGAGGGCGCAGCAGCATCGCGACCAAAGCCCGGCTCTGCTCCGCGTTCAGCCGGATGGCCTCATGCTCGAGGATCGTCTCGTGTGCCGATTTTCGGACGCTTTCCAGAACGAAATCCGTGATGGAGCGGCCGGAAAGCTGCGCGGCCCGCGCAATCGTCCGTTTCAGTTCAGGAGCGATGCGTGCCTCCAGGCGTTCTGTTTTGCCGTGGGGGGCGCTGGATTTCATCGTGGCGGGCATGCGCGAAGCGTCCGGCAGATTGCCGGACGTGTCAATTGCTCGGATCAGATGACAAACGGCGCGTAATAGTGTTCTGGTGAACACATGCCTTTCGTCGAGTTGCACGCCATAGGGGCCCTCAGTTTCCTGCGCGGCGCTTCCATGCCCGAGCAGATGGTGGAGCGTGCGGCTGAGTTGAAAATGCCCGCGCTCGCGCTGCTCGACCGGGACGGCGTCTATGGTGCGCCGCGTCTCGCCGCCGCGGCAAAGGAACAAGGCATCAAGCCGATCTTCGGCGCGGAGCTCACGATGGACGACGGCGCAATCCTGCCTCTGCTCGTGGAAAATCGCGCCGGCTGGAAACACCTGTGCGAGCTGATCACCCGCTCGCGCCTGCGCGGGACGAAGGAGCAGAGCGAAGTGCGCTGGGAGGAGCTGCCGGAGTTCGCGCGCGGGCTGGTGGCGATTGCGAATTGCGGATCGCGGATTGCGGAATTGAAGACGGTTTTCGGTCGCGAAAACGTCTTCCTCGAAGTCCACCGCCACCACATCCGCGGCGAGGAGCGCGCCGTCGCCGAGACCGTCGCCCTTTCCCAAAAACACGACCTCCCGCTCCTCGCGACCAACCTCCCGCAATACGCCACGCCGCCCGGTCGCCAGGTGCTCGATGTTTTCACCTGCATCCGCCACCACACCCACCTCGACGCCGCCGGACGCCTCCTCAGCGCCAACTCCGAGCGCCACCTCAAAAGCGACGCCGCCATGCGCGCGCTTTTCCACGACCTGCCCGACGCCCTCGAAAACACCCAGCGCCTCGCCGACCGGCTCACCTTCTCGCTCGACGACATGGGCTACGAGTTTCCGCGCTACGACGTGCCCGAGGGCGAGACGATGCCCTCCTTTCTCCACAAAGTCACCTGGGCCGGCGCGCGCGCCCGTTACTCCCACCTCAGCGCGAAAGTCCACGCCCAGATCGAGCGCGAGCTGGCCCTCATCGAGCGCCTCGGGTTCGCCGGCTATTTCCTCATCGTCTGGGACATCGCGAACTTCTGCAGCGCCCGCAACATCATGATGCAGGGCCGCGGCAGCGCCGCGAACAGCGCCGTCTGCTACAGCCTCGGCATCACCGCCGTCGATCCTGTCGGCGCGCAGTTGCTCTTCGAGCGGTTCCTCAGCGAGGGGAGGAAAAGCTGGCCCGACATCGATCTCGACCTCCCCAGCGGCGAGCGGCGCGAGGCCGTGATCCAGGAAGTCTATCGCCGCTACGGCCCGCACGGCGCGGCGATGACGGCGAACGTCATCACCTTCCGCGGACGCAGCGCCGCGCGCGAAATCGGCAAGGCGCTCAACCTCCCCGGCGACGTGCTCGACCGTTTCTCGAGCCTTTTCGCCCACGGCGATTTCCCGCACACCCTCGAGCTCCAGGCGCAGATGGAGCAGGCCGGGCTCAGCGCGCTCCACCCCCGCGCGCCCGCTTTTCTAAAGCTCTACGCGCAGATGCATGGCCTCCCGCGGCATCTCGGGCAGCACTCCGGCGGCATGATCATCTGCCAGGGCCAGCTCAGCAGCATCGTGCCGTTGGAGAATGCCTCCATGCCCGGTCGCGTCGTCGCCCAGTGGGACAAGGACGACTGCGACCAGCTCGGCATCATCAAGGTCGATCTGCTTGGCCTCGGCATGATGAGCGTGATGCAGGACACCATCGAGCTGTGCGCCGAGCGCGGCCACCCCGTCGATCTAGCCACCATCCCGAAGGACGACCCCGCCACCTACGACCTCATGTGCGCCGCCGACACCATCGGCGTCTTCCAGATCGAAAGCCGCGCGCAGATGGCGACGCTGCCGCGCATGCAGCCGCGCTGTTTCTACGATGTCGTCATCGAGGTCGCGATCATCCGCCCCGGCCCGATCCAAGGCCACCTCATGCACCCATATCTCGCGCGGCGCGCTGGTCGTGAGCCCGTCACGTATTACGACGAGAGCGTGCGCCCCGTGCTCGAGCGCACCCTCGGCATCCCGCTTTTCCAGGAGCAGATGCTGAAAATCGCGATGGTCATGGCCGGCTTTACCGGCGCCGAGGCGGAGGAATTGCGGCGGGCGCTCAGCTACCACCGCTCACAGGAGCGGATGCAGCGCGTGGAAAAAAAGCTGCGCGAGGCGATGGCCGCGCGCGGGGTGGGGGAGACCGTCATCGAGCAGATCGTCGCCGCGATCTCGTCCTTCGCGCTGTATGGCTTCCCTGAGTCGCATGCGATCAGCTTCGCGCTCATCGCGTATGCCAGCGCGTGGCTGAAAGTCCACCGCCCCGCCGAGTTCTACGCGAGCCTGCTGAACAACCAGCCGATGGGTTTCTACTCCAGCGCCACCTTGGTGAAAGACGCCCAGCGCCACGGCCTCCGCTTCCTCCCCGTCGATGTGAACACCTCCGACTGGCGATGCACCCTCGAGGAAATTCCAATCGAAAATCGAACATCGAAAATCGAAAATTCCCCCGTCCGCCTCGGCCTCTGCGTGGTGAATGGCCTTCGCCGCGAGCACGCCCTCGACCTCATCTCGCAGCGTCCTTTCACCTCCCTCGCCGACTTAAAAAAACGCACCTCCCTCAACAAAGACGAACTCCGCACCCTCGCCGAGCTGGGCGCATTAAACAGCTTCGCCGCCCACCGCCGCGATGCCCTCTGGCAAATCGAGGAGCCTGCGCGCGACGAAGATTTCCCCACCGCCCGCCTCGCCGAAACACCCCTCGCCCCGATGACCCCCATTGAGCGCTCCCGCGCCGACTACACCGCGACATCGCTGACGACCGGCCCGCACCCGATGGCCCTCCTGCGAGATCGGCTCCCCGACATCTGGACCGCCGCCGAACTCGCCCAGGCGCGCCACGGCGACATCGTCCGCATCGCCGGGAACGTCATCTGCCGCCAGCGCCCCGGCACGGCCAAAGGCTTCTGTTTCATCAGCCTCGAGGACGAAACCGGCGTGGCGAACGCCATCGTCCGCCCGGACCTTTTCGAGCGCCTCCGCCTCGTCATCACGCACGAGCCCTTCCTCCAGATCGAAGGCCGCGTGCAAATCGCCGAAGGCACCACCCACATCCAAGCCCGCTCCATCACCCCCCTCGCCGCCGACCAGCTCCCCGGCACCGACTCCTACGACTTTCATTGAGTGCGTTATGCTTGGACTACTCGGAGGTTCCGAAGTACGGGACAAAGCCCGAGGCAGCCTCAGAAACGGAACCCGTCCTTCGGAAATCCATGAAACATCGACTATTTATTGAATGGAGGGGATCTCGGTCTTGCGCTCACATCGTGATCATTCATCTCCTGCTTGCTTTTGGGCAACTGAGCAGCGTGTCCGGTAATTCGGTCAACAGCAGCGACGCCGCAAATCGGATCGCGTCTGCTCTTCTGGACAGCCAGCTGAAGGGGATCGTGCTTGCTCAGGACCGCCACGACGCTTGGATGCGTCTTGTCCCAAAGGAGCAGGATCCGGTAACCGGAGATCTCTCGATGCTTCAGACAAAGCCCTTTTTCCTGGCAGAAAGACTTTGGGGAACGCTCAAGATCAAGGAGCATGATCCGATTTTCGTTTTTTCTGATTATACTATGCCGACCGGTCTGGAGGAATCTGCCCATCTCTATGGGCTCAAGCTTCCGCTTTTTCATGCGGACGACTCCATGTGGCTTTTGTTTCTAGTGCCGAAGTATCGTGTCATAGACACGGCCCCAGAAGCGCGAAAAATTCCTCCGCCGTCCCCCGATGTATCTAAGTGGGGTATCGCCCATTTGTTGAAGATACTGAAACCCGACAAGAATTGGTTTTCGCTGCACGAATATCAAGCGGCGTTCGTGGTGGACATGCCGCCTATGAAGCTGCCTCCAGGTGATCATTGGGCGCCGGAGTTATACGAGGAAGAGAATGGGCGAGCGGATCGTGGGCAGGCAGCCCAAGGCAACTATGTGATCGAAGAGGCGTTCCTCGAGGATTTGAAGCGGCTCATTGAACTTACCCAGGAACGGAAAACTCACACCCCGGAAGAACTCGAAAAGTTGGCAAGCGAGATCAAATCCGACCTCGGGCGCGCCGTCCTGAAGAAGGTGGGGAAAGTTCCGGGCGGAGCGAAGTAGCCAGATCGAGGAGCCTGCGCGCGACGACGATTTCCCCACCGCCCGCGTCGCCGAGATCCCGCTCGCTCCGATGACCCCCATCGACCGGCCCGCACCCGATGGCCCTCCTGCGAGATCGGCTCCCCGACATTTGGACAGCCCGACGCTCTGGAGGCGATCGTAGGGCGTCTCGCGTCCGGAGAGGCCTGGATTCTCATGCGCCACGACGCCCCGCTCCGCGAGGATGCGCGCCTGCATCGCGGCAGCCTCGGGCACCTCAGATTTGTAAGCCAGCGGCGTCAGCCGTTTCGTTTCTCGCCGCGCGTTCGTTTCATGAAAAATCGCCGCCGAGAGCAGCGCGTCGTCGATCTTTTCGGGATCGATCGGCTGCTGGGCACGCCCGAGATTCCGGAATGACTTCGGGTCGTAGTCCGAGAAGAGATTCTATGGCTCCGCGTCGAGGCTGCCACCAGACTCAGCGCGAGGATGGATGCGGAGAGCCTCATCGCGCGCCCTCCCTTTCCGCCCCCAACTCAGTGAAGGGCAGAAACCAAAAGCCTCGAAATGAGTTCGAGAAGAGCAGACCCTGCTCACCGACAGTCATTTTCGGCTTCGAAAACGCCGACGTGCCCGAGACGTCAAATGCCTTTTCCTGATCCGCCACCACCCCCTTGGCTCCCTCGATTTTCGCGGGCTTGCCGAACTCCAGTGGCATCTCCACCGCCGTGCGCCTACCCGCGCGATACCAGCGCAGGTAGTAGCCGCTCCCGCGCTCGACCGGTCGTCGATGGAGCGAGAAAACCCCGCGGTCACTCGCGACAACGACCGACTTCAGCATTTCCTCGAACGAAAATTCATCCCAGCGCGCCTCCTTTTTCCAATCGGGAAAAAGTGCCGCCGTGGGCTCGGAGACGATGAGAGGCACCGTTTGCTTCTCGCGCGGATCGAGCCACACCAAGTCGCCCCGCAGCGAGTAGAGCAGCACGCCGCGAGAGGCCACCGCCGTCCTCCAAAACCCGGGACGCATGAACTGCACCGCGTCGGGACTTTCACCCGGGGCGAAGACGGGCGGCCAATCACCCGCCTCCTCGCGCACGAAGAACGGCTGCCCGCGCACCACGGCCACGGGCCGCCCGCCCGGCCCGGCCAGCAGAAGCATGGTCCCGTAGTCCTCGCAGTCGTCGAACTGGTTCCGCCGCGGCTTGCGTCTGCTGTCCGCGAGCACCGTGGCCACACCGGTTGGCCAGTTGAATCTCATCAGACCACTCCACTTGCCTGTCCACAGGTTGAGGTAAAGATCGTCGCCGATGACCGCGTTGCCGAGATAGCTGAAGGGCGGCACCGCCTTCCGCTTGACCTGGCCCGTCGCCCGGTCGAGGCGCGCGACGGCCGCGAGCTGCCGGTCTTCATCCGCGGTCTGGTAAAGATACGCCGCCTCCTCGGTGACGAGCATCTCCCCGCCAGCGGCGTGCGGCGGGGCCAGCGGCAGAGTCTTGCCCTGCCGCGTGGCGGGATCAGTGAGGAAGAGGACGTTCCGATCCGCACCGGAAGCCGCCCGCACCACCAGATAGACGCGTCCGCCCGCCGGATGCAGCGTGATGAACCCCGGCTCGTTCCTGCTTTCGGGTGGAGGCTCGCGAAAGCGCGCCACCACCGTCGGTTCCTCCGCGCCCGCCAGCACCGCGAGCAAGGCATGGAGGGAGATGGAGAGGAGGAAGGAGCGTGAAAATGGGATCATCGCAAGCGTCGTCATCCAGTCAGTGAAGCGAGGCATGAGCAATAGACGGAACCCCCGGTTTCTGCGCTCCGATTTTTTTCGAGAGGGCGCATTTTTCCACTTCATCGACGCGCTATCACCCCGCTCGCCGCCGACCGCCTCCCCGGCACCGCCTCCTACGACTTCCATTGAGCCTACTTACCGCCGCCCACGGAGCAGCATCTCCTTTTCCTCGGGAGAGAGCGCAGATCCGCGGATCCACTTGGATGCCTCCTCCGCGTCGTCGGCCAGCCAGGTGCGAGTAAACCACTCCAGTTCACGCTCCCGCTTTCTCACATCCGTCATGGCTGCTATGAAATCGGCCCCAGTGCCAGGGTGAGTCCGCATCACCGCGACGGCCAGGGCTTTGATCGCGTCGTCTCGCGCCGGGCCCGCAGGCATGGAGTTGACTAAAGCTGCGGCGCTGGCGGGATCGTGCGACGCCCAAGGCGCCACCACATTGTGCCAGGCGCGGTCCTGTTTCTCTAGATCGCGGGTCGCCAGCAGCCAACCAGCGGCGGCGGCCGGGTCCGCCGCAGCCATTCTCGACACCACCTCCGCGACCGACTCATCGCGCGCCGGCCCTGCCGGCAGCGCACGGGCGCGCTTTGCCGCTGCCGCGGGGTCGCGATCCGCCCAGGCACCGAACATATTGGACACGAGCTGGCTCTTGTTTTCAACCTGCGCGCCCAGCGCGTAATCAGTCGCAGCCGGCGCATCGTGCTGTGCCCATCCGGACACCAGCCTGAAGAGGGCGTTTTCACGTCGCCCCGGCGGAAGCGCCTCGACAAAGCGGAAAGCCGCCGCCCGATCTCGCTCGGCCCACTGCTCCAGAGCCTGCAACAACGCGTCACTTTTCCTCACGCCTTCCGGGAACGTCTCGATCCACGCGAGAGCAGCGAACGGATCCTGCCGGCTCCAGGCGGCGGCGACCGTGGTCATGAGATTCAGTCCAGCGTCGCCCAGGGTCAGCTTCGACACCTCGGCCGCAGCCTCGGCAGGATGCTCCTGCGCATATGCCGCCGTGATCCGCTCCATCGCGAAGCCCACCGATTGGGAATGCGCCAGCCCGGCGACCCAATGAAAAGCAGCGGACGGATCGAGCGCGGCCCATGCGTCCGCGACCTGCAGAATGGAAGCCTCGCGACCTTTTCCTCCGGGCAAATCCGCGACCCACGCCGCTGCCGCTGGCGGGTTTTGAGCTGCCCAAGTCCCGGCCACGGAAGCGATCGCTCGCTCCCGCAGGTCGCCTGCCGGCAGCCCGACAGCTCCGGCAGCGGCCGCTTCGACATCGATCTCGGCCCACTGCAAAAAAATCTCCCCGCAAGCCGACAGCTTCGCCGCGCCTTCCGGCATCGCTGCCAAGCCCGCCAGTCTCCTGCGCAACTCATCTTGATCCGCCGACTTTTGTGATACCTGATCGAGCTCGGAATGGATTTGCTCGGGGCGCGGCTGGTCGTCCTCCGTTTGAGGGATGCGCTCGGCTGCGCTCGCCAAATCCGACCGTCCAGCAGGGCGTGCCCAGTGCGCCGTGGTGCATCGGCCCAGCGCGAGCCCAAGCACGAATGCTCCCGCCACAGCAGCCAAGTTGGTCCTGCATCGCAGCCCTAACATGGCTCGCAGGAAAACACGCCTGCGATCGATGCGCGAGGTCGAAGTCCCGAATTGTTACCAACATCGAACTCGGCACGCTCGCCGAACTCGGCGCGCTCAACAGCTTCGCCGCCCTCCGCGGCGAAGCTTTCTGGCAGGTGGCTCGCGGTCTATGCGCGGACAACATTGCGGCTTCTTCCTGAATCCACGGCGCTGTGAACGCTCCAACAACACGCCCCGAAGCGCTGCGCTTTCGGCCCCTCTCAAGAGGGGATATGCCGCTCGGTTCGCCCTCCCCGCACGCGTCACGGGTTATACGCTTCCTCGCCGTGCTGGGTGATGTCCAGACCCTGATTCTCCTGCTCCGGTGCCACGCGCAGACCGACGAGCGCATCCACGATTTTCAAAATCACCGCCGTCGCCACTGCGGCGAAAACGTAAGTGATCAGCACCGCTTTCGTCTGATTCCACACCTGCCCGGCACTGCCCGCCAGCGACACGACCACGCCATTAACCTTGTAGGTTTCCGCGATTGCCGGATTCACCAGCGGACTCGCGAGCAGCCCCGTGAGCAACGCTCCGAGCGTGCCGCCGACGCCGTGCACGCCGAAGGCATCGAGCGCGTCGTCGTAGCCAAACCTCGGCTTCAGCACCGCGACCGCGACATAGCAGGCACAGCCCCCGAGCAGCCCGATGAGCAGCGCCGAGCCGACCGTGACGAAACCCGCCGCCGGGGTCACGGCCACAAGGCCCGCGATCATGCCCGAGGCGACACCGAGAGCGCTCGGCTTCATTTTCAAAATCCACTCGCACAAGCCCCAGCCGAGCCCGCCCGCCGCCGCCGCGAAATGCGTGCTGGCAAACGCCGCCGACGCCAGCCCGCCCGCCGAGAGCGCGCTCCCCGCGTTGAACCCGAACCAGCCGACCCAGAGCAGCGCCGCGCCGATGAGCGTATAGGTCACGTTGTGCGGCGCCATCTGCGGCGAGGGCCAGCCGTGCCGCCGCCCGAGCATGAGCGCGCAGACCAGCGCCGACACGCCGGAGCTGATGTGCACCACCGTCCCGCCCGCGAAATCGAGCGCCGGGATCGCTGCAGGGCCGAACCAATTGAAGAGCCCGCCTTTCCCCCAGACCATGTGCGCCATCGGGAAATAGACGACCGTCGCCCAGAGGATCGTGAAAAGGACCATCGCGCTAAATTTCATCCGCTCCGCGAACGCGCCGCTGATTAGCGCCGGCGTGATGATCGCGAACATGAGCTGGAACAGCATGAACGTCTGGTGCGGAATCGTCGCCGCGTAGTCCGCGTTCGGTTCCTGCCCGACGCCCTCGAGGAGGAAATACTGGAGCGGATTGCCGAAGAGCGGGTTCCCATCGCCGAACGCCATCGAGTAGCCATAGACGGCCCAGAGCACCGACATCAGCGCCATGAGAAAATAGCTGTGCATCATCGTGCTGAGGACGTTTTTGCGCCGCACGAGCCCGCCGTAAAACAGCGCCAGCCCCGGCCCCGTCATGAGCAACACGAGCGCGCAGCTCACGAGCATCCAGGCATTGTCGCCGCTATCGATCGCCGCGGACGGGGCGGGCTCCGAGCCGGCGGCGAGCGGCTGCTGCGCGAGGGCGGCGGTGGAGAAAAGGGCGAGCGCGAGGGCGCAGCGGAGGAGTGTTTTCATGACGCGGGCCGGTTGTATTCAGCCGTGCCGGGCGCGAGCAAAGCAAAAACCCGCCGCGCCCGTGGAACTCCCGGATTTCCAACTTTGCGACCTTTGCGCCTTTGCGTGAGGCACCTCACACCTTCCCCGCACTCGGGCAGAGCTCCCGGATTTCGCACCCCGGGCAATCCGGCCACCGCGCCGTGCAGCGCCGCCGCCCGTGCCAGATGAGCCAGTGGCTGAATTGCGTCCAATCCGCCCGTGGCACGACCCGCATCAAATCCCGCTCCACCTTCTCCGGATCGTCGTGCCGCGAGAGCCGAAGCCGCCGCGACAGCCGCCCGACGTGCGTATCGACGACCACGCCCTCGTCGAGGCCATACGCATTTCCGAGCACCACATTCGCCGTCTTCCGCCCGACCCCCCGCAGTGCCACCAGCTCTTCCATCGTCCGCGGCGGCTCGCCACCGTGCTTGGCAACCAGATCCGCCGCCGCCGCCCGGATGCTCTTCGCCTTGCTGCGAAAAAATCCCGTCGTCCGTATATCCTCCTCCAGCTGCTCCTGCGCCACGCCCGCGTAGTCCTCGGCTGTGCGGTATTTTTGAAAGAGCGAGCGCGTGACGATGTTCACCCGCTTATCCGTGCATTGCGCCGAGAGGATCGTCGCGACCAGCAGCTCCAGCGGCGTGGAAAAATCCAGCTCGCAATGCGCCTCCGGATAAACCCCCCGCAGCGCCTCCACCACCGCCGCCGCGCGCTCTGCGCGCGTCATTTCTTCGGCGTCAGCGCGTTCAGCCGTTCCTTCGCCTTCGGCGCAAACTCCGATTCCGGATACTTCGCCACCAGCGTTTGGTATTGTTTCACCGCATCGACCCGCGCCGCCGCCTTTTTTTTCTCGGTGCTGCCGGCTTTCTTCTTTTTTTTGCCCGAGCAGGCGGCTCCGCTGCACGCGATTGCGCCAGTGAGGAGGAGAATGAGGAACGTGTGCATCATGAAAATAAGCCGTTACAGCCGCGAATAAAGCACCTCGAGCAACTGCCCCGCCCGCCAGAGCCCCTCCGCCGCCTCCTCCGTCTCGCTCTCGAAATATAACGGGATTTTTCTAAAGTAGTCGATCGCGCCGGAGAGCGCCGCATCCGCCTCCTTCTTTTTGTTCGCCGCCTTCGACTGCTCGAAAATCCCCTCTTGGATCTTCCCCCCCAGCAGCATCGCCTTCGCCCGCAGGGGCGTCGGCGCGGTGGTCGTGCGGATCACATCGAGCAGCAGCGTCATCGCCTCCTCGTACTTCTTTTCCTCATAGAGCGACCGTGCGATCCCGTAGTTCGCCTGGAGCAGCTTCGGGTGCCACGAATACAGCTCCTTCAGCTTCACAAATTTCTCCTTCGACTCCTCCCCCTTCCCCTGCTGCGCCAGCGCCTGCCCCAGCCCGTAGAGCGAGATCGCCTGCGCCTGCTGCACCTCCAGCGGCGAATCCTTCGGCGCGTCCGGCTTCGTATCCGGATAATCCGCCGCCAGCTTCTCATACACCTTCACCGACTCATCCACCTTCTTCTCCGCCAGCAGCGCGGTCCCGTAGAGATCCAGATCGCCCGGCGCGTATTTCAGCGCCGGATCATACTCCTTCGCCATCAGCGCCAGCGCCTTCGCCGGATCGCGTTCGAAAAGGAACGACGCCAGGGTGAATTGAATCTTGCTCCGCAGCGCCGCCTCGCCCGTGTACTTTTCCGCCAGCCCCCCGAGATATTCCTCGATCCCCTCGACCGTCGTCTTCTTCGCCGTCAGCAGCATCTTCTGGCCGGTCAGCAAAGTCTGTAGCGCCGTCGTCACCTGCGTGCTCGCCGGATACTTCTCCAGCAGCTCCTCCGCCGCCGCCACACTCTTTGTCACCGCCTCGTCCCAAGTCTTCCGAGCCGCATCGTCCAGCAGCACGTACTGCCCCATCGCCGCCGCCGCCTGCTGCCAGAGCGTCGCGATCTGGAGCAGCGCGTCCGGCGCGTCGGGATGCTCCGGGTGGTCCTCCACCATCGAGCGATAAGTCGCCGCCGCCGCCGCGATGTCGTTCTGCGCCTGTTGTTGCGCGAGCGATTTGTAGGCCACGTAGAGCTGCGGGCTCTCCGGATACTTCGCGATGAACTCCCGCATCAGCTCCACCATCTTCTCCGCCTCGCCCTGCTTGCCCAGGATCGCCGCCCGCTCGAAGTAGCTGAAAGGCGCCGCGTCCGACTGCGGATACGTCTCTGCGATCCGGTTGAACGCCCCCAGCGCCCCCGCGTCATCCCCCAGCGCCTGCTTCGCCTTCCCGAGCGCGAACAGCGCCCCCGGCGCCAGCGCGCTCTCCGGCCGCTTCTCCGCAAACGCCGTCAGCTCCGCCGCCGCTCCCTTCGCGTCCCCTTGCTGGAAAGCCAACTGCCCCACCCAAAAATCCGATTGCTCCGCCTGCGCGCTCCCCGGGTGTTCCTTGCGCACTTGGGCGAAAGCCGCGCGCGCCTCCTCCAGCTTCCCCTGATCCTTCAAAATCGCCGCCACCCCGAACTCCGCCTCCGCCACCATCGCCTCCGGCGGCTTCTCCGCCAAAATCTTCTCATACGCCGCCATCGCCTCGTCGTAGCGCTTCAATTGCGCCAGCGCCGCCGCCTCCCGCAGCGCCGCCTGCCGTCCCACCGCTCCGCCTTTACCCGCCGCCTCCTTGAAATACTCCACCGCCTTCTCCGGATCGTTGATCCCCGGCGTCGGATCGAGATAGAGGGACCCCAGCACCAGCGGCAGCCCCTCCGCCAGCGGATCGCCCGGATACGCCGCCTGGAACTGCTCATTCAGCTCCAGCGCCTTCCCCATCAGCTCCTGTTTCGCTTCCAGCCCCGGGATCACCGGCACCTGTTGCGCATAGCTCAGCAGCATGTTGAAAGTGATCCGCTTCTTCTGATCCACGTCATCCGCGAACGGTTCCACGAACCGCAGCACCACCCGCGCCGCCCCGAAGTCCCCCGCCCGCACATACAGCTCCCCCATCCGGATTTTCGCCGAAACCGTCTGGTCCGGTTTCGCCTTCAGCGTTCCCAGCTTCGCCGCCTCCCGCTTGTAAAAAGTCGCCAGCCGACTTTGCATCGCCAGATCCCCCTGCTGCCGCGCCTGCGCATCCCTCGCCCGGATCGCCGCCAGCCGATCCTGTTGCGCCTGCTGCATCCGCTCCTTCGTCTCGACCAGGCGATATTCGTCCAGCGCCTGCTCGATCAGCCCCGCCCGATTCGCTGGCGCGGCATACGCGGAGCGGAGCGAAAGCAGATCGCCGAGCTGCAGATGCGTGTCATTGATCAGCGCCACGTCCACCCGCTTCGCGATGATGTCCCGCAGCAGCCGCTCCGCCTCCGCGAACAGCTTCCCCGCCTCCTCCGTCAGTTGCCCCTGCGCCGCCTGCGCTGCCGCGCTTCCCTTGTTCATGTAGGCCAGCGCCAGCAGATACTGACTGTCGAAAATCGAGTCACTCTGCGGGAACTTCGTCAGATTCTCCCGCAGCGCCGCGATCGCCTGGTCAAACTCCTCCAACTGGAACGCCGCCACCGCCTTCTGGTAGTTCACCGTCTCCGCCTCCTCCGTCTGCGGGTACTTTTTCAGGTATTCGTCGAAAAGCTTCACCGCCTCATCCAGCGTCGCCTTTCTCTCCGCCGAGCCCGGAGGCTGCGTCGCCGCCTTTTGCACCAGCGCCTGCGGCAGCACCAGCGACGCCACTTCCACCATCTTCTCCTGCGCCGGCGGCGTCATCGCCGTCTTCAGCAGCGGCAGCGCCCCTTCCGCGTCCCCGGCCAGGAACCGCGCATAGCCCTCGTACAACTGCGCCGACCGCAGCACCCCAGAGCTCGGATACGCCTTGATGAACGCCTCGAAATCCGCCGCCGCCCCCGCGTAATCCCCCGCCTCGAACTTCGCATACGCCTGATTGTAGGCCTGCGTCACCGGATCAGTCTGCGCCCGCGCCACCGGCGGTGCCGCCAGCAGACCGAGGGCGAGACAGACGAGAGCGAGAGCGCGGGAGGGGAGGAAACTCATGGGCGGAAGCGGTCGGCCACGCTACACGAGACCCGCCCTATTTTTCCACACGAAAATCCCGCGCACCCCGTGATCGCCGTCACCTTCGCCCTGCCCGATGAAAGCTCCGCTTTCCTCACCCGGCTCGACTCCCCGCGCCGCCACACCCGCGGCCCACTCCAGCGCTGGACCGGCCGCCTCGCCGGGCGGGACATTGCCGTCTGGCACACCGGCATCGGGGAAAAATCCGCGCGCCGCGTGATCGACGAGCTCCTTGCGCAGCCGCACCCCAGCCTGCTCATCAGCGCCGGATTCGCCGGCGCGCTCGATCCCGCCCTCACCATCGGCGATCTCGTCTTGGGAATAAACGTCTCCAGCTCCCGTTTGGCTTCGTCTCTCGCGCCTCACCATGCCGTCCCCGGCTCCTTCGCCACCGTCGATGCCGTCGCCGACCCCGCCGCCAAGACCGCCCTTTTCCAAAGCACCCGCGCCATCGCCGTCGAGATGGAAACCCGCTCCCTCCACGCCGCCTGCCTCGCCGCCAGCGTCCCCATCCTCGCCCTGCGCGTCATCAGCGACGCCGCCGCCGACCCCATGCCCGTCCCGATGGACGCGTGGTTCGACCTCGACCGCCAGCGCCCCCGCCCCGCCGCCCTCCTCGCCTGGCTCGCCCGCCACCCTCGTTCGATCCCACCATTCATCCGCTTCGTCCGCGGCATCACCCGCGCCCGCCAAACCCTCGCCACTGCCCTCGCCGAAGTCATCGCCCGCGCCCCCGCGTGAGCGCCGGCAAACGCGCAGGATCACCTTGAATCGCCACCGGCCCGCCGGCATCCTCCGCGCCCTTCATGAAAACCCCGCGCGAACATTACTACGACGTCGAGCGCATCATCGAACTCGACTTCGTCCGGGCCACCGAGCACGCCGCCCTCAACGCTATTCAATGGCTCGGCCGCGGCCAGAAAGAAACCGCGGATGCCGCCGCGTGCGACGCCATCCGCGGCATGTTCGACCTCATGAACATCTGCGGCGAAGTCGTCATCGGCGAGGGCCTCGAATCCGGCTCTCCCGGCATTTTCAAAGGCGAGCATCTCGGCACCTGGGCTCCCGGCACCTTGAAGTTCAACCTCGCGGTCGATCCCGTCGATGGCTCCACGAACCTCGCAAAAGGCGCCCCCAACTCCATCGCCTGCATCGCCGCCGCCAGCCCCGAACTCGGCGTGAAAGAGGCGATGAAAGATGTGCCCTCCTTTTACATGATGAAGCTCGCCTACGGGCCGAAAGTCGTCCGCTACATGGAGCGCGCCGGCTTTGACAGCATCAGCATCCGCCAGCCCCTCGAGGAGACCCTCATCTCCGTCGCCAAAGCCCTCCGCAAGCGCATTCAGGACGTCGTCGTCCTCGTGATGGATCGCCCCCGCCACGCCGATCTCGTCGAAGAAGTCCGCCGCACCGGAGCCGCCCTGCGCATGGTCGGCGATGGCGACATCGCCGCGGCGATGGCCCCCTCCGTTTTTAATAGCGGCGTCGATGTCTATGTCGGCATCGGCGGCTCCCCCGAGGCCGTCCTCGCCGCCGCCGGCCTGCGCTGCCTCGGCGGCGACATCCAGTGCATGATGTGGCCCCGCGACGAGGCGGAGAAAAACCGCCTCCTCGAGCAGGGCCACGGCGACGAGCTCGGGAAAGTTTTCCACGCGAGCGACCTGGCCAGCGGGCAGAACATCATCTTTTGCGCGACCGGCATCAGCGACAGTCCGCTCATGCACGGCGTCCGCATCCGAGAGCACACCGCCATCACGCACTCCGTGCTCTTGCGGGCGAAAAGCAAGACGCTGCGGCACATCACCGGCCACCACGATTTGCGGACGAAGACCATCCACCTCCGCTCCGACGAGCGCGAGCACCGGCTCTGACGGGCGGCTGGGATTGCCTCACGCAAAGGCGCAAAGGGCGCGAAGAAACGAGAGCGCGCGGGTCGGCGGTTTTAGCCCGCCTGCATGGACGTGATGAGCGTCAGAAACGGGAGGACGAGCGCGAAGCAGATGGCGCAGAGCAGCGAGAGCGCGACGACGATGAGCGCGGCCACGATCATGATCGCTGGGCGGATACGGAGCAGGAGAGCACCGAGACCCGCCACGAGCAGGAGCACGCTCACCATGAGGAGGAGCCGATCGGAGCGAATGACGAGCTCGGTCAAGGCGGGGAGCGGCTGGCCGCCGAGCATGTCGGTGAAAATCGACCTGATATACATCACAGAGGCCGCCGCACGGGCGCTGAGAGCGCAGACGACGAACAGCAGCGTCCCCATGAAGGTCTTCACCGCCAGCGTCAGGTCGCGCACCTCGCCGCGGAGTTCTGCGATCGGATCGGGAGTCAGGTCTTCAGCCATCGCGGCATCTCACTCTCCGGCCATTCCGCAGGCAAGTTCCGCGATGCACTGGAAGAAAACATTGAATGCCGGGCGTGGGGGTAGAGCGTCGGGCAGCAGCCAATGATCTCGCAGAAGGATTTGGAGAAATGGCCAAGGCTCGAGTAGCCAACGGCGAAGGCTGCTTCGGTGACATTATGCCCGCCCGCCAGGAGCAACTCGGCCGCGCGCTCCATGCGCAGACGGCGCACGAATTGCGGGATGGTCATCGCCATTTCCTGAGAAAAAGTGCGGCTGAGATAGAACGGGCTCACGCCGACTTCGCGCCCGAGTTGTTCCAGGCTGGGCGGCTCCACGAGCCGCGCGCACAAAATCTCGCGCACCCGCTCGATGCGCTCCCGATTCACCCGCTTCTGCCGCGCGCAGAAAAGCTCGGGCGCGGGCGCGATGAGGAAGACTGCGACGGCTTCCATAACTTTGCTCTGATACCAAAGCGGCAGGGCGGCGGGCGCGACGGGCGGGTGCGCCAGGCTCTGCGCCAGCCCGCGCTGCGGCTCGGTGAGCGGAGCGGGCGGGGCGATGGCGCTCGCGGCGCGCCGTTTAAAAACGCTCCGCCGCACCACGGGCATCGCCTGCGCTTCGGCCCCGGCGAGATGAGTGGCGAGGAAGCCGCGGCTGAACTCGAGCGTGATGAATCGGTGCCGGTCGCCCGCCATGCGCCGGGCGCGGAGCGGCCGGGCCGCCTGCGCGTAGGCCGCGGCAGAGCCGGCAGGCAGCGCGATAGCTTCGCGGCCATGCGCGACCTCCGCGCGCCCGGCGAGATTCAGGCACAGCTCGATGCTTTCCGGATGAAAACTCCGCCCCCAATCCAGCTCCCCGCCCGCATGGAAATCGTGCCTCTCCACGCTCACGCCGAGCCGGTGGAAACTGCCATAGACCTGCGACCAGCCCTCGCGCACCTCATCCCAGGCACCGGATTCAGGGCGGATCGAAGGGTCGGGAAGCTGGCTGGCGGCGTGCATGGCGGGAATTCGTAGCAGAATGAGAATGAGTCGCAACAAGGTTAGAGCGCAATCTGCCGACAAAGAATCGCAATCCCGGGGGAGCGGGCGGTGGCAGGGGGCTGGCATAGTCGCGTCTCCTCCATCATTCCCGGGAGCGTACTGCTGCTGCTCGCCTCCGGGCTGAATTCACCCGCCGGGCGAAATCCCGCTCCGCCTAAGTCAGATTCTCACCTAACATCCCACCCTCATGCGTGAACTTTTCGAAAAAGGCGGCCCGATCATGTGGCCGATCCTCGTCACCTCCGTCATTGCGCTCACCGTGGTGCTCGAGCGGTTGTTTTTCATCCTGCGGGAAAAGGCGCGCCGGCGGCCCGCGATCGTCGAGCGCATGCTCACGGCGGTCGAGCGGGGCGATGAAGAAGGCGCGCTGCGGGTCGGGCAGGAGTCGCGGGATTTCATCGCGCGCACGCTCTGCTACGCGCTCTCGCACGCGGACAAGCTCAACGCCGTCTCCCGCGCCGCCGGGCGCGAACTCCAGCGCTACAACCGCGGCCTTTCGCTGCTCGACACCGCGATCACCGTCGCGCCGCTGCTCGGGCTGCTCGGCACGGTCACGGGAATGATTCGGTCGTTTAGTTTGTTAGGTGGAGAGGAACTGGGCGCGCCGGCGGCGATCACCGGCGGCATAGCGGAAGCGCTCATCGCGACTGCGTTCGGCCTCGGCGTCGCGATACTTGCGCTGCTCCCTTTCAACTACCTCAACGCCCAGCTCGAAAAAGCGCGCCACGAGGTGAGCGACGCCGCCTCGCAACTGGAAGCGCACGTAAAGCGCGAGCGGGAGAATCATCCCCTCACGTGAATCGCGCTTCACCAAAGCCGCTGAACGCCGTAGGCGTCGAGGCGTGGATCGCGGCTGACGAGCTCGAGCCGCTCGAAGAGCGCCTGTGCAACCAGCACTCGGTCGAAAGGGTCTTTGTGATGAGGAGGCAAGACGTGCAGGCGCACGAGGTGCGCCGGTTCCAGCGGCAACAGCTCCACGGCGCTTTCGTGAAGCTGGCGCGAGACGAGATCGGAAAAAGGGACTCTCAGCGTCAGCTTCCCGAGGCTGGATTTGATCGCAATTTCCCAAAGGCTGACCACGCTGACATAACACTGGTTGCCCGGCTCCTCTATCGCCGCCCGCGCCCGGCGACTCAGTGCCGGATTCCCTTCGCAGAACCAAAGGAAAGCGTGAGTGTCGAGCAGCAGCCTCACATGTATTCCTTCCAAACTTCCACGTCGTCCTCCCAGCAATCCTCGCGCTCCACGATCAGCCCTTTAGCACAGCCAAACTGGGGACGGCGGCGTGTGACGCCCTCCGCCGTCGACACTGGCACGATCTTCGCCACCGGCTTCTCTTTTTCGACAAGAACGACTTCTTCACCAGCGCGCAAGCCGGCGATGAGATCATTCAGGCACTTTTGCGCTTCGGAGATTTCCATCGTCTGCATGCACGCACCGTCCCACAGCCCCGTCTTCCCGACAAGCTGACACCCGCCAATGGACATCCCATCCCCACGCAGCAGCCGCCGGGCGCGGATCGAGATCATCCCGCTCATCGACATCA
>PPFU01010567.1_pt1 | contig 33560 bp, 24 predicted proteins | sample 1535991 | NCBI WGS metagenome assembly PPFU01 (sample SAMN04901290, study PRJNA319586) | Hypolithon metagenome, whole genome shotgun sequencing project. | isolation source: Antarctic Hypolithon | place: Antarctica: Miers Valley | collected 2014
TCGAACATACGACATCCCACATCGCTACACTCCCCAGATGCCCACGCCCGCCGCCCCGATGATGCTCGCGTATCAGGAGTTTAGCGTCTACGCCCCGCTGGGGATTCTGGTGGCGATGGCGATCGGTTTTGGCATCTTCAACATCGTCGCCTCCACCCTTGCGGGGCCCAGCAGAAAGGGCGAGGTCAAGGGGATGTCGTACGAGTCGGGGATGAACCCCATCGGCACCGCGCGTCGGCGGTTCAACGTCCGCTTCTACATCGTGGCGATGGCGTTCCTGCTCTTCGATGTCGAGATCGTGTTTCTTTACCCCTGGGCGGCCACCCTGGGCAGCCTCAACCCCGACACCGGCCTGCCCACGCTCTTCCTGGCGCGGATGTTCTTTTTCATCCTGACCAGCGTCATCGCCTTCTGCTACGCGTGGCGGAAGGGCGTGTTCCGGTACGACTGAGGCGGGCGAGTGATCTAGTGAGCCAGTGAACTCGTGATCCAGTGCAGCATCGTCGAGCTAATGGGACCCTATTCTCTTCACTGATTTACTGGATCACTTGTTCACTGGATCACTCTCCAATGCGATACCTCATCACCGGCGGGGCCGGGTTTATCGGGTCGAATCTGGTCCGTGCGCTCCAGCAGCGGGAGCCGGGGGCGGAGCTGCTGATTGTTGACGACATGCGGACCGGGACGTTCGCCAACCTCTCGATCGAGGGCGAGGGCGGCTGGTCGTACCGCGGCGACTTCATCGCCAGGCCACTGGGGGAGGTGGAGATCGCCGAGGTGATTGATGGTTTTGAGCCCCATGTGGTGTTTCACGAGGCGAGCATCACCGACACGACGGTCGAGGATGAGGCGGCGATGATCCGTGACAACGTAGAGCCGTTCGAGGAGCTGATCGCCGCGTGTTTCTCCGCTGGGGTGCGGCTGGTGTGGGCGTCGTCCGCCGCGACCTACGGTATCGCGGCCAACGGCGCGGCGGGGGACCAGAGGCCGTTCCGCCTGGAGGACGCCGGCCACCCCGCCAACGTGTATGGCTTCTCGAAATGGGTCATGGAGAACCTGCACCGCAGGGCGTCGCAGCGGGACAAGAAGTTCCCGATCGTCGGCCTCCGCTATTTCAACGTGTTCGGGCCGGGCGAGTCGAACAAGGCCCACATGGCGAGCATGATCCGCAAGCTCGCGGTGGGGATGATCCGCGGCGAGCGTCCGCGGATTTTCGCCGGCGGCGAGCAGGCGCGGGACCATGTGCATGTGGAGGATGTCGTCGCCTGCACCCTCGCCGCGGCCGAGCCCGACGCGAGGCCGGGCATCTACAACGTGGGCACGGGGGTGGCGACCAGCTTTAACGAGGTGGTCGCTGCGATCAATCAATCGCTGGGCACGCGGCTCGAGCCGGAATATATTGAGAATCCCTATGCGTTTTATCAGTCTTACACGTGCGCGGATTTGTCGCAGACGCGAAAGGGTCTGAAGTGGGAGCCGGGGGTGGAAATGAGCGAGGCAATTCGTCGATATGTGCAGGCGTTGCAAGCCGATGCCCGATAGCGGAATGGGCGAAACTCAGTCACGATACGATCGATCCATGCGGGCGGCGAAACGTATGATGAGGCGACGGTCGAAGAATCGCACCGGCGGAGGCCGCTTCTGCGTCCGGTCCGCACGACGGGGTAAGTCGCTACGCCAACCAATCGCATTTCGTACATTCGTTCGATACACCAGAACCCCCGGATGGAAACGCCCCAATGATGCTTTCCTCCAGCCCGGACAGACGCTAGAATGAATCGGCCAGCCGCGATACGACGACGCGGTGCCGATGGGACGGCTCGGGCAGCAATGGCTCGAACCGATACGCGAACCCCACGGGAGCTGGACTCCGGGCACGACGGTCAAGCCGCCCACGAGCGGAAGGCCCGGATGCCCCGGCGATGCACCCACTTGAAGCTGGGGTTCGAGCCAAGGCCCAACCCCGCCCCATCGGCCCCTCGCCGTCCTTTGGATTCACATCCGTCGCGTCACCCCGCGTTTGGTGGTGGCGTAGGCGTGCCGGTTTCGATGCTTTTTTCGCGGTGGCACAGGCGGCCCGCCTGTCGAGAGCCCGAGGGTGAGAGCCCGAGGGCCGCTGCGAGGCCCAAAGTCTGGACGCCTGGGCCACCAAAGCCTCGCAGGGTCAGCAAATGCAGAGGGAAGACCTCGGATGACCCTGCTTCGTCCATTGAAAACGCTGTGCCTTACAATGGCAGCGGCTCAAGATGGCCCGCCTATCTATGTTCCGGAGCTTTCAAGAGGTGCCCGCTCGACCGGCACAATGCGGAAAACCCCGACCATCCAACACCGGATGCATCCCGTAAGATGGGGCGTGATCCAACCCCGCCATCACGTCGTCCTTGTCATGCTTTTGTCGCTGCTGTCGCTCCCCGCCTGTTCTTCGCAGCGGTCCGTGCCGCGGGGTGGGTCGCTGCTGGGGGGGATGGACGCGTCGCAGGCGGGCACCGGCGGAGGGTACTGGTACCGGGCGATCCGCTTGGCGGAATTGACCCAGGCGGATGTTGATGCTTTGTACGATGCGCTCGCGTCCGCTTCGCCGCCACCCGCGGAGCCGATGTCGCCCGGGGAGGTGCAAACTTTTGGCGTCGCCGCGCTCCCCGTGCCGACCGGGCCCCGTGGCAGGCTTACCGCTGACAGCGATGGGGATGGGCTCGTGACCTATCAGGAGGTGCTGGGGATGTACCGTACGGGCTACACCCGCGACGACATCCTCAGGGCACTCGAAGCCTCGTCGGACCTGTACCTTGTGCTCGACAGGCGGGATGCCCAGCGGCTGATCGACGCGGGGCTGCCCGCTCAACTGATCACGCGGATGCGGACGGTTTCCAGCGGCCAGCGGGCGAGCCTCGCGGAGCCCCGGGACGCAGCGTCGGTGGACACACCTTTCTGACCCTATCCGTCTCAAACCTGACGAAGCCCCTTTTTCCCGTCTCCTGCTCCCACCATGCCGCACTCCTCCCATCGACGCTTCCACTCCACCCCATCGGCCGCCCTCACCTGCTTGGCCGCCTCGCTCACGACGCCGGCCTTCGCACAGGATGCCCCGCCCCAAATCAGCCCAGCCCTGATCAACCAGATCCAGCAGAGCGGCAGCCGCAACGAGCGAAACATACTCCCCGCCATCGTGGCGTCGATCTCGCAGAACAACGCCCTGCTGAATCAATACATCAACGATCTCAACACCAGCAGCGGCAGCTCGACGGGCTCGCTTTTCAACGCGGTGACGGGCGAGAGTTACAGCTCTGTGGCGGTGGCCGCCTCCGCCTCGGGTTCCCCAGCCGCCCGCGCCACCATGAAGCGGCTCGAGGACCTCCGCTCGCCGGTGCCCCAGCGGGCCATCCTCGCCCCCCTCCCCGCGGGAGGCAACGCCTTGGCCGACTCCACGTCGCCACCCCTGGGCAACGACGGCTATGCGGTGCTCAGCATCGCCAACTCCTTCGCCCCCACCCTAACGCCCACCCTCGCCCAAGGCCCCGGCCCTGCGATGACACCGGCCGACGGGATCGCCGCGGACCCCGCCGACCGCGCCGCCATCAGCTTGGAGCCCCCCCGCGGCGGGCTCTGGGGCAGGCTCTACGGCGTCAGCGGCGAGATCGACGCGTCCGCCAACGCATCGGGCATCGACTACGACGGAGGCGGCGTCGTCATCGGGGCGGACTACCGCTTTGCCGATCCGCTCATCCTGGGCGTCAGCGTGGGGTACTCCCGCATCGAGTCCGACTTCACCGGCGTCAGCGATCAGGACGACGCGGACATCTACACCCTCACCCTCTACGCAACGTACCTCGTCTCCGAACGCGTCTGGATCGACGGCTCGCTGGGGTACAGCTACAGCCAGCACAACCTGCAACGCAACGCCCCGCTGGGCCAATCCCCCGAGGCGGACTTCGACTCCCACTCCCTCTTCGCCACCCTCGGCACGGGCGTCAACATCGACCTTGACAAGCCCGGCCGCTGGAAGCTCCAGCCCCTGGCGAGCATCACCTACTCCACGCTCTGGCAGCAATCCTTCAACGAGGCCGGCGGCGGGCCGTTCGACCTTTCGGTGGACGGCGTCGAGACCTCCAGCCTGCGTGGCGGGGTCGGTGCCCGCCTGCTCTACGAGGCCCGTGTGTCGGATTCTCTTCTGCTTCTGCCCGAGGTGCGGGCGGGTTACCAGCACGAATTTCTCGATGACAACGCCACCGTCGCCTCCACCTTCGCCAACGCCGCCCCCGGCACGGGGTGGACCGCCGACAGCGTCAACATCGACCGCGATTTCCTCACCCTGGGCGTCGGCGTCACCGCCCACACCGACCGCAACCTCAGCGGCTTCCTGGGCTACGACGTCGCCTTCAACTCCGACGTCACCGAACACAACCTCACCGGCGGGCTGCGGTACGCATGGTAGTGGGAGCCAGGTCGAGCATTGGGATCGGCTAGGCTGTCGCCGTGCCCGACCTCTTCACTCCCTACACCGCGACGCCCCCGCGCCCAGCGTCTCCCGCGTTACACCGCCGTGTCCGGACACGAGGGGCCGCGAGTGAAGACAATAAGCTCCGCCCCGGAGATCGGCCGATTCACGACTGGTACCGCTTCGTCCTGTCCTACCCGCCTCACCTCGTGCGTCGATATCTCGAGCGTTTTGAGGTCCGACGCGGGCATCGGGTGCTTGACCCTTTCTGTGGGACAGGCACCACCATCACTGAGTGCAAAAAGAGGGACATCAGCAGCGTCGGTATCGAGGCCAATCCCATGGCGTGTCTCGCCAGCCGGGTGAAGGCTGACTGGTCGGTGGACCCCGACGCGCTTGTCGCCGAAGCCGAACGAATCGCGACCGCCGCCTCCGATCAACTCTCGATCGATGGGGTCGCCGATCAGCCGGTGTTCGTCGAGCAACAGCCCCGCACCGGCTTGCGAACGCTGCCGCCCCCCCAGATGAAGCTCCTGCTCAAGGACTCGATCAGCCCGCTGCCTCTCCATAAGGCGTTAGTGCTGCGGGATCAACTGGACGGGGTCGATGAGGCGTACAGGCCGTTCCTGCAGGTGGCTCTGGCCAAAGCCCTGGTGTTCTCCAGCAGCAACCTGCACTTTGGCCCGGAGGTGGGCGTGACCCAACCCTAAGCGGGATGCGGCGGTACTCGCCCCGTGGATGGAAGGGGTGCGGTCCATGGGAGCCGACCTCCGTGCGCTCCCCGCCGCGTCCCACGCCCGCGGCGAGATCATCCACGGCGACGCCCGAAATCTGCGAGTCCTGATCGAGCCTCGTTCCATCGATGCCGTCATCACGTCGCCCCCTTATCCCAATGAGAAAGACTACAGACGCACCACGAGGCTTGAGTCGGTGCTGCTGGGGCTGCTTACCAGCCGAGAATCGCTTCGCGGGGTGAAGAAGACACTGGTGAGGTCGAACACCCGTAGCGTGTACAAGGAAGACGATGACGACCGCTGGATCCAAGCCGACTCCGAGGTCCGCCAGATCGCCGATGTCATCGAAGTCAGGCGGATCGAGATGGGCAAGACCTCAGGCTTCGAACGGATGTACCATCGCGTCACCCGACTCTACTTTGGAGGGATGACTCGCCACCTTCACGACCTTCAACATGTGCTCAAGCCGGGGGCGCGGCTCGCCTACGTGGTGGGGGACCAGGCGTCGTATCTTCGGGTGATGATTCGCACCGGCCAGCTTATCGCCGACATCGCTCAATCAATGGGGTACGAGGTCGAATACATTGATCTCTTCCGCACCCGCCTCGCCACCGCGACCCGCGAACAGCTTAACGAGGAAGTGGTGGTCTTACGATGGCCGGGGGATTGAACCAGGAGCGAGCCGATGGCGTCAAGCACGAAAAACAGGTACGCCTCCATCGTTGAGCGGCTTTTCGTCGAGAGGTATCAGCGGTCTTGCCGCACGGTGCCTTTTCACCGCGAAGATATCGTCGAGACGGCAAAGGACCTCAAGATCCCTCTCCCGAAGAGCTTGGGCGATATGATCTATTCCTTTCGGTATCGAACCGATTTGCCCGAGGCGATCACTCGGACAGCTCCGGATGGGGAGGAGTGGATCATCACCCTGACCGGACAGAGCCGCTATCGTTTCGAGTTGACGCCTCTCGCGAACATATTTCCTCGCGCGGGAATGAGCCAGATCAAGATACCCGACGCCACGCCGGGCATCATCACCGAGTATGCATTGAACGATGAGCAGGCGCTCCTGGCGAAGCTCCGCTCCAACCGCCTTATCGATATCTTCTCGGGCGTTACCTGCTACTCGTTACAGAGTCACCTCCGCACCACCGTTCCGGACATGGGGCAGGTCGAGACGGACGAGGTCTACGTGGGCGTCGACAAGCGTGGAGCCCACTACGTGTTTCCCGTCTAGGCGAAGGGCGGGAGAGACAAGATCGGCATTGTTCAAGTGATGCAGGATTGGGCGCTGTGTCAGGAGAAGTTCCCCGACGCGATTTGCCGTCCGATCTCCGCCCAGTTCATGGCGGACGAGGTGATCGCTCTATTCGAATTTGAACAGACCGAGCAGGGTCTTACACTGGCAAGTGAGAAGCACTATCGCCTCGTCAATGCAAACGAAATTAGTACAGAGGAGCTTCGGGCTTATATGGATCACTCACCCAACGGTTAGACCGTGAACCTGCTCACGCGGCGGCGGCGGGGTTGAGCATGGACCATGTTTCCCGCTGGTACTCCAGGAGCTTGACGGCCTCGTCGAGCTTGGTGAGGTCGCGGGTGGTGTTGGCCTCGACGAGGAGGCGGTAGATGTAGGTGTAGAGTGCGGTGAGACGGTCGGTGACGTCGGTGCCTTGGGTGACGCTGGTAGAGAGTTCCAGCACGATCTTCTTCGCCTTGCTCAAGTGGCCATGGGAGGTGTCATAGTCCCGCGCCTCGATGGCGGGGCCCGCCTGGCGGCACATGCGGAGGCATGCGTCGTAGAGCATCAGGCGAAGCTCGTGAGGGCTCGCGGTGAGGATCTTGGTGCGAAGGTACGGGTTCATGTTCGGGCGCTAGGGGCGGGCCGCGGGGGGGCATGAGGGCGGCGGGGGCCGGCCGCCGGTACTCTGGCTATCGGCGAGTTGCCGGTCAGGGGTGAGCGGGAGGCGGCCGGAGCCGATAAACTTGCGGGCCCCCTCACAGATCGCCTCTGACGCCGCTGTCGCCATGATCGAAGCACAACGCCTGATTAAATGGTTCGGGCCGACGCGGGCGGTGCATGAGGTGAGTTTCTCGATCCCCAAGGGTCAGGTGGTGGGGTTCCTGGGTCCCAACGGCGCGGGCAAGACCACCACGATTCGGATTCTGACGGGGTACCTCCCCCCCACCGCCGGGTCGGCGAGCATCGCGGGGCATCGGGTTCTTACCGACAGCCAAGCCGCCCGCAGCTCGCTGGGGTACATGCCCGAGAGCGTTCCTTTGTACCCGGAGATGCGGGTGGAGGAGTTGCTGCACTTCCGCGGGAGACTCTTTGGCATGGATCACAAGCGGCGGAAGGCGCGGATCGACACCGTGGTGGATCGCTGCGGGCTGACGCAGGTGAGGAGACGGGCGATTGGGCACCTGTCCAAGGGGAATCGTCAGCGGGTCGGGCTGGCGTCGGCGTTGCTGCACGACCCGCCGGTGCTGATTCTGGATGAGCCGACGGCGGGTCTGGACCCGAACCAGATTACGCAGGTGCGGACGCTGATCCGTGAGCTGGGCGGGGAGCACACGGTGCTGCTGTCGTCGCACATCCTGCCCGAGGTGGAGCGGACGGCGGATCGGGTGCTGATTCTGTCGCGTGGGCAGATCGTCGCCGAGGGCACGCCCGCGGAGCTGCGTGCGGGGGTGGGCAGCCGTGGGCGGATCATTGTCGAGGCGAAGGGCCCGCGGGCGAAAGTGGAGGCGGCGGTGCGGCCGCTGAGTCTGGTGGAAAGCGTGGAGTCGGGTCCAGGCGGGGAGGGTGCGGGGGGCTGGTGCCGCCTGCTGGTAACGCCCGTGGGCGGAGCCGACCCGCGTGAGGCAATCGCGGCGGCGGTGAGTGGGGCGGGCCTGCCGTTGCGGGAGCTCTCGCGGGAGGCCGGTTCGCTTGAGGCGTTTTTCGTGCAGATCACGGCGGGGGAGCGGGCGGCGGTGTGATGGCTCCCCCGCATCGAAGCTGGTGGGGCGGTTAGTAAGATATGTGTTTCATGCCGCACACGTTGACCATCGCGAGGCGAGAGCTGCTTTCGCTGTTCTATTCGCCGGTGGCGTATGTGGTGCTGGGGCTGTTTGCGGTCGGGAGCACGCTGATTTTCTTCGTCACCTTCGTCCCCGGAGCGCCCGCAACGATGAGACCGACCTTTGAGGCGACGGTGTGGTTGCTGGTGTTCCTGCTGCCGGCGTTGAGCATGAGGCTGTTCAGTGAGGAGTTTCGCGCGGGCACGATCGAGCCATTGATGACCGCGCCGGTGAGCGACTGGGAGGTGGTGCTGGGCAAGTGGCTGGGGGCTTATGGGTTTTATTTGGTGACGCTGCTGCCGCTGGTGGTGCTGACGGGGGTGCTGGCGTGGCATGGGGACCCGGACCTTGGGCCGATCCTCACAGGCGGGCTGGGGCTGCTGCTGGTCGGGGCGCTGTATCTGGCGATCGGCACCTTCGCCTCCGCGGGTACGCAGAATCAGATCATCGCGTTCCTCTCCACGGTGGCGGCCATCAGCGTGCTGACGTTCGTGCTTTATTACCTGTCGCGGTCGGAGTTGATTGAGCCGTGGGTGGCGCGGGCGATGGAGCACGCCAACGTGAACTGGCAGTTCAGCGATTTTGTGCGGGGGCTGATCGATGTGACCCATGTGGTTTACTTCGTGTCCGCGACGGCGGTGTTCCTCTTTCTGGCGGTGAAGCTGCTGGAGAGTCAGAGGTGGAGATGAAGAAAGATTCCGTGAAGGCCGCGCGGGAGAGGTACACAGGCGGGACGGCTGTGCCACCGACGCCTGTGCCACTGACGCCTGTGCCACCGACGCCCCCCCCTGCCGCCGCGACCAGGCTCGACCGCGGCGGGTCGGGCACCCGTCGCGCGATTTATGGCCTCAACGTCGCGGTGGCCTGCGTCGCGGCGGTCGCGCTGGGAGTGTTGGTGAATTTCCTGGCGATCTGGGGATTCTCCCGCCTCCCGGCCGGGGTGCGGGACCACCTGCGATATGACCAGTCCGCGCAGAGGTGGTATAGCCTGAGCGATCGGTCGCGGGCGATGCTCGCGGGCCTGGACGAGCGATATCGGATCGTCACGCTGTTTCACGATGCCGGGGACGCGGCGAGTCGAAGCGAGGGCGGGAGGGCGGCCGAGGCGGAGCGGCGGGACCGCGTGCGAGATTTCATCTCGCTGTACGCGAGGAGTGCGAATGTGACGGTGGAGCACCTGGACCCGTTGACGCCGGGCGAGGCTGTGCCGACGGTGTACCGCGAGGTCGCGGCTCGATACGAGGCGAGGCTATCGCCGCTGGTGGATCGGGTCACTGCTTCGCTCGAAATGCTCTCGGGCATGGAGGCGGCATTTCAAGAGGCGGCCGACGAGCTCGAGGCGGCTGCGGGCGGTGCGGCTGGCGAGGCGGTGACGCAGACGGGGATGGATGGGGAGGCCCAGGAGCTGCGGCGGGTGCGGCAGGTGGCGGAGGTGCTTGCGCGGAACGCCGAGCAGATGAAGGCTTCCACCGCGACGCTGCGGGACATGCTCTTGGGGCCGCTGCCCGCGTATGGGGAGGTGAAGCTGCGACTGAGCAACTACCTCGCTGCCCTGACCGCGTCCACGCAGAGCAGTGCGGACGCCCTCGACGCCGCCATCGCCCGCCGCCTCGCCCCGCCGGCCGCGATGAACACGATGGAGCGGGTCCGCCAGCGGCTGCTGCGGGAGGGGCAGGGGGCCCGCGATGTGCTGCGGGACCTGGAGCTGGTCGAGTCCAGCCCGGAGTATGAAGCGGTGCGGCAACCCCTGACCCGCGGCGACGCGGTGGTGCTGCTGGGGCCGGGGCGGGTGCGGGTGCTGCGGTACGCAGAGCTTTTTGCCCGGGGCGATGCGGAGGGCGGAGCGGACGGGGGAGCAGGAGAGGTGGGAGGCGAGGAGGCTGCGGCGAGCGATCCCGAGCCGGTGGGCAGCTTCATCGGTGAGCAGAGGCTGACGGGGGCGTTGGCGACGTTCGCGCTGGATCGGCCGCCGCTGGTGGTGTTGGTGCACCACTACAGCGACCCGCGGATCGAGGGGATGTTCGCTTATCTGGAGGGACGGCTGCGGCTGCTGGACATGGATGTGAGGCGGGTGAACCTCGTTGGCCGCCGCACCGCGAGCGGGGAGCAGGCCCCACCGGACCCGCTGCCCAGCCCGGAGTCCGGGCAGGCAGCGGTGTGGGTGATCGCGCCCATTTTCCAAAGCGGCGGGGGCGATGGCGGGGGCGGGGGAGCGGCCGCGGTGAGGCAGGCGGTGGCGGAACTGCTGGAACGTCGCATGGCGCGGGGCGAGGGGGCGGTGCTGTTCCTGGACTATGACCCGGCCGCCCAGTTCGGCCAGCGGGACCCGCTGCTGGACATCGCCGCCCGGATCGGCATCACCACGCGGCTCAACGAGCTGGTGCTCTGGGAGCAGAGCCTGCCCGGGGGCTCCACCCGCCCGCACACCGATTTTGAAATTCATCAGTGGCCCCAAGCGTCGGCGATCACAAGGGGCCTGGGCAGCACGCCCGGCCGGGTGTTTCGTGCCACGCCGCTGGTGCTGAAAAAGGAGCTCGATGCATTTGCGATCGTGACGCTCCGTCGGCCGCGGATGTGGCTCGAGGCGGACCCGCGGGCGGGGGAGACGGCATACGACCCGTCCAAAGCCATTGACGAGGCGATCGTCGCGGCGGGGGGGGAGGAGCGCAACTCCAGGTTCGCGGTGTTCACCGATCCCTTCTTCGCAGCCGATGTCAGCACGGCCGCGGGCCTGGCGGAGTCGGCCGGGGGATTGGCGGGGGCGGGTTCCGCGGGCTCGCCCGAGGCAGCTGCCGAGCCCAAACTCCGCTACCCCGCCAACGCCGAGTTGATGATCCACACCATCGCATGGGCGTCTCACCTGGACGACCTCATCTCCACCGCGCCCCGCAGCGGCGACGTCCCCCGCGTCGAGCCGATCCCCCCCGCCACGCTCACCGCGACGCGGGCGATCCTGCTGATCGGCCTGCCCCTGCTGATCGCAGGTGCGGGCGGCATCGTCTGGTGGCGGCGGCGACGCGAGTAACATGATTCTCCACGACGCCAGGCACAACCCCCATTACGACGCCCGGGAAACTCTTTCCCCGGGATCGAGGGTGGTTTCGCGTTGCGACGACGGGCCAAGCCGCGGCGTTTCGTAGAATCACTTCCTCATGAACTTCAAGACGACCATCCTGCTGCTCTTGCTGCTCTGCGTCGCGGGGGTGGGGGCGGTGGGGGCGGTGCTGTGGGGCGGTGGTGGCGAGGGAGACGGGCCGTCGGACCGGCGCGTCAACGATGGCTCGCCGTCTCAGACATTGGGGCTTCTGCTGCCGGGGCTGCGGGCGTCGCAGGTGGTGCGGGTCGAGATCGAGCGGCCGTCGGAGTTGGGGGCGCCGCTCGCGTGGGAGCGGACGGGGGATCGCTGGAGGCAGGTCGAGCCCGTGGTGTTTTCTGTGGTGTCGGCGGAGGTGGAGGCATTCATCGCCCAGGCGGCGACGCTGCAAGCGGTCGACCGCTTCGACCCCGGGGGCACGAACCGCCCCGACCGCGAGACGGCCGGCGTCGCCGCCGACGTCGGCACGAGGGTGACGCTGGTCGACCGTTCGGGCGAGCGTCGGATCGTCACGCTGGGCACCGAATTTCTCGCGGGGCGGGGGTACGCGGCCGTCGAGGGAGACCTGCAGATCGCCATCGTGCCGCTGACGCTGCATCGCGGGATCCCCGTCGGCGAGGGTGCGGCATGGCGGGCTCAAACGCTCGACCCGCCCCCCGCGTCGGCGTTGAGCGAGGTGAGGCTCTGGTGGTCGCGGCCAGGAACCGGGGGGGCGGGAGAGAGCGTCGGCATCGAGCGGATCAACGGGCGGTGGATGCTCACCGGGGATGGGGGGGCAGGGGCGGGATTGGTGCGTGCGGACGCCGCGGCGGTCGAGTCGTTGATTTCTTATATCGAAGCACTTCAAGTCGTGGAATTTTCTCCGCTCTGGGTGCCGCAGCGGAGCCTGCCGGAGATGGGGATCCAGTTGGTGCGGGCGTCGACGTCCGACGTCGGCCCCCGGGCCGAGCCCGCGGCCTGGTCGCTCCGGTTCGAAGATTTCGACGCCACCGGTTGGTACGCACGGTGGCAGCCCGGGGGCACCGAAAACCGTGTGCCGACGCCGCTGCTCAAGCTCGCCGGGGCCGGGGATCACCTGATGCCCCGGGGTCGTGAGGAGTTTCTGGATCGGTGGGTGTTTGATCTCGATCCACGCGAAGTGGCGGGGGTGCGGGTCGAGCTCGAGGGCGGCGAAAGCTTCGCTATCGAGCGGACCACGGCCGGCTGGCGTTTTGCAGAGCCCGGGCCGGGCTATCCAGTAGATCAGGAATTGGCGGCGGGTTTGGCCGCCTCGCTGGCGTCGCTGCGGGCGGTGCGGGTGCAGGAGGGGGCATCACCCCTTGCGGACGAGCCGCTGGCGGGGGTGACGTTGACGGGGCTGGGCGGCGGCAATGGGGAGTTGGTGAGGCTTTATGCGGATGAGCAGACGGAGCTGATTTGGGTGGTGCGGGACGACACGCCGGGGGTGATTTACATCGCGCCGCGGGCGGAGGCGGCCGGCGCGGTGCTGCCGGTGGTGTCGCTGCGGGAGCGGGTGATCTTCCAGCGGTCGCAGAATACCGTTCAAAGGATTCGGATCGAAGGAGTGGACGGGGAGATCGACCTCCGCCCCGACTCATCCACATCGCCCGTTTCGGCGGCCGTACGTTGGACGCTGAGCGGGCATGGCGACGCGGATCAGCCCACGGCCGAGTCGCTGCTGAAGGCGGTTTCGCCGCTGCGGGCGGTGCGGTGGGTGCCTGCTCCCGAGTCCGCGAGCTTCACGCTGACCCTGCGGGTTGGCGTCGGCGAGGGGGGGGACGACTTTACGATTGAGGTGGACCCCCGGCTAGGCGTGGGGCGAATCGTCGGTGACGACACCGACGCCGCCTTCATGCTGCCCGCCGACCTGCTCGCGCTCCTGGAGGCGGAGTACCGCCCCCGCACGCTGATCCCCGCGACCGTGGGGGACCTTCGTTCAGTGACGCGGGTGGACGGCGTGGGCGAACACCGCGTCGGGGGTGCGGGATCCACCACGATCCGCCGCGACAACCTTGGACGATACGTCACCGACTTGGGTGCCGCGGTCGATCAACGCTCTGCCGCCACCCTCCTGGACACGCTAGCGGGGCTGCGGGCGGAGCGGTTTCTCGATGAACCCGCCCCAGACGGTGCCGAGCCCGTTGCAAAACTCGACGTACTCCACGACTCGGGCCAGGTCTACCACCTGACGCTCTACCCCGAAAGGATCGGCTCACTCGATGGCCAACGATTTCTACTTCCCGAATCCGCCTACGCAGCGCTGCGAATCCCGTTGGAGGCGGACGGGTGAAAGGCGGCGAGGGCTTTCAGCGACAAACCGCACCGCTCGGGCAACCACCTCCTTTCCTGCCACGCCGACCATCTTATGGTGACAGAGGCGCCCACCTTTGGGCATCGCAACGGCCTTTAGCCGCTCATAGGCCGGGTGCCACGCCTTGACGCTTGGGTCAAGGCGTGCCGTGGGGGGGTTGTTCAACCGCACGCCTTGGCCATAATCCCAAGGCGTGGCACCCGACAAAATAGGGTGGATCAACCACTAGACGGTCGCTTTCCCATCGATCCTCCGCCACGACCCGTCCTGCTCGGTGGGGATAAGCGTCGCAAGTCGGCGGATGGTGGCGAGGTCGTCCCGCGCCCATGCCTCCCACATCAGCCGCCAGTCCCGTCGCCGGGGCATCGCGGCTGCGATCGGGCCGATGGTGCGATGATCGATGTGGAGGGGTTGAACCTCGGACGGTGGGCCCAGCAGCAGCAGCCCCTCTTGCCGTTGGGCATTGCGAGATTTGGCGAGGTAGGCCGCGTAGCAGGCGGCGGTGCGGCTCGAATCCGCTTGGTCCGGCGGCTCGGGCTCGCTGATATGTTCGTATCGGTAGTGTCGCAGCATCTCGCGGAACCGGGCGACAGGCTCCAACCCTGGACGCCCTTGATCCGTGACCCGCAGCAGCTCGGCCCCCTCGAGCCAATGGATGTTGCGGTGCGTGAGCTGGGTCGAGTAGTGCGGCGGATGCTGGATCCCATGGGCCCACTGCGAGACGTGCCAGGTCTCCACCCGCGGCAGTGACGCCCGAAATGGATTCGCCCGCATCCCCGCCTTCACCGCCGACGCCCCCACGTTCAACCCAACCCGCGCCACCAGCCCCGCCGTGATTTCGTAAGGATCGTCCAACAGGTCCTCGTACCGCACCTCGACGCAGTGGGCGAACCGCTCCGCCGCCCGTCGCCCCGCGTCGACCTGGTGCAGCCAGATCATCGCCGCCTCATACAGCGGGTACCCCCGCCGCGCCAGCGACGCCGCCACCGCCCGGCCATCCCGCACCACGTGAACAAACAGCCCCGGCCCCGCCACCGGTCCCCCGAGCGCGGTCGCGGGGAACGCCTCACAAAAGTCCTCCGCCCAGTTCACGTTCAGCGGCGTTTTCTCAGCAAAGGCCGCCAGGCTCGATGGCTCCATGCCCCGCCATGCCGCGTGCTTCCTGGCGTACCACTCGACAAACCCGCGGAGCCCTGATGCCGTCCCCATCGCCGACAGAAGCCGATCCTTTCCCACGCCGCCCGTAGCACGATACTTCCAGTTGAAAAATCGACTCGGGGCCGAATAAATCCCCCGGTTCCTCATCGCCTTCCGCGCCACCGCCCGCGTGCGAAAACGCCCGTCATACCCATACGCCCCTTCGACGCAAAACAGATGCATCTCCGGCGGACACACCACCCCCGGCACCGAATCCATCAGGTCCGCCAGCAGCGTCGTCCCCGATGAGGGCGAACCACCGATGCAGATGAGGGGCAGAGGGAAGGCCATGGCGGACGCGACATCATATAGACCCTGGCATCGTGTCCTGCTCCTGGTATTCCGCCCTTGCTAAACACGGTGGGGCGGGACGTTCACCCCACCACAAAAGCGGAATCGGGGGGCCTCTCAAAAGCCCGCCGCCAACGTTGCCGCCGTGCCGTCCCGCCCGCGAAAGCGGCCTCAGCCGGCGAGGTTTACAACCCTCTTAAGTTGGTAGTGCCCCGTAGGTCAGGATTCATCCTGACATCTTCCGCGGCCGCCAGCAGGATGCATCCTGACCTACACCGGAGTACCCTTAAGTTTTATAGAGGCCTCAAGCGTCAGAAGAATAAGCAATCCTGAAGATGAGTAAAACCCTACAGCTCCCGTTACCGTCTGCCTCAAAAAATCACTGACAGGACGCAACCAGGCTCATCGAGGTCGCGCATTCTTGTCACTCGATCATTCGATGGTTTCAATCAGTGTCCATCGGTTTTCATCGGCGGCTAAAAACGCCTCAGGGCTAATCGAGCAGCACATCCGCGTCCTCCGCCCCGGCCGCCTCCTCGAAAAAGGCTTCCACACCCCCACGGGGGTCGTTCACCGGCTCCGCCGCCGCCGCCAACACCGCCGCCCGCACCTCGGCGAACGCCTCCCGCCTGCCTGCGAACTGAACCCGCCCGCCCCACAGCAGCAAGAAGTGGCTCCCCATGTGCGCCTGCAGCCGATCCGGCACCACGCTATGAATCAGCAACACCCGCGGCATCGGATCAATCTCCCGCAGCCGTCGCAGCACCGCCGCACGATGCTCGGGTTGCAGCTTCTTATACGCCTTCTGCTCCAGCAGCAGCCACTGCGGCTTATCCCGCATCGCTGCGAACACCGCAAATAAAAATCGCGTTGACGTCGGCAGGCGGTTCCAATGCTTCCACGAAATCACCTCCCCGGGAGACCGCCCCGTCGATGCGAGCAGGTCCCGCAGCAGCGGATCGGCGTCGGCGAGTTCGGCGGCCGGCGGTACCGCTGATCGCTCAACCACCGAAGCGGGCGTTTCCGAGCGGGGCGACGCGAAAGCTTGCTCCCCATTTCGACCCCCCGCCGAACTCCTCGCCCCTCTCGAAAAACGATCGCTCCGGCGCTGCGTCTCCATCGGCACCCCCAGCTCCCCCGGCTCCCCCCACATCAGAGCCGCCTGAAGCGGGTGATCCCCCGCCGGATAATCCGGCCGAGCGAAAGCCGCCGACGCCTTCGCCTTGCGGAACTCGCCCGGGTTCCCCCCCGTCACCGCCCGCAGCACCCGCGGCACGCTCAACCTCGTCAACGACTCGCCCGCAAACACGCTCACCACCGCCCCCCGCCCCAGCACCACCCCCGCCAGCGACCCCTCCGGCGGGTCCGCCACCTTGATCTGGAACTCATCGACCAACCCCGATTCGCCCGCCCCCCCCGTGGTTTGCCCCGCCCGGCTACGCCGCACGAACCGGACCCACCTCCCAAAGCTGGGCTCGAAGATCGCCAGGTTCGTCAGGTGCTTCGCCGTCGAACGCATCGCCCCAAGCACCACGACCAGCCCGACGAGATACAGCGACGCCCCCGGCAGAGCATGCACCGCGCCATCGCTCTGCTCGTGACTCACCACGCGGAGCCCCACATAGGCAATCGCCGCCGAAACCACCAGCGCAAACTGCAGATTCCCCACGAAGATGCTCCAGTGGGCCGCGACCAGCCGCTGCTCGTAGGCAGCCAGGTATGCCCTGCTATCGGGCTGCTGCACCGCACGTTCCGCCTCCGCCAGCGCCTGCTCGCGGGGCGGGGCGGCTCGGGTGAGCCTTGCGACGCAAGCCGCTTTATGCAGCGTGTCGCCTCTGGCATACCTCTCGATCCCCAGCAGCGACGCCGCCCCCCGCCGATTGACCCAAAAATACAGCGGCACCGCCAGCCCCAGCAGCACGACCAGCCCCCCCGTCGCCCAGGGGTCAAGCCACACCAGCGCCGACCCCGCGACCCCGATCGTCACCAGCCCCGGCAGACCCAGCAGCGCCTCGAGTACCGCCCTGCTCGCGTACCGCACATCCCGCGTCACCAGCCGCACCACATCCCGCTCCGAGCCGACGCCCGACCCCTTGGAATCGGGATACGCCACCGCATACCGCTGCATCGCCAGTCGAGCCGCATGGACCTCGTACCGCCGCGTGACCCGCGCCACCAGCACCTTGCCCCAAAGGCTCACCGCTGACGCCGACGCCAGCATCGTCAGCACCGCCCCCGCCAGCCCCGCGACCCGCAGCGGCGTGTGGATCACCCCCCACTCCACCCCCAGCAGCCGCACCGGCTGACCCGCCGCCGTCGCCGTCGCCGCCACCACCCCCGCCGCCACCGCCCCCGCCTGCACCAACTGCCCCCCCGCCTGAAGCACCAGCGTCATCACCACCCGCCAAGGCTCCCGCCTCACCGCATCGAGCAGCAGCCAGTAAGTGCGAGCCAGCGCGGTGTCGGTAAGGCGGAAAGCTTTCATGTCACCGCTCAAGATCGTACCGACGATCCCACCCCGACCCGAGACGGACGCTATACTGTTGCCCGGTCAACAAGCCAGGGTGAACTCGAGGAGGGCTTTGCGAGATTTTTGACTGGGGTCACCTCCTCGGATCGCACCTTATGCCACGCACTCCCCGCTTCGTCTCCCCCACCTCCATCGCCCTGCTTCTCCCCGTGCTGGGCCTCTTGCCAGCAACGCCCGCACATGCACAGGCGGTCAGCGGCACGCAGTACGACACGGTCACGCTCGACTTCGACGGCGACGCCGCCTTCAGCGAAACCGACGGCCGGGCCGATCCCAACGCCGCGGCGGGCGGGGTCAACCCCTTCCTGGACCGTGCCCTCGACGTCACCTTCACCCACGCCGAGTCAGGCCGAACGTACACCGTGCCCGGCTTCTTCGATGGTGACGGCGCGGGCGGGTCCACCGGGCAGGTGTTCCGCGCACGCTTCACCCCCGACGCCCCGGGCCAATGGACCTACCAAGCCCGGCTCCAAAGCGGCCGCAACGTCGCCATCGGTGAAGCGGGCGGCGGCAACGTCACAGGCGGCAGCTTCACCAACGGATTCACCAACGGCACCCTCACCGTCGCCCCCCCACCCGCCGACGCCCAAGGCTTCCACGCCACAGGCCGTCTCCTCTACGACGCCGACGGCACCGACCTCTCCAAGCATTATCTTCGCTTCCAGAACGGCGACCGCTTCCTCAAGGGCGGCACCGACAGCCCCGAAAACCTCCTGGGCTATCGTGGCTTCGACAACACCCAGACCACCGGCTCGGGCAACCTTCACTCCTACGCCCCCCACGCCGGGGACTACCAAGGCGACGGCCCCAGTTGGAACAGCCCCGACGTCGACATCCCTAACGCACCCAGCGGCAACGACGGTGCCAACCTCATCGGCGCCGTCAACTACCTCGCCTCCCACCACGTCAACTCCGTCTACTTCCTCCCTATGAACATCGGCGGCGACGGCAAGGACACTCACCCCTTCGCCAACATCAGCACCCCCGCCCAGCTCAGCGGCGACGCATCCAACGACAACGTTCACTACGACCTCTCCAAACTCGCCCAGTGGGAGCAGATCTTCAGCCACGCACAGGACAAGGGCATCCTGCTCCACGTCGTCCTCAACGAGGCAGAGGCCAAAAACAAACGCGAACTCGACAACGCCCAGCTCGGCCCCGAACGTAAACTCTTCTATCGCGAGATGGTCGCACGCTTCGGCCACCACAACGCCCTACAGTGGAACATCAGCGAGGAATACAATCGCGACCTCGACCTTGGCGAAGCCCGCGTCAAACAATTCGCTCAATACATCTCCGACCTCGACACTTACGACCACCCCCTCACCGTTCACAACGGCAACTTCGGCGGGTTCGGCAAGGGGCAACCGGGCGCATCTAACGTAGGCCAGCGGAACGAGGTCGAACCCTTCCTCGGCAACGACAACTTTGACCTCACCTCCTACCAAAACTACGACGAACGCGGCATCGGCGACGAGGTGGAGTACTTTCGCGCCCGCAGCCGCATCAAGGGGAGGCCCATCGCCGTCATGGTGGACGAGCCCGAGTCGCTCAATTCGCTCAAAAGCGACGGAAACTTCGACCGCGTCCGCAAGGAGATGATCTGGGACATCTACCTCTCCGGGGGCAGCGCCGAGTGGTTCGTGCGGGACAAGGATCAAACCCTCGAAGACTTCAGCGAGTTCGAGCAGGTCTGGGATGAGACGTACCACGCTCGTAAGTTCCTCGAGCAGAACACGCCGTTCTGGGAAATGGATTCGATCATCCTCACCCCCAATGACACGCCCTCGCCCGACGATGATTACATTTCCGCCGACACCCTGCTGCGGGGCGAGGACAGCGGCTTGGGCGGCGCGGAGGTGTTCTACAAGCCCGGCGAGGTGTACGCCATCTACTTCCCCGACGGGTCTAACGACGACAACACCAACGCGGGCGGGGGAGACACGTCACCCGAATTAGATCTCACCGGCTACGCCGACCGCACGTTTACCCTCCGCTGGTACAACCCCCGCACCGGCGAATTCGTAGGCGAATCCGCCACGCTCACCGGCGGCGGCTGGACCCCTTTGGGTGCGACGCCCGACGGCTTTGGAAATACCAACGACTGGGCCGCCCTCGTTCGCGGCGATGCCGTGCCCGAGCCCGCCACTGCCGCGATGCTGCTCCCGTTTCTAGCCGCTTACCTGGTCGCCCGGCGCCCGTAGAACTGCCGCGCACTTAGTAAGCGATCGGAGGCCGCTGCGTCTGGAGCGGTTCGAGTGGTCTCATACCACATGGACATGTTCATGATGGTGCTGCTGCGAGCCGAGCCGCGACGAATCGGCGAGCGATCTTGAGCTATCCGATCCAAGCCGCGACGCATCGGCGAGCACTTTGTTAAACAGACCTTGGTGGTCGTTGGATTCACCCTGAGAAGCACCGCTCGCTGACGCGTCGCCGCTCGACTCAATCCCAAATCGCTCCCTGACGCGCGCTGGCTCCATTGCGGACACCCGCCCAAACTTGCTAAGCGAAACATCACCCCTCCGCCGCTCGGATGAACTGGCGGTACAGGTTCGCGTAGACCCCGCCATGCGCCAGCAGCTGCGTGTGCGTACCCCGCTCCTTGATGCGGCCGTGGTCGAGCACGAGCACCTCGTCCGCGTGCCGAATCGTGCTCAGGCGGTGGGCGACGACGAAGCTCGTGCGATCCTTGAGCAGCACGCCCAGCGCTTCTTGGATCCTCGCCTCGGTCATCGTGTCCACGCTGCTGGTCGCCTCGTCCAGGATCAGGATCCGCGGGTCCGCCAGCATCGCCCGCGTGAAACACACGATCTGACGCTGCCCCAGCGACAGGCTCCCCCCCCGCTCCCCGACCTGCGTGTCCAGCCCGTCCGGCATCGCTTCGAGCAGATCGAGCACCCCCAGCTTCTCAGCCGCGTCGACCACCTCCTCCCGCGTCGCCGTCGGCTTTCCCATGCGGATGTTGTCCATGACCGAGCCCGTGAACAGAAAGTTCTGCTGCAGCACGATCCCGATCTGCTCCAGCAGGCTCTCGCTCGTGATCGCCCGCGTGTCATACCCATCAATCAGCACCCGCCCGCTCTGAGGCACATAAAACTTGGTAATCAAGTTGATAATCGAGCTCTTCCCGCTCCCGGTGTGCCCCACCAGCGCAATCGTCTGCCCGGGGTCTGCGGTGAACGTCAGGTCGTGCAGCACCGGCTTCTTCGGGTCGTAACCAAACGTCACGCCCTTGAACTGCACCCACCCCTCGATGGGCGGGAGCTGCGATGCATCCTCGTCGTCGATCTTCTCCACCTTCGTATCCAGCAGGTTAAAGACCCGCTCCGCCCCCGCCATCGCGGTCAACGCCTGGTTGTACATCCGCCCCAGCGTCGAGAACCCCGACAGGAACAACGGTGCCATGAAAAAAAACGTGAACACCGCATCGAACCTGGCCTCCTGCGTCGTCCCCGCGGTCATCCAATCGGGGAAATTCGCCAGAGCCACCCCCACATACTCTCCGTAGAGAACCTCGTACCCGCCAAGCACCAGCAGGATCGAGAGGAACAACTGCGTGTTCAACTCAAGCATCGGAAGGAACACCCCGGTGAGCCTGGCGGCCCGTATGTTGTATTCAGAATGGTTCTCGATCAGGTCGTGGAACAACTCCGCGTTGGTTTCCTGCCTGACAAACCCCTGCGTCACGCGGATGCCGCTGACCGACTCCGCCAACGTCGCGGTGATTCGGCTGAAGCTCTCTTGCATCTCCCGATACGCCTTGGAGAATCTGCTGCGAAAGTACCGATTGATTTCGTAGAGCAGCGGCGCCATCGCGAGCACGACGAGGAACAGCAGCGGGTCGTAGTAGACCATCACCGCCGCCGCCCCGATCATCTGCCCGACCTGCACCAGCGAGATGAACAGCACATCCTGTACCCCGGTTCGCACCGCCTCCGCATCGCTGGTCATGCGGCTGATGATCCGCCCCACCCGCGTCTTGTTGTACCACCGCATCGTCAGCCGCTGAAGGTGGTCAAAGATGTCCCGCCTCAGGTCATGCACCACCCGCTCGCCCAGCTCCAGCGCCAGCCGCATACGGAACACGAACGTGATTGTCGTGAACAACGCCAGGGCCGCAAACCCCACCGCCCCCCAAACCACCCCCGACCAGTTCCGGTCCGCCACCGGCCCATGCAGCACCGCCGAGAGCAGCCACGCCACCATCGGCAGTTGCACCGACCGCATCGCCACCGACACCAGCAGCCAATTCCGCACCCACGCGTGCGGCCGGGTGTACTTAAACAGCCGCACAATCAGCCGCAGCGACAGCGGCGCCTGGTCGGCTTCGCGGTCGAGCTGCACTTTGGTAAGGGCTTCTGGCATGGTGTGTTTGACCGGATCACCGGATCGGCCGGATCGACGGGGTCAAGAAATTTGGCAAGGTCGCGTTTCGATCTTTTGGATGATCTCGTGATTCAGAGGCCGATGCAATTGGTTCGCGTAAGAGGCTCGAAGGCGTGTTCATCTTCGATCATCCAACTCCTTTTCTGCTTTTCATCCTGTCCATCCGGCCGATCCGGGTATCCGGTCTAAAACCCAGGGTCCGGACCGTCACCCAGCCCCAGCAGCTCGCGGCTCTCCTCGTCTGCGGACTGCATCGACGCCGCCTGTTGATAGTGGCCCCCCCGCTCCATCAGCTCGACGTGGGTGCCCGCCTGGACGATGCGGCCGTGCTCGAGCACGATCACCTTGTCCGACCGCCGCAGCGTGCTCAAGCGGTGCGCGACGATGAAGGTGGTCCGCCCCTGCATCGCAGTATTAACCGCCTCTAAAATCTCGCCCTCGGTCTCGGGGTCGATCGCCGCGGTGGGGTCGTCCAGAAGCAGGATCGGCGGCTCGAGCAGCATCGCCCGGGCGATGGCGATCCGCTGCCGCTGCCCGCCCGACAGGTTCGCGCCGCCCTCAGTGAGCAGGGTGTCGTAGCCGTTGGAGAGGTCCTCCATGATAAAGCCGTGCGCCTGCGCCAGCTCGGCCGCCCGTTGGATCTGCTCCTGCGTGGCGTTGGGGTAGCCAAACGCGATGTTGGCGCGGACGGTGTTGCTGAAGAGGAAACTCTCTTGAAAGACCAGCCCAATGTTTCGCCTCAGGTCATCAAGTTCATACTCCCGAACATCCCTCCCATCGAGCAGCACCCGACCCTTGTCAGGGTCGTAAAACCTGGGGATCAGGCTCAGCAGGGTGCTCTTGCCCGACCCCGTCGCCCCCAGCACCGCGACCACCTCGCCCGGCTCGACCTCGAAGCTCACATCGTCCACCGCGGGTTCATCCGTCGGGGCATAACGGAACGTCACCCCCTCGAACGCCACCCTCCCCATCGCCCGCGGCAACGGCACCGCGTCCTCGGGGCTCTGAATCTCCACCGCCGCATCGATCACCTCGAACACACGCTCGGCCCCGGTGAGTGACTGTTGCATCGTGTTAGCCACCTGCGCGATGTTGCCCACCTGGCTGGAAAATTGCTGCAGCAGCCCCGCAAACACATAGAGCGTGCCGATGGTAAAGCTCTGGTCGTGAATATAAATCCATCCGCCATAGAGCAGCAGCACCACCATGTTGATCGTGGGCAGCAGCGAAATCAGCGGTACATAGATGGCGGACTGGTTGAAGATCCACCGCTTGTGTTCCATGACCTCGCGGTTGGCGGTGGCGAACTTCTCCCGCTCGCCGGGCTGAAGCGAGAAGCCTTTGACCACGTGAACGCCTTGCGCGTTTTCGCTGACGGCGAGCACCGCCTTGTCGAACAGCTGGCGGTTCTTCATGTAGGCGGGCTTGACCGTGCGGGAGAAGCGGAGCGTCAGCCAGATCAGGATCGGCGTGGACGCAAGGCAGGCGGCGGTCAACCCGACGTGCAGCCGCAACATATAGATCAAAAAGAACCCCAGCGAGATCAACAACATGATCACCTGGATCAATACCTGATCCACGAATTGGCGAACAGCCTGCACATCGCCGGTGACACGGTTGATGATCGAGCCGGACTGGTTGGCGTCAAAGAATCGGAAATCGAGGCGTTGCAGCTTGTCGTAGACCTCGCCGCGGAGGTCGACGATGATTTCGTTGACAAGGTCCGCCTTGCGTATGTTGGACAGGCGATCGAGGAAGAACCGTATAGCGGCGATGGTGAAGATCGCCCCGGCGATGAGCCAGACGCGGGCGATGGCGGACCAGTCGGCCGGGGGTTCGAGGCCCAGGGGCCAGCCGGGGCGCTTCTGGCCATCGGGGTTGAGCGGGGACTGGGGGTTGAACGCGTAGCCGATCACGTCGATCCCCAGGCCCGTGAGGCCAAGCCCCGAGAGCGCCATCGTCAGCAGCACGAACTGCAGCAACATCACCTGCACCGCGGGACTCTTGTATCGCCAGCCGATGCCCATCAGGCGTCGGATGAGCGCCCAAGTCGTGGGGCGGGGCGTGTCATCATCGCCGACCGTGCGGGAGCGGGTGCGGGTGCCGGGTTGTGGTTTAGAGAGGGGCGGGGCCACGGCGGGTGTCTCCGTGGCGGCGTTTCGGTTCCGAGTGAGAGGGACTCAGAGAGAGCGGCCGCGCGATCCATGCGTGTCGCGTGGCAACATTAGCGGGAACGGCGGGTGCGTGCAACTTCACGTATAGAGAAAACCGCCGCAACGCCACCGCAACGTCTCAGTGCTGCTCGTGTTGCTCCTTCATGTCTTCGAGCGTGTTGAGGACCTCTTCACCGTCGAACGTGCCCAGGTGCAGCCGCTGGCCGTCGAAGCGGAGGGCTTGCCCTCCGATATGGACGGTGTCATCTTCGACGCGTACCTCGGGGGCGTCGCCCGATTGAAGGGTCATGACCGTCAACGCGACGCCGTCGACCTGGAGCTGCGTCGTGAGCGTGTAGAAGCCCTCGAAGCCTTTGGCGTCGCGGACTTGGGCCCGCTCCGGCTTGAGCCACTTCGACGTCTGATAGCCCACCTGCGCCCCCGCCATCGCGACCAGCAGGTCTGCACCCGAGGCGGGGCTGTAGTCGACGGCGAGCGAGGTGATCGCACCCGCCTCGCCCCCGCCCGCCTCGAACTCGGCGGGGCGGTCGGCGGCGGCGGCACAAGCCTGCACCTCCGCCGCGGCGAAGTCTGCGGCCATGGCCGCGGCGTCACGCTCGCGGCGGGCGGCCGCCTCCGCATCCCGCTTCGCACGCTCCGCCTCCTTCGTTTCCCGCTGCTCGTCGACGATCCGGTCGAGCATCCCCAACTCAGCGTCGTCGACATCACCCGCCTTGGCGACGGCGAACGGGTCCGTCGGCGGCATGGAGGGTGCCTCGGAGGAATCAACGTTCACCGCGGCCGCAGCGACCCGCACCGGCGGGCTGGCCACCGCCGCCTTCTTGCCCCCGCCCACGCCTTGCGTGCTCCGACCGCTCACGATCCCCGAGCCGTCCGCCCCCGCCGCTACATACACCGGTTGATTCTTGAGAAACATACCGGGAAACACATAGCTGATCCCCTTCCCCACCACCTCCACCGAACCGCCGCTGGCCATGCCGCGGCCCACTTCTGTTCACCGGTGACCTGGTACATCATCGCGTAGCTTGCCGGGTGCCACAGGGTCCAGGGCCCATCGAGCAGCTTCTCGAGCCTCGCCACGATCGCCTGCCCTTCCGGAGTCTGGGCGCGGCGACGCAGCTCGGGGACATCGCTCTTGCGGAAAATCAGCCGGGGATGGTCTCCCGCTTCAACCGCCTGCCAGCCTTCGACGGGCCTGGGCCAGGCGGTGTCCGCGTCGGGTGCCGCCGAGCCGTCCGCGGCAGCGGCGTTACCCGAGGCCGAGAACAAAAGCAGGGCGAGTGAGAAAGCAAAAAGAGTGATCAAACGCATAGATAGATGGATTCCAAAAAGGACCCGTCGAGCAATACGCGGATGGAGTGTGCGACATTGCAGCCCATGCGGGAGCCGGGTCGTATAGAGTGAGCCATCATGGAAGCGATGTGGCTGGCTGTGATCACAACGGGGGGTGGCGAGCCCGCCGGGGGCGCGACGGGGTGGGACTGGATCCTGCTCTCGCTCTACCTGTCACTCGCGCTGGGGGTGTCGTTTCTGTGTTCGCTGCTCGAAGCGTCGATCCTGTCGCTGCCGCGGTCGTACGTGGCGGTGCTGATGGAGCAGGGCAAGCCGACCGGGAAGCTGTTGGCGCGGATGAAGGACAACCTCGACCGTCCCCTGGCGGCGATCCTCACGCTGAACACCATCGCCCACACCATCGGAGCCGCGGGTGTCGGGGCCCAAGTCGTCAAGATCTTCGGGAACGGGTACGTTTTTCTTGGGGGGGTGGTGGTGACGCTGTTGATTCTCTACCTTTCGGAGATCATCCCCAAGGGGATAGGGGCTACGTTCGCGAAACAGCTCTCTCCGTTTACCGCTCGAACGGTGAGGATTTTGGAGTATGTTGCGGCCCCCTTCGTCTGGGTGGCGATGGGGCTGGCGAAGCTGGTGGGCGGGATGGAGGCCGCCCACGTGACGCGGGACGAGGTGGCGATGTATGCGAAGTTGGGCGAGCACGCGGGCCAGCTTCAGCCGCAGGAATCCAAGGTGATCCGCAACCTCCTGAAGCTTGGATATGTACGGGTCGAGGACATCATGACACCCCGAAGCGTCGCGTTCATGATCGACGCGGGGGCCACATGCGGCGGGGTGGTGGAGCGGCACGAGGTGCTCCCGTTCTCCAGGATCCCGGTGTGGGAAGGGCAGCCCGACTATGTTGCGGGCTTTGTCTTGAGGAAAGATATTCTCGAACGGGTGGGTGTAGACGACGATGATGCCACGGTGGGTTCACTGATGAAGCCGGTGGACCGTTTGAATGAGGAGGCGTCCGTGGGCGAAGCGCTGGATTATATGATCGAGCACCAGAGCCACCTGTGTGTGGTGGAGGACGAGTTTCACCAGGTCGCAGGGCTGGTGACGCTGGAGGATTGCATTGAGACGATGCTGGGCGTCGAGATCGTGGATGAGACCGACAGCGTGGAGGACATGCGGGCGCTCGCATCACAGAAAGCGGAGGATCGGAGGCGGTCGCTGGGGCTCGCGGGGTAGCCGCCCGGCGTGCCGACATTAGTCGGCATGGGCCCGATCCGCTCAGCGTATTCCAGATAGAGCCGCCACGCTTGGGGGCGTGCGTTATTAGGAGTTCGAAGAGGCGGTTATTCTTCCGCGCGTTCGATCATCCAGTATTCGAGTTCGAGCGGAGTGGCTCGGCCGAAGATGGTGACGACGACGCGTACCTTGCCCTGGTCGGGCATGAGGCCATCGACCTCGCCCTGCATGTTCTCAAAAGGCCCTTGGTTGATGCGGATGTGGTCGCCCTTGACGAACTCCATCTTGACCTGCGGCTGCTCCTCGGGTGGCTTGGAGGCCAGGAGCATTTTCTCGACCTCGGGGAGGGTCATTGGCGTGGGGCGGCCGGACTTGCCGATGAAGTCGCCCACGCCGGTGGTTTCCTTGATCAGGAAGAACACGTCCTGGGGGATGCGGCCATCCTCTTCAAGGGCCATTTCGACGAAGACGTAGCCTGGGTAGAGCTTGGATTCGACGACCTTCTGCTTGCCGCCCTTCATCGTCTTGGTCTTCTCGGTCGGGACAAGGATACGGTTGACGAGCCGCTCCATGCCTTCGATCTTGACCTTGGAAAGCAGCGTTCGCTTGACCGAGTCCTCTTTGTTGGAGGCGACGCGGAGGACGAACCAGTCCATGCCGGGGGTGACGATGGGCTCCTCTTCATCGCCGGTGAGCTGATCATCGAGGTCGGACGGGGCCGCCGTGGACGGGGCTTCGAGTTGGGCGGTGGAGTCGGGCATGGGAGATGGTAGGCGGGGGGGCCGGTACCAGACGCTTCGTTCGAAGACTCGTTCAGCGTCGGCGTGGGTGGGGTGGGATTACTGGGCGGAGGGGGCGAGGATGCCGATTTTGACGAAGAACCAGCCGAAGAAGAAGTCGATGAGGAAAAGGATCAACGCAAGGAGCAGGGTGCCGCTGATGACGACGATGGTGGAGCCGATGATCTCCTTGCGGCTGGGCCAGTTGACCTTCTTCATCTCCGCCTCGGTGGCGATCATGAAGTCAACCGTCTTAGGCTTGAGCCCCACGAGGTACCAAGTCAACGCGGCGAAGATGGCGATGACAATCAACGCCATGCCCGCTCGGTAGTAGATCAGCCCATCGACGATCATGCCGCTCATCTGATTCCACGCCGACGCCACCCCGGCGAGCACGAGCGTGGCGACGCCGATGGCGGTGAGGGTTCGGGTCCAGTAGCCTTGGCCGGGTTTGTAGAGGGTCAGTGCCATGAGAAGCTGAAGGGGGGCCAAGCCGCGAGCGGCTTTTCGAAGCACGGGCGGGGTGACTCGAACACCCAACCTGCGGATTTGGAATCCGCTGCTCTGCCAATTGAGCTACGCCCGTTTGGGAAGGGGGAATGAGGAATGACGAAACCCGAATGACAAAAAATCCCAGCCATCCTGATTCTTTTCGTCATTGGTTCTTTGTCATTCAGATTTCTGCCTTCTTACTTTCGTTTAATCTTATGCAGCGTGTGCTTGCGGAGCTTGGGGCAATACTTTCGCAGCCCCTTGGTCATCTTCTCGGGCAGGCCGCCCTTGACGTTCACGGGGGTGCGATAGTTCAGGTCGCCTGTCTCGGTGCAGACGAGCCAGACGTTTTCGACGGCTTCGTTTTTCTTGGCCATGGGAATCTCCGTGAGACCGCGACCTTTGGTCGCGTGGGGGCTTGTCGGCAGCGGGCGGGGCGGATCGAATTCGTGACGAGTCACTGCGAGACCGGTCAGAGCGCGACCGGCGGTCGCGGGTTATTCTAGGGAATTCGGCGGCCGCGTCATAGTGAGACGCGGCCGCCGAAGGGGATCCGCTAAGCCGCTATCGGCGTGTTACTCGAGGATTTTGGTGACGACGCCGGCGCCGACGGTTCGGCCGCCCTCGCGGACGGCGAAGCGGAGGCCCTCTTCCATGGCGATGGGCTTCTCGCCCAGATCGATTTCCATGGTGACGTTGTCGCCGGGCATGCACATCTCGGCCCCGCCCTTGAGCTTGATCGAGCCGGTGACGTCGGTGGTGCGGAAGTAGAACTGCGGCTTGTAGCCCGCGAAGAACGGGGTGTGGCGGCCGCCTTCTTCCTTGGTGAGCACATAGACCTCACCCTCGAACTTAGAGTGCGGGGTGATCGTGCCGGGCTTGGCGAGCACCTGACCGCGCTCGATCTGTTCCTTTTCGATGCCTCGGAGCAGGGCGCCGATGTTATCGCCAGCCTGTGCCTCCTGCATCACCTTGTTGAACATTTCGACGCCGGTGACGGTGGTCTTGTTGGTGTTGCCCAGGCCGACCAACTCGACGGTGTCGCCCACCTTGACGGTGCCTCGGTCGATGCGGCCGGTGGCGACGGTGCCGCGTCCCTTGATGGAGAACACGTCCTCGACGCTCATGAGGAAGGGCTTGTCGATCTCCCGCTCGGGCTCGGGGATCCAGGTGTCGATCGCGTTCATCAGGTCGGTGATACACTGCGCGGCCGCGGGGTCGCTGGGGTTCTGCAGCGCGGGGAAGGCGGCACCCTTGACGATGGGGGTGTCATCCTCAAAGTCGTACTTGGCGAGCAGTTCCTGCACCTCGAGCTCGACCAGGTCGAGCAGCTCCTCGTCGTCGACGAGGTCGACTTTGTTGAGGAAGACCACGAGCTTGGGCACGTTGACCTGCTTGGCGAGCAGGACGTGTTCTTTAGTCTGGGGCATCGGACCGTCGGCGGCGGAGACGACGAGGATGGCGCCGTCCATCTGGGCGGCACCGGTGATCATGTTCTTGACGAAGTCGGCGTGGCCGGGGCAGTCGACGTGGGCGTAGTGACGGTTCTCCGTCTCGTACTCGACGTGGCTGGTAGCGATCGTTAGGATTTTGGTGGGGTCGCGACGGCCGGCGGACTCGGACGCCTTGGCGACCTCATCGTAGGGCTTGAAGATCGCCAGGCCTTTGGCGGCCTGAACGGCGGTGATCGCCGCGGTGGTGGTGGTCTTGCCGTGGTCCACGTGGCCGATCGTGCCGACGTTCACGTGGGGCTTCGTACGTTCAAATACCGCTTTTGCCATCTTAGAAAATGCCTCAGCCAAGGAAGGGTCATGCCCGGGCCGGGGGGCCGGGGCGGTGAGATCGTCGTGTCGTGCCACGAGGCGCTTGGCGTATCACCAGCGGGGCAACGGATTGGTCAGGCCGGGTGCGGGAAACAGGGGTGAGCACGCATCGGCCTGTGCCCGCCGGACCGCCCGGCGGGATGGATCGTCATCGAAAGCCACCCAGGGGACTCGAACCCCCGACCTCACCCTTACCAAGGGTGTGCTCTACCAACTGAGCTAGGGTGGCGAAACGCTCAGCCACCATCCTACCCGATTCAGCCGTGGCGTGACCGGGCGGGATGTCGACTCCTTGTCTAGTCGAATGATAAGGGGCGTCAGATCAGCCTTGCCGATCCGCGCCCCTAGGGGTTCGACCGTGGAGTCGAGCAGGAGGGTACGGCGGTCAAGGGGTCGCGTCAAGTCGGATCGCCCCTCGAAATTTTTACCGGGTACCATGATCGGCCTGATGGGTCGGATGAAGCATGAAAATCCATCAAATCATCAGGGCATCCGCTCTATGGAGCGGGCGGTCCGGTGTAGGATGTATCGATGGAACTGATGGGCCTGGTGAAGCGATGGCAGGTTGCCGCGAGGGACGGCGAGGTGCCGCGGGGGTTGGGGGTTTCGCCTCTGGTCGGAGGGCTGCTGTGTGCTCGGGGGCATGGTGAACGTAGCGCGGCGGAGCGATTTCTCACGCCCAAGCTGCAACACCTGTCGGACCCGGCGACGCTGCCGGGCGCTGCCGGTGCCGCCGCGCTGATCGCCGCAGCCGTCGCCAACGGGCGGCCGATCGTGATCTATGGCGATTATGATGTAGATGGTATCACCGCCACCGCGATCCTGTGGCACACGCTGATGCTCGCGGGGGCGACGGTGTCGACGTACGTGCCTCACCGGATCGACGAGGGATACGGGTTGAACGTGGAGGCGGTGCGGCAGCTCGCTTCGGGCGACCCGGTGCCGCTGATGGTCACGGTGGACTGCGGGATCACCGCTGTCGAGGCGGCCCGAGTGGCGTCGGAGCTGGGGATGGAGCTGATCATCACGGACCATCACCACTTCGACGTGGCCGATCTCCCCGAGGCGGCCGCGCTCGTCCATCCACGGCTATCGCCCGGCGACGCCAACTCGGGGGCTTGGGACCTATGTGGCGCGGGCGTCGCGTACAAGCTGGCGTGGCAGATCGCACGCGAGCTGTGCGGCTCGGAGCGGCTGCCGGAAACGTGGCGGGAACTGCTCGTCAAGCTGCTCCCCCTGGTGGCGCTGGGTACGGTGGCGGATGTTGTGCCGCTGACGGGCGAGAACCGCATCCTGGTCGCCTTCGGTCTCCGGGCGTTCCCCGTGACGCGATTGCGTGGCCTAATCGAGCTGATCCGGGCCTCGGGCATCGGGGACAAAGAGGTCACGGCCTACCACCTGGGCTTCGTGCTGGGCCCCCGGCTCAACGCGTCGGGGAGGATGGAGCACGCAGAGGCGGCGGTGCGGCTGCTGACCGCCGCCGACGACGCCGAGGCCGCCGCTATCGCGCAAGGGCTCAACGCCGCCAATCAGCGTCGACGAGACGAGGAGCGGGCGATCGTCGAGCAGGCGCGGGGATCAATCGAGCGGGACGGGCATCACGCGGAGGACCGGCGGGCGATCGTCGTCGCGGGCGACGGCTGGCACCCCGGAGTGGTGGGCATCGTCGCCAGCCGCCTTGTCGAGGCGTACCACCGCCCGGTCGTCGTGCTCTGCCGCGACAACGGCACCGCGAGGGGCTCGGCTCGCAGCGTCGAAGGCATCTCGATCCACGATGCGCTGCATTCGTGCGGCTCGCTGCTCACCAAGTGGGGCGGGCACGCGATGGCGGCGGGGCTGGAGTTGCCTTCCATTCATGTCGATGCGCTGCGGGACGGGCTGGTGAACCACATCAACCCCCTGCTCCCCCCGGATCGGCTGCGTGGTACAATCCGTGTGGACGCCACCATTGAGGCGGGGGATTGCCGTGTGGAGGTGTTCCGCGAGATCGACCGCCTCGCACCCTTTGGCTGCGGCAACCCGATGCCGCGGCTTCTGTTAAGGAACAGCGTGATCGACCGCGTGCAACGCATGGGCGGCTCGGGCCTTCACCTCGCGCTGCACCTGCGGGGCGATGGGGCGGCGGGCAACCTCCGCGGCGTCGCCTTCGACCGCGGCAATTGGGCCGACACGCTGGTGGCCGGCATGACCCTTGACATCGTCTTCCGTCCCAAGCTGGACATGTGGCAGGGCAGGACGCGTGCGGAGTTGATGGTGGAGGATGTGCGGGTGGTGCCGCCTGCGGAATCGTCGAGTCCGCTGTGATCGTGGGACGTCAAGTCGTTTTCGGAGGTCAAAAGTTTTAAGCGGTGCTTTATCTGAACGAGCCGCGCACGAAGTAAGCGGTGGTTCATCCGAAAGAGCCGCGCACGACCTCTTACTTCGTGCGCGGCTCCTTTTGCGAACGACCGCTTACTTCGTGTGCGGCTCCTTTTGCGAACGACCGCTTATTTCGTGTGCGGCTTCTGGCGTGGGCGGCGGTGGCGGGGCGTCGTCGGGGAGGTCGAACAATGCCCGCAGAGCCTGGGCGTAGTAGGTTGGGGGCAGGCTTAGGCCGTCGTCGTCGGCGGCGGGGTCGAGGCGGGAGAGGGGGAGGTGGAGCAGCTTGTTGGTGAGGCGGCGGGTGTGATCTTCGAGCAGTGCTTCGGCGGCGGCGGGGTCGTAGCCCGGGTTGGGCATGGGCGTGCCGGGGGTATGTCGGGCGTGGAGTTTCTTCAACGTACGCTCGAGTTCCACGCGGCCGATCTCGTGCATCCGCTCCCGCAGCGACCGGATCAGCGGGCCCGTGTGACGTGGGAGAGCCTGTGCATAGCACGCCGCGGCGGCCTCTTCGAGGATCACGCGGCAGCGGTCGATCTCCCGCGTCCGCCCCTGCAGGCCACGGGCGGCGACGGCTCGAAGCGCATCGATGTCATAGAGATAAACATTACGAAGCCCGCCCGCGGTCGGCTCGACATCGCGTGGCACGGCCACATCCACAATCAGCAGCGGCCGAAACCCCCGCGTCCTCTGCGCCGCTTTGAGCCGATCCCGCGTGAGGATCGGCTCGTCCGACCCGGTCGCGGTGAGCACCACATCCGCCTCGATCAGCGACTCGTCGAGCGCCTCCCAGCCCCGCCGCTCCGCCAGGGCGGGCGTCAGCCGCAGGTCGCGAGCCAGGTCGTCGGCTCGCTGCGCGGTGCGGTTGACCAACAGCAGCCGCCCGGGCTTTTGCTGGAGCAGGGGCGTGAGCACGCTCTTCATCAACTCGCCCGCACCAATGGCCAGCACCGTCTTGTTGGACAAACCGTCGAATACCCCGCGGGCAAAGTCCACCGCGACGCTGCCCACGCCTGCTCGCCCGCTGGAGACGCCGGTCTCATGCCGCGCACGTCGCCCGGCCTGAATCGCCCGCTGAAACACGCGGTGCATCACAGGCCCGGCGGCGCCGCACGCCGCGGCCGCCGCGTACGCCCGCTTGACCTGCCCCAAAATCTGCGGCTCACCCAGCACCATCGATTCGATCCCGCCGCACACCCGGAAGAGGTGCGCCACCGCGTGCTCACCCTCGCGATAGACCGACGCCCGATCGATCGCCTCGGCCGACACCGCTTCGCCGCCCCACTTCGCGAAGGTGGTACGAAGAATCACCGGGGTGGGGGCCGACGGGGCCGACGTGTTGACACCCGCGGCTACCGCCGAAGCCGCGG
>PPFU01007800.1_pt1 | contig 33532 bp, 36 predicted proteins | sample 1535991 | NCBI WGS metagenome assembly PPFU01 (sample SAMN04901290, study PRJNA319586) | Hypolithon metagenome, whole genome shotgun sequencing project. | isolation source: Antarctic Hypolithon | place: Antarctica: Miers Valley | collected 2014
TGCATGAGCATCTGGGGTTCGTCGGCCGGATGATCTTCATCCCCTTCTTCTTCATCGATACCGGCATGCGAATCGATGCGGGCGTCCTCGTCGGGGAGGCATGGGTGTGGCTGCTGGCTGCGGTGATGGTCGCCGCAGTCCTGACCGGCAAGTCGGCCGCGGCATGGTTTACCGGTCGGATCTATGGCTATTCACCTGTTGCGCGGACGCTCATGATCGGTCTCACCGTGCCACAGGCGGCCGCGACCCTGGCGGTCACGGTGACGGCCAGCGCGGCCGGTGCTTTCGACGAGACCGTGGTCGACGCGGTGGTAATCGTAATCCTCGTCACCTGCCTGATCGGACCGCTGCTGAGCCGTTACGCGGGCCAGAAGGTCGCCCTTGAAGAGGAGCCCGAGGACGAATCGCCCGTCGAGGAGCCGAAGGCAGAGATCCCGGCGCAGGACACCGAGGAAGAGGACATTTCACGGAAAAAAAGCTCCGGCAACGAGAGCTGCCAGACGCGCTGAACCGCCCCATCTCGAGCGCAGAAGTTTGGCCAGCATCGAGGATCCTGACCGCCTCCCGTTTGAACCTGGCGGTGCTCTCGCCTGGCCGCGATCGGCAAGCCCCTTGCGAATCGCGGGGAAGTTGAGGTCCCATACCCCCGGGGAAACGGGGAACTTCAATGGAATCAGCAGCCGCCTACGGGGCGCTCGTCGAGCGCCTTGACCCCCAGTCGCGTCAGGCACCGGGCTTGTACAAGTTCAAGCTGGGATTGCTCGCGTGTTTCGGCTTCGCGGTCCTGGGCGGCTCTGCGCTGCTGGCCCTGGGGTTGTCGGCGGGCCTCGTGATCGGACTCGCGCTGCTCAGCCCGGTCCTGCTGCTCAAGCTCATCAAGGTGATCTGGACCCGATCGCATTCGGCTGGTTTCTGTTGAAGGCTCTGTGGGTGCGCTTCCGCCCGCCCTATGGCTACCGGATCGGCCCTGGTGAGGCTCCCGAGCTGGTGGCCGAAGTCGAGCGACTGCGACGCGAGACCGGCGCGCCGAGGCTGGAGGCCAGCCTGATCGATGCAGACTTCAACGCGGCGGGTGCCAGCGTGCCACGCGTCTCGGGACTGTTCGGCCACAGGCATTGCCTGGTCCTCGGCTTGCCGTTGATGCGGTTGCTCAGCCGCGAGCAGATGCTGGCTGTGATCGCGCACGAGCTCGGCCACTTCGGTGGCGGCCACAGTCGTTTCTCCGGATGGATCTACCGTGTCCGGGTGAGTTGGTACCGGGTGCTTGGTCCGCTCAGCGAGAGCGGCTCGTCTGTGTCGAGGGTCTACACCAGATTCTTCCACTGGTACGCAACGTCCTTCAACGCCTACAGCTTCGCCCTGGCCCGCGCGAACGAGTACCAGGCCGATGCCGCTGCAGCGCGCGTCATGGGCGCGCCGGCGGCTGACGCCGCCCTGATTCGCATCCATCTGGGCGGCGAGCGGCTGCAACGCGACGTCTGGCCGCAGGTGCGGCTGTCCCATCAGACGCTGGCGGTGCCGCCGACCCTGCTGTCCCGAAACATGGCGTTGCACCTGCGAAGCGCGGGAGTCACGTGCTCACGCGGTTACCTGATGCGAAAGAAGGACCGCCGAGCGCCGCGGTCCGGGCACAGCGGTTATCGAGAACATACCCCGGTGTGTGGTCGTCAGGTCGGGCGGCGCTGGTTGGCTACATCCCCTCTTCGCTTCCGATTGTGCTCTTGCCCTGTTTCCGTGCCGATGCAATGACCAGCACAGTCACCGACACCACCGCAGCGACAGCAAGCAGCGCCAGCGCGAGCCCGAGCTCGGCGATGGACATCAGCAGCGCCACCCCCGGAGCCTGTTGTCCTCCTCCTGGCAGCGCTGCCGACGCTCGCGCTGCGCCGGGAAGATCGTAGAACCGGTAGAGCACCAGCGCGAGCGAGGACACCACAAACAGCACGAACAAAGCGCGCACGGCGATCGCCTGTTCCTTCGCAACGATCATCCACCAACCGAATCGATAGATGGGCAGCAGTGCCACCAGCACGATTGCGCCCAGCCACATCAGCAGCAAGTCGTGGAACTGGGTGAACAGCCACACCGGCGACAGCACCGCGCCGAAGAACGGCTGCGGATAGGGCGCAAGCCGTTCGAACCAGAACGGCCAGTACGCTCCAGAGTGCCAGCAGGCCCCACAAACGTTCGACGAGCAGGAAAGCGGTGTCGACAGGGGGAACCGCCAACAGCCACGGAGCGAGCCTCACGGCGAGAAACCCGGAGATGCCCCCGCAGTTCGCGCCGTCTGCACCAAAGCCCGCGGGGCAGCCGAGTGCACCCAGCGCGGATTCGGCGATCTGCGGGCCGAACAGGGCCATCGCCACGCAGAAACCGAGAAGCCCGTATGCCAGCCAGCGGGTGCGCCGACTGACGAATCGCGACGCAGGGGAGACAGGCGCATGCAGGAGCGGCTCTGAGGGCTTGAGAGGGCGCTGACCCAGCGGCCGGCGTGCCGAGTGTAGGGCTTCCGACGATCCTGACGTACGCGTAGGCGCGGAGGAGCGCGCTGATCCGAACCGGATCGCTCAGCCAACGCCCGGGTGCTGGTCCAGGGCCTGCGTCATGTCGCCGGCAGACATGGGCCGGTAGTAGACATATCCCTGGATCGTATGGCATCCCATGGCGGCCAGCATTTCGACCTGGGCCATTGATTCGGCGCCCTCCGCGACAACGTTTTTTTGTAGATCCCCGGCCACCGCGATGATCGAGCGCACGATCGCCGCTGTCGCCACGTCTCCGCCCGCCAGATCGACGATGAAAGCGCGATCGATCTTCAGGGTGTCGCTGGGCAACTTGGCAAGGTAGGCAAGTGAGGAGAAGCCGGTGCCGAAATCATCGATCGCGATCGTCACACCCATGTCGCGCAAGCCCTGGAGTTGCCCGCTGCCGGATCCGCTGTCGCAGACAAGTATCGTTTCGGTAACTTCGATTTCCAACGCTGATGGAGGCATCCCGCTGGCGTCGATGACCTGCCTGACGACTTCCACGAAGCGACCGGAACGCAGCTGGTGGCTCGAGACGTTGACCGCGATCAGCGGCAGCTTGAACCCCTGAGCTCTCCATTCGCACCATTGGCGGCAGGCCTCCTCAAGGACGTGTCGTCCCAGATCGTCGATCAGTCCGCTTTCCTCTGCAAGCGCGATGAACACCGGCGTCGGGATGTTGCCGTTCTGCTGATGTGTCCATCGCGCCAGGGCTTCGGCGCCAACGATACGTCCGCTGCGACTGTCCACGCGCGGCTGGTAGTGCACCTCGATCTGCCCAGCGTGAATCGCCAGGCGCAGATCATGCTCCATCTGCACGTGAGCGCGCGCTTCGGCATTCATCGCTGCGGTGAAGAATTCGGTACGCCCGCCGCCCGCTTTCTTGCCGCGGTACATTGCCACGTCCGCGTTGCGAATGAGCGTGCTCGCGTCTTCTCCGTCCCTGGGATAAAAGGCGATGCCCGCGCTGAGGCGCTGATGGAACTCGCGATTGCCGGCCGTGATCGCAGTGGCGAAACGATCCGTGATCGCCGCCGTCGCCTGAGCGGCGCGGTCCACATCGTAGACCTGTGGCAGGATGACGAAAAACTCGTCGCCGCCAAACCTGCCGACGAAATCGCCCGGCGCGATGCTTTCCCTGATCCGTTCGCCGCTCTTGACGAGCACCTCGTCGCCGAGGGTATGGCCAAGGCCGTCGTTGATCGACTTGAACCGGTCCAGGTCGAGGAAGATGACGGCAAAGCCACCCGCCGAGGACCGCGCTTCAGCGATGCTGGCGGCCAAGGTTTCATAGGTCGCCAGACGATTGGGCAGGCCAGTCAGGGAATCGTGGTGGGCCTGGAAGACGAGCAGGTTCTCACGCGCTGCGAAGGCGACCGCGACCGCGACTCTTTCGGTGAGCTCTCCGATCTGCGTGGAAAAGTCCGTGACATTCTCCAGACGCTGCGGGAAACCCAGCATGGCGCAGACGCGGACATCGCCTTGTCCGTCTGGCGCCATTACCCATGCCACGCCATCTCCGCAGCGTCGGAATGCTTCGCAAAGGACGCCAGCGTCGATCTCTTCGACTGCAAGCCATCGCATGTCCATCGAGGGCCGATGCGCTGGTGCGAGCGCCGCAAGGACCACGGTGTCGTCGCCTGCTTCAGTCCACTGCAGATTGCGCGGTCGCAGGTAGTACGTTGCCGAAGCAGGTGCTCCGGGCGTCGAAACGCCGATACAGACTGTCGCCGTTTCGACAATACGCTGGATGCGTGACATCACCAGATCGACCACGTCGGCAAGCGGCGCGCGCGCCAGGATGAGCCGGTCGACTTCGGACAGTGTGCGCAGCGTCTCCATCTGAAGGCCGATGCGCCGTTCCATGTCGCCGAACGTCTTCGAAAGCACGCCGAACTCGTCCTCGGCAGAATGACCTTGCACCGGCATGGATCCGCTTTCGAAGGTCCGTATCCTGGTCAGCAAAGCAACCATGGGCACCAGCACCCTGCGGATCTGAATCGAACTCAGCAGCATCGCCAGTAGCAGCACGCCTGCGGCGACGGGAGCGAGGAAGGCGGAATAGTTCTGCAGATGTTTCACGGGCGCGGCAGAGGACACGAACGTCCACTCGGGCGCGCCGAAGCGCGGTTTGAGAAACAGTGTCCATTCCCGCTCCAGCAGGGCAGCGTCGTGTCGACGCGCGTTGACGTCACCGCCGCAGAACAAGTGGATGCCGCGGGCGTGGGCGCAGATCCTGACTGCGTGGCCCACCGCATCCGGATCACCCCACAGGAAGGAAGGCTTCAGTCTCCCAGCGAACAACAGATCTCCCTGCTGTCCGGCCAGCGGCCTGAGGAGGATCACGGCGTGCCTGTTGACCGCCGCATCGCCGCTGCCTGCCTCCGGCGACGCCACCACCCGCAGTCTGGAGGCGAGAGGCGATTCCGCGGCTATTCCGGCCAGTTCCGCCGCAAAGCCATGCGTATCCGCGGTCGAGGACGGCCCGATCGCCGCGACGTCAGTGAAGTACATGGCGAGTAGGCGCTGACCCTCGCCACGCGAGATGGCATCGGCATCGACTGCTCCGAATGCTTCGTCGGCGAGTTCAAGGCGTGAGTAGACGCCAAGCGCGAACTCCTTGCTGCTCAAGTGCAGGGTTGCCTGCTCGACCTGATTCGACTCGGCAGCGGCCGCGCGGTAGGTGATCCAGAACACCGCAGCGGCGGGCACCACCGCTGCAAGACAGAACATCAGGAAGATGCGCCTCCCAAAGCGGCTTCCGAGAAAGGTTCCGTGGATGCGGAAGTCAAGCGCCATGCGCAGTCTTCAGAACGTGGAGGCGAGATCGACGAAAGCTCCGTCACGCGCACGGATCACGTCGTCCAGGCTGTCCTTCTGGCTGATCTGCGACTTGTAAACTCCGTTCCTCCCCGCGCTGAAAAGGTCGAAATCAGAGTTCAGGGGATTGAGCCGCTTGTCTTTGCGCGCCTTGCCGCGACTTGCGCCGGTCAGATCGACGTAGTGATAGGGCCGGCCCCACGGATCCAGGAATTGCGCCCGCCCGATATCCGACAATGTCTCCGGATACTGGCCTTCATGTCGGTTCTGAAAGCGCTGGATCTCGACCGACATCACCACGATATCCATTTTTGCCGCGGCGACCTTCGTGCTCTCGACGTAGCCGGAATACTGGCCAACCGCGATCATGGTCAGAATGCACACGAGCGCAACGACGAACATCAGTTCGAGCAGCGTGAACCCGGTGCATGACCGTGACAGGGGGTCGCCGTGCAGCCGAGAAACATCAACCTTGTTGAGCGATCCTGATCGATCGGCGACAGCCGCGACAGGTGGATTGGTGGCAATCAAATTTCCAACCCCCCTGGATTGGCGGGCGGGTGCCCGTATTCCCGCCACACAGCATAGTCCCGGTCCGTATAATGACGTGAAGTAGGCGCCAACATCGCGGACATCGATCGGATTCCCGCTCATGCCCAGCAGCAAGTGGCGTTGGGCCGGGCACGTTGAGCGCCGAGCGCGGTCACATCCCCGATGCAGGGCCGAACGCTTCGCGCAGGCGGCTGCCGCGCCTGTGCCGGGATAGGGGTTGCGAGCGGCCTGGCGCCAAGCGCTGCAAGTTGGTCCAGCACCGGCTGCATCTGCGCGTCGGGCGTCGCTATCTGCGCGATCCGCGGTGTCGCCGTCATGGCTGCGGGTAATGCCATGTCGGCCGCGGTTGGCGGCTGTGAGTGGCCTGCGGATTGCAGGCGGAGAGGGTGGCGATGACAACAAACGTCGCCGCGGCCAAGACGGCGCGGTGGTGAGCGTAGGTCGCCATGGTGCTTCCTTGAGCACCGCCGGGCAGCGGAGCATCTCAAGCTAGGCATGCCCACGTCCGGGGCGCGTGACTCCTCTGGTGCCGCGACATGAGGCGGGCGACCGGGCAGTTGTGCAGGCCAGCGCCAATCCCAGCGTAGGCGCCGATGGCGCCGGTCCCGCCAGTTTCCCGGACCTTGCCTCCGTTGGCCGCGCTCAGGCCCCGCGCGCGTGCTTCGGCGGGTGTGCCGCCGGATCGCTGGCAAACTTCACCAACGCTTCGCTTCCCAGCCGGCTGCAGCGCCGGAAGAACTCCTCCAGCAGGTCGAGCTCGGTATCGCTGTAGCCCTTGCACAGGTCGAAGAAGCCCTGCTGCATCTCTTCGTAGCACGGGCCGAGATGTTCGTCGGCCAGCGCTTCCATCCGCACCACGACGCGGCGCCGGTCCACCGGGTCGCGTTCGCGTCTGACGTAGCCACTGCGCTCCAGCCGGTCGATGACCCCGGTGATTGCCCCGGTGCTGAGGCCCGAGGCCTCGGCCAGCTGTCCGGCGGTCAGTTCACCGGTGACGCAGACCAGGTCCAGGCACTCGAGGTCGGAGCTGGTCATGCCGAAGCGGTGCGAGATGGCCTCGCTCAGCAAAGTGCTCTGTCCGGTTGTCTTGCGCACCGCCACTTCGAGATTGAGGAGGCGCTCGACGCGTTCGGTGGGCAGGCCGGCGCGGACGGCAGGGTGCTTGTGCAGATCCGGATAATTCATTAACTTACCTCGCAAGCTAAACTTCTTTTCCGGTAAGCTACTTCGTCAGCGCCCTGGACGCAACGCAGCCTTGCGTTTGCGGCGGCGGGCAGCCACTGCAAACGGATGCGATCGATGCGCCCTGTTCTTCGCCTGACCTTCCTGATGATGCTGGCCCTGACGCTGGCGGCGTGTGGACAGGACGACTCCGCGCCTGCGCCACCCCCGGCGGCCAAGGCAGTGGCGGTGGCACCGGCTTCGGAGGTGGTCCTGCCGCTGCGCTCCACCGCGCCGGCCCAGGTGGTGAGTGGCAACGCCAGTGACCTGTCGTCCGACGTGTCCGCCCGCGTCGCCCAGGTCCATGCCGACGTGGGCAGCACGGTGCAGGCCGGTGGCCTGATCCTGACCCTGGATCCGGCCGACTACCGGTTGGCGCTGGCGCAGGCCCAGGCGCAGCTGGCATCGGCCCGGGCCAACGCCAACCTGCTGGAACAGCGCGTGCGCCGCGCCGGGGCGCTGGTGGAACAGCGGTACGTGTCCGAGGACGAGCTGCAGGCGCTGGGCTCCGAACGCGACGCGGCGCGTGCGCAGGTCGACATCGCCAATGCCAACCAGCAGGTGGCCGCGCGCAACGTCGCGAAGACGCGGATCACCGCGCCGTTCGACGGCGTGGTGGTCGAGCGTTTCGCCCAGGTCGGCACCCTGGCGGCGGCCGGCAGTCCGCTGCTGCGCTTCGTGGAGGTGGGTGGGTTGGAGGTCGAGGCCAACGTGCAGACCGACGACGCCGAATCGCTGCGACAGGCCACACGCATCGTGCTGCAGACCCGGCAGGGCGACGAGCACCCGCTGCGTTTGCTGCGGCTGGCGACGGTGGTGGACCCCGGGGCGCGCAGCCAGGTGGCGCGGCTCGTTTTCGAAGGCACGCCCACGATCGCCGGCAGCAGCGGCACCCTGGCGTGGACCGCGCCCGGCCAGCGGCTGCCGGCCAACCTGCTGGTCAAGCGCGAGCAGGCGCTCGGCTACTTCGTGGCCCGCGATGGCCGCGCCCGGTTCGTGGCCATGCCCGCCGCGCAGCAGGGCCGCGCATTCGCGGTGGAACTCGAGCCGGGTGTGAGCCTGGTGGTGCGCGGCCAGAACGCGCTGGAGGACGGCGAGGCGATCCGAATCGCGCCGCGCGACGCCGGACCGGATGACGCCGGTGAGGCGACCACGCCGGCCCGCGACGCGGACGCCGGCTGACATGGCGCTGCTGCGTTCGCTGATCGGCAACCACCCGCTGGCCAACATCCTGTTCGTGGTGGTGATCGCGCTCGGCGCGATGGCCTACCTGCAGATGCCGCGCGAGCAGGACCCGGAGATCAACTTCAACTGGGTCAACATCCTCACCGTGCTGCCGGGCGCCAGCGCCGGGGACGTGGAGCAGCGCGTGACGAACCCGCTGGAGGATGCGCTGCGCAACGTGCAGGACGTGCGCTGGGTGATCTCGACCTCGCGCGAGAGCGCGTCGAACATCATCGTGCGCTTCCACGACATGCCCGCGCAGGAGTTCGACAAGCGCATCAACGACGTGCGCCGCGAGATCCAGAACAAGACCAGCGCCGAGCTGCCGGCCGAGGTGGTGGACCCGCAGATCCTGGAGCTCACCACCTCCAGCGGCTTCCCCACCGCGGTGGTGGTGCTCACCGGCCAGGCCGACGACGAGACCCTGCGCTTCGCCGCGCGCCAGGTGCGCGACGACCTGGAGCAGATCACCGGCGTCGACCGCGTGCTCGCACTCGGCTTCCAGGAGCCGGAGCTCCTGGTCGATTTCGACCCGGCCGCGCTGGCCGCGCGTGGCCTGACTGCCAACAGCGTGTCCGACCAGCTTGGCGGCTGGTTCCGCGACGTGTTCGCCGGTACTCAGAAGGCGGGCGACGGCGAATGGCTGGTGCGTGTGAGCGGCAGTTCGCCCGATCCCGAACGCGTGGCGGGCTTCCGCGTGCTGGCGCCGGGGCAGGACGGTGCGGGAATCCCGATCGACGCCATCGCCGAGGTACGCCGCGACCGCGAGAAGCCCCGCGACCTTGCCTCCAGCGACGGTGAGCCCGCGGTGTACCTGACCGTGTCCAAGGTCGGCTTCACCAACACCCTGGACCTGGTGGACAACATCCGCGCCTACATCGAGCGCGAGAACACCGCGCTTGCGGTCAACGGACTGCAGCTGCGCCTGGCCGACGACCAGACCGTTCCCACCCGCAACGCGCTTGGGGTGATGCAGAGCAACGGACTGATCGGCCTGCTGCTGGTGCTGGCCGTGTGCTGGGCGTTCCTCGGCAGCCGTATCGCGCTGCTGGTGGCGCTGGGCGTGGTGTTCTCAATCACCGGCACCTTCGCGGTGCTGGCGGCGACGGGCTCCACGCTCAACGTCTCGGTGCTGCTGGGGATCGTGATCGTGCTGGGCATGTTGGTCGACGACGCGGTGGTGGTGGTCGAGGCGATCTACTACCGCCTGCAGCGTGGCGTGGACACGATGACCGCGGCGATGGACTCGCTGCGCGAGGTCGGCAGCCCGGTGATCGCCTCGGTGGCCACGACCACCGCGGCGTTCCTGCCGCTGATGCTGTTGCCAGGCATCGTCGGCAAATTCATGTTCATCATCCCGTTCGTGGTCACGGTGGGGCTGCTCATCAGCCTGGTCGAGGCGCTGTGGATGCTGCCTTCGCACGTCGATACGCTTGGCCGCCACGCCATCAGCCAGTCGCGCAGCCAGCAGCGGCGGGTGCGCTACACGCGCTGGGTGCGGCAGACCTACGCGCGCGCGCTGATCCGGGTGATGCGGCGGCCATTGCCGTGGCTGGGCGGGGTCGGCGGGCTGCTGGTGGCGGCGGTGCTGATGATTGCGCTCGGTGCGGTGCGGCTGGAGTTCTTCGCCTTCGACCCGCTGCGCGTGTACTACGTGAACGTCGACATGCCGGCCAGCGCGAGTATCGAGCAGACGCTGGCCCAGACAGAGCGCGTCGAGCGACGCGTCCGCACGCAGCTGCGCGAGGGCGAGGCGCGGTCGGTGGTGTCGGTGGCGGGCCTGAAGTTCACCGAGACCGAGCCGCTGTACGGCGACCGCTATGGCCAGATCACGGTGTCGCTCAATCCCGACGAGAGCGGCATGCGCAGCCTGGACGAGATCATCGACGGCATGCGCGAATCGGTGGCCGCCACTCCGGGCGAGGCCGATGTCTCGTTCCTGCGGCTGTCCGGCGGGCCGCCGGGAGGACGCGGGCTGAGCGTCAAGGTGCGTGCCGACGACATGGACGAACTGCGCGCCGCTGCCGCCAGGGTCCGCGAACTTGTGGCGCAGATACCGGGCACCTTCGACATTGTCGATGACGAAAGCCCTGGCCGCGACGAGCTCAACCTGGAGGTCGACGTGGATGCCGCGCGTCGTGCCGGTCTCGATCCTGGCGCAGTCGCAAGACTGGTGCGCCTGCACCTGGACGGCGAAGTGGTGGCGGACCTGCGCGACCGCGGCGAGAAGCTCGAGTTGCGGGTGCGCGCCAAACCACGCACCACGCTGGAGGTGCAGGACATCCTGTCCGATCCGATCGCCTTGCCCAATGGCGGCACGACCACGCTGGGGGCGCTGGTGCGCGCCGAGCCGCGCAAGAGCGCGGGCATGATCCGGCACTGGAACCTGCGTCGCGCCATCACCGTGGAGGCCTCTCTCGACGGCGACAAGATCAACACCGTGGAGGCCAGCAACCTCCTGCGCGAGGCGTGGGAGCCGGCGCGCGCGCAGTTCCCCAACGCCGACCTGGACTTTTCCGGCGAGCTCGACGACATCCAGGAGTCGCTGGCGGCGATGCTGCCGCTGGGTCTGCTCGGCCTGGGACTGATCTACCTGATCCTGGCCGCGCAGTTCCGCAGCTATTTCCAGCCGATGCTGATCATGGCGACGGTGCCGCTGGCGTTCATCGGCGTGACCCTGGGACTGCTGATCTCGCGCAATCCGATGTCGCTGTACACGCTGTACGGCGTGATCGCACTGACCGGCATCGCGGTCAACGCCGCGATCGTGCTGATCAGCGCCGCCAACGACCGCCGCAAGGCCGGCATGCGCACGCTGCATGCCACCGTGTTCGCCGCACGGCGCCGGGTGATCGCGGTGATGATGACCACCGCCACCACCATCGCCGGGCTGTTCTCGCTGGCCTTCGGTATCGGCGGCAAGTCGCTGCTGTGGGGCCCGGTGGCGGCGAGCATCGTCTGGGGCCTTGCGTTCTCGTCGGTGCTGACCCTGTTCGTGGTCCCGGTGCTGTACCGCTTCTTCATGCAGCAGCCTGCGTGGTACCAGCGCAGCTGGCAGCGCCTGCGCGGGCGCCGTTCCGGCTACAAAGGCAACGCCAGCGCGCTACCAGGTTGAGGCTTTCGTCCGCAACGGCATAGGCGAGCGGGTATGCACGGGGCACGGCAAGGTGTGGGGGCGCGCCATTCGCCATGTCCGCCTTAGAGTCGGTGCTGCGTTGGCTTGCATGCATCCTGTCGCCAAACGACGCGATGTCCTGCCGATCAACCCTCGACGGCACGGAACCGACATGGAGCGTTACCTCATGCCACAGCACACCTTCCGTATTCCGTTCTCCCACTTCCGTGCGTTCCTTCCCGCCGACGGCGCCCGCCAAGTGGTCTGGAACGGCACGATGAACAAATGGAAGCAGAACAGCATGCCTTTCGAGCGACACGAAACCGCCGAGGTCGCGTTTGGTCGCGCAATCCGCGCGCAGCAGAAACACCGAAGGGGCGAAAAGGCGCTTTCACCGGGGGTCGAGGCGTTGCCGGGGCGTATCCACGTTCGAGGTGGGTGGGCGGTGCACAAGGACATTCCCAGCCACAACGACTATTTCGACGGCACCTTTCGCGCGGACATCTTCATCTCGGTGCGCAACGGACATGTGGACACCGAGCTGCAGAATTTCCATTTCGACTGGAACGCGAGCCTCGCGGCGAAGATCATCGACTTCACCGGCATGATCAGGAACATCATCATCGGAATGATCCGCTCCCAGGTCCGCAATCACCTCGCGCAGCGCCTACGCGACGAAGTGCAGAAAGCGGTCGCCCAGCTGATGACGCGCGTGCCGCAGGCCCAGGTCGCGCTGGATGCGCTGAACATCGAGATCGAGAAGGACCGATTGGCTGTCACGATCCAGTACGACGAGAAGCCTCTGGCAGTGGTAGCCAAGCACGTAGTGCTCACCAGTACCAGGGCGGCTCCGAGGATCGCGGGCACCTCGGCTGGGAGGGCTTCGAAGAAGGTCGGCGGATCCACGCCGGTGCGCGCGGCGCGCAGCACGACTGCAGCATCGGCGAGAAAGGTGGTTGTGCGCGGATAAAGTGATGCTCGCGGCGCGCTGGGTTTCCGCGAAGCATCCGGCGTGGAGCATGTCCGTTTCGATCCCACGACAGGAGTACACCCATGTCCTACATCACCGGCTTCCTGATCCCCGTCCCCCATGCCAACAAGGCGCGCTACATCAAGTCCGCCGAGGTCTCGTGGCCGCTGTTCCAGAAGTACGGCGCGCTGAAGCAGGTCGAGACCTGGGGCGAGGACATCGCCGAAGGCAAGACCACCGACTTCAAGCGCGCGGTCAAGCTGGAGGACGGCGAGCAGGTGGTCTTCTCGTGGATCACCTGGCCCGACAAGGCCACCGCTGACGCGGCGTGGGCGAAGATGCAGGACGACCCTGCGATGAAGGACTTCGACATGCCCTTCGACGGCAAGCGCATGATCTGGGGCGGGTTCCAGACCATTTTCGAGAACTGAGGAAGACGGTGTCTGGAGGGGCGTCGCAACGTCGGCTCCCACTTGGTCCAGTGGACCTGCGTTCGATCTCACTCTGGCCTGTCGACCTGTGCGCGTTGCTCGCGTCGGCTGATCGAGCGGATCTTCGACAGCAAGGCGCAGACTGTCGGCGCTGTGATTGTGAACGCCGATGTCGCCCGCGCGGCCTTCGGTACGCTGGGCGTCAGCGCGCGCGAACAAGGACAGTGTGCGCCAGCTATCTCGCGCGATGATCAGCATGCGCAGGTGTTTGACGTGCCGAGACAGCGCGGACCGCAATCAAGTGGTCTGGGCCAAGTTCCATGCGGTCCTCTGGCGAGGGCGGTCCTGATAACTGCTCCGCGTTCGAGTCCATGGCCGGTTCTGGCGGCTGTCCGCGTTCGTCCCATCAACGCCTGTCCGACAGGTAGACCGGAGCCGTGCCATGCATCTGATCCCGTCAGCACTTGCCGCTCTCGACTGCGGCTCTCGCGCTTGCGACGACCGCACCGGCCAGCGGAGCGACGGCGCTCCTCTATAGCCAGGTCAACGCCACCGGCGCGTGCCAAGCGGCGTTGTCGGTATACGAGGGGCAGATTCGCAAGCGTCCATTGGCGCTTCAGAACGAGGGAACGATCGCAGCATTCGTGACCTGCTCACCGGCATCGGTTCAGAACGCAACAGTGGATTTGGCGGGCTACCAGCTGATAGTGGCCAACCGCAGCGGAGTCGCACTGACGCTCTCCTGCACCGCGGTGATCGGCGGGGACCTGTGGGGACCCGCCCCGGTCTACATCACCAAGTCGCTCGTCGTTGCCACTGACAGCGTCGGTACCTTCCGGTGGGGGGGCGACGAGTTCGTGAACTTCAGGCCATTCAACTTCAGCTGCTCCATTCCGCCAGGCGTCGGCTTGGGCTCCCTCTTCATACTGCAGCTGCTGGTGTCCAACTAGCCCCACTGGATCCTGGCGCGCCTCGCAGCGCGACGCGACCACTCCAGCGCCAAGTAGCGGACCGACACGTTCGGGGTCGTGTCCCGGGTGGTGTTCCGGCGCAGGGCACGAAAGCCACGGCATGCCGATAGACGCAGCGCCTATCTATCAGTGCATGCTCGCCGCTGTCCTTGGCTGGTTCGGCGAAGCGGAGTACCGACGGGACACTGGTTGATCACTCCTTCGTGCACTGCAGTATGCCAGCGGCCGCAGTGCACTAATCCCTGCGCGAGCGGCCTCGGCGCGATACGCTGAGCAGCGCGTCGTGGTCGCGCAGCAGGAACAGCGCGACAAGCGCGGCCAGCATTGGCCAGGCAGCGAAGAACAGCAGGTTGGCCCCGGTGTACGGGTCCAGGTACTGCTTCCACGACGAGAAGGTGGACACGGCGTGCATCAGCAGCACCAGGCCATAGCTCCATGTACGCCCGATGCCCAGCGCGAAACATGCCAGCAACACGGCCTGCGCCGCGCCGATGATCAGCACCACCGTCGCGCCCAGCCCGGTAATGCCATAGAACGACTCGGCGATGCCGACCATGTGCGCCGGGTTGATGAACTTGTCGGCGACCCATGGCGCCAGCATCAGCACCACGCTGGCGCGAATCAGGAACAGCGATACCGGCAGGTGTTTCGGCGAGGCTTCAGGGTGCATGCGAGGTCCTCGATGCGAAGGGATCAATGCCGGCGATAGCCGATCCAGGAGAACAGACGCTGCCCGAACAGCCAGCTCGCGGTGGACAGGACCCCGACCGCGCCACCGTGCCACAGCAGGCCCATCAGCGCGGTCTCGCCCTCGTGGATCAGGCTGACCACTGCCGCCGATACCGCCGCCGCGCCCAGTGCCGCCAGCAGCGCTGTCGGCCCGGGGCGGACCACGCAGGCGTGGCGCACCATCACCAGCATCACAAGGCCCAGCGGCAGGCTGGTGAAGGTGATGGCCCAGGCGCATTCGGCGCTGTGGCTCTCGAAGGCGAACGCCTGCAGGCCCATGCGCGCCAGATCTTCCAGGCAGCCCACGCCCACGCCGGTCATCCACACCACCGCCGCGGGCAGCGGCAACCAGGCCCACGAGGGCGAACGCCCGGGCACGCTGACCTGGAACGCGGCAAATGCAGCCAGTACGCCGGTGAGCAGGCTGCCGCTCCACTCCATGGCCGCGCCGGGGCTGGACATGGCCTGCGCCAGGTCGGGGCGAAAGCCCAGGCTGGCGATGATGATGGCCGCGACCGCCACGGCCAGCAGCATCCACAGCATGCTGCGCAGCAGCGGCGAGGGCAGGCGCTTGACCGGCGCGGCGCGGGCCGCCAACTGCGCGATCAGGCGTTCGGTGTCAGTCATGCGTTTGTCCTTTCCCGGCAAGTGCGGCCTGCAGTGATCTGATGGCGCGGTGGCAGGCGACCTTGAGCGAGCCGACGCTCTGGTCGCTCGCGGCCGACGCCTCGAGGAGCGACAGCTCGTTGAGCCGCAGCAGGCGGATGGCCTCGCGCTGCCGCTCGGGAAGCGCCGCCACCGCCTGGTGCAGGTGGTCGGCCTCGCGCTTGCGGGAGGCGGTTTCCTCCGGTCCGCAGTCGCCATGGACGGCCTCGTCCTCGGCGCCCTCGCTTTCCAGTTCGTGCCGCATGCGCTGCGAGCGGCGGCGCAGCAGGTCGATGCAGCGCCGGGTGGTGATGGTGGCGAGCCACGGCTTGAACGGACGGCCGGGTTCGTAGGTGTGGCGGATGCCGTGCACGATCATCAGCACGTCCTGCACCGCATCTTCGGCGTCCTCGCCGCGTCCGAGGTAGCGTCGGGTGATCGCTCGCACGTACGGCGAGATCGACTGCAGCAGGGCATGGTAGGCATCGCGGTCGCCGTCCTGCGCCAGCAGCATCCACGCCGCCCACTGCTCGGCATCCCGCGCCGGATTCGCCATCGCCGGTGGCTCAGCTGATGCCTGCCCGGGCAATGCTCGTTCCGTAGCGGCGAGCCTGGAGAAGACGACGACGTTGACCATCATGCACCGCGCGACCCCGATTGCGTCGTGTTGACGCCACGCGCGGCCAGCAGCGCGTCAAGCGACAGCGCGCCCGGACCGCGCGCCATCAGGTACAGGAACAGCGCCGCCCACAGTCCATGGGTGGCATAGGCGCTGGGGTAGACGAAGATCTGGATTACCAGGGTCATGGCCAGCAGCGCCGCCGCCGACAACCGCGTTGCAAGGCCCAGCAACAGCAGCAGCGGAAACACGTGTTCGGCCACCGCAGCCAGCGGCGCCGCCAGCGCCGGCGACAGCAGCGGCAGCTGGTATTCGGTCTGGAACAGGTCAAGCGCGCTGTCCGAAAGCCGCGGCCAGCCGAGTTCGACGTTCCAGCCGATCGGATCCAGCACCAGGCCTTCGATCTTGGTCTGGCCCGAGGCCCAGAAGGTGACCGCCAGCGACACACGCGCAAGAAGTTGGATCGCACTCTCTGGAATGCGCACGAACGCCGCGTACAGCGAGCCGAGCCAAAGGCCGGCGCGATCCACGGGATGCGAGGAAACAGGGCGGCCAGGCATGTTCGCAGCGCTCATGGATTCATTCCGAAAAAGGGTGGAGCGCGACCACGAGGTCGTGCCGGATGAGGAGGGTAAGCAGTTCGGTGAGCAGCGTTGCGTGCTCGTCGCCCGAGGCCGGGACTTCCGCGAGTGCCACGCCCAAGGGCGCGCCTTCGCGTAAAGCAGCGAGCGCATGCGTCATACGCCGGTCGATGGGGTGCACCTGCACGTCCCACTGCGGTCGCGTGATCAACACCGCTTCGGCGGTGTGGGGATCGATACCGGCAAGATCGGCAGCCGCCAGGTCATCCAGGCCCTGGTGCGACCGCCACAGCGCATGCACGGCATGGTCCGATCGCAGCCAGGTGCTGGCCGGGTGCAGGGTCATGCGCAGGTCGGGCAGACGCTCTGGCACCGCCAGCAAGGCGTGGAAATCGGCGACCGCTACGGCCTGCGCATCCTCTGCGTGATGGCACTGCACGCGCAGGTATTCCAGCCGCGCCATGTCGCCCAGGTAGGGCACCACCGCGGCCGGCGCATAGCGGTCGACGAATTCGGCGAAGCCTTCGCCATGACGAAACACGACGGGCGAGCGCGGCGGATCGGCCAGCACCCGCTGGCGTGCCATGTCGCGAAAGAAGTCTTCGCCGACCAGCGCCTGGGTCACCGGGAAAGTTGCCGCCAGCGCATCGATCAGCGACACCATGGCGTTGTTGCGGTGCACGTCCAGGCGCCGCTGCGGGTCCGACGAACCCGGCGCGCGCAGGCCGCGCAGGCTGCTGCCGGGCGTGCGCAGCGCGGTCGCGAAGCGCGACTGGATCGACGCGGTCATGCCGCCACCTCGCCGGCCGTGCGCGCGAACGTATCCAGCAGCCCCTGTGCGCGACGCACCTCGGCCCGGAGTTGGACGTACCGGGGCACATCGGTGTCCCACTCGATCAGCGTTGGCACCGGGCCCAGCGATTGCAATGCGTTGACGTACAGTTCCCAGACCGCGTTGGCTACCGGCGCGCCGTGGTTGTCGACCAGCAGGGCATTGCCGTCCGCATCGATATGCTCGGCGTGGCCTGCCAGGTGCACTTCGCCCACGGCGAGAAGCGGTAGTGCATCCAGATAGACGTTTGGGTCGCGGCCGTTGTTGCAGCAGGTGACGAAGACATTGTTGATGTCCAGCAGCAGTCCACAGCCGGTGCGCCGCACGATCTGCGACAGGAATTCCGGCTCGCTCCAGGTGCTGGCCTCGAATTCGAAATAGGTGCTGGGGTTTTCCAGCAGCAGGCGCGTGCGCAGGTGCGACTGCACCTGGTCGACATGCGCGCAGACGCGGTCCAGCGTGCGCTGGTCATACACCAGCGGCAGGAGGTCGTTGAGGAACGTGCCGTCATGGGTGGACCAGGACAGGTGCTCGGAGAATGAGGCGGGCTGGTAGCGCGCGATCAGCGCGGCGAGCCGGTCCAGGTGGCACCTGTCGAGCACCCCTTCGCTGCCAATCGACAACCCCACGCCATGCAGCGACAGCGGCATGCACTCGCGCAGGCGGGTGAGTTCGGCATGCGCGCGGCCGCCGGCGCCCATGTAGTTTTCCGCGTGGACTTCGGCGAAGGCCGGCGCATGCGCGTCGGCCAGCCAGGCTTCGAGATGTTGGGGCTTGAATCCGGCACCGGCATGCAGTGGCAGGCCGGTGCGGGACGCTTTCAGCGGCGACGCAATGGTCGGTGAGGGAAGGGGGTTCACGGCGCGTCGCCTGCGGCTCAAGTCCGGATCAGCCGGCCTTGTCCATCTTCTTGGCCTTGAACTCGGCCATTTGGCCGAAGCCGGTCGGCGAGGTCTTGGAGGCGGTGGTGGTGCAGGTGCCGGCGGGTACGTACTTCCAGGCATTGGCCTGGTAGTTGCTCTTCGAAGTGCCGGCACAGCTGGTGCCCGGGCCGGCGGCGCAGTCGTTCTTGCCTGCGGCGGCGATGCCGAAGCACTTTTCTTTTGCGGCCTTGTCCTGGGCCTGGACCGGAGCGGCGGCCATGGCGAGGGCGGAGCCCAGGGCAGCGGCCAGGGCGAAAGCGGGAAGCGCGGAGCGGATCTGGTGGTTCATGGGAATGTCCTGAGCTGGGGGTGGCGCAGGACCGGTTGGTGCCTGCCTCAGGAGCATTCGCACGACGGGGCAAATGGTTACGCAGCCGGAGAGAATGATTCACGGCCGGCATCGGTGAGCCAGACAGGGCCCGAGCCAGATCGCCTCAGCGCTGATCCAGCTCATGGTGGATCAGCACCACGCATTGCGACGCGAACAGCATCCTCGATCCCAGCGTGATTTTCTTCGCCCCCAGCCGCTCGAGGCCCGGGACCGTCTTCTTCGGCATCGGGATGTGGTCGGTCAGCAGGAAGCAGGGGCGGCCCGCGAATGCCTGATCGCGGATCGATGTGCCCTTGCGGTCCATCAGGAACAGCTGGTGGTCAACAGCCAACTCCTGCACCAGCCGCTCGAAGCTGGTGGTGCGCACGGTCACGCCGGCTTCCACCGGCCGCGTCTCGTCCTTGCCCATGCCCCTCGACGCGTCCAGCGCGTTGGCGATCCTGCCCAGCAGTGCGCGCTCGTCGAAGCCACCGATGTCGCGCATGGCACTGGCGTCGTAGCGGATGCTGCGGGAGAAATCCCGGGTGCTTTCGAGCACGAGGTAGACCACCACATCCGCGCGGTGCGATTGTGCCACGAAGACCGCGTTCATCAGCGTGTGCGCCAGGATCTCGGTGTGCGCGTCCTGGCCGACGGACGCCAGCAGGGCGTGGCTGTCGGTGGGGGCGGCACGTGCTCTGAGGACGAAGGTTCGCATGGGGGCCTGGCCAACGAAGGTCGCGCGAGGCACGCGCCTGCGGCCTCCCATTGTCCCTGTACGACCGGACGATGTCAGCGCATATGCCGATCGCGCAGGGTGATGCACAGGATGCATCGCGATGTTGTTCGCCGCCGCGTGCCCACGGCGACCCAGGCGCGCGCGCGTCATGAATACTTCATCGGCACCTAGGGTCCGCGCTAGCTGCGATCGACCAGCCGGCGCGGGCAGAATCGCCGCCAAGTCCCCGTCGACAGCGAGACCGGATCATGCTCACCCTCAACAACGTCACCGCCTCCGCGCCATCGTCCACGCTGATGGCCCAGACACCGGGCGGCGTGCTCACTGCGCCCAGCCCCGCCGAGATCCAGGCCGCCCGCCAGGTGCTGGAGCGGATCTACCAGTCGAGCAGTGCCACCGGCGCGCTGGGCGGCAGTGGGTCCGTGGGTTCCCGTGCCCTGGGCCTGCTGGCGCAGGGGTTAGGGGTGGCGCTCGGCACGGCGGGGTTCTGGCTGGCGATGCAGCAGCCTGCCGGCCTGCCGGTCCTGCAGGAGACGCTGCTCATGCAGGGGCCGGAAGGCTTCTTCGACCGCCTCGACAGCATGCTTGCCGGAAGCGGCGGCGACACCGGCGCTGCTAATGCGCTGCGCGGCACGGTGATGGGGTTCCTGGCCGACGGGCAGGTGCACAGTGCCGGCGTCGTCCTCGGCGAGACGCTGACGCAGCTGCAGGAAAGGGGGCTGATATCGCGTCACGCCGATGCGCGTGGCCTCGCGTTCGACGCGGTACTGACTTACGCGCAGCAGCATCCGGACACCGTGCGGCCGCAGGCGCCGCAAGGCGCCACTGCGCAGCGCGTGCCGCCGCCCGTCGCGCCTGCGCTTTCGACTGCGCAGCAGACGCCGGCGCTGGCATCGGAGATCCACGCGCTGCGCGCCGGTATCGCCGAAGGCCGCTTTGCCAACAGCGAGGAAGGGTTTGCGCATGGCCAGACGCAGCTCGAGGCGCTGGTCGCACAGGCCAATGAGCTGCGGGCGCAGGGCGTGCAGACCTTCGGCGCCGACGCTGTGCAAGCGGCGCAGGTCGAGCTGGTGGCGCGGCGCCACCATTCGGTCATCAGCCAGTACCTGCGCAATGCGGAAGAAGGCGGCGCGCTGCCGTCGACCGCCGACGTGCGCACGTACCTTGACGGCGTGCGGGGCTTCGACGGGGAAGTCGCCGCCGCGTATGGCCGCCCGGCATTCGGCGACGCCGCGTTGGCGAATGCGGAAGGCCGCCTGACAGCCGCCACCGAGGCGCGGGCGGCATTCGTGTCGTTTGTCTCGCAAGTGGGCAGCGGCGCGTACGCCAACAGTGCCGATACTTACGCCGCGGGCGTGGAGCGGCTGGAAGCGTTCCGCCAACAGGCCAATACGCTCGCTGGAACGGAGGGCGTCCTGGCGTTGACGTCATCCGAATACATCGGTGCGGCGCTGCAGCTCGAGGGGCGACGGCTGAACTCGGTGCTGGCACAGACGTTCCGCGACGCCGAGGCCGGCCGTCCCGTCGACCCCGACGCCGCGGCCGCGGCCGCGATGCTCGACCGCGCCGGCCAGCTGGATGCCGAGGCCAGCCGAACGACTGGCAGTCCACTGTTTGCGCCGGGCGCGCTGGCGACCTATCGCGAGGCCCTGACTCGGCTGGCCTCGCCGCAGGCAGCCGCCGCCGGCGAGCCCGGGTCGCCGGATCCGCGGTTGCCATCGATCCCGGAGCCCACGCGCCTGCCCGGTGGGGACGATGTCCAGCGTGTCGCGGAGGAATACGGCGTGTCGGCCCACGACGTGGTGCGCGTGATGCAGGACAACCCGGGTATGTCGCCGGAGCATGCCGCGCAGTACATCCGCGGTGCGCTGCTCGCCGCACCCACAGGTCTCGATGCGCCGCGGATGCCGCCCCCACCGCCCGGCGGAGGGGACGGGGAGGGCAACACGGCGGCGGCTTCGGATCCGGACGGCACGGCACGCACCGGCGCTGCGCAGCTTCCGCCAGACGGCACGCGCACACTGAACGTGCTGCAGCCGGATGACCTCGGGTTCCGCACGTCGACAGATGGCAGCGGCACCCATATCGTGTTCCTGGAATTCATCGGGCCGCGTGCCGGGTACGACCACGCGCGCTGGGACGCAATGGGGTACCGCGTGCACGATAGCTACACGCCCGAGACCGGGTGGACGACGTATGTGAGCGATGCGCGCAGCGGCGAGGTGCTGGGGTATGCCGCCAATACCCGGCTGGCCAGCGTCGCTGACCGCCTTGGCGAGGTGATCGAGCACAATGCCAGTCAGCTCGAGGATCCCGGCAAGCGCGATGCATACATCAAGAAGTGGCGCACCGCGCTCGGTGTGCTGCTCAATCCCGGCGCCACGCGCGCTGCGCCGAACGAGATCCAGAACAACGTGCGCCGGCTCGGCGAGGCGCTCCAGGCAGAGACCAACCGGATGCATCGCGAAGGCGCTGGCGAGCAGATCATCCTGCCGACTCCCGAGAACCGCACGCCAGATGGCTTCGAGTTCCATCTGCCCGGGCCAACGCCGCGCATCGGAGACTAACGAGAGCGGCGAGAGTGGCATGGGGCTGCAACGTCTACGCCGCGACCAGCGGCGTCCGGTCCTGCCACGTTGCCAGGGCCGCGCCCGCATGCCCCACGCCGTGAAGACCAGCGACTACGCTGGCGAACTGGCCTGACGACGACGGCCACAGGACCGGCGACATGCCCCGACCGAAGCTCGACCCGATCCGGGCGCGCAACCTGACGAACGACTACGCCAGGTGGCTGCTGGAGGAGCGGCGGCAGCGCACGCCGGCCCATGGCAAGCTGTTCGCGCGCCTGCACACCACGCGCGGACGGCGCTTCCATGGCTTCACGGAAGAGCAGGTGTGCGCGATCATCGGCGTGGACTTCTACAGCGGCCCCTAGGGCGCTCGGGCAGTGCCGCTGCGGCGCCGGACGCTACGATCGCGCCGGTGATCCTGAGGATCGTGAACAGGCGGGGCGCGGATGCTGCACATGCTCGTGGGGTTCTCGATCGGCATGGCGCTGCTGCTGGCAGCGGCGTTCGCGACTGGTTATCGCGACGTGCCGCTGGCGCGGCAGTCGCGGGTGGCGGGCTTCGTGATGCTCGCCGGTCTTGCGCTGACGCAGCTCGGGCACCTGGACATCGTCGGCCACGGCGGCGATGTGCTGCCCGGGCGCCCTTACGTGGTGATCGTGTTCCTGCAGTCGCTGGGCTTCTACTGGCTTCTACTGGCGGCTGCTGGGCGTACTGCGGCCGGAGAGCGCGTGGCGCCCGGCGGAATGGGCACTTCCGGTGCTTGTGCTGGCCGTGGCGCTGATGGTGCCGCTGGCATGGGGTATCCCGCTGGCGCTGGCCATGGGCACCACCGCGGCGCTGCACCTGTCCGTGCTGGTCGTCCGGCTGCGCGCAATGCGGCGCTGGTTCGTGCTTGAGCTGAAGGTGCTGGCGCTGTTCGCGCTGATGGCGCTGGCGGTCGCGGCCGCCGGGGTGCTGGCGCCGGGCGGGCTGGGCTGGGACGGCTATGCGTGGACCTATGCCACGCTCATCGCGCTCGGGTTCGGCTTGGTCGGCTGGCTGCTGCTGGCGGTGCCCGACCTGGTGCCGAAGACGCGCGAGGCAGTGGCGGTGGCCTACGCGCAGTCGACGCTGCGCCGCGTCGACCGCGGCGCCATGGCCGCGCGGTTGCGGCAGGTGTTCGAGGAAGACCAGGTGCATCGTGCCGAGACGCTGAGTCTGGTCACGGTGTCCGAGCTGCTGGGGCTCAGCGCGCATCAGCTCTCGGAGCTGGTCAACACCGAATTCGGCATGGGCTTCCCGCGGCTGGTGCGCCATTACCGGGTGCAGACGGCGCAGCGGATGCTGGTGGACGAGCCTCGCGCGTCGGTTCTTTCGGTGGGCATGGCGTCGGGCTTCAACTCGCAGTCCAGCTTCTACGTGGCCTTCAAGGAGCAGGTCGGCGAGGTGCCGGGGGCGTACCGGCAGTGGATGCTCGCGGCCGCTGGCGTCTCCGACGATCCGGAATGATCAATGCGGAGTCATGCAAGTTGTTGATCCTGCTTGATTCTTGGGGGAATTGCGGCCGACCTGCTCCTGGATGATCTTTCCGGAGGTCTGAGGCGAGTGGGCGGGGCAGGGTGGCGTCACTCCCATCCTTGAGCGACACCCATGCTGACCCTCGGAGACCTCGTCATGACCCACCTTGCCTACGGCCTGTACCTCGCCATTTCCATCGGAATGACCATCTGGGTGGCGCGCGCGCTATCCAGCAACGGCGATGTCTTCCTGGTCCGCTGCTTCGGCCAGGACACCGAGCTGGCCGCCTCCACCAACCGGCTGCTGGTCATCGGCTTCTACCTGGTCAACCTGGGCTTCATCACCTACCGGCTGGGGGGCTGGCAGGTCGACACCGTCGACCTGATCCCGGAAGTCGGCTCGCGAGTAGGCATCAACATGCTGGTGCTGGGGCTGATGCACTTCTCCAACATGCTGCTGATCGCGCGGCTGGGACGGGCGGTCAAGGCCTGGGCGCATGACCAGGCCGGCAATGGCGACCCGGACGGCATCCAGCCGCAGCGGCGCTAGAAGTACGAGCACGCCGGCGACCGCGGTGACGCGATGGCAACCGCCAGTGTGCGCGATGCCTCGCCCCGGCGTCTCGTTGCCCCGGCTGGAAGGGGTGACTCGCGACACGCTGACCGGTCGTCGGCCGCATGGCCTGCGTCCCGCCCGGTTATCGCGACGTGCCGGGTCCACGGCTCGCGCATCGTCCACTCGAACGATCAACGGACGGTCCTCGGAAAGGTCTGGCGGGGCGGAGTGCTTGTCAGTCGACGTCATTCGCCTGGCGGTCTGCGCCGCTGGCCGAGTCCGCTGCCGGTCATTCCCGAGGTGCCGCAGGATCCAGCAGGTCCGCCGATGCCGTCTGGCTGCGCGCGTCCTCCAGTTGCGACAGCACGTCGGTGTGTGCGGTGGTGTCGATCGCGGCGTCGCTGTCGGCGGCTACGGGCGCGGCGGGAGACCGTGGCGGCGATGGCGGCCGCTCGGCGTGCCCGTACATCTGCACGCGATAGATCGGTTCCGGCAGGTCCATGCCTGCCGCCTCGAGTGCCAGCTTTACGTGACGGATGGCCTCGCTCTTGACCAGAAGGAAATCGTGGTCGCGCTGGTCGACCCAGCCATGGAAGCGCATCTGGACGTTGGAGTCGCCGAGAGCGGTAATGAACGCGCGCGGCGGCGGCGTCGTCGCCACGCCGGCCACCTGGCGCATTTCGCGGATGCCGATGTTGTGCGCACGCACCAGATCGTCGTCGACGCCGATGCCGACGTCGAACTCGAAGCGACGACTGGGGTTGCGCGTGTAGTTGAGCATGACGCTGCGGAACACCAGCGCATTGGGCAGGCGCAGGTGGTTGCCGTCCAGGGTCATCAGGATCGTGGCGCGCCAATTGAGCGTGATGACGAGTCCTTCGTTGCCATCGATGACGACGTGGTCGCGCGGCGCGAACGGCTGCCGCAGGCTCAACAGGATGCCGGCGAGGTAGTTCTCCAGGATGTCCTTGAACGCAAAGCCGAGCGCCACGCCCAGCACGCCTGCCGTCCCCAGCACCGCACCCACCAACGTCGTGGCGTTGAGGATCTCCAGCGCCACCAGGAGCCCGAACAGCAGCACCGCCCAACGCACCGTCGTACGGGCGAGGTCGCTCAGGAACGGGTTCTGCCTGCCGACGGCCCTGGCCAGCAGCGCGCGCCGTGACAGCCAGCCGCCAATCACCCAGGCCAGGGCGACCACCACGATCGCCAGCGCCAGCAGCGGCAAGGAGGCGATCAGCGCATAAACCTGTTCCTGCAGGCGATCGACGACGGGCACAAAGTCGAATTCGGGGTTGGGCATGTGGACGGGCGTGCCGTGGACTTGGTCGGTGCGTCCACACTAAACCTTCGGGTCCGCAGGGGGTTCACGCCATCAGCCCGCCATGATGGCGGGCACCTCAAGAAGCCCTGCCGCGTCGCGGGTTGCGATCAACGGGCGCTGGCACGAAACGTTGTCCGGTCCTATTCCGCCGGTGCGGTGCCGTCAGCGGAACACGCAGCTGGTTCCCGCCCACAGTGCGGTGACGCGTGCGTCGGGCCCGCCGCCGTCGAGCACGCCGGCCATGCCGCCGGCGCTGAACTCGGTCCCCAGCGATGTCTGACGGATGTCTGCGGCGTAGGCCGCTGCCAGGTCCTGCCGTGTGCTGCCAAGTGCGAGTCCGGCGATGGTCGCCGGCCGGCGGCGATCGTCGCGCCCCCGGGTCGGGTTGACGCTCCAGCCGACGAAGCGGCCGTCCTGCGACAGCAGCGTCAGGCCACTGCCCCAGGTGGCCATGTCCACCGGCCCGGCGCCGCACTCGCCGTTGCGCCCGCTGGTGGGCTCCGCGCCCTCGGCGCGCGTCACCACGCCCACGACCATGTCGGTGTCGCTGCCGAACGCCAGGTGCCGTGCGCTGCCCGAGTCGGTCACCGCGCTCAGCCCGTCGCCCGACAGCGCGATGTGCAGGCCAACGGAAGGGGCTGGAAGCGTGGCTGCGCTCGGCGTCGCGGCATCGGCAGGTGGCGATGCGACGTTGGCGAGAGGCGGCGCTGTGCCGACGGACGTGGGTGTGTCGATGGGTGCAGGCGCAGGTACAGGGGCGCACCCGGCGAGCAGCAGTACGGCGACAGGAGCGAAGATCAACTGGCAGGAGGGCATGACGTGATGCTCCGGACGGGTTGTCGCCACGATACGCACCGCGCGTCAACATTGTGGAACGGTGCGCGCGCCTTGCATGCGCCCCCGTCCGCGCGGCGCTGTCGCGGTCGCTGGTGGCGGCGGATGCGGCTGACGCGCGTGAAGCGCTGCAGGTGCGCATGCATCGCGCTGTTGCTGGCCCCGTCCTCGCGCCGAGGCAACTCGTCCGAGGACGAACTGGACGAACTGGACGACCGCGAGCGTCGCGATCATGCGTACGCCCACAGCCGCGCGTTCCAGATCCTGCTCGCCGCGCTGATTCTGGCGAACGTCTACCTGATCGCCGCTCGCGCGCGCTCGTGGTCGATGCCGGACAACGTGGACCTCATGGACCTGCTGGGTGCGCTGGTAGTAGGCGCGCTGGCACTGACGGGGACGGTGCTGGCATGGCAGGCGGCCGACGCGCTGGGAGGTGAGGGGGGCTGCGCGATACGTGATGGGTAGCGGTTGCGCACAGGTCCGGTGGGTGGCAACGACCGCTCAGCTGTCGCCGCGCTGGTCGCGCTTGCCCTGGTTCTTGCGGTCGCGGGTGCTGATGCTGCCCTGGATCGCAGGGAGACGGCTTTGCCCCGCGTGCAGCTCCAATGCCTTGAGCGCGGCCTGGTCGGACTGGTAGCCGGCCTCGGAGACCTGCCCGTCGGCCTCGCCGATGTGTTGCCAGGGCTTTGCCGCGTGCGCCTGGGCGTTGTGCCGGTCCAACAGCCGGCGCGTGTTGGCCAGTGCCTTCTTCGGCGAGATCGCGCGATCCGCCGCTTTCGCGGTCTTCTTCGTCGCCTTCTTCACGACTGTCTTCTTCGCGACCTTGTTCGTCACCGCTGCGGTATTGGCGCCGGTCGCGCCGCGTCCAGCAGCGGACTTGGCCTTCGAGGTCGCGGCGGTCTTCCTCGCAACCGACTTCTTCGACGCTGATGTATTCCTGGGCAGGGTCTGCTGCTCGACCGACCGGGCCGACGCGGTTTTCCTCTTCGTGAGCTCGTCGGCCTTCGACTTGTCGGATGGTGTCTTCCTGGTCGCGGCTGCCGTGGTCGACCGCTTGCTGGTGGGCGCCGCACGCGAAGACGCCTTGTCTGCGGTCTTCACCGCCCGCGTACTTTTTGCCGCCGCGCGATCGCGTTTGATGACGTCTTTGTGCTGACCCTCCAGCCGCTGAAGGATGTCGGCAAGCAGTTCGGCCTTGTCGCCACTACGTGCATTGGCCTGACCGCTGCGGCCGCCCTTGCTTCCGGTACGCGCCCGAAGCGCGAGGCGGCTGCGCTTCTCCAGGCCGCGCGCGCGGTCGCGAGCCGTGCGTGCCCGCGTCACCAGGCGGCCGAGCTGCGCATCGGTGTGCCCGCGCAGCGCGTTGGCGCGGCTGGCGTCGTAGAGCCCCATCTCGGTGGCGTTGAGCAGGCTGGTGGCTTTTGCGCGCGTGATCGGCATGGGCGTCCTCCGGTGTGTGATGCGGTAAGGGGTAACACGCGGGGGCTGTAGAAGCAGTGAGCGATGCCACTGGTCATGCCGGTCACGGCCGCCGCTGGCGCTGCGGTTTCGGCCCCGTCGGGCGTGCGCAAGAGCCGTCCATCGCACCGGATGCATCGGTAGGCTCAGCCTCACGGCGGTGCCTGGCGCACGCGCTGCAATTCGCCGGGGCACGGCTCTGCGGCGGCCGGTCGCCGGTGAGATGATGGCGGCGCACATCCCGGACCTGCCATGGCCACGTACACGCCCGACAACGCGAAACTCGACCGCATCGTCGCCGACGCCCGCCGCAGCGCCGACCAGCGCGACCGCGGCTACCGCGAGCGCGCGCTGAAGATGTATCCGTGGATCTGTGGACGCTGCGCGCGCGAGTTCACGCGCGCCAACCTGCAGGAGCTGACGGTCCACCACCGCAATCACAACCACGACGACAATCCGGCCGACGGCACCAACTGGGAGTTGCTGTGCGTGTACTGCCACGACAACGAGCACTCGCGGCAGCTGGACCACACGGGGGTCAGCGCGCTGTCGGCCGAGGACGCGCCCGCCGCGGCGACGTCTAACCCGTTTGCCGGCCTGCAGGGGTTGCTGAAGCGCGGCGGTTGAGGCTCGGCCGGGCGAGCGCGTCTGCGCGGGTCGCTAGCGCGCGCCGTGCCCTGGGGCGCGCTGGAGATCCAGGTGCGTCAGGTACAGACGGAGCGCGAACTCCAGCTGGTGGTAGTCGGGCGCCATGTGCGTGCACAGCTGGTAGAAGGCTTTGTTGTGCTCGTGCTGCTTCAGGTGCGCCAGCTCGTGGACCACGATCATCTTGAGGAAGTCCGCGGGCGCATCGCGGAACATGCTGCCCACGCGGATCTCGCGGCTGGCCTTCAGCCGGCCGCCCTGCACCCGCGATACCGTGGTGTGCGTGCCCAGCGCATGCCGCACCACGTGCAGCCGGTTGTCGTAGACCGCCTTGTCCACCGGGTCGGCCTTGCGCATGTAGCGGTCCTTCATTATCACCACGTACGCGTACAGCGCCTTGTCGGTGTGCACCGCGTGCGGGTCGCCGTGGCGCGCCGCCAGCCACTCGCCCAGTCGGCCGGCGGTGATCAGCTCGCGCACTTGCGCCTGGGTAGCATCGGGGTAGCCGCCAAGGTATTTCAGAGGCGTCATCCGTGCACGACCCGACCTTCACGCAGCGCCAGCCAGCACAGCGTGACCCTGGTCGCGTCGCCTAGCGCGTCACTGCGACCGAGCGTCGACACGCGGAGGCTTCCCGCCATGTGCTTCGGATGCGGCTCCGGCGGCGCGTCGGGGCCCGCATCTCGCTGACGGCGCGCACGCCGCGCGTCATCGGGCGGATCGAACGGCGGCAGGTCAAGGCCGGGGTCAGGGATGCGGATGGGGTGCATGGTCGCAGTGTGCGCCCTGCGGACAGCGTCATGATGCGGGGCTCGCGGACGGTCGCCCAGCGCACTTTGCGAAGCGCGGGTGCGTCGTGCGAACGAAGCTCCACGCAGACACGTGCGGCACGACGCTCACGTTGACTCGACCGGCGCAGGGGTACGTTGGAGCCTTCCAGTTCTTCCACTGTGCAAAGGAATCGACATGATCAAGTGGGCCATCATCTTCGCCGTCATCGGCCTCATCGCCGGCGCGCTTGGCTTCAGCGGCGTCGCTGGCGGCGCCATGGGCATCGCCCAGTTCCTTTTCTGGGCCGGCCTCATCATTGCCGTGGTGCTCTTCATCCTCGGCGTCACGGTGTTCAAGAAAGCCGTAACCTGACGGCGCCAGCGCGCCCCGGCGCCCGCTTCGCGGCTGTCACTCGAGCCGGTCGACCTGCGGGTCCGCCGGCTTTTTTTATGCCTTTCACTGCCGCACTGGGGGGTGGCATCGGCGCGTAACGCGGTCTGAGTGCGCGATCAGCGCCTGCGGGCAGGTTGTCGCGCGTACGGGCAGGTCGTCCAGCCGCTGGTCCCGCGGAGACGCCCTCGCGGTTGTCGATCGGGATGTCATGTTGGCGCCGGTGGATCGGATCTGCGTGCGCCGACGCATCGCAGCGCCGTGCCTACAGGCGATCAGCGACGGAACAGCGCGTACTGCGTTGGTTGGCCGACATCGGCGTGTGGCTCACCGATGCCGCCGACCTGCAGCCGGTAGCCGTGGCGGCGCGCCAGCCCCGACGCCCACGCACGGAATCGCGCACGCGGCCATTCGAAGCGATGGTCCGGGTCGCGCCGCTGGCCGGGCTGCAGGCCGTACAGCGGGTTGTATTCGACGTTCGGCGTGGTCACCACCGCGGTCTCCGGCCGGTAGTGGCCGAAGACGACGTGCTCGGCGGCCGATAGACGCTGCGGTGGCAGGTGCTCGATGACCTCGACCAGGGTGATGGCCTGCGGCGCGACGATGGCCGCATGCGGCACGGTGATGTCGCCGCCGAGCAGCCGCAGGCGGCCACATGCGACTGCCGCCGCGAATTCACCGCGTCCGACCGCGAGCGCGGTGGCCTCCCGGTCCAGGCCTGTCACGCGTTCGAGCTGCGACTGGCGCAGCAGCGAGGCGAGCACGCGGCCCGCGCCGCAGCCGAGGTCTACGACGTCGGTGGCGCCAGTGTCGATGATCAGTCCGCTGACGAAGGCGATGCGCTGGTCGTGGAGCGTTGCGTGCATTCGTGGAAGCGTAGCGGACGGGTGCCGGTCACGCGCACCGCCGCGTGCGCCGCGTGCAGTCGCTGCCGGATACCGTCGGGTCACCGCTTGTCCAGCCAGTGCGCGACCGGTGCTAGAGTCCAACGCCTCCGGCGCGCGGCGCCGACATGGAGGCAGCGCATGTCGCAGCAGCGGGCGTATCCGGTCGGTACCCCGGAGCGGGCGTGGGACTCGGCCGATGTCGCGGCGTGGCGGGCGCGGCAGCTGCGGCGGCGGTCGTATGCCGACGATGTGCTGGCCGAGGTCACCCGGCTGCAGGCGCACTTGGATGCGGTCGGCTACGGGCGGGTGGCATACGGCGATGACGTCTATGCGCTGGTCGCGCTGCGCAGCCGCGACTGGGACGACGCCCTGCCGTGTGCGCTGGTCACCGGCGGCGTGCACGGCTACGAGACCAGCGGCGTGCGTGGCGCGCTGCGCTTCATGGACCTGCACGGCGGCGAATACGCCGGCCGCATCAACCTGCTGGTGGCGCCGTGCGTCAGCCCGTGGGCCTACGAGCGCGTGCAGCGCTGGAACGCCGAGGCCGTGGACCCCAACCGGTCCTTCCGTGATCCCGCCCCGGCCCTGGAATCGGGTGCATTGATGCGGCTGCTGGGGCCGCTGAGATCGCAGGTGCTGGTGCACATCGACCTGCACGAGACCACCGACAGCGACGAATCCGAGTTCCGGCCGGCGCTGGCGGCGCGCGATGGCGTCGCGTTCGTTGCCGGGCACATACCCGACGGCTTCTACGTCGTGGGTGACAGCTTGAACCCGCAGTCTGCCTTCCACGACGCGGTGATCGCAGCGGTCGCGCGGGTCACGCACATCGCGCCGGCGGATACCGACGGCCGCATCATCGGCGCCGACGTGGTGTCGCCCGGCGTGATCCTCTACCCGGTGCGGACGCTGGGACTGTGTGCCGGCGTCACCGATGCGCGCTACGCCACGACGACCGAGGTCTATCCGGACAGCCCACGCGCGACACCGGAGCAGTGCGATGCGGCCCAGGTGGCCGCGATCCGCGCCGCGATCGCGTTCGCGCTCGATGACGATGGCTTGACCTGACGGCGGCAGCCCGGGCAGCAGACGCCACTGCTATCCCTTGGCGGAGTGACGCTGGCGATCCGCACGCACGGCGTTGACGAGCGGCCTTGGTACGCTGCAGCGCCCAAGCCGTTGGACCCGCTCGTGCATCCAACCCGTGCCGTTGCACTGCTTTCGCTGCTGGTCATCGCCGGCTGCGCGAGCGTGCCGCCAGCGCCGCCGGCGCCGTCGCCCGACGCGGTGCGCGACGACCTTGTGCGGCGCATGCCGGCGTCGCTGGCTGACCGCGACGGCTGGGCGGCTGACATCCAGACCGCGCTGGCGGCGCTGGACATCGCGCCGATCCCCGAGAACCTGTGCGCGGTACTGGCGGTGACCGCGCAGGAATCCGGCTACAAGGCCGATCCCGCGGTGCCCAACCTGCCGACGGTCGCGCGCGGCGAAATCATCCGTCGCGCCGCCGCGCGGAGGATCCCGGCGTTCATGGTCGATGCCGCGCTGCGCGTCCGCTCGTCCGACGGCCGTACGTACGACGCACGGCTTGCCGAAGTGCGCACCGAGCGCGAGCTCAGCGGGCTGTACGAGGACCTCACCGACAAGGTGCCGCTGGGACGGCGACTGTTCGACGGGTACAACCCGGTGGAAACCGGCGGGCCGATGCAGGTCGGCATCGCGTTCGCGGAGTCGCGCGCGCGTGGCTATCCGTATCCGGTGGCGGGCAGCATCCGGCGCGAGGTGTTCACCCGACGCGGCGGACTGTACTTCGGCATCGCCCACCTGCTTGGCTACGAGACGCCGTATACGCGCAAGGTGCATCGCTTCGCCGACTACAACGCCGGCTGGTACGCGAGCCGCAACGCGGGCTTCCAGCACGCGGTCGCGGTGGCCAGTGCCGGCATGCTGGCGTTGGACGGCGATCTGCTGGCACCCGGCGCGCCGCTGGAGCGTCCCGGTGAGACCGAGCGTGCGCTGCGCTCGCTGTCGGGCGCGCTGGGCATGGACGACCGCGCGATCCGCGCGGCGCTGCTGCGGGGCGACCGCCTGTCGTTCAACGACGAACCGCTGTTCGCACGTGTCTTCGCGTTGGCTGAGCAGCGTGGTGGAGTGGCGCTGCCGCGCGAGCGTGTGCCGTCGATCCGGCTCGACAGCCCCAAGTTCACGCGGGAGCTGACGACGGAATGGTTCGCGACCCGGGTCGACACGCGCTACCGGCAGTGCATGGCGCTTTGACCCCTCACGAGCCGCAAACCATCGATCACCCACCCTCGCGGTCCCGCGCAGCGCGCCGCCTTCCCCTCGTGAGGAGCCACCCATGACGTCGTCAGCCGCCACGCCGATCCGTTTCCACGTCGAAGACAGCGGCGGTAATGGCCGACCCGTCGTCCTGATCCATGGCTGGCCGCTGTCGGGTGCGTCGTGGCAGGCGCAGGTGGGCCCACTGCGTGATGCGGGCCACCGCGTCATCACCTACGACCGGCGCGGTTTCGGCCGCTCCGACAAGCCCGACGGCGGCTTCGACTACGACACGCTGGCCGCCGACCTGGCGGGCCTGGTGGACGACCTGGACCTGCGCGACGCGACGCTGGTCGGGTTCTCGATGGGTGGCGGCGAGGTTGCGCGCTACGTGGCAAGACACGGCGAAGACCGCCTGCGCAGCGTGGTGTTCGCCGCCGCGGTGCCGCCGTACCTGATGCAGACCGGCGACAACCCGGACGGGCCATTGACCAGCGACAAGGCGCAGGAGATGGAGGACGGGCTCAGGCAGGACCGCGAGGCGTTCTTCGACCAGTTCACCAAGGACTTCTTCAGCGCCAACGGCGAGCTCAAGGTGACGGAGTCGCAGCGCCAGGATGCGCTGGCGATGTGCCTGCAGTCGGACCAGGCGGCGGCGCTTGGCTGCATGAAGGCCTTCGCGACCACCGATTTCCGCGACGACCTGTCCAAGTTGACGGTGCCGACGCTGGTGCTGCACGGAGACAGCGACGGCACGGTGCCGCTGGAAGGCTCCGGCCAGCGCACGCATGCGGGGATCGCCGGCAGCGAGCTGGTCGTGATCAAGGGCGCGCCGCACGGCTGCAACGTCAGCCACGCCGGGGAATTCAACGCGGCGCTGCGGGCGTTCCTGGCTAAATGATCGACACGGTGACAAGGTCGGAACGGTGGCGAAAAGCGAACAGCGAACAGCGAACAGCGAACAGCGATAAAGCGAAAAACGAAAAGGCGAAAAACGAAAAGGCGAAAAACGAAAAGGCGAAAGCCCGGGCTTCGGGCCATCGCGCCGGGATGCGGGGGTATCGCTACCGGTTCGGTTGGGCATCCTGCCCAACTCACCGGCGGGCACATCCAT
>PPFU01001792.1_pt1 | contig 33211 bp, 32 predicted proteins | sample 1535991 | NCBI WGS metagenome assembly PPFU01 (sample SAMN04901290, study PRJNA319586) | Hypolithon metagenome, whole genome shotgun sequencing project. | isolation source: Antarctic Hypolithon | place: Antarctica: Miers Valley | collected 2014
TCGACGACCCGGACCTCAAGGACCGCATCGCCAGCCTCAAGGCCATCCGCGATCAGTCGCGCGTCGATGCCGACCGCGCGTCGGCGATGCCAGAAAGTGCAGGGCAGAAGGCGATCACCGCGCCGATGCTCGCAAGGTTCGCACAGACGGCACGCCAGCGAATGCGCTTGTCCGGCGGCGGCTACCGCCGCGACCATCTCCGCGCGCTCGCACAGCGCGTCGAGGTCAACGACGGTGAGGTTCGCATCATGGGATCAAAGAGCGACCTGTTGCGGACGCTTGCCACCGCAGGCGGGGCAGGAACGCGGCCGGGCGCAGTGCCCAGCTTTGTTCCGAAGTGGCGGACAGGGTGGGATTCGAACCCACGAGGAGCTTGCACCCCCGGCGGTTTTCAAGACCGCTGCCTTCAACCGCTCGGCCACCTGTCCGCGTGGCAATGGCGCTAGCGGGTGCGCACTCGCTTGTCACCCGCGCAGGCATTGCAGAGCGCGGTGCGGCAGGGCCATTTGCCTGGAATGCAAAATCGGTCATTCCCAAAGGGGCTGCGCCTTGCCACAGAGACCCATGCTGTTTTCAAAACCTCTCCCCCTTGTCGGAGCTTGTCTCGCCCTGCTGTTCGGTGCCGCCCCCGCCTTGGCGCAGGATGGCTCGTTCGACAGCTATCTGCGCCAAGTGGCCGCAAAGGCCCGCGCGGAAGGGGTGAGCGAGGCGGCCATCGCGCGCACCATTGCCGGCCTGACCCCCAGCGAGCGGGTGCTGGAACTCGACCGCGAGAACGTATCCTCCGGGGGCAGCAGCAGCGGTTTCCCGGCCATGGCGCCTTATATCGCCCGCCACAATTCGGCCGCGCGGATTGCCGGGGGGCAGCGGGCCTATGCGCGGCTGCGCCCGCTCGCGGCCGAGGTGGAGGCGCGCTACGGCGTCCCCGGCGAGATCGTGATCGCCATTTGGGGGCACGAGACTTCCTACGGCGCCGTGCGCGGCAGTTTCGATCTGGCCCGCGCGCTGGCCACGCTGGCATGGGATGGACGCCGCCGCGATCTGTTCGAGCGCGAGCTGATCGACCTGATGAAGATCGTCGATAGCGGCGTACCCCGCGAGCAGCTGGTGGGCAGCTGGGCCGGCGCGTTCGGCAATCCGCAGTTCCTGCCCAGCATCTATCTGCGCCTAGCGGTCGATGGCGATGGCGACGGGATGCGCGATATTTGGCAGAGCGAGGCAGATACGCTGCACTCCATCGGCAATTACTTCCGGGATGCCGGATGGCGCCGTGGCCACCCCTGGGCGGTGCGCGCCTACACGCCCAACAGCGTCGATCGCGCGGCACTCGAAAGCACTATGGCCGCGCCGGTCTGCCCGCGCGTGCATGTCCGCCACTCGGGGTGGAAAACGGTCCGTGAGTGGCGCGCTCTCGGCATCGTCCCACAGGCGCCGATCGCTGAGGATGCGATGGTCTCCCTGTTCGAGCCGGATGGCCCGGCAGCGCCCGGTTATTTGCTGACTCAGAACTACCGGGTGATCCTGGAATACAATTGCTCCAACTACTACGCCATGAGTGTTGGGCTGCTGGCAGACCAGATCGCGCGCTGAGCCACCCGTCCCGCGCTCGCCAAGCTATGGATGGCCGGGCTATAGCCGGGCGAATCCGCTCCCGGCGGCCACCACTCGCGCAACGGAACAGCCCTTTGAAATTCCGCGCCCTGACGATCAGCGCCGCCGCCGCAGGAGCGATCCTTGCCAGTTCGCCAGCCACGCCGCAGCAGCAGCAGCCGGCCGCGCCTCCCGTCGCCGTGCCACCCGCCCGGGCCAAGCCGGCCGTGAACCCCCCGGCCGATCCCGCGCGGCCGCCCGTTCCGCCGGAGATTCCGGTGGCGCTGCTGGTCGATCTCGGCAGCGGGCAAACACTGTTCGCGCGTGAGGCGGAACGCCGGTTCATGCCGGCCTCCGTCACGAAAGTGATGACCACTTACGCCGCCTTCCGTCTGATCGGTGAGGGCAAGCTTTCGCTGCAGACCCCGGTGACCTTCAGCAGGGAAGTAGCTGATCTGTGGGCCGGCGAGGGATCGACAATGTTCCTCCAGGCCGGCGATCGTGTCACCGTGGGCGATCTGATACTTGGCGTTACCACGGTCTCGGGCAACGATGCAGCCGCGATGCTGGGCGTCCACGCCGCTGGCTCGCCCGAGGGTTGGCTGGCGCTGATGAACGAGAACGCCGCCGAGCTTGGCCTGCGCGATACGCATTTCGGCACGCCCAATGGCTGGCCAGACGAGGGGCGCACTTACACCAGCGCGCGAGACCTCGTGACCTTGGCCGAGGCGATGACCACCCGCTATCCGCAGCTCTACCGCGCCTACGTGGGGCACGGCGGCATGCGCTACCGCAACATCGCCCAGAACAACCATGATCCGGTGACCGGACGCGTGCAGGGGGCGGACGGAATAAAGACCGGCTACACCCGGCAGGCCGGCTACACCTTCCTCGGCTCGGCCGAGCGCGATGGACGGCGGCTCGCGCTGGTGGTGGCCGGCGCGCCAAGATCGGCCGTGCGCAACCGCACCGCGCGCGACCTGCTCGAATGGGGCTTTGCCGCCTTCGACAGCCGCACGCTCCTCGCGGTGCGAAGCGTGGTGGGCGAGGCGCGCGTACAGGGCGGCGCCAGCACCACCGTTCCGCTCCAGACCGCCACCCCGGTGCTCGCCAGCGTTCCGCGCGGGCGGGGGGCAGGGGAGGCGACGCTTACCATCCGCTATCGCGGCCCGGTCGAGGCGCCGGTGGCGGCCGGCCAGCGGGTCGCCATGCTGCGGGTGACGCTGCCCGGGCAGGAACCGAACGACATTCCGCTGCTCGCTGCCGAGGGCGTGCCCCGGGCCAACCCGCTGCAGCGGCTGCGCAACGGCGTAGCCGGGCTGTTCTGGTGATCCGCGAATGGTGAACAGAGGCCGCTTCATCACGCTCGAAGGCGGGGAAGGGGCTGGCAAATCGACCCAGGCCCGGCTGCTGGCCGATGCCCTGCGGGCCCGTGGCCTCCAAGTGCTGCTCACGCGCGAACCCGGCGGCACGGCGGGCGCAGAGGCGATCCGCCGCCTGCTGCTCGACTCACCGGGCGAGGGGTGGGATGCGCAGGCCGAGGCGCTGCTATTCGCCGCCGCCCGAGCCGACCACGTGGCACAGGCGATCCGCCCAGCGCTCGAGGAGGGCTTCTGGGTGGTGTGCGACCGGTTCCTCGACTCCTCCCGCGCCTATCAGGGCGGAGGCGGCGGGCTGGATGATCCGGACTTGCTCGCCCTCCATCGGATCGGCAGCGGCGGGCTGCTGCCCGACCTTACCGTGCTGGTCGAAATCGCCCCGCAAGTCGCCGCAGAGCGCCTCGTCAGCCGTGATGGCGGCGCCGAGGATGCGATCTCCGCCCGGGGAGCGTCCTACCACTCGGCGGTAGCGCAGGCCTTTGCACAATTGGCCGCTGCCGAGCCCGGCCGATTCGTGCGGATCGAGGGGGAGGGGAGCGAGGAGGCGGTTCACCGCGCGATTCTCGCGGCCATCAGCCAGCGCACGGATCTGCCGGCATGAGCCTCGCCGGACATGAGCGCGCCTGGCGGGAGTGGCACGAGGTGCTGGGCCAGCCCCGCCTGCCGCATGGCTGGATCCTCTCGGGCCGGCGCGGCATCGGCAAGGCCGGCTTCGCGCTCGCCGCCGCACGCGAACTGGTGGCCGCTGACGGCGTGCCGCAGCCGAGGGGGGCGCATCCCGACATCATCGTGCTCGAACCGCTGCCCGCCGGCCCGGACGACGAAAAGAAGCGAACCGAGGGCAGGCCCTTCCAGACCAAGCGCAACATCACGGTCGATCAGGTGCGCGGCGTCCAGCAGCGGCTGACCACGCGGCCAACGCTGGGGCCGCGCCGCGCGATCATTATCGACCCGGCGGACGATCTCGAGCCCGCCGCCGCCAATGCGTTGCTGAAGAGCCTCGAGGAGCCGCCTGCAGGCAGCCACTTTCTGCTCGTTGTCCACCGGATCGGCCGTTTGCTGCCGACGATCCGCTCACGCTGCCGGGTTCTGCCTTTTGCCCCTCTCGAAGAGCAGGCGATCGACGCGATCCTGCAGGAGCGGATGCGCGAGGCCGAGCCGGAGCAGCGCGCAGCGGCGATTGCCTCTGCCGGCGGCTCGCCAGGCATGGCGCTCGATTTCCTCGCCTTCGATCTTGCCGCGATGCACGGGTTGATGGAAGAGATCGCGCAGCGGGGCGATGCGACGTTCGCGCGGCGCGGGCGGCTTGCCGAAATCATGGGTGCGCGCCCTGAGCGGGAGCGGCAGTTCGCAGCCATCGACCTTGCGCGTGCGGTACTGGCCCGGCGGATGCGCATGACGGGTCGCGATGAACTTGCCGCGCTTGCCGATACGCACGCTGAACTGGTTCGCCTGGGAGCACAGGCACCGACCTACAATTTCGATTCCGGACTGCTGGTGATGGAAATGGGCGGGTTGCTCGCCCGCATCGCCGCCCCTAGTGAGGCAGCGCATGGCTGAGCCCTATTATCTCACCACCGCGATCCATTATCCGAACGGCAAGCCGCATATCGGCCATGCCTATGAGACGATCGCGGCCGACGTGATGGCCCGCTTCCAGCGGCTGCGCGGACGCGAGGTGCGGTTCCAGACGGGCACTGACGAGCACGGCCTGAAGATGGCCCAAAAGGCCCGCGAGCTGGGAGTGACCCCACACGCCCTTGCCGATGAAATGTCACACCACTTCAAAGATCTGTTTGAAGCTCTTGATATCTCCTGTGATCGCTTCTTCCGGACGAGCGAGGAAGCACATCACCGCGCCAGCCAGGCGCTGTGGCGTGCGATGGAGGCTAATGGCGATCTCTATCTGGACCGATACGAGGGCTGGTATTCGGTTCGTGACGAGGCTTTCTACGATGAGAGCGAAGTTGTGCTGGGCGAGGGCGGGGAGAAACTCTCGCCGCAGGGGACGCCGCTCGAATGGACGGCTGAGGAAAGCTGGTTCTTCCGGCTTTCCGCCTATCAAGAGCGGCTCTTGGCGCACTATCGAGAGCACCCGTCCTTTATTCGACCGGAAAGCCGCCGCAACGAGGTAATCCGCTTCGTCGAAGGTGGTCTGCGAGACCTGTCGGTCAGCCGCGCCAGCCTGGACTGGGGGGTCAAGGTGCCCGGCGCCGAGAACCACGTGATGTATGTCTGGGTCGATGCGCTGACCAACTATCTTACCGGTCTCGGCTACCCGGATGAGACTGCAAACTTCGCCAAGTTCTGGCCGGCAGATCTGCATCTGATCGGCAAGGACATCGTGCGCTTCCACGCGGTCTACTGGCCCGCCTTCCTGATGAGCGCGGGCCTGCCGCTGCCTGGGCAGGTGTTCGGCCATGGCTTCCTGCTCAATCGCGGGCAGAAGGAGTCCAAGTCGCTCGGCAATGTTACCGATCCGGGTGCGCTTGCGGACCGCTTCGGGGTCGATCCGCTACGGTATTTCCTGCTGCGCGAGTTCAGCTTCGGACAGGATGGCAGCTGGTCTCAAGAAGCGATTGTGAACCGGACCAATTCGGAACTTGCCAACAGCTTCGGCAATCTTGCCCAGCGGGTGCTCGGCTTCGTAGCCAAGAACTGCGGTGGCACCGTCCACGCGGCTTCGCCGATCACCGAGGCGGACCAGACGCTGCGCGAACAGGTCAGGCTTGCCTGCAAGGTCGAGCTACCCGAAGCCTTCGAGCAGCTGGCCTTTGCCGCTGGGCTTGAAGCATGGATGCGGGCGGTGTTCGCGTGCAATTTCTATGTCGATGAACAGGCGCCCTGGACCCTGCGCAAGACCGATCCGGCACGGATGCAACGTGTTCTGGCAACCTTGTGCGGCTGTATTCGGGACCTTGCGATCGCCCTATCGCCTGTAACGCCAACGGCCGCAGCCAAGGTGCTCGACGCGCTCTGCATCGCGCCGGACCAGCGCGATTTCGCGGCACTGGACACCGATCCAGCACTTGGCCCGATCCGAGTGGAAAATCCGGCTCCCGTGTTCCCCCGTCTCGAATTGCTATCCGAAACAGCGGCCTGATGCTCGTCGACAGCCATTGCCACCTGAATTACAAGGGCCTGGTCGAGCGACAGGGCGAGGTGCTGGACCGCGCTCGCGCAGCCGGCATCGGTACATTTCTTAACATCTCGACACGCCAGGGCGAGTGGTCCGAAGTGGTCGCCACCGCCGAGCGTGAACCCGATGTCTGGGCGAGCGTAGGGATCCACCCACACGAAGCTGACAGCCACGCCGATCTGGGCGAGGCAGCGCTGCTGCAGGCGGCGGCGCACCCGCGAGTGATCGGTATCGGCGAGAGCGGTCTCGATTATTATTACGACAAATCGGACCGCGCGGTGCAGCGTGCCCTGTTTCGCACGCATATTGCGGTCGCGCGGAGCACCGGATTGCCGCTAATCATCCACACCCGCGACGCGGATGACGATACGCTCTCGATCCTTCGAGAGGAGACAGGGAAGGGTGCCTTTCCGGCTCTGATCCACTGCTTCACTGCCTCCCCGGAGTTTGGCCGCGCAGTGCTCGAATTGGGGCTGACGATTTCGATTTCCGGCATCGTCACCTTCAAGAATGCTACGCAACTCCAGCAATTCACATGCGAAATCCCGGAGGACCGCTTGCTGGTGGAGACCGACAGCCCGTTTCTCGCTCCGGTGCCGCATCGCGGCCGGCCGTGCGAACCAGCCTTCGTGCGCGACACCGCTGCTTTCGTGGCGCAACTGCGCGGCGTAAGCGCAGAGGCGCTGGGCGAGCAGACCACGCGGAACTTCTTCGCCTTGTTCCGCAAGGCCGTCGCCGGCAGCCGGGAGAAGGCGTGAAAGTTTTGCTGCTCGGCTCTGGCACGTCTACCGGGGTTCCGCGGATCGGCAACGATTGGGGTGAGTGCGATCCGGATGAGCCTCGCAACCGCCGCTTGCGCGTTTCGATCCTGGTTGTAAGCAACGACGGTACGCGCCTTTTGGTCGACACCTCGCCCGATCTGCGGCAGCAACTGCTCGTGAATGATATCGAGCGGATCGATGCGGTGTTCTGGACGCACGATCATGCCGATCATTGCCACGGTATCGACGATTTGCGTCCCTTGCGTTCGGGCCGTAGCGGCCCGATCCCCGGCTTCGCTGCCAGCGAGACGGTGCGTCGCCTTCGGCAGCGCTTCGGCTATGTGTTTGCGGGACAACACGGGTACAATACGGTCGTCAGGCTGGAGACGCTTGACCTTGTAAGACTCCATGCTGGGTTCGCTATTGGCTGGTGCCAGATGCCGCATGGGCCGGATTTTTCAACGGGTTACCGCTTTGAGATCAATGGCAAATCCATCGCCTATGCTACTGACTTTAGTCAAATAACGGATCAAATGGTCGCCCTGTTCGGAGACGTGGATATCCTCATCTCCGACTGTCTGAGGCGCGAGCCGCATTCGACACACGCTGGACTTGGACTGGCCCTGGAACTCGCCGCTCGCTGTCGGGCGAGGAGCACCGTGCTGACACATTTAGACAAGAGTATGGACTATCGGACGCTTTCTGCAGAGGTGCCGGCCGGAGTCCTCGTCGGCTATGATGGCATGGAATTGACCGCGTGAGCAGCGCTGGCATGGTGTCCCTGGTGGCGCTGCTTGGCTGGCTGGTGCTAGTGATCGGTGCGTTCCGTACGCACCAGGTGGGTGGCCGGAAAGCGCTGGTCATGGCGCTGGTCTGGGGTGCGATTTTCCTGCTGGCGGTGGCGGTCTTCGCCAGCATAAGCCGGGAACCGCTCGCCTAGAAAGCTTCTTGCATTTAACATAATATGCATTATCATCTTTGATGAGTGAGATGCCTCAGCTTCCTCGCCTTCTCGCCATCATGGCCCGCCTTCGTGACCCCCGGCATGTTGCGCTTGGGATATCGCGCAGGACTTTGCCAGCATCGCGCCGTACACGATTGAGGAATCCTATGAGGTCGCCGATGCGATTGAGCGCGGCGCGATGGACGAATTGCGTGTCGAACTCGGCGATCTGCTGCTGCAGGTCGTGTTTCACGCGCGCATTGCAGAGGAAGCCGGCCTGTTCGACTTCGAGGCTGTCGCCAAGTCGATTGCCGACAAGATGGAAGCGCGCCATCCGCGTATCTTTGGCCCGGAATCGGGTGTTGAACCCTCCATGCAGGGGCGCCGGTGGGAGGAGATGAAGGCGGCCGAGCGTGCACAGGCGGGCGCGACCAGCGCCATGGATGGCATCGCGGGTGCGCTGCCGGCCCTGTTGCGGGCGCACAAGCTGCAGGCGCGCGCGGCGCGCGACGGGTTCGACTGGCCTGATCCGAGTGGAGCGACGGCCAAGCTGGCGGAGGAAGCGGCCGAATTGGCCGCGGCCCCGCCCGATCAGCGCCACGAGGAAGCTGGCGACCTGCTGTTCGCAGCGGTCAATCTCGTTCGCGCGCATGGTTTGGACGCGGAGAGCGCTTTGCGTGCCGGCAATGCCAAGTTCGAGCGGCGCTACCGCGCCATGGAGAAGCTGGCCGGTGGCGATTTCGCCAGCCTCGATCTCGAACAGCAGGAGGCGCTGTGGCAACGGGTCAAGCGCAGCGAAGCCGGGGGTCGGGGGTGAATTGAAGGCCAGCGTACAACAATCTTATTTCAAGGGTTTAGTAGCCACACCTCAATATCGGTCGAAAGATGACGTTCTACTCTCCAAGCGCTTCGAAGCGGCCCCAATCGCGCTTGGAGAGCCGGACGTCCATTTCCACCAGCGGTCCGCCCGGTCCCTGCCCCGCCTCGCGCTGGCCCACCACTTCGCCATGCGCGTGCAGCCAGGCGATCCGATGCCCGTCACCAGACTGAATGGTGATCCGGTGGAGCTGTGAGCCGAGCGTCAAGACCGCACCGAGCCGCTCGCGCAGGGTCTCCAGTCCCTCGCCTGTGGCAGCTGAGAGCGGCAGGATGTCAGGGTTGCCCTGCGCCAGCCCGCTGAGTTCTTCGCGGCGGTCTTCGCTCAGCAGGTCCCACTTGTTCCACAACTCGAGGATCGGCACCGGCAGTTCGACGCCCTCCTCCGCCTCGACACCGAGTTCCGACAAAACCTCGAGCACCTGGCGCCGCTGCAACGTGCTGTCTGGGCTGGCGATATCACGTACATGAAGGATGATGTCGGCCGCCGTGACCTCTTCCAGCGTGGCGCGGAAGGCTGCGACGAGTTGTGTGGGCAGGTCGGAGATGAAGCCCACCGTATCGGACAGGATGGCCTTTTCTACTCCCGGCAGACCGATCGCCCGCATGGTGGGGTCGAGTGTGGCAAAAAGCAGGTCTTCGGCTATCACCGAAGCGCCGGTCAGCCGGTTGAACAGGGTCGATTTGCCGGCATTGGTGTAGCCCACCAGCGCAATGGTCGGCCAAGGGACGCGGTCGCGCCGCTCGCGGTGCAGCGTGCGCGTGCGACGCACCTGCTCGATCTCGCGCCGCAGCTTGGCCATGCGCTCACGGATCAGCCGGCGATCCGCTTCGATCTGGGTTTCGCCCGGGCCGCCGAGAAAGCCGAAGCCGCCGCGCTGGCGTTCGAGGTGCGTCCAGCTGCGGACGAGCCGGCTCTGCTGGTAATCGAGATGCGCCAGTTCGACCTGTAGACGGCCCTCGGCGGTCGCCGCGCGCTCGCCAAAGATCTCGAGGATCAGCCCCGTACGATCGATAACCTTGCGCCCGAGCTTCGTTTCAAGGTTGCGCTGCTGGATCGGCGACAAAGCGCCGTCGACGATGATCAGCTCGGCCTGCTCCAGCTCGGCGGTGGTGCGGATCCGCTCCACCTGGCCTTCACCGAACAAGGTAGCGGGCCGCGCCTGCCGTACGGGGACAACCGAGGCTTCGGCCACCACGATCCCGATCGCCTCGGCCAGCCCCCTGCCCTCGGCGAGCCGCGCTTCGGGGTCTTGCGTGCTGCGCTGCCCGCCGCGCCGGCTCGCAATGTCGGGGCACAGGACGAGTGCGCGCGCGCCGCGGGCGACCTCGCCGGCCGGGGTGTCGTCGAAAGCCAGCCTACTCGCCCTCCTCTTCACCGAAATCGCCGCTCAGGTCCACCGGGGCAGCAGGCTGGATGGTCGAAACCGCGTGCTTGTAGGCGAGTTGCACGAACCCTTCGCGCTCCAGCAGCATGCAGAACAGATCATAGGCGGCAATCCGCCCTTGCAGCATGACACCGTTGACCAGGAACATCGTCACCGGGACGGCGGCATCGCGCACGCTCGTCAGGAAGATGTCCTGCAACAGCCGCTGCTTGCGGCCACCCTCGCCCCCTTGGCCAAATTGTTCGGCATTCACCGGCTGCCCTGGCATGATGGTCGAGATCGCGTGTTTGTAGACCAGCTGCGACTGCCCGTCCCGTCGCAGCAGGATCGAGAAATTGTCGAACCAGGTCACGATGCCCTGCAGCTTCACGCCCTTGACGAGAAACATCGTGACCGGCGTCTTTTCGCGACGCAGCGAGTTGAGGAACTGGTCCTGCAGACTGCCGGCCTTGCCTCCCGCGGACGGCGCGGGGGTGGGCGAGGGAGCGCTGGGGGCGGAGGGGGGGCTGGCCGCATCGGGTGCTTTCTTCAACGCCGAAGCGGCGGCCGGTTTCGGGGCGCATTCGGGAGCCGGTTCGGATGCCGCCTCGACTTCTGGCGCCGGCTCGGGCTTGCTGCCGAGCCGGGCGGAAAGGGTACCTTTGGCCACTTTCTGACTCCTTTTCTTGGCGTCCACCATCACGGACACATGCTTATTGGCATTCCGTGAAGGAATGCAGTCCTATTGCCGCCCGCGTGCGGCCGGATGCATGCCGTGCTGCTTTGTGATTCGCTTAGCCATGCCCCTCCCTCCACTCTACAGGCGGACGGTCGATTGGCAAAACCCCGTGTGGCTGCGAAGTTCCCTCCGGCTCAGTCCTTTTCGCCGAGGCCCCGCTCGCTCATACCCAGGAGCTTGAGCTTGCGGTGAAGCGCCGAGCGCTCCATCCCGATGAAACCCGCCGTCTTGGAGATATTGCCCGAAAAGCGCCGGATCTGCACGCGCAGATATTCCCGCTCGAAGCTTTCGCGTGCCTCGCGCAGCGGCACGCCCATCAGCGTGGAGACCCCCGCCGCGCCATCGCCCGAACCGCCGGTGACCTCGGGCGGCAGCATGTCGGGCTCGATCAGCCCCATCCGGTCTCGGGGAGCGAGGATCACCGTGCGTTCGACCACGTTGCGCAGCTGCCGCACGTTACCCGGCCAGTCATAGGCCTGCAGTGCCGCCAGCGCTTCCGGAGAAAGCTCGGGCGGCTTGAGGCCCTGCTCGCGCGCGTGCCGGGTGAAGAAGTGCTCCGCCAGCGCGGGGATATCGTCACGTCGCTCGGCCAGGGCGGGCACCGAAACCGGCACCACATTGAGGCGATAGTAGAGATCCTCGCGGAAGCGCTTTTCGGCGATTTCGGTCTCAAGGTCGCGCGCGGTGGAGGAGACCACCCGCACGTCGACCCCGATCTGCCGGTTTCCGCCGGCCCGCACGAAGCTTTGGTCGGTCAGCACGCGCAGGATGCGCGCCTGGGTGCTGAGCGGCATGTCGGCCACCTCGTCGAGGTAGAGCGTGCCGCCATCGGCCGTTTCCAGCAGCCCGGAGCGCACCAGCCGCCCATCCGCCTCTTCCCCGAACAGCTCCTGCTCGAACCGCTCGGGCGTGATGCGGGCCGAGTTGACCGTGACGAAGGCCTTGTCCGCTCGCGGGCTCCACGCATGGAGCAGGCGCGCAGCGACCTCCTTGCCCACCCCCGCCGGGCCGCTGATCAGCACGCGGCTGCCGGTGTTGGCGACCCGCTTTAGGGTTGCGCGCACCTGGTTGATCGCGCTCGAATTGCCGGTGAACTCTTCGGTCAGGCTGATCCCCTCGCGCAGGCGGGCATTTTCGCGCCGCAACCGCTCGGTCTCGGTCGCGCGGGAGACCAGCAGGAGCAATCGCTCGGCCTCAAACGGCTTCTCGATAAAATCCATTGCCCCGCGGCTGACGGCGGAGACGGCGGTGTCGATATTGCCGTGGCCGGAGAAGATGATGACTGGCACGCCCGGTTCGCGCGCCTTGATGGCATCGAGCACTTCCAGCCCATCCATGGGGCTGCCATGGAGCCAGACATCGAGCAGCACCACGCTGGGGCGTCGCTCGTCCACCATTCGCAGTGCGGTGGTGCTGTCGCCGGCGGTGCGGCATTCGTAGCCTTCGTCGCTCAGGACGCCGGCCACGAGTTCGCGAATGTCCTGCTCGTCGTCCACCACCAGGATGTCGAGTGCCATCAATGGTTCTCCCTGTAAGTCATTCCGCCGCCTCGCGCCCGGCCACGCGCAAAGCCAGCGGGTCGCGTGAAAAGCGCAAGGTGGCGCGTGCGCCGACCTCCGGGGCCGGCGCGAAGCTGATCTCGCCGCCGTGCTCCTCGACGATCTTCTTCACGATTGCGAGGCCGAGGCCGGTGCCCTTCTCGCGCGTGGTGACGTAGGGCTCCATGATCCGCTCGCCGCCGGCGGGCAGGCCGATCCCGTTATCGGTCACGCTGATGGCGATCTGTTCTTCGCCGGGCTCGAGCGAGATCTCGATCCGCCCGCGCACATCCGGCGCCGTTCGTTCGCGCCGCCGTGCGCCGATCGCCTCGGCCGCGTTCTTGAGCACGTTGACCATTGCCTGGCCGAACTGGTGCCTATCGCAGGAGAGCGCCGCGCTACCCTCGCTGGCGACAAGCACATATTCGATCTGGGGATGCGCGACCTGTTGGAGGAACAGCGCCTGGCGGACGAGCTCCAGCGCATCCTCCCGCCGGAACACCGGCTTGGGCAGGCGGGCGAAGGAGGAGAATTCATCGACCATGGTCCGGAGGTCGCCGACCTGGCGGATGATCGTGGCGGTCAGCTCCTCGAACAGCTCGCCATCCTCCAGGATCTGCTTGCGATAGCGGCGCTTGATCCGCTCGGTGGCGAGCTGGATCGGGGTGAGCGGGTTCTTGATCTCGTGCGCGATGCGCTGGGCCACGTCGGACCAGGCGGCCTGACGCTGGTCGAGCAGCTGGCGGGTGATATCCTCAAAGGTGATCACATGGCCCTCGGCTGCTGGCGCCAGCTTGACCGCCAGGGTCAGCAGCTCGCCGTCTCGCGAGAGCTGCACGGTGCCGCTGCCGGCGCCGCTTTTCAGCAAGGCGGTCAGTTGCGGGGCGAACGGCTCCAGCTCCGCACCGATCGGGCTCGGCGCATCAGGCCCCAGCAACAGGTTTGCGGCCGAGGCGTTCATCAGGATCACGCGCCCCTGCGCATCGAGCGAGACGATGCCGGCGCTGATCGATTGCAGCACCGCCTCGATAAACGCGCGGCGCTCGGCCAGCTGGCGGTTCGCTCCCAGCAGCGCGGCGGTCTGCCGCTCTATTTGCGCGGTCATCCGGTTGAAGGCGCGGTTGAGCAAGCCGATCTCGTCGTTGCCCGTGCGCCCGGTGACCCGCAGCGCATAGTTCCCGCTGGCCACGGCCCGCGCGGCGGTGACGAGCTCGGCCAACGGGTGCACCTGCCGGTCCGCGAAGCGCAGCGCGAACCATACGGCAAGGCCCACCAGCGCCAGCGAGACTCCAAACAGCGCTAGGTTGAACTCCAGCTGCAGCACGCGCGCACGGCGAGCCAGCGTATCGTAATCCTCGATCACGCTCTGCGCACGCCGCCACTGGCTGAAAGCCAGCGGATTGGCATCCCGCACGATATGCAGATACATGCCTGCCGAGGGGTCGAGCGGCGTCACGGCCTCGATCTGGTTCTGCGTGGCGGTAACGATCACAGCCTCGCCGCTGCGTAGCCTTTCGGCCATAGCGGGTGAGATCCGCTCTGTGGCAGTGTCCTCGCCCGGATCGACGATGGCCGCCACCCGCCAGCTACCGTCCGCCTCCTGGAGCAGGATCGCACTTTCGCTCAGCTCGCGGGAATAGACCTGAAGCACATATTGTTCCTGGAACTCGGGATCAGTCAGCGTCATGTCCTGCAGGAAAAAGCGCAGGTCAGCCGACATGGCGGCCGCATGTGCCCCCATCTCACGCTGGTTCTCGTCGTAATAACCTCGCGCGAGCTCGTCCGCGTTTTCAAGGATTCCGCGTGACTTGTCGGAGAACCAGAACTCGACGCCCGACTGGAACAGAAAGCTGGCGAACACCGCCACCAATAGCGTGGGGATTGCGGCCACCAGCGAGAAGAAGAACACGAGGTTGACGTGCAGCCGCGCGGTGGTCCCGCCCGCCCGGCGGATCGCCAACCGCCGCCCGATCAGCACCAGCAGCGCCAATGCCGGGATCAGCGTGCCCACCATCATCGCCGCCGCCTGCGCCGAGGGCACCAGCATGCGCGGATCGTTGAAGCTGGTGAGCATCAGGTACGAGCTCGCCAGCATCACCGCCAGGGTAAAAGCCGCGATGATCTCCAGCCACAAGAAAAGGTTCGCACGCCGGGCGATGAGCTGCGTGCGGCGCCACCAGCGCGGCGAGCGCCCGCGTGCGCGCGCAACAGGTTCCATCCCGGCATGGACGATCATCGTTGCAGGATTACAACGGCACTGTGGCCGGGATGCAAGAACTTTCTCGCCTCAAAGGCGGTGGGCGAACCGCTCCGGGTCGATCCGCAGCTCGCCGAGCCGCTTGCGCAGGGTGTTGCGGTTAATGCCGAGGAGGTGTGCGGCACGCAGCTGATTGCCCTGGGTGCAGCGCAGCGCATGCTCGAACAGCGGCTTTTCGAATGCCGCCAAGGCCTGCGTGTAGAGCGCGCCGTGGCTCGGTTGCGCCTCGGCCAGCCAATGCTCGAGCGCGGCTGCGAAGGCCCCCCGCTCGCCCGAGGGTAGCACCACGGGCCGGTCGGTCAGCAGCTGGCGGATCGCGTCCGCGTCGATCTCGTCCTCACGGGCGAGCAGCGCGGCGCGGTAAATCAGGTTTCGCAATTCGCGCACGTTGCCGCGCCATGGCTGCGCATCGAGCATCGCCAACGCATCCGCCGAAAGCCCGCGCGCCGGCAGCCCCTCTCGCGCTGCGGCCCGCAGGAAATGGTGGGCGAGCGGCTCCACATCGCCGGACCGGTCGCGCAACGGCGGCAGGTAGATCGGCACCACAGCGAGACGGTAATAGAGATCCTCGCGAAAGCGCCCTTGGGCGATCAGCGGCGCGAGATCACGGTTGGTGGCGGCGATGATGCGCACATCCACCGCGATTTCCTCCGCGCCGCCCACCCGGCGGATGCGGCCCGATTGCAGCGCGCGCAACAGCCGGGTCTGCGCCTCGGGCGGCATGTCGCCGATTTCGTCGAGGAACAGCGTGCCGCCGCTCGCCTGCTCGAATTTGCCGGCGGTGCGCTGGGTGGCGCCGGTGAACGCCCCCCGCTCGTGCCCGAACAGCTCGCTTTCGATCAGTTCGCGCGGGATCGCCGCTGCGTTGACTGGCACGAATGGCTTGTCCTTGCGCGCGCCAAGCTGGTGGATCGCCTCCGCCACCAGCTCCTTGCCGGTTCCCGATTCGCCCAGGATCAGCACGGTGAGATCGTTGCGCAAAACGCGGGTGATCATCCGGTACACCTCCTGCATCGGCCGGCTGCGCCCGATCAGCGGCAGCCCCTCGACGCCCGGGGTTTCGGGCGCACCGATGCCGCCGCCGCGATCTGCCGCCTGGCAGGCGGCGCGCACCAATTCATCGAGGTCGAATGGTTTGGGGAAATATTCGTACGCGCCGGTCTCGGTGGCGCGCACTGCAGTATCGAGCGAGTTCTGTGCGGAGAGGATGATCACCGGCAGGTGCGGGTGCACCGCCCTCACCTCCCCCAGCGAGACGATGCCGTCGCCATCGGTCAGCACCACGTCGGTCAGCATAACGTCGAACGCTTCCTCCGCCAGCAACCGGTCGCGCCCGGCAATGGAGTCGCAACGGCTGACGGTGAAGGCTTCGTCCTCCAGCGCGGCGGTGATGACGGTGGCAATCGAGGCATCGTCCTCGACCAGCAAAGCGTGCCGGGCCATGCTGCCTCTCCTAACGCGCCATCGGCAGGTGAACCCGGAAGTGGGTCCATCCCTGCGCCTGGTCGCGCTCGTGGCTGATCCGGCCATCCATGTCGCGCACCAGCTTGTGCACCAAGGCGAGGCCAAGGCCCTGCCCGTTCTTCTTGCTGGAGACAAAGGGCTCGAACAGGTGATCGCCCACCGCGGGATCGATGCCCGGGCCGTTGTCGCTCACCCGCACCTCGATCGGCAGCTTCACCGGGCGACCGAGGCGCATCACATTCATCACCAGCCCGCTGACGAAGCGCGTGCGCACCACCACCTCGCAGCTGCTGCGGCGGCGGCACGCATCGCGCCCATTGGCAATGAGGTTGATCAGCACCTGCACCAGCGCCCCTTCGTTGGCGAGCACCGGTGGGAGCGAGGGATCGAACTCCTCGCGCACGGGCACGCTTTCTTGCGAGGCGGCGTTGACCGTCTCGCAGGCACGGCGGATCGCGGCGTGAAGGTTGAGCGGTTCGATCGGCTCGGCGCGGGCGCGGCCCAGGCGCTGCATTCGATCGATCAGCCGGGCGATCCGGTCCACCTCATCGGTGATGAGGCTGGTGAGCGCGCGCTCGTTCGGCGGCAGCTTGCGCGCCACCAGTTGCGCAGCCCCGCGAATAGCGGCCAGCGGGTTCTTGATCTCGTGCGCCAGCACCGTGGGGGCACGCAAACCTCGCTCGCGGTCCTCCCCAGGGAAGCTGCCCTGCCCCGCCTCCGCTAGGGTGACAACCCGCCAACCCGGATGGTGCGGCAGCGGCGCGGCAGTGAGGTCGACCGCCAGCGAGCGCCCGTCCAGCCGAATCGCCAGCCCTCGGGCGACCAGCTGCGCCTCATCCTCCAGCAGCCGATTGCGGATCCGCTCGCCAGCCAGACCGATCACCTCCACCAGGGGCCGGCCGATCAACCGGCGGGCGCTCTGGCCGATCAGGTTCTCCGCCGCGGGGTTGATCTCGCCGATGGTCAGGTCCGGGGCGATCAGCAGGAGGCCGAAGGTGAGCCCGGTGATCTGCTCGCGCGGGCCCGGGGGCACGGTGGCGGGCGGATCGCTCATGCGCCTGCGATCAGGCCGCTTGGGCCAGCAGGAACGGCTCGTAGAACCGCTCCACCTCACCGATCACCTGCGCCGGATTGTCGATAAAATTGGCCCGGTTGCGGAACTCGGCCGAACCCGGCAGGCCCTTGGTATACCAGCCGAGGTGCTTGCGAGCGACCTTCGCGCCGACCTCGTTTCCGTAATGGCGCAGCATGGCCTGATAATGCTCCAGCAGCAGTGCGAACTGCTCGTCGATACCTGGCGTCGGGCGGCGCTCGCTGGTGCGCCACCAGTGCATCACCTGTCCGAGAAGCCAGGGCTTGCCGTACGCGCCGCGCCCGATCATCACCCCGTCCGCGCCGGACTGGCTCAGTGCCTCGGCGGCGTCTTCGATGCCGTTGATATCGCCATTCACGATTACCGGCAGGGTGACCGCCTCCTTCACCTTCCGCACGAAGGCCCAGTCGGCGTGGCCCTTGTACATCTGGTTGCGGGTGCGACCGTGAACGGTGATCATCCGCGCGCCCAGATCCTCGGCGATGCGGGCCAGTTCGGGCGCGTTAAGGCTAGTGTGGTCCCACCCCATCCGCATCTTGACGGTGACGGGTACCGACACCGCCTCCACGGTGGCTTCGATCAGCGCGGCGGCGAGCGGCAGGTCGCGCATTAGCGCGCTGCCCGCATCGCCATTGACCACCTTCTTGACCGGGCAGCCCATGTTGATGTCGATGATCGCGGCGCCGCGATCCTCGTTCAGCTTCGCCGCCTCTGCCATCTCGCCGGGCGAGCAACCGGCGAGCTGGAGCGATACCGGGTCTTCGGTGCAGTGCCACGCCGCCTTCTGCAGCGACTGGCGTGTTTCCCGGATCATCGCCGGGCTGGCGATCATCTCGGTGACGTTGAGGCCGGAGCCGTAGCGGCGCACGAGCGTGCGGAACGGCATGTCGGTGACGCCGGTCATCGGCGCCAGCACGACCGGGCAGTCGATCCGCACCGGGCCGATCTGGATCGGCCTGAGTGCCGGAGGGGAGGAGAGCGGGGTCATTCTGGATGTGCCTAAAAAACGGGCAGGCGCATAGTGGATTGCCGGGGAAGCCGCAAGGCGCTAGCCGCCCATGCCGCATGGCGCCCTCCCCTGCCCCCCAGCGTTTTGCCGCCCTGATCGTAGCCGCCGGACAGGGATTGCGCGCCGGGCAGCCGGTGCCCAAGCAATTCGCGCTGCAGGGCGGCCGTCCAGTGGTGCGCCAAGCCGCCGAGGCGATGCTGGCTGCGGGCGCGGACCGGCTGGTGATTGCCATCCCAGAAGGAGCGGAAGAAGTCGCTTGCAAGTGCCTGAGTGGTATGGATAAAGTTACGTTTGTGATGGGCGGCGCAACCCGCCAGACTTCGGTTCGAGTGGCGTTGGAGGTACTGGCGCAGGAACCCTTGGAGATCGTACTGATCCATGATGCCGCGCGGCCGGATTGTCCATCTGCCGTGGTCGAGCGGCTGCTCGCTGCGCTGCGTGAGCACCCCGGAGCGATCCCGGTTCTGCCGTTGGTCGACAGCATTGCCCGGGTGGATGGCAGCTTGCTCTCAGGAAGCGAAAATCGCGATTCACTTCGCCGCGTACAGACTCCGCAAGCCTTCCGTTTCGATGCCATATGGGACGCGCATCGCGCCTGGAAGGGGGATGCAAATGCCTCGGATGATGCGCAGGTGGCGCAGGCGGCGGGGCTGAACGTGGCGCTGGTGGAAGGAGACGAGCGGCTGCGCAAGCTGACCCACGCCGCCGATTTTCGCCCAGCGCCCGCTTTTCCCCGCAGCGGCATGGGTTTCGACGTCCACCGCCTCGCTGCGGGAGAGGAGCTGTGGCTCTGCGGCATCCGGATCGAGCACGATCGCGGGCTGGTAGGACATAGCGATGCCGATGTGGGGCTGCACGCGGTGGTGGATGCGATCCTCGGCGCCTGCGGGGCGGGCGATATCGGCCAGCACTTCCCGCCGAGTGATCCGCAATGGCGCGGCGCGCCCTCCGGCCGCTTCGTGGAACACGCGCTGATGCTCGCGGCCGAACGCGGTCTCACCATCGGCAATGTGGACCTGACGCTGATTTGCGAGGAACCCCGGATCGGTCCGCACCGAGAGGCAATGCGCGCGCGGCTTGCCGAGCTGCTGCGGGTGAGCGTAGAGGCGGTTAATGTGAAGGCGACTACCACCGAGCGGCTCGGGTTTACCGGGCGGGGTGAGGGGATCGCCGCGCAGGCCGTGGCGACCCTTATGCCGGTTGAAAGGACAGCGGAATGACGAAGAAGGCAATCGCGGCCATGGCGGCCGCCGCAGCGCTCGTGCTGCAGCCTGCGGTCGCGGCGGCGCAGGCCTCCTGCGTGAGCGAGCAGGAGCTGAGCGCGATGGCGGTCTATGCCATGCCGAGCCTGCTGCGCAGCGTGCAGCAGCGCTGCGCCGGACAGTTGCAGCAGAGCGGTTTCCTGGCGCGCGAGGGCCGTGCCCTGTCCGCCCGCTACACCGCCTTGCAGCCGCGGGTTTGGCCAAGGGCTAAGGCGGGCCTGCTCAAGATCGCCAGCGACCGCTCGGGCCTCCAGGGTGCCGAGAGCCTCGCCATGTTCACCAGCCTGCCTGACGAGAGCGTGCGCCCGCTGGTCGACGCGCTGATCGTGCAGGAACTCACGCCGGAAATCCCGCTGGACCATTGCAGCCGCATCGAGCGCGGGGTGTCGGCAATGGCGCCGATCGAGCCGGAGGTGGCGGGCAATTTGGTGGCCGTGATGCTGAGCATGGTGGCCGACGACGGCCTGCCACAGGTCTGCCGCCTCCCCTGATGAGCGAGTCGCTGCTGCCCGAAGAGATCATTGACCTTGCCCGCCGCGTGGTGGAGGCCAATGCGGCCGTGGGGCGCACCATCGCGCTGGCCGAAAGCTGCACGGGCGGGCTGGTGGCCGCCGCGCTGACTGAAATTCCCGGCAGCTCGGCGGTGCTCGATCGTGGCTTCGTCACCTATTCCAACCAGTCCAAGCATGACACGCTGGGCGTATCCGACGACATTATTGACACTTTCGGCGCGGTTTCGATCGCCTGCGTCTATGCGATGGCGCAGGGAGCCCTGGCCCGCAGCCAGGCCGATGTGGCGGTGGCGATCAGCGGCGTGGCCGGGCCCGGGGGTGGTACCGATCTGAAGCCGGTGGGTACGGTGGTGTTCGCCCGCGCGGTGCGGGGGATTGACAAGCCCGAGGCCGAGCTCAAGCGGTTCGATGTGCAGGACCGCGCCGACGTGCGCCGTCAGGCAACGCTTTGCGCGCTCGAGCTGCTGTTGCCGTAAAGCGCATCGGCGCGCTCCTCGAAGGCCGCGACCATCTTGCGGAAGGCGCGATCGAAATACTGGCCAGCCAGCATCTCGAACATCCTGTTCTTGAAGGTGAATTCGACATTGAAGTCGATCTCGCAGCCGCCTTCCGGCAGATCCTTGAAGGTCCAGTTGTTGTCGAGATCGCGCAAGGGGCCGTCGACATATTGCACGCGCAGATGGTGCGGCCGCTCCTTGTGGACGCGGCTGGTAAACTTCTCGCGCAGCGCCTTGAAGCCGACCAGCATGTCCGCGACCAGCTCCTCGCCATCGTCCGAGCGGATGCGGGTGGCCACGACCCAGGGCAGGAACTCCGGGTAGCGGCCCACGTCCGCCACAAGGTCGAACATCTGCTCGGCCGAATAGGGTAGCCGGCGGGTTTCGCGAATGCCGGGCATCAGGCGGACCGGACCGCTGCGGCGCTGCGTGCCAGCTTAACCTCACGTGCGGCGCGCATCTGGGCGAAATCGTCGCCGGCGTGGTAGCTGGAGCGGGTCAGCGGACTGGAGGCGACCTGCAGAAAGCCTTTGGCGCGGGCGATCGCCCCGAAGGCCGCGAAGGCCTGCGGGGTGACGAAATCCTCCACCTTAGCGTGCTTCGGGGTGGGCTGGAGATATTGGCCGATGGTCATGAAATCGACGTCCGCGCAGCGCATGTCATCCATCACCTGGTGCACCTCCAGCCGCTGCTCCGAGAGGCCGAGCATGATGCCGGACTTGGTGAAAATCAGCGGATCGTGGTGCTTCACCTCCTCTAGCAGCCGCAGCGAGGCGTAGTAGCGCGCGCCAGGGCGGATGGTGGGGTACAGCCTTGGCACCGTTTCGAGGTTATGATTGTAAACATCTGGTTTAGCGATGCAGATCGCCTCGACCGCCAGGCGCATCTTGCCGCGGAAATCGGGCGTGAGAATCTCGATGGTGGTGGCCGGGGTCTCGCGCCGAAGCGCCTCGATGACGCGGACGAACTGCCCTGCCCCGCCGTCGGGCAGATCGTCCCGATCGACCGAGGTAACGACGATGTGTTCGAGCCCCAGGCGAGCCGCGGCGGCGGCGACGTGCTCGGGCTCCAGCGGATCGACCGCGCGGGGCATGCCGGTCTTGACGTTGCAGAAGGCGCAGGCCCGCGTGCAGACATTGCCCAGGATCATCACCGTGGCGTGCTTCTTCGTCCAGCATTCGCCGATGTTGGGGCAGGCAGCCTCCTCGCACACGGTGTTGAGGTTCAGCTCGCGCATCAAGGCGCGGGTTTCATGATAGGTCTTGCTGACGGGCGCCTTGACGCGGATCCAGTCGGGCTTGCGCCGCGCGTTCGGGCGCTCGCTCGGCGGGAGGGTCGAGGCGGAGGAGAGGTCGTTCATCGCGCGCCCACTTAGGCGGGCGGCTTGCCACTGGCAACATGTGCAGGCGCGGGATGCAAGTTGCCAAGGGCAGCACTGGGCCGCATGGAACGCGACATGACCGAAATCTCCGATTCACTGGGCGGGCTGATCGCCGGATACCGCCGCTTTCGCGAAACCGGCTGGGAAACCGAGCGCGAGCGCTGGGCCACCCTGCAGGCTTCGCAGAGCCCGCGCACGATGGTGATTGCCTGTTCCGACAGCCGCGTCGACCCGGCGCAGATCTTCGACGTGCGGCCGGGCGAGATCTTCGTGGTGCGCAACGTGGCCGCGCTGGTGCCGCCGTTCGAGACCACCCCCGGCCGCCACGGCGTTTCGGCTGCGGTGGAGTTTGCCGCGGGCTTCCTCAAGGTGCAGGAGATCGTAGTGATGGGCCACGGCATGTGCGGCGGCTGCCAGGCAGCGCTGACGCAGAAGCTGCACGGGCAGGAGCCGGGCAGCGGCGGCTTCGTGGCCGACTGGATTGCCATGCTCGATGAGGTGCGGGGGCCGATTGCCCGCGAGCTGGGCACCGAGGGGCGCGCGGCGGAGCGGGCGATGGAGCACGCCGCGGTGAAGGTCTCGCTGGCCAATCTGCGCAGCTTTCCGCAGGTGCGCGAGAAGGAGCAGCGCGGCGAGCTGGTGCTGCGCGGGGCGTTCTTCGCCATCTCCGACGGGCTGCTGTATCTGCTGGACGAGCAGACGGGCGAGTTCCAGCCAGCTTAGCGGCCGGTCGAACGGCCCGGGCCGATCCCTCCAGGACGGCCGCTTCTCCCTTATAGCGAGCCGCTGGTGCCTACACGTCCATAAAGTGTCACAATTACGATGGTTGCGAAGGCTAGAAATGTTTTCGCCATTAGGCACCAGTTGAGAACATCTTGCCATCTTAACATAGGTTTTACTTTATCTTTGGAACGAGTACTCCTGCTCGATCTTGAAAGCCCATAACGGGATCAGGAGTTCTCCGAATGCGCAAGATGATAGTTCGACCGGCGATCGCATTTGCGATGGTACTTTCGATGCCAGTGGTGGCCCATGCGGCGATGACCGACGATGGGCTGACGACATCGACGGTCCAGCGAGAGAATGAAGGCTTCGACTGGGGTCTTCTGGGGCTTCTCGGCCTTGCCGGGCTCATGGGCCTCAAGCGCCGAGACGATCACCAGGTAGGCAATCGCTCCGGAGCGACGCGATAAGGTAAGAAGGGCGTCCGGAGCGATCCGGACGCTTTTTTTGTGGGCAATTGCCGCTGCCCTGTCCTGCGGCTTTCATGCGTCCTTGCCTCGCAAGCGATGCCCCGGCATTGGCCAGCCATGCCCGAAGCCATACTCAAGAACATCGCCCTGCTGATCGATGCCGACAACGCCAGCCACGGGGGCATCGACCCTGTGCTGACCGTGCTGGCCGAACTGGGGCAGGTCAATATTCGCCGCGCTTATGGCAATTGGGCCAAGTCCGAATTGAGCAAGTGGAGCACGATCACCCATCGCTACGGCCTCCAGCCGATGCAGCAGTTCGACCTGACGAAGGGCAAGAACGCCACCGACATGGCCATGGTGATCGACGCGATCGACCTGCTGTATCAGGGCAAGGTCGATGGTTTCGGCATCATGAGCAGCGACAGCGATTTCACCCCGCTGGTCACCCGGCTGCGGCAGGACGGGCTGATCGTCTATGGCTTTGGCCGCGACAAGGCGCCCGAGGCGTTCAAGACCGCCTGCACGCGCTATATCGATGTCGACCAGCTGATCCGCACCTCGGCCGCGGATGAGGGCGAACGCCCGGCCCGCAGCGGCGCGATCGATTCGGAGCTGATCGACCTGCTCGGCGCGGCGTGGAAGGCGTCCAAGCGGGACGACGAGGGCTATGCGCTGTTGCAGGAGGTGGGCACGATTGCCGGAAATCGCTCGAGCTTCGATGTGCGCAACCACGGCTTCAAGCGGCTTTCGGACCTGATGCGTGAGGCCAGCGACAACTTTAAGCTGAAGCGCAAGGACGACGGGCAGATGTACGTGCGGCGGATGCGCTAGGGCCGGCCAGCCTCGGGAGCAGCAGGGCACAATTGCTCGCCTCGCCCGTTGGCAACCAAGGCTTATTGGGGGCGACGATGGTCGACAAATCGGAAAAGTTCAATTGGCTGGTGCGGCTCGGCTATTTTGCTCGGGCTGTGCTTTACACCCTGCTTGGCATCATCGCGCTGACCAGTGCGGAGCAGATCAGCGAAGGGGCGCAGGGCGTGTTCCAGGCGATCCAGGACTACCCGGCCGGAACGGTGCTGCTGTGGGTACTGGCGATCGGCCTGGTCGGCTATGCGCTGTTCCGGCTGGCCTCCACCTTCTTCGATATTGAGAACCATGGCACCGACAAGAAGGGCATCGCCCAGCGCGGTGGGCATGCGGCGAGCGCCGTCGGGCACCTGCTGCTGGCCTGGAGTGCCTATCAGTTCGCCTCAAGTGCTGGCGGCGGCAGCAGCGGTGGTGACGAGGGATCGCGGGCCCAGGAGGCGGCGGCGGGCGTGCTGTCTTTTGAGTTCGGGTCCATCGTGCTTGGTCTGCTAGGGCTGGCATTCCTTGCAGCGGCCTTCTTCCAGGCGAAGAAAGGCATCAGCGGCGAGTTCATGCAGCGCATCAGCCGCGAGGCGCCCGATGCGACGCGCTGGCTGGGCGGCGCTGGCTACCTTGCGCGTGCGGTGGTGTTCGGCGTGATCGGCTGGTCGCTAGTGCAATCGGCGTGGCTCTCCAGCAGCACCGAAGTGGTGACGCTGGGCGGCGCGGTTGCTTCGCTAGGCGAGGATGGGATCGTATTCACGCTGGTGGCGGCCGGGCTGCTGATGTTCGGCCTCTTCAGCCTGGTGCTCGCGCGCTACCGGATCATCCCCGATATGGACTCACAGCAGCACGGAGTACCCGGCTTTCGCGCCTGAGCGTATCGTTACCGCCCGGCGTGCACGTTCAACTGCCGCACTGGGCCAAGCCAGTGCCGCCGTAGACCACCCTGCCGTGTGCATCGCGCAGGGTGACGGTGCCTTCGTAATCGACCGTGGACTCGCCCGATTGTTCGCCCTCGCCGAGCAGGCTGAGCTGCAATTCGTGTTCGCGCCCAACGTAGCGGGAACGGGTGTTGAGCGGCAGTTCGCGCGCGCCGCTATCGGCACCCAGGCGGACGATCTCTCCCTCCAGCTTGATGTAGGCATCGGCCTGCTGAGCGATGACACGGGTGCCGTAGCTGGTGCCTGGCGCGAAGGTGCAGCCGGCGCCGAACAGATCATAGCGCTCGATATCCCCGAACTCGATGGCCTCCGGGGTGACTTCGCGCAGCGGCGGGAGGGACTTGTTGGCGCGTTGCACCAAAGCGATGGCGCGCTCGGCTTTGGCCTGCCGCTCCGCCTCGCTCGGTTCCTCGGCTCCGCAGCCCGCCAGAGCGACGAGAACCGCTACCATTCCCCACGCGCGTTTGCGCATTCAGTGCCTCCCGAACAGCTTTTCGACCTCGGCTGTTGACAGCTTTACCCAGGTCGGGCGGCCGTGATTGCATTGCCCCGAGCGCGGCGTGCGCTCCATCTCCCGCAACAGGGCGTTCATCTCGGCCACCGAGAGGACACGCCCTGCCCTGACCGAGCCGTGGCAGGCCATAGTGGCCAGCACATACTCGATCTTTTCGCCCAATAGCAGTGATTTGCCGTGTTGCGCCAGATCATCCGCAAGATCGGTGAGCAGCTGTTGCGGATCGGCCCCAGCGAGCGCGGCGGGCAGGCTGCGCACCAGCATCGCGGCGGGACCGAAGCGCTCAATCGCGAGGCCAAGTTCGGCGAGCGCCGTGGCCTCGTCCTCCAGTCGGTCGCAGGCGGGCTCGTCCAGTTCGACCACTTCGGGGATCAGCAGCGCCTGGGCGGCGGAGGCCTTGGCCCCAGCGCCGCCCGCGCGCAGCCGTTCGAGCACCAGCCGCTCGTGCGCTGCGTGCTGGTCGACCAGCACCAAGCCATCGGCCGCCTCGGCGACGATGTAGGTGCTGGCGACCTGCCCGCGGGCGATGCCCAGCGGGTATTGGAGCGCGTGATCGGGCTGCGCCTCGGCAATGGGTGTGGCGGGTTCGGCGCGGCCATGCGGCAGGCTGGCGAGGAGCTGATCAGGTCCCGACCAACGCGTGATAGGCTCGTGCACTGCGCCGCCCTTGGCGGGTCTGTCCCAGGAGGGGCCGGCGACTGACGGTGCAGGCCCGACGGGTTCCTGCTGCCAGCGACGCATGGCATCGGCCGCGGGTGCCTGTGCGCTGCGTCGGTCTCCGCTCGCCAGCGACTGGCGCAGCGCAGAGACGATGAAGCCGCGCACGCCGGCGGCATCGCGGAAGCGCACCTCGGTCTTGGCCGGGTGGACGTTGACGTCCACCTCCTCGGGCGGAAGCTCGAGGAACAGCGCCAGCACCGCGTGCCGGTCGCGTGCGAGCATGTCGGCATAGGCGCCACGCACTGCCCCCGTGAGCAGCCGGTCTTTTACCGAGCGGCCGTTGACGAAAAGGTACTGGTGGTCGGCCACGCCGCGGTTGTGGGTGGGCAGGCCGGCAAGGCCGGTGAGGCGCAGCATGGCGCCGGGTTCGCCGCGCTCCACCTCCACCGTCACGCTATTTTCGGCCAGCGAGCGGTCGATCAGCCCGGCCACGCGCGCGGCCAGCGGCTCGGGCGCCTGGCAGGCGAACACGCGCCGCTCGCCGTGATCGAGGCTGAAGGCGATGTCTGGCCGCGCCATCGCCTGCCGGCGCACCACGTCGAGGCAGGCGGCATATTCGCTGCGGGCGGTGCGCAGGAACTTGCGGCGCGCGGGCACGCGGGCGAACAGCTGCTCGACCGTGACCCGGGTGCCGGGCGGGATGGCGCAGGGGCCCTCCTCCACCAGCGTGCCGTGATCGACCGCGCGGTACCAGCCCTGGCCGGTGGCGGATCCGTCACGCGGGCGGCTCTCGATCCGCAGCCGGGCGACACTGCCGATCGAGGGCAGTGCCTCGCCGCGAAAGCCGAGCGTGATCACCCGTTCGAGCGCGCCGCCCTCCCCCACCAGCGCCTCGGGCAGCTTGGAGGTGGCGTGGCGTTCGCAGGCGAGTTCCATCTCCGCCGGATCCATGCCGCAGCCATCGTCGGTCACCTCGATCTTCGCGAGACCGCCTTCGGCGATGCTGACCGCGATACGCGTGGCACCGGCGTCGATTGCGTTCTCGACCAGTTCCTTGAGCGCGCTGGCAGGGCGCTCGACCACTTCGCCCGCGGCAATGCGGTTGATCAGCGCTTCGGGCAGGCGGCGAATTTGCGGCATGGAGCAACGCTAGCGGGCGCGCCGGCACTTTTCGAGCGGTTCTGTGTAGAACCCGTCTTCTTTCGACACAAAATTTTAGCCATTGTCGCTGCATGGCGCTAAGGATCCGCCACCTTGCGGCGAGCAGTCCGCCGCTGGCTGCTCGCCCCGCCCTTCCATGCGGTCAGATACGGATCTTCGATGGCGTCCTTCTTCTCCAAGCTTTTCAAATTCGGCTCCCAGAACATGGCGATCGATCTCGGGACCGCCAACACGCTGGTCTACGTGCAGGATCGCGGCATCGTCCTGAACGAGCCCTCTGTCGTGGCGATCGAAACGCTGCACGGCGTCAAGCGGGTGAAGGCGGTGGGCGACGATGCCAAGCTGATGATGGGCAAGACGCCCGACAGCATCGAGGCGATCCGCCCGCTGCGCGACGGCGTGATCGCCGACATCGAGATCGCCGAAGAGATGATCAAATATTTCATCCGCAAGGTGCACGGCAAGAAGAGCCTGTTCCGCTACCCGGAGATCGTCATCTGCGTGCCCAGCGGCTCGACCTCGGTGGAACGGCGCGCGATCCGCGACGCGGCGAGCAATGCGGGCGCATCCGAGGTGTTCCTGATCCTGGAGCCGATGGCGGCGGCGATCGGCGCGGGGATGCCGGTGACGGAGCCGGTGGGCTCGATGGTGGTCGATATTGGCGGCGGCACCACCGAAGTGGCGGTGCTCAGCCTGCGCGGTCTGGCCTATACCACCAGCGTACGCACGGGCGGCGACAAGATGGACGAGGCGATCGTCTCCTATGTGCGCCGCCATCACAATTTGCTGATCGGCGAGGCCACGGCCGAGCGGATCAAGCAGAATTACGGCGTGGCCATAACCCCCGAGGACGGGATTGGCGACCCGATCACGATCAAGGGGCGCGATCTGGTGAATGGCGTGCCCAAGGAAATCACCATCAACCAGGCGAATATCGCCGAGGCATTGAGCGAGCCGATCGGCGCGATCGTCGAAGGCGTGCGCATCGCGCTGGAGAACACCGCGCCCGAACTGGCGGCCGACATCGTGGACCAGGGCATCGTGCTGACCGGTGGCGGCGCCCTGATCCAGGGACTGGATGAGCATCTGCGCGACGAGACGGGCCTGCCCGTCTCGATTGCCGAAGACCCGCTGACCTGCGTGGCTTTGGGCACCGGGCGGGCGATGGAAGACCCGCTCTATCGCGGCGTGCTGATGACGGCTTAAGGCCGACGCACCAAGAGAAGGAAGGGCGGCCATGGCCCCGCCGGGAAGCCGCCGATCGACCACCAATCGCAGGGCGCAGCTGGGGCTGTTCACCGGCTATCTGATCGCCGGAATGGGCGCGCTGCTTGGAGCAGCGCTGCTGATCGTATCGCTGTGGCGGCCGCAGACCTTTGCCGGGCTGCGCAGCATGGCGACCGACCTCGCCTCCCCCGCCGGTGAGGTGGGCGCGGTGGGGCGAGTGGGCAGCCGCAACATGTTCGAGGCGATCGCCGGCTACTACCGTGCGGGCAGCCGCAATGCCGAGCTGGAGCGTGAGGTGAGGATCGCCCGCGTGCGGCTGGCCGAGGCCGAGGCGTTGGCGCATGAGAACCGACGGCTGAAGGCGGTGCTGGGCCTGGCTCAGGGCGAGCAGCGGCCGGTGGCGGTGGCGCGGCTGGTCGGCTCCACCTCCACCAGCACGCGGCGGATCGGCTATATCTCCGCAGGCCGCGCGGACGGGGTGCGGCCGGGAATGCCGGTGAGCTCTCCATTAGGGCTGATCGGCCGGGTGCTGGAGGTGGGCCGGCGCAGCTCGCGCGTGCTGCTGCTGACCGACAGCGAGAGCATGGTTCCCGTGCGCCGAGCGACTGACGACGTGGTCGCCTTCGCCGAAGGGCGCGCCGATGGCACGCTGCGGCTGCGGCTGATCAACCTGGGGCGCAACCCGATCCGGGTGGGCGACGTGTTCGTCACCTCGGGTGCGGGCGGGATGTTCCGGCCCGGCACCGCGGTGGCGCTGGCGATCGAGACCACGAGGGATGGCGCGATCGGCCAGCTGCTGAGCAACCCCGCAGCGACCGATGTGGTGATGATCGAGCCGATCTGGCAGCCCGAGGCGATCCGCGTGATCGAAGCGCCATCAAATGCCGAAGCCGAGGAGCAGGTGAGCGGGGGCGAAGGTTCCGCCCCGCCCGCTGCCGTAACCCCGCTGGCCGATTCGCCGCCAGCGCGAGAGGATTGATGGAGCACATCAACCCCCGCTCACGCAGTGACGCCTTCGGCCGCCGCATCAACCGCTCGCATTCCACGCTGCTGGCCTATGGCGTGCCGTGGGCCTCGATCATGCTCGGCTCGCTGGCGCCGTTCCTCCCCGTGATCGCGCTGGCCCCACTGCTGCCGCCCTTCGGCTTCGTGCTGCTGCTCGCCTGGCGGCTCGTGCGGCCGGGGCTGCTGCCGCTGTGGGCCGGTCTCCCGCTCGGGCTGTTCGACGATCTGTTCTCCGGCCAGCCGCTCGGCAGCGGGATCCTGCTGTTCAGCTGCGCGCTGCTGGCGGTCGAGGCGATCGAGGCGCGGTTCCCGTGGCGCAGCTTCTTGCTCGACTGGCTTACCGCCTCAGCCATCCTGAGCATCTATCTCGTCGCCGCTGCGCTGCTTTCGGGCGCGGCGCTGGCGCCGGTGCAGCTTCCGCTCATCCTGCCGCAGCTATTGCTCTCGATCGTGCTGTTTCCCATTATCGCCCGTATGGTCGCAATGCTGGATCGTTTGCGCCTGATGCGCGTGCGCCGGGTGGGTTGAGCCTTGCGCAACCGAGTTACCGCCTCCTCGCTCGCGCAGAGCTTTGATCGCCGCAGTTTCGTGATCGGCGCCGTGCAGGGCGGCGTGGGCCTGCTGCTGGCTGCTCGGATGGGCTATATTGCGGTGGCCGAGAACGAAAAGTACGAGATGGAATCGGAATCTAACCGGGTGAACCTCACCCTGATTCCGCCCCGTCGAGGCTGGATTCTGGATCGGAACGGCGCGCCGCTCGCTTCCAACCGCGCCGATTTTCGCATCGACATCATACCCGAGCGGCTGGAGGACCCGGCCGCGACCGTGGCCACGCTGGCGGAGCTGCTCTCCTTCACCCCGGCCGAGACGATCGATCTGGCCGACCGGATCGAGCAATCCGCCCCGTTCCAGGCGGTGCCGGTGGCCAGCGGCGTAAGTTACGACGCCTTCGCCGCCGTGAGCGTACGCCAGCCCGAGCTGCCGGGCGTAATCCCGCAACGGGGCTTCTCGCGCTATTATCCGACCGGATCCTCTGTCGGCCACCTGATCGGCTATGTCGGCGCGCCCAGCCGCGAGGAGTATGAGGAGGAACCGGTACCGCTGCTCCTCACCCCGGGCTTCCGGCTGGGCAAGGACGGGCTGGAGCAGCAGTTCGAGCAGGTGCTGCGCGGCCGGCCGGGCGCAAGGCGCGCCGAGGTGACCGCGACGGGCCGGATAGTGCGTGACCTGGAGATGCGCGAGGACGTCCAGGGCCGGCCGATCCAGCTGACCATCGATGGCCCGCTGCAGGATTACGCCGCGCGGCGGATTGGGCTGGAGAGCGGCTCGGTGGTGGTGATGGACTGCGTGACGGGCGATCTGTTGTGCATGTCCTCAATGCCCAGCTTCGATCCCAACAGCTTTTCGGACGGGATCGGCCGCGTCGAGTACCAGATGCTGAGCGCGGACGAGCGCGTGCCGCTGCGCAACAAGGTGCTCAAGGGGCTGTACCCGCCGGGCTCGACGATCAAGCCGATGGTGGCGATGGCGTTCCTGGAAGCGGGGCTGGATCCGTCGGCGACGGCAACCTGCAGGGGTGGGCTGCGCGTGGGCAACCGCGTGTTTCACTGCTGGAACCGGCGCGGCCATGGCACGGTGGACATGGCCAAGGCCGTGTACCAATCGTGCGACGTCTATTTCTATCACTTCGCGCAAGCGCTCGGAATGGATGCGATTGCGCCGATGGCCAAGCGCTGCGGCATGGGCCAATCCTTCCCCCTCCCCGTCGCCAGCCAGTTCTACGGCACCGTGCCCGATCCGGCCTGGAAGCTGCAAAAATACGGGCAGGAATGGCAGCCTTTCGATACTGTCAATGCCACCATCGGCCAAGGCTACATGCTAGCCAACCCGCTGCAGCTGGCGGTCATGTCGGCCCGGCTGGCGACCGGCAATCGTGTGATGCCGCGGCTGCTGCTCGAAAGCAGCCGTCCGCGATTCGAGACGATGAACTTCGACCCCGAGCATGTGCGGGTGATGCAGAACGCAATGAGCGATGTGGTCAACGGCCCGGGTACCGCCGGGCGCGCGAGGCTGCCGGTGGAGAACGTGCTGATGGCCGGGAAAACCGGCACCGCGCAGGTCGTAAGCCTGAGCGTCTCCAGCGGGCGTGGCGGGCCGTGGAAGTGGCGCGACCACGGCCTCTTCATCTTCTTTGCCCCGTTCGACCGGCCGCGCTATGCCGGTGCCGTGGTGATCGAGCATGGCGGCGGTTCGGGGGCGGCCTATCCGATCGCGAAGGACGTGATGACCTTCATGTTCGACCCGCCCAAGGGGCTCGAGGCGCTGCACGCGCTGGAAGAGCAATGGGGTGGCACTGCGCAGCAACGGCTCGACAGGGCTTATGCCGGACAAGCCGCCGCGGCGGGGATGGACGTGCCTCCCGCCCCTTCGGATCTCGCGGCGGTGGCGCGCGAGGTGGATGCCGAGGCGCGCGCCGCTGCGCAAACCGCCGTGGCGGCGACCGCGGCGGTTGCCCCGCCACGCGAACCCGGTGCGGCGCCCTCCCCTTCCGCCACGCGCGTGCCGGCATCGCCAGAGGCGGGGCGATGAGGGGCGACATCTTGCCTGGCCCGCTGCAGGGTATCGCGTGGCGGATGCTGCTGCCGTTGACCCTGCTCGCGCTATTCGGCGCGGCAGTGCTGTATTCGGCAGCCGGCGGATCGTTCGAGCCCTACGCCTCTTCTCACCTGATCCGCTATGCGGTGTTCGTGATCATGGCGCTGATGATCGCCCGCTTTCCGCCATCGCTGGTGCGGTTTGCCGCCTACCCCACCTACGCCGGTATCCTGCTCCTGCTGGTGGCAGTGGAAGCGATGGGCGCGATGGGCGGCGGCAGCCAGCGGTGGCTGGAGATAGGTCCGATCCGGGTTCAGCCTTCCGAGCTGATGAAGCCGGCGATCGTGCTGGCGCTGGCGCGGTTCTATCACGCCCTGCCCGCCGGGCTGACCAGTAGCTGGGCCGCGTTGATCGTGCCTGCCGGGCTGGTCGCCGTGCCGATGGCGCTGGTGCTGGTGCAGCCCGATTTGGGGACAACGCTGGCTATTGCCTTCGGCGGCGTGGTGGTGATGTTCCTGGCCGGGCTGCCGGGCAAGTGGTTCGCCTTTGGTGCGGTGGCAGCGGCGTGCGCAGCGCCGCTCGCTTTTTTCTTCGGGCTAGAGGATTATCAGCGCCGGCGGGTAACCACCTTGCTTGACCCGGAAAGCGACCCGCTGGGGGCGGGCTATCACATCACCCAGTCGAAAATCGCGATCGGCTCGGGCGGGTTGACCGGCAAGGGCTTCGGCGAGGGAACGCAGAGTCATCTCGACTATCTGCCCGAGCCGCACACCGATTTCGTGTTTGCTACAATGGCCGAAGAGTGGGGCCTTCTGGGTGGACTGCTGGTGTTGCTGGTGTTCGGCATCGTGCTGCGCTGGGGCTTGGGCGTGGCGCGCCGCGCACCCGATCGCTTCGGGCGTCTGCTGGCTGGGGGGATGACCGCTACGATTTTCTTTTACGCGGCGATCAACCTTCTGATGGTGATGGGGCTTGCTCCGGTTGTCGGCATTCCGCTGCCCTTCATGAGCCATGGGGGATCGTCCATGATGACCAACCTGATTTGCCTCGGCCTGTTGATGATGGTCGATCGATCGAGCCGAGGTCCCGCCAACCGTACCGGCCTAAGCTGAGCGACCTTTTCACGCGAGCGACAATCGCTATATGAGCCGCTCCCGGCGATTCGCCGACCTTTCCGTGGCCTCGCCCGGATGGACGCATAGCTCAGTTGGTAGAGCAGCTGACTCTTAATCAGCGGGTCCTTGGTTCGAGCCCAA
>PPFU01006598.1_pt1 | contig 33008 bp, 36 predicted proteins | sample 1535991 | NCBI WGS metagenome assembly PPFU01 (sample SAMN04901290, study PRJNA319586) | Hypolithon metagenome, whole genome shotgun sequencing project. | isolation source: Antarctic Hypolithon | place: Antarctica: Miers Valley | collected 2014
GGACGAGGTCTATGATCTCATCCCTTCTTTCTTTTGCGCAACCCTCCCACATCATCTGGATGCGCCCGCTAAGACCAAGCTGTTTGGCGATTTCTTCAGTGGGTCTGTTGAGTTTTTTTAGGGCTGCGATCGCCATATCTTCCACGGTAGAAACATTAAGATTCCACCGTTCAGCTATTTGCTCAATCGAAATACCCCCTTCGATGAGGAGCGGAATAGCCTCGCTTCTACCCTCCTCACGACCTTCCTCACGGCCTTCCTGCTTGGCTTCTTGAAAAACCCGAGTATGGCGCAAGCCACTTATTCCTCGCATGATCTCAATTTCCTCTCTGCCTACATTTTCGTATTTATAAAATAACGCCGTTGCTATCAATTCTACAAAGTTTTGCTGCCGTGCAACATCGTTAACTTCGACACGGACTCTTGCCAAAAGCTGCCGACCTGCGGCGGCAGCAGATGCCGCCGGTTCGCCAATGAGTTTCAGTAGGCTCATGTTAAGGGTGAGATCTGCGATGTCGCCAAGTTCATCTAAGTAGATACGTTGAAAACGGGGACTGTTCTCAAAAGCGTCATATTGCTTAGGAATACCGGGGTCGAGGCTGCGCTGCGTAAATATGAGGGCAGCGCAGCCAGTCGTTTGCCGGTTGGTAGTCGTGCAGGTACAGAAAAATTTCGCTGAAGAAGCTGGAGTAGAGCGTGCCTTTTCTATCGGGATAGGCTTGGGCTTCTATGAAGATGATAGGCAGATCGGTCATACGAGACGGCGGTACTAGAATGCCATCGAATCAGAAGCTGGTCTGTTTTACTTCCTGCGAGGCGAAGCTGTAAACAGAAGCACGAGAATCGCGGTAGTTCAGCAGTTCACCGAGAATGCTTGGATCGCTTTGAAAAATTTCGTAGAAGATGCTGTCGGTTTTCACAGGAACCCATAGCTTAGATTAAACGGAACCTTATCACAGACAAAACATATGTACTATAAAAGTATGATTAATTTCAGTCGTTCGATAGGTGGAGTGCTTACGTACTGTGTGTAAGGCTAAATAGATATGCTTTTGAGGGACATTTCCTAACCTATGGTTGATTCAAATTTGATTCACTTTCGCTGCTTGGGGCGTTTCGTAGCCTTTGTTCCGGGGAAGAAAACGCCCTACAAGAAGCTTTCGTTGAAAGCAGTCCAGTTTGATGATGCCTCTGGCGAGGTAATAGATGACATTGAAATTAATCTAGACAAGTCTCTACGGAAAAAAATGTCGGGTGACTGGGAACCTGGGGACTGGGTGAAAGTAGTTGGCGAAGGTGAGGTCAGCTCACGCAGGGGGAAAATAAAGTGGAAGGCGCATAAAGCTGCCGCACTGTCGCCTCGTCAGGTTAAGAAACAGCAGGCGGAGTTTGCTTACAGAATCGCTGCCGCCGCTTTAACCAATGGGAAAGTTCAGACAGATTCAGAGCAGCCTGAGAAACGAATAGAGAAGGTGTCTGCTGCTAAGCTTGCCAAACCAGCCGTCCCGTCGGAGCCGAGCCTGACTAAAGTGTTAATTTGTCAAAAGGGTAGCTGCCGTAAAAAAGGGAGTCTTAAGGTTGCTCAAGCGGTTGATTCTGCCTTGGCAGAAGCGGGGTGCGCTGAAGGCGTAAAGGTAAAGGCGACGGGCTGTATGGGTGACTGTAAGGCTGGGCCAAATATGGTGCTGCTGCCGACGAAAGATAAATATAGGAAGGTAACGCCGAAGAAGGCGCGATCGCTCGTCACGAACGCGCTATAGCGTTGGCCAACTACCGCAGACGTAATGGCCCTCTTTTAGCGCTGATAGCATTTGACGGGCGCGTTCCTAAGCTGATGCCAGTAGCGAGTGATCTCACGAGCGACAGCCTCAGGATGGTGAAAGTGAAAAAAGTGATTTCCTTCTGGGCATTGCCAAAGACGGAACGAGCCACCGTCATTAGCATGAGCTAATTCTTGCTGAGATTGAATAATGGCATCGGCCTCACCATTGCACACTAGCAGCGGTATGGCTAGTCGCTCAGGCGCTATGTGAGTGTGATGTGCCAGTGAGTGAAGCGTCAGGCTGTTGTCAAGATCTTTAGCGAGCAATACAGATAAAGCCTTGCTGAACCGACGGGGCTGCTCGCCAAACAACAGCCGAGTCATTTGCGCGAGCAGGCTTTCGCGGCTACAGGGCAGGTGCTGTCGTAAAACGTAGTAGTGAGCTTGCCAGTTAACCGCCGGTAAAGAACCCACCGATAGCAGGGTAAGCGAGGCGACATATTCTGGATAGCGGCGAGCGTAAAGCAGCCCAATAACGCCGCTCACGCCATGACCGAGCAAATGAACTTTGTGATGGGTGCCTTCTTCCCAGCTTTTTTCCAAAGCAGCCCGCTCTGTTAGGTACTCGTGTAGCGCTGCAACAACAGTTTCTGTGCAGCATGGCTCGTCAGCAGTCTGGCAATAGTCCCAACGGCGCACGGTAGCCCGCTTCGCTAGCTGGGACAACAGTCTCTGGTCAAATCCTTTCAGATAGGGACTTACCGATAGCCACAATACGTTTGGCTTTTGATTCATAGGGTTGCACCTATTGACTATCACTCTCAATAATCTAACAAGCTGAGTATATCCCAAATTCAGCTAATAAGAAAATTTCTCAATAACGATTTTGTACCGTCACGGCTGACAGCCGGTTTTCACAGCCGTTACACGAGTAGCCGCTATGCGAGTGAAAGCAGATAAAACCGCAAATTCGCGCGTGAGCAAGCTATTGAGGGCTATTTCTATTAATGGTGGGCACCAGCTGCTAAGAGACTCAGCTTTAAACCGGCAGAATATCTTCCGCGCTAAGGTGCGTGCCTTCTCGCAGATGAGAATAATAGCGAATCTAACTGCCATTTGCAATAGCAGCTCCTTATTGAGAAATACGGCTGTGTGATTGCTTTAGACTACTAAGGGATGGAGGTTGACGGCCTCCGCCCGATACTGGCCCTCACGCTACTGATGAACTGCTAAAACATGCCGCGTTTACGTTCTTCTTCTGCTTCTCACACTTCTGTTTTAGACCGCTGGTCTTTTCACTCGTGGCGCATACAGCTCTCAAAAGGCTGGGCAATTTTCGCTCAGAAAGGCTGGGCGATCGCAACCTGGATAGTCGCTGCACTCGTCTGCCTACCTGTGTTGGTTGTACTCGGCAGCATCTTCGCTGACACCGGCGAAATTTGGGCGCACTTAGCCGATACCGTGCTGACGACATACGTCACGAACTCGCTCATATTGATGTTTGGCGTAGGCGCAGGCGTGCTGTTAGTGGGCGTGGGGACTGCGTGGCTGGTAACCATGTGCCAGTTTCCAGGCGTCCGCTTTTTTGAGTGGGCCTTGCTGCTGCCGTTAGCCGCGCCTGCTTATTTACTGGCCTACACCTACACCAACTGGCTGGAATATTTTGGCCCTGTGCAAACCGGGCTGCGCAGCCTATTCGGCTGGGAAAGTGCAACCGATTACTGGTTTCCAAACGTACGTTCTGTTTGGGGGGCGATCGCCATGTTCACCCTCACACTTTATCCCTACGTATATATGCTGGCCCGAGTCGCCTTTTTAGAGCAGTCCGTTTGCACCATTGAAGCCAGCCGTTCTTTAGGCTGTGGCCCCTGGCGTAGCTTCGCAAAAGTGGCCATCCCACTAGCCAGACCCGCTATTATCGCGGGCTTATCTCTAGCCCTGATGGAAACGCTGAACGACTTTGGCACGGTGCAATACTTCAGCGTCGCTACCTTCACAACCGGCATTTACCGGACGTGGTTTGGCATGGGCGAGCGAGTGGCAGCGGCGCAGCTATCGGCCATGCTGATGCTGTTTATTTTGGCGCTGATACTGCTAGAGCGCTGGTCGCGGCAGCAGGCTCAGTACTATCAGGCAAGCAACAGCTTGCGATCGCCAACGGTCTATCGCTTAGGAGCCGGTCGAGGAATAGTGGCGTTCTTTACGTGTCTTTTGCCGATCAGCTTTGGGCTGGTGTTGCCAGGTGGACTGCTGTTACTGTTGGTAAAAAAGAACTTTGGCGATGCGTTAGGAAGTCGGTTTGCAGATCTCGTTACCAACAGTCTTACATTGGCTGGAATGACAGCGGCGATCGCCCTCATTCTCTCCTTGGTATTGGCCTACGGGCAAAGGCTCGACGGTAGCCGCCCAATTCGCCTAGGCGTCAGGCTGGCGGCTATGGGCTACGGTATTCCCGGCGCGGTAATTGCGGTGGGCATTTTGATTCCGGTGACGCGGTTGGATAAGGCGATCGCAAGCTGGATAAAAGTAGCCTCGGGAAGCTCTCCTGGACTGCTGATTAGCGGTACCATCACAGCCTTAATTTTTGCGTATCTCGTCAGATTTTTAGCCGTAGCGCTGGGCTCTGTTGAGTCGGGCTTAGCCAAAATTAGGCCTAACTTAGACGATGCCGCCCGCAGCTTAGGCTATGGCCCCACGAAAACGCTGGCAAAAATTCACGCTCCGCTGATGACGAGCAGCCTGCTAACGGCGATTATGCTCGTCTTTGTAGACGTGATGAAAGAGCTGCCCGCAACTTTAGTCATGCGGCCCTTCAACTTTGATACGCTAGCAGTTCGAGTGTATCAATACGCCTCAGACGAGCGCCTGGCAGAAGCCGCCGCCCCGGCTCTGATGATTTTGCTGGTAGGACTGCTGCCTGTGATTGTGCTTAGCTGGCAAATTACGCAGAGACACCGGCTCAGACGCTAGCAGTTTCTCAGGCGACGGTGTAAGTTTTTAGACATGTCAAAACCCTCTGCGTCTACCCGACGGTCTTTTGTGTCCAAGCAACCTCTCCATCCGCTGAACAATCCGCTGCCCTGGCTAAAGGCATTTTGGAAGTTTTCTCGCCCTCACACGATTATCGGCACCAGCTTAAGCGTGATGGCACTCCTGCTAATCGCGCTATCTGCGGTAGTATCTGCTCTCGCCAGTTCGGTTAGCTGGGACGGCGTTGTTAGCGCTTGGCTGGTCGCCTGGATTGCCTGCCTGTGTGGCAACGTTTATATCGTAGGGCTCAACCAGATAGAAGACATTGCAATCGACCGAATTAACAAGCCTGAGCTGCCGATTGCCTCGGGTGAATTTACTAAGGGGCAGGCTCAGCGGCTGGTATGGTTAACCGGGGGGCTAGCGATCGCGCTGGCACTATTCTCTCAAAATATCTATCTCATACTTACTATCAGCCTGAGCTTAGCCATCGGCACGGCCTATTCGCTACCGCCGATTCGGCTCAAGCGCTTTCCCTTTTGGGCGTCTATGTGCATTTTGGTCGTGCGTGGGGCGATTGTGAATCTGGGGCTGTACCTGTACTTTGCAACTCAGCTAGGGCTAGGAAGTGCGGTACCTGCTAGGGTGTGGGCACTGACGCTGTTTGTGCTGGTGTTTAGCTTTGTAATTGCTATCTTTAAAGACATTCCTGACTTAGAGGGCGATCGCCAGTTCAACATCTCGACCTATACCTTGCAGCTCGGTCGCAAAAAAGTCTTCAGCCTAGCGCGCTGGGTCTTAACCATTTGCTATGGCGGACTTATGCTGGCTGCGCCGTTCCTTCCTGGCGTTCAGCCGCTCTTTTTAATAGTGGCTCAGGGCATCGGCATTCTCTATTTTTGGGGGCTGAGCCGCCGGGTAGATTTAGACCCCGCTGCGACTAAAAAAGATATCTCATATCCAGACTTCTATCAGTTTATCTGGAAGCTTTTTTTTGCAGAATATCTGATATTTCCATTAGCCTGCTGGCTTGCTTCTTAGTGTTGAAAAAGCACAGAAACTAGGATGTCTCAGCGATTAATCTTGATACAGCAGCAAGGAGCGAATAGAGCAAGGCCCCTTTAGCTCCTTTTGAGTGGGGCGATCGCCAAGCCCGAGCCGAGCTAAGATCACCCGAATAATAACCTGGTTAAAATGGGCCGGAAACCGATACTGCTCCTGGGCATGGTCTAAAAAGAATGTCTTGTGGTAGTTCTTCAGCGTCTTCTCCAACTTGGAGATACTTTCTAACAAGGGCTGAACCGCTTCCAGACGATGGGCATGATGACTCAGCAGCAGCTCAGCAGTCCCCTGTATCTTCGTGCCCACTACGCCGAAGCTGCCCAGGATAAATAAGCAAGCCTTATCTGCACAGGAGGCTTTGGTAAAACCCTGAGAATGCCCGCCACGAAGCTCCCGGCAAATAGTAAGCTAGTCAGCACTGCCAAGCAGGCTTTGCCATAAAACGCTAGGCTGATTTTCCATAGTATTCCATAGTATTAGAAATCCTCTTATTTTCGCTGTTGAGCCCCTGCCGTCTCGCAATTGCCGTTTTGCAATCATACAAGAATGACACCCTTTGCTATAGCTGTGTTTGATATTGATGGTGTGATTAGGGATGTGGGTGGGTCTTACCGAAGAGCGATCGCCGACACCGTGGAGCATTACACAGGTAGCTATCGGCCCACTCTCGAAGATATTGATCGGCTTAAGAGCGAGGGCATTTGGAATAACGACTGGCGGGCGTCTGAAGCCATGATCCATCGGTATTATGAAAGCCAAAATCAGCCTAAGCCCGAGGCGAGCTACGAAGATATCGTTGATTTTTTTCAAAAGCGCTATCGCGGCCCCGATACCGAAGATCCTAATCAGTGGACGGGCTACATTGCCGATGAGCCGCTGCTGATGGACGAAGCGTATTTGCGAGCGATCGCTCAGTCGGGCGTTCCCTATGCTTTTTTTAGCGGCGCGACTCAGGGCTCAGCTAATTTTGTCCTTCAGCGACGAATTGGCCTGAGTGAGCCGGTTTTAATTGCAATGGAAGATGCTCCCGGCAAGCCAGATCCTACAGGCTTAATGATGGTCGTGCAGCGCATAGAAGCGCAGCAGCCTCTCGCCGGGAATCTGCCTGTAATCTATGCCGGTGATACCGTTGCAGATATGAAAACAGTTAATGCCGCCAAGCTTCAGTTTCCTGAGCGCGAGTGGCTTGCGGTTGGCATTTTGCCGCCCCATGCGCAGCAGGATGTAGCCTATCGAGCACAATATGCGGCTAATCTCACAGCAGCAGGCGCTGTTATCGTATTAGAGGGCGTTAAGCAACTCACGGCTGAGCTGATTACGCGGTTATCGTAGATTTAGCTATGTTTAGCTATCAGCTTGTATACGAATAGCTAGCTTCTCTCTTTATCAAATGAATCTCTGGTAAATCTGTCGATACAGCCGCGCCCTCACGAAGCCTGTGCGCATTGGGATTGGTGCAATCTAATTATGCCAATGTGCTCAGTGAATTAGCCGATTTGCTTGCTGACCCTGAATACGATGCTAGAGCGGGGGCAGCGCGAGCGATAGGCCATAGCCACAATCCGGCAGGCATTCCTTTACTGCGTTTAAAGGTGCATTTAGGAGATTCTGAACTTGTTGTCTTGTCAGAATGCTTTATTGCGCTGCTAGCACTTTCGCAAGAACAGGCCCCGTTGGTTATCAACGCCTTAAAGAACAGCGTCGAAGAAGTTCAAGAATTAGCAGCTTTAGCCCTGGGTGAAGCCAGAATTCCAGCAGCGTTTACGGCTATTGAGCAGCAGTGGCAGCGCAGTCGAAGTTCTGAGCTGAGACAGAGCTTTTTGCTGGCGATCGCAACCCTGGGCACAGATGAGGCGATCGCATTTCTCATTAGCCTGGTAGAGCGCGGTAATCCTCAAGATGCCAAAGACACGATCATCGCGCTGAACATTTACCGGCATACAAAAGAGGTTTGGCAGCGCGTCTGTAGGGCGGCCCAGGCTACGAGAGGATATGGACGTTCTCACTATGCTTAATCATCCGTGAAAGCCTGGATTAGCCTCAAAATAAGAATTGCAGCAGAGCCGTAATCTTGCCCGCATAAAGGCATCTGATTCCCCTATTGGGTCGGGAAAGCTTATATCAAAGGGCATTTACCTTTGCTGAATTCTTGGATACAACTATGAAAGCTTTAAGCTTTCCGCCTTACTAGGCGCGATTGTTTGCGCACTACCAGCGGCGGCAATGGCGCAAACTACCTCTGCTGACGGTGCGTATCTAAACGACTTGTATGACTTTTTATAGCGTGAAGATCGCATTACCTATACTATGGCAACTCAGGCCATGGCCCCTGAAGATAGCGTTTGGGCCGCGCAAACGTTTTGCCAAACGTTCTCTTCGGGTGTGAGCCCCGCAGATGCCTACTCGGCGTATACCCATGCGGCTGTTAACCAGGCCTCCACCTACGGCGAACACTTCACCGAAGAAGTTGCCTACGCCATCGGCCTTTACGGCGGAACCGTGATGAATTTGGGGGCTGCTCACTATTGCCCTCAGTACCAGCCTCAAGTCGAGCAGGTGCTGCGATCGCTCTAGCAAAATAAAGCTACACAGTGAAATTCACAACAACAACAACAACAACAAGCCCTCCAGATTTTGAAAGTCTGGGGGGCTTTGTTTTTAGCCCAGATTTTAGCCAATGGTTGTAGTGAAATAAGGTCTATGACTATGCAGACGTTTTCTGAGAGATACGCGCCTTTTGACCAGACTTCTCTTTTCGTACGCTGAACTGCCACGCACTAGAGAACATATAGTGAATTTGGTGATGAAGCTCCATTTGCTTAAGGTTTTCCCATTCGTTTTGGTCGAGCCAAACGCCATGACAGTGGCTGCAACGATCTAGATAAAAACTCAGCCCATGGCCCACTTTGGCTTTGGTCATCAGGCGATCGCAGTCCGCGCAAAAGTTTGCTGTGGAATTATCTGCGACAGGCAACAGGCTATCTACTGCGTTGATTAAGATCGGCGGTCGATGGTTACTTACCTGCCCTTCAGAGAGCGCTTTGGCCTGATATTCCCGGTGGTCAAGCCATTTCCAGTAGTTCTCAGACGAAATCCAGTGGCCGAAGCATTGGCTGCACTCGCGGGCGAGCAATCCAGTGTCGAGGTTAACTTCGGCAAGGGAATAGCTGTGACAAGTAGGACATTTCATGACGATGCGGTTTCTAAATTCAGGTGTCTTCAGTTGCGAACATGCCCAAGTTAATTCAACAAATGTTGATATGTGAGCAGAAAGTTTATAATTCATTTCTGATACGTCCGTAAACCCAAGAAATACGTATCTACCTATGACGGTTCACTGCCTTTGCGCCTGATTACGGCAAAGCTACCGGAAAATTTGGCCAGGTATTAAGGCTACTGATAGATTTCACTAGGTTCATACCTGCTTCAGCGAACTGTTTATAAGTGTCCTCTGCGGGCTCTGTAAAATCGACTACTCCAGGAACAACTACCGGCGAAGAACAGTCTTCCAAAAGATAGATTTTACTCGCTAGAGTTGGGTCAATGGCTCGAATCTCTTCCAGCAAATCGCTGACTGTCCAAGCGACACAGTGGCTTTTGGCCTGTCCAGCGATGATCACAGCATCAAAGCTGAGCAAATGCTGGATCAGACGATCGTTTTTCTGGGCTATGGGCCAATCAGATTCGTTGTTAAGAACTTCGGGGCTAAGGACTGAGTAGTTTTCGGTGAGGGGATTGTCGCCTTTAGCTTCAAACCGGGTTTGGCTGGTACGAGCCAGGTTGTGAAAGAAGCAGGCCTCCTCAAAGGCAGGTACCAGGGCGTGGCCGATGCCGCCTAGCATAGAATGATAGGGCCAAATGGTGAGCGGATACTTGCCTTTGTCGCTAAGCTGTTTGGCATAGTGGCGAGCAAAATCTGCCACGTTAGAAATCTGATCGCCAGTGGTTGAGCCAGTGGTTGAGCCAGTGGTTGAGCCAGTAGTTAAGCCAGCCAGACTTTTTTCAACGGTTGGATTCACACGCCACCTGCCGGCTTCGATATCCTCAAAAGAAATCAGGGTCATAGGAGCAGGATGATCGCCTGCGTCGTTGACCCAAAAGATAGCGTGAAAAATTTGCGCAGCCGCGTGAGTATCCATGGTTGGAACAATCTCAGTAATCACATCCAAGTGACGATACACAAACTCACACAAGCGCTGCGTATCTTCTACAGCGCCTATGCCAGAGCGCCCACCCACAAACAGCTCAAAGCCTGGCTGGCAAAAAGTGTTTTGCACATCAATGGCCAAAAGACACACTCGGGCTTTGTCGGTGTAGGCCGGTCGGATGCTGTGGGCTTGGGCGTAGGCAGCCGCTTCGGTAGCGCGAGCTTGGTAAGGGACGCGCCAGATGCTGCCGACGGTCTCTGGCTGATAGTGGGCGGGAATTGGCGTGGTCATGAGGGGTAAAAAGCGCGGAAAGCTTTAGATAGTTTTGACTTAGTGTAAAATAAACACTAACATGTCTTTGTTATAGCGACAGGTTCGCTATGGCGTCAAGTATCCGGCGCATTATCCGGCGCATCCGGGGTTGAAATGGCCTATCCCTCTTATACCTACAGCCACCCTCGCCCTGCGCTAACCGTAGACTGCGTGGTGTTTGGCTTTGAAGCTGGCGCTGCGCTGAAAGTGCTGTTGATTCAGCGTAAGCTGCCACCTTATGAAGGAAAGTGGGCGCTGCCGGGTGGCTTTGTACAAATGGAGGAGTCGGTGGATGAAGCTGCGGTGCGGGAGCTACAAGAGGAAACGGGGGTGACGGATGTGTTTTTGGAGCAGCTCTATACGTTTGGGGCGGTAGGAAGAGATCCGCGCGATCGCATCATCTCCATAGCCTACTACGCCCTGATAAATCTGCAAGACCATCCTATACAGGCGGCAAGTGATGCTAGTGATGCGCGGTGGTATGAGTTAGCTGAACTGCCGGAGTTAGGGTTTGACCATGGGGAGATTTTGGGGTGTGCGCGCGATCGCCTCCGCGCCAAAATTTGCTACGAGCCCATCGGCTTTGAGCTGTTACCCACTCTATTTACGCTCTCACAGATACAAAATCTCTATGAACAGATTTTAGAACGGCCTCTAGATAAGAGAAACTTTCGCAAGAAGCTGCTGAAAATGGATCTGTTGCTCGACACCGGCGAAAAAGAGCAGGCCGTCTCTCACAGAGCAGCCCAGCTATATAAGTTCGATGCCAAAAAATATTCTATGCTCAAACGCAAAGGCTTTAATTTTGAGCTATGAGTAGCATTCGACCAACACTGTAGAGCTATGAAGAAAAGCTATGAAAGTAAAGCTATGAAAACCATCACTGATTTAAGCGTTAAATGCATGTTGTAGCTTTCGTCTGACCTAAAGTTTAGCTAGCCAAAACTTAGGTACACTAGCAAGCTAGTGAATGGAGACGCTTGACATGGCGGGAGAGATTTCTCAGGTGCGACGAGTCGGGGTGATCGGAGGCGGGCAGTTGGCCTGGATGATGGCGGCTGGGGCAAGTGCGCTGGATGTTGAGCTGTGTGTGCAGACGCCGAAGGCAGACGATCCGGCTTGTGCCATTGCAGATAAGACTTTCTTGGGCGCGATCGCCGATGCTGCAATCACGGCTGAAATGGCAGAGCACTGTGATGTGATTACGTTTGAAAATGAGTTTATCGATTTGCCTGCTTTGCGCCAGCTAGAACAGAAAGGAATAGCGTTTTATCCTCAGTTGGATTGCTTAGCACCTCTGTTGGACAAGTATGAGCAGCGGCAGTATTGCAATTCTATTAATCTCCCTTCTCCACCTTTTGCGACTCTGCACAGTGAAGCCGATCTCTCTTCTTTGTCAGAGAAAGTGAACTCTGTTGGTCTTCCCTTAGCGCTGAAAACCCGCCGTCATGGGTATGATGGGCAGGGGACGTTTATTCTTAGTACGTTAGATCAAGTGATAGATACCTGGCAGCGCTTAGGCTACCAGCCGGTTCTGTTAGAAGCGTTTGTTGATTTTGAGAAAGAGCTGGCGGTGATGGTAGCGCGATCGCCCTCAGGAGAAGTAGCCGTATATCCAGTGGTAGAAACGCAGCAAATTGATCAGGTGTGTCGGCGGGTGATTGTGCCTGCCCCCATAGAGAGCGGCCTAGCAGAAAACGTGGTGAATGAGGTGAGGGAGATCGCCACCCATCTCGTCAATAGCTTGGGCGTCGTCGGCATCTTCGGCATAGAGCTATTTTTAACCCGTTCAGGCGAAGTATTCATCAACGAAATCGCCCCTCGTACGCACAACTCTGGGCACTACACCCTAGATGCCTGTGAAACCTCCCAGTTCGAGCAGCAGTTGAGGGCAGTCTGCGGCTTACCTCTAGGCTCGACTGCGCTCACTCGCCAAGGAGCGGTAAGAGGGGCAATAATGGTGAATTTGCTGGGGACGGAGACGGCTACTAGCGACTATGCCAATAAGCGAGCGGCCCTGTCACAGATTCCGGACGCTACGGTGTACTGGTATGGAAAACGACAGTCTAGAATAGGGCGAAAATTAGGACATGTGACCGTCCTTACAGACGCCCCAAAAGACAGCGCGGCAGTAGCTGAGGCGATCGCCCACGTCGAGAGTCTTTGGTACTAAAAGCCGGTCACTTTTAAATACTTAATAGGTAGGGAGAATTTCCGTCATCCTTCTGTATGGTTTACCCCTTGCCGAAACTGAACCAGGGTTCGCTATGATTAGCTTAGTTCTGCTACGGCGTTGGTAACTGCCAACAACGTTTTCTGATCTATGTTTTTCATTTCACGGGTGTCAAGATGCTAGAGCCGCAGTATACCGGGCTTGTCCTAACGGATTTGAACCTGGAAACTATAAGCTCTGGCCGCGATTCCCACCTGGCAACCCCAGGTCAAAAACTGAGGTAAGACGGCGCTGCGGTTGAACTAATTAAAGATCCTTGTCCTTGTCGGATGAGGATTTTTTGTTTTCCTCGTGATTTTTATCGGTTTTTCGCTTGAACCATTCTAATTCTGCTGGCGCAAATATTGTGAAGCTGCCCAACGGGCTAACGGTCATTCACCAGGAAATGCCGACTGCCGTAGTGGTGGTAGATGTGTGGGTGCGAGCCGGGTCAAGGAAAGAGCCGGCTGAGTGGTCGGGGATGGCCCACTTTTTAGAGCACATGGTATTCAAAGGGACGCAGCGGCTAAAGCCGGGTGAGTTTGACTGGGCGATTGAAAGCCAGGGCGGGATGACCAATGCGGCTACCAGCCACGACTATGCGCATTTCTTTATTACGGTTGCCGCTGAAGCCCTGCCTCAAACCCTGCCCTATTTAGCCGATTTGCTGTTGCAGGCGGCGATTCCTGCTGATGAGTTTGACCGGGAGCGGCAGGTGGTGCTAGAAGAAATTCTTCAGGCTCAAGATGATCCGGACTGGGTGGGGTATCAAACCCTGTGCGAGCTGCTGTATGGCGATCATCCTTATGGGCGGGCGGTGCTGGGAACGCCGGAGATTTTGACGGCCCGGTCGCCTGAGGAAATGCGGCAGTTTCATCAGACGTACTATCAGCCTGAGAATATGACGGTGGCGATCGCAGGCGGTATCACCCAAAATCTTGCGATAAACCTGATCGAGCAGTCATTCAGCTCATTCGCCGAGCCGCCTGCCAGTTTACTGGGTAGCCCTCAGTCACTCAATCAGTCATCCAAGATCGCACCAAATATTTCACCAGCCGATCAGGTGCATCAGCATCAGACGCTGCATTTGCCCAACCTGGAGCAAAGTCGTTTGACAATGGCCTGGATGGGGCCAGGTGTTGACCAGCTTGAGGCGACCAGCGGGCTAGACCTGATTTCTGTGCTGCTCGGCGGCGGTCGCACATCTCGGCTGGTGCATGAGCTTAGAGAAGATCGGCAGCTAGTGCAGGACGTAGATTGCAGCCTTTGTGTGCAGCAGGAATGCAGCGTGCTGAGTCTGTCGATGTGGCTGGAGAGCGAGCAGCTTGAGGAAGTGGAAAGGATTGTGTGCGATCGCCTAAAAACCCTGACCGAAGCGCCCATCACCGCCGCCGAGCTAGCCCGCTGCAAACGGCTACTGCTCAACGACCACGCCTTTTCGACTGAAACACCCGGCCAAATTGCCGGACTATATGGCTACTACGCAACCATTGCCAGACCTGAGTTAGCGCTAACTTACCCACAGCATGTGCAGGCACATTCTCCTGAATCTCTTCAGCAGCTAGCCCGTCAATACTTAAGCCCCAAACGCTATACTGCCGTTGTACTTCAGCCCGATACGCCCTACCTGTGACCCCTTCAACCCTCACCCAACAGCCTGCCACCCTTCGCACCACCCTGCCCAATGGCCTAAAAATCATTGCCATCGAAAACCCGGTGGCCGACATTATTTCCGCCCGTATTTTCATCCAGGCCGGACAGCTATGCGAAACGGCTGAAACGGCTGGCCTTTTTGACCTGCTCACGGCTGTGCTGATTAAAGGCACGGCGACTAAAACCGCGTTAGAAATTGCTGAAGTCGTCGAGTCGATTGGCGCAAACTTTGGCGCGGATGTCGCTTCGGACTATAGCCTGCTAAGCCTGAAAACGGTTTCAGCGGACTTTGAAACGGTGCTGGCGCTAGCGGCTGAAGTGCTGCGCGAGCCGAGCTTTCCTGAGGCTGAAATTGAGCTGGAGCGACGGCTGATTTTGCAGGGGCTTAAGTCGATGAAGGAGCAGCCTTTTGGCGTGGCTTACAACCAGCTACGTGAGGCGCTTTATCCGGGTCATCCTTACGGCCTCACCCATGCCCAAAGTGAGCAGTGCATGACGACCTTCACCCAGGAGAACTTGCAGGCCGCTTACCGTCGGTATTTTCGTCCAGATAATATCGTCGTCACGATTGCCGGACGAATTTCGCCTAATTTGGCGGTGAAGCTAGTAGAGCAATATTTGGGTGACTGGTCAGTGCCAGATGAGCCGGTGCCGGCGGTGAGCTTTCCTGAAGTGACGGTGGCCGCTCAGAGAATTGTCACTGTGCAGGAAACAAATCAGGCTTTTGTTGTATTGGGTCACTTGGCCGCAGAGGTCAGCGACTCAGACTACGCGGCGCTGAAGCTGATCGGTACGTATTTGGGCAATGGGCTTTCGAGTCGGCTGTTTGTGGAGCTGCGCGAGAAGCAAGGGCTGGCTTACGATGTGTCGGCTTTTTATCCGACTCGGCTGGGGCGATCGCCCTTCGTTGCCTACATTGGCACCGCGCCGCAAAATCTGCCGGTGGCACTAGCTGGCCTGCAATCAGAAATCGCCCGTTTGACGACGACACCGCTAACGCCAGAAGAGCTACAGGTTTCTAAGAACAAAATACTGGGCCAGTATGCGCTCGGCAAGCAAACTAACGGCCAGATTGCGCAGACCTATGGCTGGTATGAGGTGCTGGGTTTGGGCATGGAATTTGATGAGGAGTTTCAGCGGGCGATCGCAGCCGTTACCCTTGAAGATGTCCAGGCCGCTGCCCAACGCTGGTTCGTAAAGCAGTCGGTTTCTATTCTGGGGCCTGCCGCTGCGGTAGAGGCGCTGAAAGCCTGATGAGTGAAAACCTAGAAGAGAATCAGCCGATTGTAAGCGAGTCGCTGACCTGGCAATGGCAGGGCTTTACTATCGGCTACCAGCAGGCAGCTAGCCTACAAATCGGGCAGCAAACCGGACAGCAGGCAGACGCTCCCGCTGTCGTGCTTATTCACGGCTTTGGTGCATCCAGCATCCACTGGCGCAAAAATATTCCAGACCTAGCGAAGACCTGTCGGGTGTATGCCATTGACCTGCTAGGCTACGGCAAATCAGCGAAGCCCGCACCTGGCACTCCGCTCGACTACACCTTTGAGACCTGGGGCCAGCAGGTCGTAGACTTTTGCCAGCAGGTCGTTGGCTCACCGGCTTTTCTGATCGGTAACTCCATTGGCTGCGTAGTTGCCATGCAGGCCGCTGTACTCGCTCCTCAGCAGACCCTGGGGCTCGTCATGCTTGACTGCTCCTTGCGCTTGCTCCACGACCGCAAGCGGCAAACCCTGCCGTGGTACCGCAGTGCGCCCACCCCCCTCATTCAAAAGGCGCTGGGCTACAAGCCTTTAATAGCCTTATTTTTCAATCAGCTAGCCAAGCCCAAAGCCGTAAAGCGCATCTTACGGCAGGCCTATGGCCGCAAGGAAGCCGTGACCGATGAGCTAGTATCGCTTTTGCTAGAGCCCGCTTTTGATGCAGGGGCGGTGGACGTGTTCCTAGCCTTTATTCGCTACTCACAAGGCCCGATTCCCGAAGACCTTTTGCCACAGCTTACCTGCCCGACGCTCATTCTGTGGGGCACCGAAGACCCCTGGGAACCGATTGAGCAGGCCCGCGCTTACGGTGACTATCCTGCTGTAGAAGACTTTATAGAGCTGCAAGGACTGGGGCACTGCCCACAGGATGAAGCGCCTGAAGTGGTAAATCCTATCCTGGCGGAATGGATAGCGGCCAAATGGACAGACAAAAAAATATCCCGTGTCACGGCCTGACACGGGATATGGGCAACAGTTAAACGCTTGTGCTGTGATTAGAATCGCCTGCAAGTAGGGTCGAAACGAGTGAAGTTGTGCCGATTTGTGGAGTGCCACAAATGAGAATTTACGAAAAATTTCTACGAATAGCCAGCAATTTTTCAGATGGTTTCTCAAAAGCACTTGGATGCAAAGCCAGCTTAAAATAGCAGCCGTCCATCCCCAAAAAACGGTAGCCGTCCGGCCTGAGCTAACGTTGGAATCCAGCTAATGGCGAGCCCAACTAGAGAAACGCCCAGCAGGATCAAAAAAGAGACAGCCTCACTGCCTCGACCGGTATACAGCTTCACCCGTAGCAATAGCGCTGCGGACAGCATCACTAAAAAGTAGCTAGACACCTTCACCCAAACCACCAGCACGACAGCAAAAGACGCGCCTCCCAAAGCCATCAGGGTGTAGCCAACATCGGACTTGAATCCCATTAAAATGAGGTCGCGAGTAGGTCTCCAAGCAACGCTGAGAACGCCGCACTGTATGACAATGTAGGCAATAGCCGTGCCCCATACCAGGGAGAAATAATCGTTGTACTCGTGCAGGAAAAAGCCAAACATCATATTGGCCAGCATGAGCAGCAGCGCAGAGAGCAGCGGCGGCTGACGCATGAAGTGCTGGTTGATGGGCGGCTGATTCATAACGGAGCGGTTGGGCGCTATTAGGTTGGGCGCTATAGAGCGCTATAGATTAGTTGAAATCGCTTGAACCGGGCAGGTGGGCAGGCATTGCTCGCAGACGATACAGCGCGATCGCGTAAAAACCAGCTTATGCGTGTTGGGATCGAGCTGTAGCGACTCAGTCGGACACACGCCCGTACAGAGCCCGCAATGCACGCAGCTATCTTTATCGATCACAATTTCTCGGTTTACCAGCGATACTTCAATGTGGTTGGCGCGCATCCAGTCAATCGCGGCATCGAGCTGATCGATGTCACCCGAAAGCTCTACCAGCAGCTTGCCAACCTGATCGGGGGCAACATGGGCACGAAAAATATTAGCCGCCACGTTGAAGTCCTTGGCCAGCCGATAGGTAATCGGCATGTTGATGGTGCGTTTTGGAAAGGTTAGCGTCAGTCGTTTTTTCACGATTTTTATTTTATTTTATCGCGCCGGTTTGGCGGCTCGGCCTAAAGCTGGCTAAAAGCTGCTCAAAAGTAAACATCGCGCGGGCTAAGATGTTAAGAGATATTGTTTACGTATCAGCAGCATGTCGGTTGAATCCTCAGAAATGGCCAAACGGGTTAGAAACTTTGTGGTGGTGGCGATCGCCTCTATCCTCAGCATCGCCATCGTGTTGGGATTGCAGACGCGATCGCCCGCAGCCTCCCTCTCAGAAATGGCCGAAGCCGCCGTCCCCTTAGATACTGCCTTAGCCAACGGCAAGCCCACGCTCATTGAGTTTTACGCCAACTGGTGCACAAGCTGTCAGGCCATGGCTCCCAGCATTGCCCAGCTCAAAACCGACTACGCCAGCAAAGTCAACTTTGTCATGCTGAACGTAGACAACACTAAATGGCTACCTGAAATGCTCAACTACCGGGTAGACGGCATTCCTCACTTCGAATTTTTATCCGCTGAGGGCTTCGAGAAAGGGGCGGCGATCGGCGAAATGCCCCAGGTCATTTTGGCTGAAAATTTGGATGCCTTAGTCAAAAAACGAGCCTTGCCCCATGCGCAGGCTAGCGGCACGGTTTCCGATATTGACACCGCGACGAATCCGGTTGGGGCGCAATCGACCGATCCGCGCAGTCATGGGGCTCAGGCAGCTAATTAACTTTGGCCTCCCTCCCTAGCCAACAGACTGCTCAGCGAGATGTTCGTTCATCCTTTGAGGTGCGGTATACCCCATCGGCACCGAGTCATTCAAAGACGCCTCAATCAGCCCTAAAAACATCGGATGCGGCGTATTAGGCCGCGACTGAAACTCAGGGTGGAACTGACAGGCGATAAAAAACGGATGGCTTGGCAGCTCAACAATTTCTACCAGGCGACCATCCGGTGAGGTGCCGCTAATCATATAGCCCGACTCTAAAAACAGGTTGCGGTAGGCATTGTTGAACTCATACCGATGGCGGTGACGCTCATAAATGACTTCCTTGCCGTAAAGCTTTCTGGCCAGCGTGTTTGGCTCTAGCCTACAGGGATACAGGCCCAGCCGCATGGTGCCGCCCAGGTCGACAACGTCCTCCTGTTCGGGCATTAGGCTAATCACAGGATGGGCTGTTTCTGTGTCAAACTCCGAGCTGTTTGGGTAGGGTAGCTCGGCTAGGTGTTTGGCCCACTCTATGACCAGGCATTGCATCCCCAAGCACAGGCCCAGGAAGGGAATGCGCCGCTTACGCGCATACTCAACGGTGCTAACTTTGCCATTGATGCCTCTAGCGCCAAAGCCACCGGGTACGACAATGCCAGCGACGCCGCCCAAATATTTTTCAGGGCCCTCTCGCTCAATATCTTCAGAATCAACCCAGCGGATTTTAACATCGGTTTTGAAGCTCGTCCCGGCGTGGCGCAAAGCCTCAGTGACCGAAAGGTAGGCGTCGCTGAGCTGCACATACTTGCCGACGATGGCAATTTCTAAGCATTGGTCAGGGCTGTAGAGCCGGTCAACCAGGGTAGTCCATTTGGTGAGGTCGGGCGATCGCTGATCCAACGCCAGCAAATCTAAGCTCTGCACCGCCAGCCCTTCCTTCTCCATATACAGCGGCACCTCATAAATACTGGGCGCATCTTCGGCGGTAATCACACAGTCGATTGGCACATTACAAAAGCTCGAAATTTTCTCCCGCATCCCTTCCAGCAAAGGCCGCTCGCTGCGACACACCAAAATATCAGGCTGAATCCCAATCGAGCGAAGTTCTTTGACAGAATGCTGCGTCGGCTTGGTTTTTAGCTCACCCGCCGCCGGAATCCAGGGGATCAGCGTGACATGCATGTAAATAACGTCATTGCGACCTACATCCTGACGAAACTGACGAATCGCCTCCATGAAAGGCAGGGACTCAATATCGCCCACCGTACCGCCAATTTCCACAATCACCACGTCCGGATTGCGGTTGCGAGCCACCCGGTGAATCCGCGATTTGATCTCATCAGTCACATGGGGGATCACCTGCACAGTGCGGCCTTCGTAGTCGCCGCGCCGCTCCTTATTGATCACCGCCTGGTAAATCGCGCCCGTCGTCACGCTATTGAGCCGCGACATAGAAGTGTCGGTAAAGCGCTCATAGTGCCCCAAATCGAGGTCAGTTTCTGCGCCATCTTCAGTGACAAACACTTCGCCATGCTGAAACGGGCTCATCGTACCAGGGTCAACATTAATATACGGGTCGAGCTTCAAAATAGAGACCGAGTAGTCACGAGACTTCAGCAGCCGCCCCAAGCTAGCCGCCACAATGCCTTTACCGATGCTCGAAACAACACCGCCAGTCACAAATACAAATTTCGTCATAGTCCTCTTATGTCATCGTCCTCTATCGCGTTTACCTTCTTTTAGCCTACCTGTAGCGTCTTAAATAGCTTTTTTTAGCAATCCATACACCAAAAACCGATGCTAAAAATCAATAATGCTTAATTGTGCCACAGGAATAGATTCTCGAAAGATTCTATTTGCCTGCTGCCGAAGAAACTGTGATTTACGGCGGCTATCCGCTAATAAACACATGTTTGAGAGAAGGTACGTTTAGGCGATCGCATACAATTGGATCAACGCATGAGTTGTATCCACTTACAAAAAGATATGGTCGCTCAATCTGCTACAAGCATTCGTTGGACAGTTCACGATCTTGAGGTGCTACCTCAAAACGAATGGACTACTTATGAAATTATTGACGGAGAGCTGTTCATGGCAAGGGCTCCTCACAGAAGGCATCAGCAGGTAGGACTTGAAATAGGCAGTGCTCTCAATGCTTGGTCAAAGCAGTCTGGCTTAGGCGAAACTATTTTTGCCCCCGGCGTTATTTTGTCCGATGCTGACAATGTAATTCCTGACTTGGTTTGGGTTTCTAAAGGGCGTATGGCGCTAATAGAAGACGAGGCAGGACATTTGACAGGTATGCCAGAGCTGCTAGTGGAAGTCCTTTCACCAGGAAGCGAAAATATTCGGCGCGATCGCGAAGCAAAACTAAAGCTATACTCCGTCACAGGCGCACAGGAATACTGGATTGCTGATAGATTTTCTAAACAAATAGAAGTCTACCGCCGCGAAAATAATCGGTTAGTTCTGGTGGAGACATTAACCGACAAAGATGTTCTTCGCTCTCCGTTGCTGCCAGAATTTTCATGCGAAGTCAGTCAATTCTTCAGCTAAGCTTCCAATAGCTGATTGTAAAGAGTTAGAGATTGTTAGAGTTTCGGTTGTAGAGTCAACTCTTTCTACAAATCGCATCACGTTCCGGCTACAAATCTTTAGGCAATCGAGAGAGCTACCTAAAATAGTAGACTGAGAAGCACTGAGTGTAGTTTTTAATAAAGCTGGTGTGTAGGGAATGGTGGTAGCGATGGATAAAAGAGGCAAAAAAGCGCTGATAGCAGCCTTGGGATGCGTTGCGGGTACATTTCTCATGCCAAAAGGTGATGCTAATGCTCTACAGCAGCCTAGCCTAATTTCCTTTGGCCCATTGACTTTGGCTCAAGCGGAAACGCAGTCTTCACCAGATAGTTTGTTCGTTGCCTATCCGCCGTCGGCGCATGAGACCGTGGCAGATCGCATTTTTTTTATTGGTACGGCTGACCCTGATGAGCCTGTTACTATTAACGGTCAAACGATTGAAAACCGCAGTGGCCAAGGACACTTTGCCCCAACGCTGCCGCTAGAGATGGGCGAAAATACTTTTATCCTGGCTCAGGGCGACGAAAGCGTGACGCTGGTGATTACTCGCGTTTCTAATGAGCCACCTGTGCCAGAGGGCGTGGGGTTTGCCGAAGAGAGCCTAATGCCTGCGGTGGATATTGCGCGCCTGCCCGGTGAGTTGGTTTGTTTTAGTGCGATCGCCTCCCCAAATGCCCAAGTCTCCGCCCAGCTAGGCTCTCAAAACATCACGCTCACCCCCCAAACCAGCGCAGACTTACCGCCCAACTCCTCAGTATTAACGTCCCAAACAGCCCCGATAACGCCCAGTGCCACCGAGTATGCAGGCTGCACGATGCCGATTGAACCCGGTAATTTAGGCACCCCAACCTTCACGCTTAATGCCCAAGGTCAAACGGTCACCGCTACGGCCCCCGGACAGGTCAGCATTCTTTCCCCCACCGACTTTCAGGTAGCCACCGTAACCGTTAACCAGGGCGTAGCGCGCACTGGCCCCAGCAGCGACTATTCACGCATTACTCCCTTGCCCGCAGGCACTCGCGCCGCCATCACCGGTAGAGAAGGCGAGTACCTGCGGCTAGACTACGGCGGCTGGATCAAAGCGGAGGAAACAGCCGTCAGCAGCGCTTCCGTTCCGCCCAAAAGCATTATTCGTGGCATCAGCGCCGACCAGCAAAGCGACTGGACTAATGTGGTGTTTCCGCTACAAACGCCCGTGCCCATATCCATACGTCAAGATGAACAGTCACTCACGCTCACGTTGCACAACACGACGCCCCAAACAGACACCATTTACTTCTCTAACGATCCGGTCGTAGAAAGAATGGACTTTAATTCTGTTCTTCCTGACAGCGCCGAATATACCTTTCACTTCAAAAAACCTCAGCAGTGGGGTTACAAGCTTCGCTATGAAGGCACTAGCTTAATTCTCTCACTAAAACACGCGCCGCCTAACAACAGCCTGCGTGGAACAACAGTCCTGATTGACCCTGGGCATGGAAGCGATGCCGACCTAGGCTCTCGTGGGCCAACCGGCTATCCAGAGAAAGACGTTGCACTAATTGTTTCAAAATTATTGCGTGATGAGCTACAGGCAAAAGGGGCAACCGTTGTAATGACTCGTGAGGGTGACGATGATTTGTATCCGGCTGACCGCGTTGAGATCATTGATGCCACTGAGCCAACGCTGGCTTTGAGTCTGCATTACAACGCCTTACCCGATAGCGGAGATGCGTTAGGCCGTAGGGGCGTCGGATCGTTTTGGTATCATCCCCAGGCGCATGATTTAGCCACCTTTTTACACAACTATCTTGTGCAAAACTTAGACAGAGAGTCTTACGGGGTGTATTGGAACAATTTAGCGCTAACCCGTCCTAGTGTCGCGCCTGCGGTTCTGTTGGAGTTGGGATTTATGATTAATCCAGAAGAGTTTGAGTGGATTACCGACGAAGACTCACAGCGAGAGCTGGCCAAAACTTTGGCGAAGGGCATAGAAGCCTGGTTAGCTCAACAGTGAGCCGCAAAACTAAGCTGAAACGTAGATTAAGACGTAACGTTCATGACTGCTTTCTCACTTCCTACCTTTCGAGATCGGTCGCTGTGGCAGCAGGCGATGACCCATCGCTCGTTCGTAAATGAGCACCCCACTGCCTGCTGTGAACACAACGAGCGGCTGGAGTTTCTAGGAGACGCCATTTTAACCTTTATCAGCGGAGCCTACTTGTACGCTCGCTATCCTGAACGCTCAGAGGGTGAGCTTACCCTCATTCGGGCAGCTCTGGTCGATCAGCCTCAGCTATGCCACTTTGCGCGATCGCTAGGATTAGGCGGGCACTTGCGCCTTGGCAAAGGGGCTGCTCAAGAAGGCGGGCGCAAGAGTGTGCGGCTGCTGTGCAGTGCCTTTGAGGCGCTGATTGGCGCATATTTTCTAGATACGGAGTACAATGTGCAAATGGTGAGCGACTATGTAATACCGATGTTTAACACGGTTGTAGAACGAGCCGTACAGCAGAGTGTTGATCCTAAGAGCCGCTTGCAAGAATGGACGCATGGCAACTTAGGCGAAACGCCTGAGTATGCAGTCATTAGCAGCAGTGGCCCTGACCACGCGAAAACCTGGGCCGTAGAGGTGCGTATCGCAGGCAAGGTTTATGGAAGCGGAAAAGGCCACAGTAAAAAGGAGGCTGAAAAAGCTGCTGCTGAAAAAGCTAATATCTTGCTGAAAGATTTACACACCCTGACATAGCTGACGGCTTACACGCGAGGCCGCCTCATACCTCCCGAGATTAGAGAAATAATGAAAATCACCAAAAACACAAAGAACAAAATCTTAGCGATGCCCGCAGCGCCCGCTGCGATTCCGCCAAAGCCTAGTACACCAGCAATGATCGCGATGATTAAAAAAGTTAAAGACCAACCCAGCATTAGAAAACTCCTATTTTCAACAAACGGAAGGAAATAAAAATACCCCTGTATTTCTATTGAACAACTTTTGTATAAAAAAGTACTCTCTCCTTTGACATATTCGTAGTTCTAGCGACTATGAATATGTCAAAACTACCTCCTGCTTTATGAAGTTTATGAATGTCGAGTTAGCCTTGAGCTTGTGGCTATTAACTCTCCTTCTAAAGAGGTCTAAAGAGGGAGAGGATGCTATTTGAACCATGGGTACTATGTTTGCTATAGGGATAATAACTACTTGGGTTCATCTAATTCACAACGTACAAAAAACTGTTGATTTTGGAGATAAAAACATGACTATTAACAATAGCGACCCGGTGAATCAAGACTTAAGCGGCGTGAGAGGTAGACCGGCTACCCCCGAGGAAATTGCCAAGCGCGAAGGCTACGTTCAAGGCCGCAGCGACGAAGACTATGTTCAAAGAAACTTGATAGGCCAAGACGCGATCGCCCAGTCCAGAGCCGACGACAGCGCAGCCAGCGGCCTAATTGTGGGTTTGCTAATCGCTTTACTCGCTGCGGGCGCGGGTGCGGCTTTCTACTTTTTGGGTGGAGACCGTACGCCTGCTACCCCAGTGTCCGCTCCTCCTACAGTGCAGAAGGAAACCATCAAAGAAAAAACCATCATCGAAAAACAGATCCCAGCGCCTGCGGTGAGCCTACCCGACGTTCAAGTAGACGTCCCCAACGTGCAAATGCCCGACGTAAACATAACGAACGAAGCGCCGCCTGCGGCTGAGGCTCCTCCGGCAGCAGCGCCAAAAGCTACTGAACAGCCGCCAGTCGAGCAACCTGTGCAACAACCTGCTGAGCAACCTGTGCAACAACCTGCTGAGCCCAGCACTGCTCAGTAAGTTTGGATACATAAGTTTTCAAAGTTCAACCTCGTATACAGCTTTTGCATTTCCTCCAAGCTGGGCGCTTAAGCTCAGCTTGGAGGTTTTATTTTGCTAACCAAATTCAGCCGGTGAGCAGGTCAGTACCAGCTTCTGAATTCTTCGATTTCGAGAAGTATCTGTTGTGACGTTATCGGTTGTGGACATTAGCGGTACATCGCTGAGGCTAGCGGCTGAGCCAGGCGATCGCCTCTCGAATCCAAGCCTCCGTATCCTCACTTTTACTCAACGCGCTATTGCTCCCGACAGCTACCAGCGCCTTGCTAATTTCGCTATTGGTATAGCCCAAAGCCATCAGCATCATTTCCACATCTTCCTGCACGCCCGAAACCGGGCCACCCGTCGGCGCGACAATGCCAGAATGCTGTCGCCAGTCGCTCAGCTTAGTCTTCAGCTCTAAAATGATGCGCTCAGCCGTTTTATTGCCTACGCCCGGCGTCCGGGAAAGCACTCTAGCGTTGCCACTGACGACCGACTGAATCAGCTCATTAAGTCCTAGTGTATCGAGCAGGGCCATGCCCATTTGCGGGCCGATGCCGCTGACCGAAATCAGCAGCCGAAACACGTCGCGTTCGGCCTTGTGCTTGAAGCCAAACAGCACCTGCAAGTCTTCGCGGGTTTGCAGGTGGGTAAATATCTGCACGGGGTCGCCTACGGGCGGCAGATCGCTAAGCACACGCGGATTGACCTGCATGTCGTAGCCCACACCGCCTGCCTCTACCGTCAAAATCACCCGACCATTTGGAAGCTTTTGGCTATCGGCGAGAAAACCTCTAACGTAGCCAATCATGGGCGCGGGCGTTGGGTGCGCTGTAAGGGCGGGCGCTCGGGTCGCTCCGAGGCGGACAGAGGAGGGCGCTGCGACGTTGTAGCTTCTCGTCTAGTGACGACCGGACGTGTTCCGCCCGTGGCAGGGTTAATGGGCGCTGCGACGTTGCTCTCTAAATCTAAAGACTGACCGCCCTGAATTTTTTGTCTGCCGTTGCGCAGCACATGGAGCATTTCCATAAACTGGCGCTCCATATTTTCCAACACCTGATCGGCGTAAGTATCGGCGTCTTCCTGGATGGTTTTGGCTTCGGTGACGGTGCGCGTGCGGGTTTCTTCCCATTCCTGGCGGGCCTGAGACTGAAGCTGCTCAATTTCGCTTAGGGTTTGCGATCGCAGCGCCTCACACTCCTGCTCAGTCTGGCTCCTTAGCTGCGCCGCCTGCGCCTCAGCCTGCCGAATAATCGACATTTCATTCAAAATCGCCGCTGCCCGCTTCTCGGCATCCGTCACAATTTCCTGCGCGTACTGCTCAGCCTCCAGCAAAATTTCTTCGCGCTGCTGCACGATCTGCACCGACTCTTGCACCGCCGCAGGCAGGTTTACTCGCACCACATCTAGCTGGTCGAGCAGCTCATCCTCCGAAACCATGGTCTTCCCCGTCAGAGGCATCCTGGGGCTTTCGAGTACAATTTCCTCAATTCGATCCAGCTCTTGCTGAATATTGAAGCGCTCGGGCGCAGAATCTTTGTAGTAATCGCTATTGGCAGGAGTGTTCACAAAAAGGTTCGATTGAGATTTTCAGCAGGTCTGTACCCTTGCTCACATAGATATACGACACAAAATGTCGCGATGCCCCTATTTAGCAGCCGCTATGTGAGGCACAATCACACCGAATGCATCCGGCGTAACTGCTATTTTTTGATTACTTCTATTATTAATCAAGATCGGCTTTTGCCATAACATTTCTCAACGTCAAGCGCCACATGCTGTGGAACCAAATGGCCGATAGGGCCCCCAAACCTGGCAATTTCTTTGACCAGACTGCTGCTCAAAAAGCCATATTCCGTAGAAGTTGCCAGAAAAACGGTCTCTATCTCGCTAGACAAGGTTTTATTAGTATGCGCCATCTGTAGCTCTTTCTCAAAATCTGAGAGCACCCGCAGCCCTCGCAATAAAACATTGGCCTGCCGCGCCTGAGCATAGGTCACCGTCAGCCCGTCGAAGCTGTCTATTTTGACATTGGGCAAATGATGAGTGGTCTTTCGAATTTGGGCCGTTCTTTCCTCAACCGTGAACAGCGGATCTTTAGCAGGATTTCGAGAAATAACGACAATTACCTGCTCATAAAGCTTGCTGCTACGGGTAATAATGTCAAGATGACCCAGCGTAATCGGGTCGAAGCTACCAGGATAAATTGCAATCATTGGCTCTCAAACATTTTTTTGCGAATCAGCGCGGCTGTTTCACGACTGTCAGTTCATTTAAGCTCAACCCGTTCACTTACTCAATTATCATAAAAAGGTTCCCTTAGGTAAGTAAGCGATCCATGCCCCGAGCTATTCTCAAATTTTCCTCAGAAGACTGCGGTATCTGCCACAAAATGGCCTTTTATGATAAGAAGGTCGCCGCAGAGCTAGACCTAGCGTTTGTGGATATCAAAATGCAGGATACTACAACCTACCGCAAATATCGGCAGGTGCTGCTCAGCCAATATCCCGACAAAGCCGACATGGGCTGGCCTACCTACATTATTTGCGACGATCCTGAGGGCGAGTTTGCTATCGTCGGTGAAGTCAAAGGAGGACACCCTAAAGGTGAATTTAGAAAGCGCCTTCAAGCAGTCATTGCGCCGTAGGCGTCTTTGCCTATTTACCTTCCTTCAAAGACAAACGCCTGTATCTAGACCGATACAGGCGCTAGGGCGAAAGCTTGGCCGTGTTACTCAGCTCCTTAACCAAAATCTTTAACTTTGACCAAAAATCGTGCTTAAAGAACGCCGATGTTAGCCAGACCCAAAATGGCACCGACGCCAATCAGGTGGCCCAGGCTAGTAACTGCTAGCAAAGCAGGCAGGCCAAGACCCAAGAAAACGCCAGGGGCAGGGCCAGCATCAGGAATTTGAATAACTTGCTTGCCGATAAAGAACGCAAGCGCGTTGCAGATGATCATCACGATGGCAACGCTAGCCCCCCACGGTACGGTGTTAGGGACAAATCCGGTGGCAGCTACTACAGGCAACATCAATGGCAACATTTCAATACCCTCTCCAATGAATAATGTTTTAACAGCACAGGCAAGGATTTTAAGCGTTTTTAAGCACTATAGCTGACGTGGCTGACGCGCTTCAGCAATCCAATCAGCGACCTATACTGACATTTATCTTTCATGATGATGGAGAGGGCAATGAGGAGACGATGGATATTCGTTGCAAGAGTTAACACTCAATCGTAAGAATTAACATTCGTCATCTAACTATTGTGTTTATAAGGCTGCGTTTGTGAGGCGTACCGTGCTTGCAAGGAATACATATTGAGGAAGCTAGTGATGGTTCGAGGATTGCTATGGCTACCGCTGCTAGCGGTGTTCATTGGGTTGGCTTGGGCGGGTTGGAATGAGTACCGCAAGCTAGAGGCTTATAAAATATGGGCGCGGCCTTTTGAGCGAGCTAAATATGATATTTATGCAGCGCTCGGGCAGCAGGGCGATGTGCTTACCTGGGGGCCACCGACTCGTCAGGGTGTGCTAGAAGCTAGCAGTTTCAACCTTAAAGATGTAAATCGAGCGGTCGTTGAGGTGAATACTAAGCCCGCTGATCCAGATAACTTGCCTAAAAAAGGGCGATTTTCACTGGGCTTTACGCTTAAAGATGGGCGTCATCTGAGCATTCCTTTTGTAGATGGTCAGATGGCGGCTCAGTGGTTTGAGTTTTTGTGTCGTCAGTGGAACCTGTCGCGATAGACTAAGGTCTGTTGATATGGGGTTACTGATATTCGGGTAGCCTGCCGCTGAAAGCATTTTTGAAGCGCTCAAGTTGACTTAATTTTGCCGATCTATAATTTAATTTGCTGAAATTTGCTGACCTAATTTTTTAGTGGCCATGTCCTCCCGACCCACTCGTGTATCTACTTCTATCGCGTCTAACGGTGCGCCCCACGGTGTTTCTAACAGTGTGTCCAACAGCGCTCCGATGGGGCCTTCTCCTCAAGAGCTGGCTCGCCGTAGACAGCTTCTTCGGGCTAGGCGACGCTTCACTTTTTATAAAACGGCCTGGCGATCGCTCGCAATGTTAGGCTTTGCCGCCGGGACGATATGGCTGGCGACTTCCCCGATATGGCTGATTCGCAGCGCCGACCAAATAGCGGTGAGCGACAACCAAATACTCTCTGACAAAAACATTCAGGATCTGCTGCCAGTGCCCTATCCCCAGTCTTTACTGAAGGTGAAACCGGAGAACCTTGCCCTGAGCCTGGAGTCTCATGCGCCGATTGAAAGCGCGGTGGTCAGTCGTCGCCTGGTGCCCCCTGGGCTGCATGTGCGGCTGCGTGAGCGAGTGCCTGTAGCGGTGGTGATTCCTGACACGGCGAAGCCCATTAAGTCAATTGCTAGTCAGCCTCAGCCCTTTAAAGAGCCTGGAATCGTAGATGCGGACGGTAATTGGATGCCGCGTAATAGCTTCCAGGAACTGGGCGTAATAGCCGAGCCACCCACATTAACGGTGAAGGGAATGCGTGAGAACTATCGGTCGTCCTGGCACTCAATGTATGAAAGTATACAGCGCAGTCCGGTAAAAATCACGGCTGTTGATTGGACGCGGCCCAGTGATGTAGTTTTGTACAGCGAGCTAGGGCAGGTGCATGTAGGCCCCTACGGTAAAAACTTCGAGGCGCAGCTAGCCGCGCTTGATCAGATGCGATCACTCAATTCGAAAGTAAACCCCGAAGAGGTCGCCTTTATTGACTTACAAGATCCCGAGCATCCCGTGGTTGAAGTATTGCAAGCAGCCGGTGACACGTCAGGGCTATAGCTTTAGGACTATCAGGACTATAGGGAAGTCAGGCTACAGCGGATGAAAACGCTATCACCGCAGAGTTTGGCTTTCTTAGCAAGTTCCCCTATAGTTGTCGGGTGAACGAAAAAAGCGCGGGATCTGAAAAATCATGAATTAGAAGGCCACTCAGCAAGCTGAAAACCCTAATCTATCGACGATGATTTGGCAGCAGTATAAACATCCCGCGCAAAATTTCGTTCACCCTATAGTTGTCTCAATCATAGTTGTCTCAATCAATATTTTTATATTGTCTGCTGAGAAAATGATTGCTTTACGCCTTATAATTTTTCATTGAAGAAATTTAACTAATAGAATAAAGTTTTTCTAAAAAGTATTGTCCTCAAAGAGGGCTAGGCTTTTTATTCGGCTTTTTCTTCCTACATACCTCCCACATCCATACCATCAGCTCGCCCTATGAACAACGCGTCCCCTCATACAAATTCTTATGCGAACGATGGGCTAGGTGTAAATTTGACTGCTTCAAGTAATAATGGCAATGCACTGTCAGCGGAGAGGCCAATGAGCGATATTATTCCGAGCAGCGTCGCCAAAATTAAGGTCATCGGCGTCGGCGGTGGTGGCTGCAACGCAGTCAACCGCATGATCGACAGCGGGCTAGCAGGCATTGAGTTTTGGACGGTTAATACAGACGCCCAGGCGCTGACCTACTCATCAACGACGAATGCGATGCAGCTAGGGCAAAAGCTCACGCGCGGGCTGGGAGCCGGTGGCAATCCTTCTATTGGTCAAAAAGCCGCTGAAGAGTCGCGCGATGAAATTTTTCAGGCGGTAGAAGGCTCCGACTTAGTATTTATTACCGCTGGCATGGGCGGTGGTACCGGTACGGGCGCAGCGCCTGTGGTCGCTGAGGCGGCTAAAGAGGCTGGCGCATTGACGGTCGGCGTCGTTACGCGTCCTTTTACGTTCGAAGGTCGGCGTCGTACCTCTCAGGCAGAAAGCGGCATTGCGGCTTTGCAGGCCAGCGTAGACACGCTGATTATTATTCCAAACGATAAGCTACTCTCAGTTATTTCTGAGCAGACGCCCGTACAAGAAGCGTTTAGAGTAGCTGACGACATCCTCAGGCAGGGTGTGCAGGGTATTTCAGATATCATTACGATCTCCGGCCTGGTGAACGTTGATTTTGCTGACGTGAGAGCGGTGATGGCGGATGCGGGCTCGGCGCTGATGGGAATTGGCGTGGGCTCTGGTAAGTCTCGGGCCCGGGAGGCCGCGATCGCTGCCACTTCATCTCCCCTACTCGAAACCTCTATCGACGGAGCAGGCGGCGTCGTCTTCAACATCACAGGCGGCAGCGACCTTACGCTCCACGAAGTTAACCAAGCTGCTGAAATCATTTACGAAGCGGTTGATCCCAACGCTAACATCATCTTTGGCGCGGTGATTGATGATCGCCTCCAGGGTGAAATTCGCATCACGGTGATCGCCACTGGCTTTAGCGGTGACGCTCGCAGCATTCCCTCAATGACCAGCAGCCGGGTCACGCCAATGACTCGAACGCCTAATGCATTTGACAGCCCAGGAAGTGAGCCCACCGAAGGCGATACAGACGAAACGAGCAACCAGCCCGTGATTTCGCCCAATCTAGATATTCCTGAGTTCTTGCAGCGGCGTCGTAATCGGTGACTATTCCAGTAGCGCTCACGATCGCAGGCTCAGACAGCGGCGGCGGTGCGGGCATTCAAGCTGACTTGCGCACTTTCGCTTTTCATAAGGTGCATGGTACCAGTGCGCTCACCTGCGTCACCGCACAAAATACAATGGGCGTTACCCGCGTTGATGCCCTGCCGCCAGAGGCCGTTATCGCGCAGATTGAGGCGGTTGTTAGCGATATTGGCGTGCAGGCTGCTAAGACTGGGATGCTGCTAAATCAGGCCATTATTGAGGCGATCGCAGGCTACCTGATGGCGAACCCGATTGCGCACCTAGTCATAGATCCGGTGATGGTTTCGCGGACGGGTGACCGGTTGATTGCCGATGGGGCGATCGCCTCCCTTCGTAAACGGCTCCTGCCCCTAGCCACCGTGCTCACGCCCAACCGCTACGAAGCGCAGATACTGGCAGATATGGAAATCAATACGCTGCTGGATATGAAAACGGCAGCTAAAAAGATTCAGGCGCTAGGCCCGCAGGCAGTCATCCTTAAAGGCGGTGGCTTTGACGGCGAGCTGCGCGGCGTTGATGTTTGGTACGACGGCAAGCTAGAGGTGCTGACTACTGAGCAGGTGGATACGCCGAATACGCATGGGACGGGGTGTACGCTTTCTAGTGCGATCGCAGCCAACCTAGCCAATGGCCTAGACCCACTAACCGCTGTCATCGGCGCTAAAAACTACGTCACCCAAGCCCTGCACTACTCGCTGTCCATCGGACAGGGGCAAGGCCCAGTCGGGCACTTCTATCCACTCCTCAGCCCCTCAGGGATTCCAACCCAACGCTTTTTTGATTTTCATCAGCCTGACTACTTTTCTGCGCCCTGAGACCACACAGACTCCCAGTCATCACAGCTTTCGCCATCCGGGCCATAGGGATGCATCCCACACACCAGCTCGCTTTCGCCGTAGGTTGCACCGTGATAGTTTTTGCAACCAATGCACGTTGGATGATTTTGCAGCCAGGGATTCACCGTGCAGGTAATCGGAGCCGTCGTTTCTTCTAACCAGGGCGTCAGTCGTCCTTCAATAAAATCGACGCTGGCATCCAAGCTGCTATCTATCTGGCTGCCGATTTCTGTCAAGGCGGGATCAAGCGCCTCCTGAATCTCTTGAAGGGTGTCGTGAGAAGCCTCTGCCCACTGCTCAGCAATTTGGTCGGCTTCTTTAGAAACTGCGCCTAGCCATCGGCTAGAGTCGCGTGCGGCTGAGTCTAGCGTGTTTTGTAACTGCTTTAGCCATTCATCCATGGTTCGTTTAGCTCCTTGATGTAGCGCATTATAGAAACTGAGGGGCTTGTTTTGGGCTTACTTGCTGCAAATTTGGCTTACTTCAGCTTTTTAAGCTCTCCGCGTAAGCTCTCCACTTCTTTGCGCAACGCTTCAGCCTGACGCTCTTCGGCTGTAAGCGCTTCGCTGTCATCCAAAATTTGAATCTGTCGGGGGCCGTCTGCGGCGCTCTTATCTTCTACGACGGCAGCAGACTCTGCTCTTTCAACCATGTCGTTCATCATTTTTTGAGCTTCTTCGGCAGTCAGTTCACCCCGTTCTACCAGCTCATCCACCAGCTTTTGGGCCTGAGCGCGCAGGTCACCCCAGGCGCTGCCTGCCTTCTCGCCTGCGTAGGAAGCAATGCCCACCCCCAGGTAAAACGCCTTTTGCACTAAGTTGCCAAAGCCTGCCATGGGTTTTGCTCCTTGTATCCTAAATAAAAACTGCCTTCGATGCTTTTAGGATAAGTAAGTTTGGCCTGAACTCGCCACCATAATAACCGCCCTTACAAAGTAGGTTTAACCCGCCATGCCACTCAAAAGAAACGGCATTGGGTAGGTGTTTAAAGCTAAAAGGCCCGGAGTCCACGCCTATTACAAGCATCCCGTATTGCTGCTACCTTCCGGTCCTGACAAGATTTGGGCGTTGTAATTGCATGAGTCCGAGCCGTTTTTAGAATAGCACTTTTGCAGGCGGGTCGAACAGG
>PPFU01000344.1_pt1 | contig 32794 bp, 30 predicted proteins | sample 1535991 | NCBI WGS metagenome assembly PPFU01 (sample SAMN04901290, study PRJNA319586) | Hypolithon metagenome, whole genome shotgun sequencing project. | isolation source: Antarctic Hypolithon | place: Antarctica: Miers Valley | collected 2014
GGGGCTCCCCTGCTAAGGGAGTATCGGGTCAAAAGCCTGATCGAGGGTTCGAATCCCTCACTCTCCGCCAAAGTCTCTAACGCCTTGATTGCTAAGCCTTTTTTGACAAGGTTTCAGTAACGCCGGTTGGACACTTGGTTGGACAACAACCATGCGTCTTCCGCATCACCTGGTGCGCCATTGCAGTGGCGTCTTCCACTTCCGTTTGATCGTCCCCGTGGACTTGCGCGCACGCGTGAGGCGGCGGGTGATCAAGCGTTCCCTGCGCACCAAAGATCCGCGGGTGGCGATGCTCGCGGCGCTGATGCTGGCGGCTGGGTATGCTCAGCTCTTCGCACGCGCACGCAGGAGCGGTATGGCGGACGAATTTGACCTTGACGCGCTCATTCGTGAGATGGAAGCGCGCGGCGCTATTCCCAAGAAATTTGAAATTGGAATGCGCGATGGGGAGCCGTTCTTCAAGTCCGATCCCGGGGAAAGCCTGGAACAGACTCAAGCCGGAATGGCGCTCTTCACGGAGCTGATGGCTCGTCGCTTTGACGCCACGGCCTCCGCGCTACCCACCCCAACCTCAACGGCCTTGGCGCCCACAACACCCGTGGTGGCGCGTAGCGTGCGTGCGGCGATCACTCACTGGGAAGCGGTTGAAATGCCGGTGATGCGCAAGCGCAACACGGGCACCGCAGATGCATGCCTTGCTGCGATGAACGATTTCGCGGCATATGTGGGGGAGGAGCGGATGATTTCTGATTTGCGCACCGCCGACGTGTCGGCTTGGGCGCTGTATCGGATTGCGTCAAGGAAGAACCAGCACTCGACGGTGAAAAATCGGGCAGGGCACATCAAGGCATTGTTTGATAGCGCGAAGCGCGCGGGAGCGTATCCGCGCGAATGGGAAAACCCAGCCCTAGACCCGGTCAAGTTCACCAAGGCCGACCAGGAAGCGCGCGCGAAAACGCACGGCTGGCAGGCATTTACTGAGGCGCAGCTCAAAACGCTCTTTGATCCAGAGGCCCTGCGTCAAACCCGAATGGTCCATGTGCGCCGCGCCATGGTGATTGCGCTCTATACGGGGGCGCGTGTGGGCGAGATCGCGCAGCTTCGCCTCGACAAGTTTCCAAAAGTGGATGGCCGCAGGTGCATGAGTTTTGCCGGCGACACCAAGAACGATGCCGCGAAACGCCTGATCCCGATCCATCCCGACTTGATCAAGCTCGGATTGCTGCAATGGGTGGCGCAGCAGAAGCGCCGGAAAGAGACGCGTCTGTTTCCAACTGTAAAACTCGATGGCAAGAGCGGAAAAGGCAATGCGCTGAGCAAGGGGATGGGGAATCTTCTCCCTCGTCTGGGGATCAAGCCCACCATTGATCCTGCCCTCGTTGAATTGGGCAAGGAAGTGGATCCGATCCTGGGCATGCACAGTTTCCGAGATAACGTGATCCAGGCGATGCAAGGCAAGGTCGAGATGGAGATCCGTAAAGCCTATGTCGGACACAGCTACGAAGGCCAAGAGAAATATCGTCAGAAAGACAGCCATGAAGTTGCCTACATGCGCGACTGGACGCCCGATGAAATTGCGAAAGTATTCGGCGCTATTGCATGGGGGAAGTGGCTTGATTTCGATGGCGTAGGGCCACTGCTTGCCCAGAGCGATGCGGAGCATGAGAAAGATATGAAAACCAAGACGATGCGTGAAGCCACTCGGTCTGCAACCGCGGCATCTGCCGCGGGTCAGAATCTCAAGAAGAGGAAAAAGTAGGGTCTTTACTGCTGAGAATGCCTGCTGAAACCTAGATGCCAGAGAAGATCAGTTCCGAAACTCGTTCGAGGATGATGTCGGGGATCCGCGGCCGCGATACGCAGCCCGAAATGATGATCCGCAGGCATCTGCATGCGCACGGTTTTCGGTATCGACTGTGCCGAAAGGATCTCCCTGGTAAACCCGACATCGTCCTTCCGCGCTGGAAGGTTGCAGTGTTTGCGCACGGCTGCTTCTGGCATGGTCATCAGGGGTGCGCGTTATTCCGCGTTCCCAAGACCCGGACGCAATTCTGGTCCGAGAAGATTGCACGCAATGCGCAGCGGGATGAGGCGGCAATAGGGGCGCTTTCGGACTTGGGATGGCGCGTTGCAGTGGTGTGGGAGTGCGCTTTACGAGCTGATCGATCCGGGGCGCTTCTTTCGTTGGTTACCTTCATTCGAAGCGAACAGAAATTCACGGAAATCGCTTCGTTGCAGGGTTCTACTTCAGCACGCGGTGAATAGCCTCGGCAATCTGGTGGCCAAGCCACGGCGGCACAGCATTGCCAACCTGCTTCCGCTGGCTGCCGGGAGGCCCTTCGAAGATGAAGTTATCGGGGAAGGTCTGCAGGCGAGCCGCTTCGCGGATAGTGAGACTTCGAAGCTGCGTTGGATCGGGATGGATGAAATAGTGGCCATCCTTTGCAAGATGGCTGGTGATGGTCGATGAGGGCGCATCCGATCGCTGCACCTTGAAGCGATCAATAAACTTCTTGTTCCCAATCCAGCTTCGGTGGTTCGGATGGAGTGCTTCCGGAAATTCGGTTGCTCCGCGCGGTGATCTTCCATTTACCGCTGCAAATGCCGCTGCGAACCCATATCGCATCAAGTCGCTTTCCATGTGGCCACGGGTGTGATGACTCAGGATTCCCCTCAACTTTGGATCCTTGATGAAGCGAGCGAGGTGGGCTGGTGTGGCAGCAGCCTTCCCAGGTAGCCAAGGGGCGCCAATGCCTACTTCCTCGCCGTCGCGCGCGGAACCTGCGAGTTGCCGCAGGTATGCCGCCGTAGTGTGATCGATGGACTTCGCGTATTTCGCGCACTGCTTGAGAACGCGCGATGCGAATTTGGGCCAAGAATGGACGGTCGCGTCGGTCAGTGAACTACGAAGCGGCGGCAATCCCGCGATCATGTCGCCCACCGTAAATCTTTCTTCGCTCGCGTGAAGCGGGCTGAGTGTTCGCGATGTCTCTTCAAGCACGCCGACGAGAATTACGCGATGCCGCGCCTGCGGCAGACCGAGCTTCTCGGAATGCACCAGGAAGTCGCGCGGTTCCCAGTGCTCTCGCTGACCCTTGCCTTGCACGAGCGGCTGGATCTTGTAGCGCGGCCCCTTGCGTCCGCCGGGTTGCTGCAGGCGCTCAAATATCTCGTCGAACACGCTTTCCCCCTCAATCCTGGAGGACAGCATGCCCTTGACGTTTTCGAGCACAAACGCAGCAGGTCGATATTTTGCGATGAGCGCCAGGTAGTGCTCATAGAGGAAATGGCGTTCGTCCTCTTCCGGCACATAGTTCGCGTTTCCGCGATTTCGCGCCCGCCCGACAAGTGAATACGCTTGGCAGGGTGGCCCGCCCACTAGCACCCAGGGCACATCCCGCCGCTGCGCATCCGTCGCCACCCGCTGCAAACGCTCCCGCAAGATCGCGTCATCCCTCGGCAAACCCATCTCCAGTTGCAGGGCTTCGTCTGTCGCACGGCGCCAAGCGCCTTCCGTTGTAGGCGTCCACGGTTGCCCGACGCGACCAGCGGCGTAGTCGTAATAGCTCTTTGGAACATCACCAGCTGCGAACTGGTGGAAGAAGGCGCGCGTCCTGAGTGTTTCAACGGCGTGGCCGTCCATCTCCGCCGACAGGGCGACATGGAAGGGCGCTGACTTCCCTGATTGCGGGACATAGGCAGAGAACCCCTCGCCGAGCCCGCCAGCTCCTGCGAAGACATCTACAACTGGAATGGAGGTCACTTCGCCTGAATGGGGCCCGGGAGCCGGTTCCAAGGGTTGCCAGGATCGCAGGCGACCCCGCACTTTGTCAAAAAAAAGATCAACGGGCGCGCCTGCAGAATTGTCCGTGTGCGTAACTCCTTGATGTGGCACATGCGCGGTATCTGCGGCTCCGTCATATGGGCTGGGAGCGGCGCCGTCTGTCAGAGGCGGTGCGCGGATGCGGTATTGAGTCCCTGTTACCCTGCGTGCCAGGGGGAAGCATGACCGAACAGGAAGGCACCGAGCTGACGCTGCGCCCAAGCGCGGCCCGCCTACTCGAATCGATGCGCGACATCGGCTACTCGTTCGAGAGCGCGCTGGCAGACATTGTTGACAACAGTATTTCAGCCGACGCATCCCAGATACGCATCATCAATGACCTGGATGAGGCAGAACAGCCGTATCTGGCGATCCTCGACGATGGTCGGGGAATGTCTCCGGACAAACTCACCGCGGCCATGCGTCATGGCAGCCGGAGCCCGCGCGAGGTCAGGGAGGCAGGTGATCTAGGTCGGTTTGGACTGGGCATGAAGACGGCTTCATTCTCGCAATGCCGTCGGCTTACTGTGGTGTCCAGTGTTGACGGGTTGCGCGCCGCACGATGCTGGGATCTCGACCAGGTGGTCGACCGCGACGAATGGATCCTGCAGGTGCTCGATCAAGCTTCGATCGCACGCCTGCCCTTCGTTGACCAGCTAGCGTCCACAGGCACCATGGTGCTCTGGCAGAAGCTTGACCGGCTGGACGCGCTAGGTGCGCATCCTGACCAGCTCTACGAAGCACTGAACGCGATGTTCGGTGTCGCTAGAGCCCATCTTGCACTTACGTTTCATCGCTTCATTGCGCCCGAGTCTGGCGATGGGACCAAGAAGGTCGAAATTTCCATCAATGGCGCGCCACTTGATGCGCTTGATCCCTTCGCACGTCTCACAGAGCCCTTGTCGGATGCGCAGGAGGTCGAACACATCAGGATGCCGGGCGGCCAGATCGTGGTGCAGGCCTTCACTCTTCCACATCACCAGCGTCTGTCCGCTTCCCAGCTGCATGATCTCGCGATGGGATCGAGCCTGTCGGAAACACAAGGCCTGTATGTCTACCGTGCCAAACGGCTGATTGCCGGGGGCACATGGCTTGGACTTGCTCGCAGAACCGAGTTGAGCAAGCTCCTGCGGGTCAGGGTGGATGTGCCCACAAGCCTTGATACGGAGTGGAGCATCGATGTTCGAAAGTCGCGGGTTCGTCCTCCGGCGGAAGTCAGGGCAAGGCTGCGCCCGCTCGTGGAGCGCATGACTGAAAGTGCACGTCGCCCGTATACCCATCGGGGGATGCGCCAAGCCAGCGGCAGCGGCATGCCAATGTGGTCGCGCATCAGCGAGCGCGGGCGGATCCGCTACGAGATCAACCGGCAACACTCTCTGATCCTTGCACTCGCAGAAAAGGTGTCAGGCACCATTGATCTGGATTCACTGCTGCTAGCGATTGAAGCCACGCTTCCGATGGAGGCTCTCTACGCGGATATCGGCAGCGACCCGCATGGCGTGGGACAAGCCGAACTCGACCTCACGGGAATCGAGCAGCTTCTCGCCGCCTTAGTGGAGGCGATTGCGCCCGGCTCGGACACATTGTCGGCGTCGATGGCGGAGACCATCCTGCAGACACATGTGTTTGCCGACAAGCCGCAGGCGCGTGAAGTCCTCAACCGCATCCGCCGCATCGAGGCAATCTGATTGATGGAACGAGGATTTACACCGTGAGCCAGAGTGAACTGCTTGCCCTCGCGCGCACCGCTATGGCGGTGCGGCCGCCCGCAACACCTCCCGAGGTTGAGGCACTCGTGCGAAGCCTGTCAGCGTTGCCGATGCTGTCAGAGCCTGTGGATGAAGCCACAATCCTTGCGATTGCTAAACAGCTTGAAACTGAGTTTTCCATCTCGCTTGGGCGGGCGCACAAGGTCACTCACGGACACAAGCCGTGGCTGCGTGCGAAGGCGCATGCAATCGATTTCAAGTATTGGCGGCGCTATCGCGAACTGATGATCCAGCAAGGGTTTGGATCGAAGGTGGTCAATGTCCTTTCAGACATTACCGATGACGTTCTTGACTTGGCCGGTGATCCGGAAACGGAGGGCAAGTGGTCCAGGCGGGGACTTGTGGTCGGGCATGTCCAGAGCGGGAAGACGGCTAACTATGTGGGCGTGATCAACAAAGCCGCCGATGCCGGCTACAAGCTGATTGTGCTCATCGCGGGCGTCCACAGCAATCTCCGGTCCCAGACTCAGGAACGCATTGATCAGGGGTTCGTTGGGCGCGACAGCGACCAGGTCCTGACCAGGCAAGCAAACGCGGCATTGCTTGGCGTCGGGAAAATCAGCCCTTCATTCACTGCTGTTGCCTATACAAGCCGTGCACTTGATTTCGCGAGAAATCGCGCTGATGGGCTTGGTATTCCCATCCATAACCTGTCGCAGCCTGCGATTTTCGTCATCAAGAAAAATACATCGATCCTAAAAAACCTGATTGACTGGTTGAAAGGCACAACGGCGACGGGTGGGGAGCTGACGATGCCGATGCTGGTCATCGACGACGAAGCGGACAATGCTTCGGTCAATACTTCCAAGGATCCCAACCGGCCCAATACGATCAACCGCCTGATCCGCGAATTGTTGAGCCTGTCAACGCGCAACACCTACATCGGCTACACCGCCACTCCATTTGCCAATATTTTCATCGATCCTGAAACCTCGCACGAGGCATTCGGTGATGATCTGTTTCCCAAGGATTTCATCGTGGGTCTCGATGCGCCGTCAAATTATGTGGGTGCGCGAGAGTTCTTCATCGAAGATGACAGGGGTCTGACGGTTGATCTGGACGATACCGAGGACTGGCTCCCCAGCTCCCACAGGATCGACGCACCTCTGGATGCGCTGCACAAGACGCTTGAACAGGCAATTGACTGCTTCGTGCTTTCCAAGGCAATTCGGATCCTGCGCGGGCAAGGTGCCAAGCATCATTCGATGCTAGTGAATGTCTCGCGTTTCACAGGTGTCCAGGGCGAAGTGGCACGACTTATTTCAGAACATCTCCTTCGACTGAAGAACTCCATTCAGAACCGGTATGCGGTGCCAGTGGATACAGCGCTGAAAGATCCATTCATGCATGAACTGCATGAGACCTGGCTTACGCACTATTCCGGTTTGCCCGAGCGGTGGCCGAACATCCAGCGCGCGCTGCATGAGGCCGCCGCGGGAATGAGCGTAGTGGAGATCAATGCAAGCCGTAACTCCGGCACGCTCGACTATCGCGCGCACGCCGATACCGGTCTGAATGTCATCGCCGTGGGCGGAAATTCACTGTCTCGTGGCTTTACCCTGGAGGGGCTGACCATCAGCTACTTCCTTCGCAATACACAGATGTATGACACGCTCCTGCAGATGGGGCGCTGGTTTGGCTACCGGGATGGGTTTGGCGATTTGTGCCGACTCTTCATCAAGCCCGAGGCTCACGACTGGTATGGCTACATCGCTGAGGCAACCGAGGAACTCCGCGACAAGATCAGGCAGATGGAGGCGGCCGGCCTCACGCCACAGGACTTCGGGCTGGCGGTGCGTTCGCACCCTGGCACTCTTTTGGTTACGGCGCGCAACAAGATGCGCACGGCGGAACAGATCGTCAGAGAAGTAGGACTCGCTGATACCTTGGTCGAATCGACTGTCCTCTATGCGCCTGAGGAAACACGCCAATTCAACGTTGAACGAACCAAGGCGCTGATTGGGGAGCTTGTGGCTGCGGGTGTGCCCGTGAAGGCGATTGGATCGCGGGGCAAATTGCCCGCCCAACTGTTCCAGGATGTTCAGGTCGATTCGTTACTGGATTTCATCTCCGCGTTTGCAATACATCCGGGCAACATCGAGATGCAGCCAGAACCGCTGATGGAATACATCCGTCAGCGCGGTTTTTCCAAATGGGATGTTGTGGTGGCCTCAAGTTCGACGGCCGGTGCGGACACCCTGGATCTGCCCGGAATGACGGTAGGACTTCAGCGCCGCAACGTTGTGCCAGACAAGAACTTTCTAAAAGTTTCAGGCAATGCCCGCCGCGTTGCATCGCGGGGTCTGGAGAAGGCGGGTCTGTCTGATGACGAGGCGAGGGTAGCCGAGGAAGAACACAGGGCGCGGGATGCGGAGAGCGGCAAGAAGAGCACGATGGCTGACCATTTCTACCGGCACGAGCGCTCCCGCCCACTCCTCATGCTTCATTTCATTCGCACGACCAGCAAGGTGCCGGCGGCTGATAACCAGATTCATGCAGCCTACGGAATCAGCTTTCCAAAGCTCCGCGCAGGCGAGAAGGAAAAGCGGGTTGCATATACAGCCAACCTGATTGCCTACAAGCAGCTTTTCGCCCAGATCGAACCCGAGGGCGACGAGGAAGACGAAATTGAACCCGTCTGACGACCCATGGTCCTTGATCGACCTTGACTCCACACAGCTGCTGGGACGGCGTGCTGATGGCGAGCACCCACTCACGATCTACTGGGTTACCAGCGCAGAAGGCGCGCCTGGATTGCTTGTTCGGGGGGTCGACACTGCATCGCTTCCAAAGACCTTTCCGAAGCCGCGAGGCGTTCTGATACAGCTAGACGACAAGGGCGTGCACGGTCCTGCAGTTTCACTGTTCTTGCAGACACCCGAGAACAAGGATGTTTTCCTCACCTTGTGCAGGGATGTCATCGCGTTCTCTGCCACAGCTCTGCAGACCGCAGAAGCAACAGCAAAAGTATTCCGTCGCCTTGCGCATTGGCAGGCCCTTCTCGCCAAGGGTAGCGCTGCGGAGCTTGCCCCACATGAAATCCGTGGATTGATTGGTGAGCTTTGGCTCCTTGAAGAACTTGCGCGGCGCACGAGCATGAAAACAGCGCTTGGTGCATGGGTCGCTCCCGACGAGCACCCACAGGATTTCGCTCTGGATTCCGTTATCGTCGAGGTCAAGGCTCGCCTGGCCGGGTCAAAGCCGCATGTGTCGATCTCGTCCCTGGAACAACTGGAAACCGGGCACCTCCCGCTGTTTCTTCTGGTCATTGAACTCGCACCATCGGAAGCCGTGTCAGCGCGCTCCATCAATGCGCTGGCAACGGTAGTCAGACAACTTGCGGGAGCAGAAGGAGCCGATGTCGAAGAACTTGTAGAGGCTTCCCTGCATCGTCGTGGCTACACGGCGTATCCGGCATATGACATCGCACGCTATGTAGTATCCGGCGTTCGCATCTTTGCGGTGCTCGAAGACTTCCCTCGCATCATCCGATCCGCAACAGACCGGCGAGTGTCGCAGGCGACCTACAGCATCGACCTGACTACGCTTGCGCCGTATGAGCGCGGCCTGGATGAAGTCCTGCCAAACACTCTTGCAACCTGACTGAGACCGCATGGACGAGGACACCACACGCTACCGCGAGACCCTGCTCAACGAAATCACTGCAGACATGAGCACAGGTGGTGACTACGCCCGCGTGTGTTTCATTGACCGGGCCTGCCAAGTGCTGGAGTCGGGCGAGGAGTTCACCGAGTATCACATTTGCCGGGCACATACAGAAACGCGACGGGGCGGACAAGTCCGCATCGATGCTTATAGCTTCTCGCCAAGCGATGGTGTTCTGAATTTCATTGTGGCGGAGTTCTCCGGAGCGGATGACCCCGAGCCGCTGATGACCGATGAGGTCAAGCGCATCGTGCAAGCTGCTTATCGGTTTCTTGAAGGGAGCGTGCACGACAGTCTTGCGGAACGCTGGGATGAAAGCCACCCGGCGCACGCTTTGTCGCGGGAGGTGTTCTCGTTCGCTTCCTCCGACGAAATGACCAAGGTATGCATTTACCTGATTTCAGATCGGCCGCTCGGATTGCAGTTAGGTCGCTTGCCTGAACTCTCACTTGGGACCCAGGAAGTCGATGTGCAGCTCTGGGACATCGGCCGCCTGGCTAGGATGGAAACGTCCACCAAGGGCCGGGAGGAAATCGAAATCAACTTTGCCGAGGAATACGGTTGTGGAATTCCTGCACTTTCCGCAGGTCTTGACGGCGAAGCCAGATACGAGTCCTACATGTGCGTGATGCCTGGAAGCGTGCTTGCTGCGCTGTATGACCGTTTCGGTGGGCGCATCCTTGAGCAGAATGTGCGTGCGTTCCTGGGGGAGGGTCGCAAGGTCAACAAAGGTATCCGCGAGACGCTACGCAATGAGCCGGGAATGTTCTTTGCTTTCAACAATGGATTGACGGTAACCGTTTCGGATCTGGTGATTGAGCGCCAGGGAGACGGACAGACTGCGATCACTTCCGCCAAGGGGCTTCAGGTCGTAAATGGCGGACAGACCACGGCCTCACTTTACTGGGCGCGCAAGGCAGGCATTGACCTGTCCAATGTGCATGTCCAGATGAAACTGTCGCGTCTGCCCGAGGATGGCTTTGAAGATGCGGTGCACAACATTGCGCGGTTTGCCAATGCACAGAACGCTGTTTCGGCTTCCGACCTGTTTGCGGGTCATCCTTACTTCAAGCGTCTCGAAGCATTATCGCGGCAGACACTTGCGCCGCCCGCCAAGGCTGGCGATGTCAATGGATACTGGTATTTCGAGCGCACGACAGGAAGCTACAAGGTTGAGCTAAAGCGCAAGGCCGGCATGGCCGCGAAAACCTGGCAGCTCATTCATCCGAAGCGCCAGATGCTCACCAAGACGGATGTCGCCCGGTATGAAGTTACATTCGGCTGTCTGCCCCACATCGTCAGCTCAGGCGGCCAGAAGAACATCGCGGCGTTTGGAAAGGTGATCTCTCAGGCCTGGAACTCAGATCCTGAAGCCTTTGATGTTGAATATTTCAGACGGCTGGTCGGCAGGGCGATCATTACGCGTTCGATCGACGCATTGATCCCTGGGCAAAGCTGGTATCCGGGTTCAATTGTCAGGCCATTGTCTAGCTACACGCTTGCGATCATGAGCCTGCGCATGCAGCAGCAGCACCTGCAGCCGGACTACGAAGCGATCTGGCGCGCGCAGAAGGCGCCGGTCGCCTTTCTGGACGAAGCCATGCGGGTGGCATCGCAGGTGTTGCCGCTGGTGCAGGAAATCCCGGAGGAACAGGTGCGCAACCGTCTGGTTACCGAGTGGGTAAAGAAGGAGGCTTGCTGGAAGCGTGTCGAGGACAGCGACATCGAACTGACAGCTGCATTCCGCGCCACGCTCGTTGCCATCCCCAGCGCGCGGCGCAAGACCGGCGGCAGCTGGAAGGACCGCGCCCACTCGCTGTGGCAACAGGGTGCGTGGAAACGGCTACGGGACTGGAACAAGACGCAGGATTTCCTGACACCAGACGAAGCAGATCTTGTCGAGCGTGCCGCCATCACTTCCCAGTTTGCATTCAAGGGGTTTCGCCTCACCAAGCTCCAGGAAGCTTGGGAACGCGCCGTGGACAACGGCTTCGTCTGACAGCAGGAAGCGTTAGTGCGTCAAAACGACGACGCACTCTCAGTCATCTCGCGCGAGCGCGCTTTGATGTTCTTGGGCGTGAACACAATTGCAGAGGTGCACTCAATATCCTCCGTCTCCTTGCCCGGCCGATCGATCTGGATGTGTGCGTTAGTGACCAATGGATCATGGAAGTCGGCGGTGTGCGAAATCCGATAGCTGGTGTTGCCGTTGGTGATTTTCAGCTCATCCATGATCCCCACGCTCACTCCCTCGCCGTGTTCCCACACCAACCCCGCGTTCTTCTGACTGATCACAAGCTCCGGCGGCTTGCCCGGTTTGCCGTAGCGGTAGGCGATCGCACTTGCCCCTTGGCAGACTTGGACTTGCTTGCTCGTATCCGTAAGGCACGAGAACGCGGGCTTCTCACCCGGCCCACAGGCCAGCGCCCATGCCGGGATCAAGCAGGTGAATAGCCCGATGGCGTATTTGATCATTGCGTTCCCCCTGTCAGAAGTGATGCTACGTTCAACGTAGTATCACAGAAACAATGCAGGGACAATCCCGGGCTGATCAGAACCAAAAAGCAGGATTTTGCGAGTTGGGCCGGCCACTTGGGTCGGCAGGTATTCAATTGCTTGCCTCTACATGCTTCTTACCAATGAGAGAGGTTTGGTGTTTCCATCTATGCCGAAACCATAACTATTTATCTTACGTTATGGATTCAATTATGTAGGGAAACTTACGCATGGGAAATAAATAGAATTATAGGTCTTCATACTACAAACACGTATATGGATCATTAAAACCGCTGATAACAAGCGGTTTTGTTTAAAAAAAGTAGAAAGATTGTCGGTAGCATTTGTGCGACGGATACGCAATCCATAATGGTTTGATCAAATACGTTTCTTCTATCTGTTTCCGCTTGACACTTGATCGGATCGCCTTACTCAGGGAATACATCCTGGTATGGCGATTTACGATGCGAAACAATCATGACGATGTTGATGTGAATCTGGATTTCGACTTCCAGGCCAAGCCCGGGTGGAGTGCGAAGCGAATACGCGTGGGGCGGTTTGTGTTCGAAGACATCGAGGTGAACTCGCGCGAGGGCAACTTTAATCTCAACGACACACTGCGCACGGCAGCCGACAAGACGCGGCGCGTGCGCGGTGCGTTGTCGCGCTATCCCGAATTGCTTCCTGCAAGCGCTCCTGCCCGGCTCCTTTCTGTGGAAACTGCCGACTATCTGGCTGAACTCAAGCGCCGCGGCATTGAATCCGGAACGATCACTTGCAAGAAGCGGGTATTCCGGCTGCTGCTGATTGCCACCGGTGATATTCCAGTCTCGGACATCAACGCGGCCCACATCCAGGCCTTCTGGGATGTGGTGCGATGGTGGCCCAGAAGCTCTAAGGCCAAGAAAGTATTCGAGGGTATGACCGACGCGCAGATCCTCGAATATGGCAAGCAGCACAATTCTCCTGCGCCGAGGACGTCCACGTTTAATGCCTCTAGACGCGATCTTGCTGCGTTTTTCAATCGCCTGCTGCGCATGCGGGTCATCCACCACTCGCCAATCGAGCCGTTCTCCGACATCAAGGACGACCTGATCGGCCCGGATGCCCGCAGGCCATTTACCAACGAGGAACTCATCGCGTTGTTCGATCCGGCGAATTTCCTGCCATGGGCCAGGAAGTATCCGCATCGCTGGTGGGGATCGATCCTGGGGCTTTACACCGGGGCTCGTGTCAACGAGGTCGCCCAGCTGAAAGTCGCTGACGTAATCCAGGTGCATGGCACCTGGTGTATTGCCATCCGCAAAACGGTCGACGCAGACATGGCGGGTAACACTAGGGTCCGCACCCGGCAGCGCGTCAAAGGCAAATCATCGTTGAGGAACATTCCAATCGCCCAGGCGGTGCTTGATGCGGGCTTCCTCGACTATCTTTCCGACGCCAAGGCGAGCAAGCACCCCAGGCTGTTCCCGCATCTATCCTGCGGAGTAAACCGCAAGACTGGCGAGCCTAATGGTGCGGGCTACGGCAGGGGGCTCAGTCTGGAATTTTCAGAGTATCTGCACCGCGTTCACGATCTACCTAAAGGATTCGCGTTTCATGTGTTCCGCCACACGATAGCGACCGAGCTGGAAGCACAGGGCGTATCCAGCGAGCTCATCGCCACGATTACAGGACATGTGATCAAGAAGACCGTTCCGGTGCTGGAGGCTCACTACCTGCACAAGGCATCTGCGGATCTTCTCTCGCAGCAGTCCGGCGCGCTGGCCTTGTTCAATCCGCCAGTGCAGCTCCCGAAGTATGTGAAGGGACAATTTGCACGCCAGCTTGGCCCCAACGCGAAAATGCATCCATAGGTCGGCCGGCGTCAGTGCAAATGGGGGCGGATGATCTCCATCCTGAGTTCATCCAGTTCTAGCTCGCCAGCCACATAGGCCTGGCAGAGCCGCTCGCTGCGACGATCAATCCGATAGCCATTCGCGGCGTTCATGCGGATCGCTTCTTCGACAACTTCAATTCGGAAGTCCCGCTCGTCGTCATCGATCGGGAGATGGTGTGTGCTGGTGGATTGCTGGATCTTGCGTTTCATCGGAACCTTCCTGTCCACGATTCCTACCAGGAAATAGAGCTTCGTCAATTCTGCGAGTTGATAGCCTCATTCAACCTTCCGCATGACCCAATCGGTCAGTCCGGCGTTCAAGACCATGTTTGCAAGCTTCATGGGACCAATCAAGGTGACGTTGTCTTGATCCGTGTGAAGGGTTCCAGAGTGGTAAACGTAGAACATGCGGCCGAAGCTCTCCTGCTGCATCAAGTCGATGTAGCTTTGAAGCTCATTCTGATTCGTGCCTGTCTTGACCTGGACGAACGCGCGCTCCTGTGTGGTTGGAAGTTCCAGATCGAGATCGACGAGCTTGCGAGTGCCACCGGTTGTGTCAAGTCGGCGCCAACCGCTTGCGCTGAAAATAAGCTCGACGAGAACCTCCAAATCCCGTGGACCCAGACGCTGCAGCAATGGAACCAGTGCAGTTTCTAGCGCAGCTACAGCATTTCGCGCAGTTGCCACTTGCGGTTCAACCTCTGCGTTGATCCTGCGGATTACCTGCTGATCGACATCCACCCCGCAAGACGTGCCGCGGTATGCAGCGAGTTTTGTTATGCCGCCAGGTAGGTTTGATTTCACAAGAGGGGTGCCGTTGCGGTCTGTGCATCTCCATCCGCCTGCTACCCGCCGCCAACTGCTGGCATCGTCGTCGGACTTGACCGGTGAGCCTGGTTCGAGGAATCCCCAGTAAAGACGCTCGCCCACAAATGTGATCCACAGATCTTCCGGATCCGCTTGAAAAAACTGACGCGTCTCATTCGTGAAGCGCCTGGCGGTCGAAGCACTTTTGGCACCGTCTTCGCGCCATGACCTCGCCAAATCATCCCAGCGACCCTCCAGGCACATCGCCATGGATAGCGGTTCGCCGCTCTCGAATCCAAAGCGCAAAACCCCATCTCGGATTGAGCTCTTTTCCCAGCGACCGGCTTCGCCAAGCTTGATGTAGCGGACCGACTTAGCGGAGATATGCGGAAATTGCTCATTCATATGGATTCTGCTGCTAGTGGTGGTAGTGAGTGCGGTCTCATCATGCAGGCAATCCGCAGACTCCCAACGCTTGGCCTCTCACCGGGAACCTTAGCTCACCTGCCCAGATGACAAGGGCAAGCCCTCCTCCACGTTGTTGCGGCCCACGCTGCGCGCGCTGGCGCGTGCTCGCTTACGGGTGTCATCCGGGCGACGGCTCGCTTTTTCGGTCCCACGAGGCACTTCCGCCTTGGGAGAAAAAAATGCGAACCAACGACCTATGGACCGAACACACCGACTCCGACGAGCAGATCCTAGAAGCTGCCGAGCGCATCCTGCGCAGAAGACTCGACCGCCATGGAAAGATCGCCGAGCCCAGCTCCGCCGCGAGCTACCTACGCGCCCACTGCGCGCACATGGAGCGTGAGGTCTTCGGATGCGTCTTCCTCGACACTCGCCACCAGATCCTCGCGATCGAAGATCTGTTCTTTGGCACCATTGATGGCGCAGAAGTGCATCCGCGCGAAGTCGTCAAGCGCGGCCTGCTACTCAATGCAGCTGCAGTGATTGCTTTCCACAATCACCCGTCCGGGAACCTGGAACCCTCCGCCGCAGACCGGGCGGTTACCGCCACCATCAAGCATGCGCTGGCACTGGTGGACATCCGGCTACTGGACCACTTCGTAGTCAGTGCTGAGGGCCACACCAGCCTGGCGGCGCGAGGCTGGGTCTAACGACCCAGCCTTTCTTTATTCGTCCTGTGGGCGACTATCCGATCTTCTGTGGGCGTTGGGGCATATCGGCGAAAGGGTCTTCCAGAGCGTCCCATATGGCGTTCATTTCCTTGTTCAAGCGCTCCACCTCAGCCTCTAGTTCGCGATTCTTGCGGCCCAGATCAAGCACTTCGGAATGCGCCCGCAGCGTTGCGCCCCGTTGGGAAATTCGACTGTTGTTTGCCATGATCACGTAAGTGTGCTGATCCATATCGAGCATGTTCTGAAACGCTGGGGTCGCTCCCTGTTTCGAGCTGTCGCCGCTGTGCGACCCGGATGCTCCGGTTGAAGAGTCCGGCCCATCCACTGACGTGTGATTGCGCCCTGGCTTCTTTCGCAACAGCAGAAGCGCTCCAGCGACCAATGCCAACATCACCGCCACGACGACACCGAGTTGCGCATGCACGAAGGAGAACGCCACGATGCCGAGCAGGATGGCGCCGATCATCTTTGCGGTTTGCATATTTCCCCCGTGAGTTAGGCCGATTTCGTGGCTTGAAAAACTACGTTGAACGTAGTATCACACTCGGCCATAGGCAGGCATCATTTGGGAGCCCTTTTTCCCAAACGTTCATGCCAAAGTCAGTTGCCCTCGTTGTCCTCGCCCAACGCCTTAAGCAGGTGAGGACGCGACTTGGGCTTTCGCAGGCGGAGCTGGGGATCAGGATGGGATTGCCCGAGGAAATCGCATCGACCCGGATCAATCGCTATGAGAAAGGCGTGCATACCCCGAACTTAGAAACCGCCGAGCGGATAGCCCAGGAGCTGGGGGTGAGTCTGAGTTGGCTGGTGTGCACTGATCCCAAGCTTGCCGTCGCTATCGACGGGTTTACCAAGCTCGACGGGGCCGCGCAGGACGCGATTTTGGCGCGGATCAAAGCGGCGGTGGAGAAGGGTAGGTCAGTGCGGAAAGCAATCCCGCGCAAGCGCGCGGTAGCTAAACCGAAGGGCAAAGCACCTGCCAAGAAGGCCGGCGCCAAGGCAAAACCTGCGGGGAGGGCGAATGCTAAGCCCATCTCCAAGGCTCCGGCCAAGCGCCGCAAAGCCAAGACGCTTGGCAAGAAATAGGAGGCCCGCAGGCCTCCTTGATCACCTCTTTGGAGCCATCAGCTCCCTCAGTGGAGGGTAGGGCCTGGGCGAGGTCGGAAGGGGTGGGGCGGGAGATCCTCGCCTCTGCGACTTTCGATCCGTGGCCTCAGAGTTTGCGGCTGAGGGGACTCTGAAACTTGCGCTTCATGCGGGTTCGTAGGCGCTGGGTGGAGTTCCAAATTGAGCTCCGCGGGCTCCTGGTCGCTGCAGTTTTGGATCAAAAGCTCGGCCAGGGCCAGGCTGTGGTGCACGTCATACAACCGTGATTCCAGACATTTCCCTCTGTCATTGCTGATCAGGTTTCCGAGCAGTCCAGCGGCGATTACGAGCTTTGGTTTCATACGCACTCCTTGGGTTGTTGGGCCCCCATCGAAACAGAATTTTCCCGCAGCGCAATACCGGCGAGAGAAAAAAGAGCGGGCAGCCGCTCATAAAACTACGATGAGCGTAGTGCCGTTGACCTTGGGTTTTTTGCAGGTGGCTGTCAGAATTTTGCGGTCGCACTGACTAGAGTTTTCTATTGCGCCGTCAGGTGCCGCTTCGCGTCTTGCAAGGGACCAGCAACTTTTTTCACCCGGGCGCATGCAGGAAATTTAAAACCTAGAATCGAAAGCTTGGAAAGGCGCACCTATGGTTTTGCTCCGCAAAACCGTGCGAGTGCTGCGCACTTTACAAACGCGATTTCGCCGCTTTATTGAGATGGCCAACCAAGGAGAGTGCCATCGCTATTTATCACGCCAACGTAAAAGCATTTAGTCGGGGCAAGGGCGAGTCCGCCACTGCCGCAGCTGCCTACCGGGCCGGAATCGACATCGCCGACACTGTCGGGCGCACCGTGCATCGCTACTCACGGCGCAAAGGTGTTGCGTCGTTTCATATGCTTGCTCCGAAAGATGCGCCGAAATGGTGCCTGGATGCACACACATTCTGGGACGCCAATGAAGCATGGGAAGACAGGGCGAATGCCAGGGTCTGCAGAGAAGTTGAAGTGGCGTTGCCTAGTGATCTCGGGCCGAAAGAGCGTGAGGCGCTCGCCTTGGCGCTCGGTCAGGCACTTGTCGACCGTTATCAGGTTGTCGTTCTTGTTGCGATCCACGAACCCAGTGGGGCAGGGGACCAACGCAATCACCATGTACATTTGCTCATGTCAGCTCGGCAAGTCGATGCGAACGGGTTGGGCGCGCGCGCGTGTGCAGAGTTCGATGCGCGAGCTGGAAAAGGCGCGGAAGCCGTCCGCGAGGTTCGGGCAATCGTCTCTACGGTCATCAACGAGCATTTAGCCGCTGCCGGCCTGGAAATGCGCGTCGATCATCGAACACTGCGTGCGCAGGCCAGTGAAGCAGCCGCCAAAGGCGACTACATGCGTGCCATCGAACTCACCCGCTTGCCCACCAAGCATGTCGGGCGCGCGGCGACGGCAATGCTGCGTCGCGCCCAACAGTCCCAACGCGTTCCTGACCTGTCGGCGCAGCCTGCCCACGCCAATCAAATGGAAGATGCAGTGGCACAGGCTGCGCGGGAGGGCCGGCTGCAGCCAGTGTCGCCAGCGCACAGCCACGACGCGGCATGTCGCGATGCGCAGCGCGAGCGCCTGGCTGCGGAACCGACAGGGTCAATGGCACCCAACACACCTCGTATTGCACCGGCTCAGCTCACGAGCGCACCGGTGCCGTCAGGTAGGACCGAAAAAGTAGCGCGATCATCGAGCAAATGGTCCGAGGTGCTCAATGCCGAGGCGGCCATAATCGAGGAGTGGCTGGCACAGTTGCTGGAACGCGCACAGGAGGCGCTCCGTTCATTGCAGAACATTCCAGGCCTTCAGGTCGAAGCGGTCATGTTGGATGCCATCGCCACACTTGAGTATCCTCGGGCTATCGCCGATGCCACCCACCGCCGCTTTCGTGAGTGGGCCGAATTGTTGACTAGTGCAATCGAAGCCTATGTTGGGGCGATTTTAAAACCTCATCAGGACAGGGACATTGTCAGGCGAGCGCGAGCGAGACTGTCTGAAGCAGAGATCGATGCACAGCGGGGCGGTGCGGAGCTTTCAGATTTACGCAGCAAGCGTCGGAAGTTTGAGCGGGCAACCCAACTCCTGAGGCCGGAGGTGATGGCTAAAACTACGCGGGTCGTCAACGAGGCACGTAAATCGATGATGGAGGCGACGCACGAACTTCAACAGAAGTATCCGATCGCGCCAGCTGCACTCGAAGAAAGTCCGCCAGAAAAGACTGGCGAGGAAATCATGGTTGCAGGTGACTTGGAGTTTCGACCGCCGCCGGGGACGATGTTGCGGCCGCGGTTGTAAACATGAAGCAGTTGCTGGTAAACAGTCTTGACAAATCCTCAGCCTGCCCTAGCTTGCTTGTTATTGACTGAAGGCAACCGCATGACAATTGAAGAATTCTGGAATCAAGCGTTCTTGGCCGCATTGGGTCGGCTGCCCGTGAATCGCGCCAAGAAAGAAGCAGATGCGGCGACGCGAGCTTGCATAGAGCACTGGCATGCAAATCGCTTCAACTGGTCACCAGAAAACCCTCCCCTTCTACAGGATTTGAATATCGCCAAAAGCTGCAAACCAGCTGACGCAAGGGGTAACGCCATCCTTGGATCGTTCGCGCTCGAGACAACTATACGCCCAACCAACTCCATCAAAAAAAATCGTAGGGAGCCAGCTGTTAAAAAAGCCTCGCAGGCATCCTGATTAGGTTGGCGACACATCGTAATCACGCACGAAAGCCCCAGCCATTTCTGGGGTCTCAAATTCCCCAAGAAGTTTGAGCGGGTCTGCATCCAGATAAACCCGCCACAGGGTCTCATGCTGATATGTAGCATCAACAAAGCAGGGCTCTTTGCTGTTCTTTGGCGGAACGACAATCAGGCGTGGCTTGCTGTTGCGCTCACCTGCTGGAGGGCTTGGGATTCGACCACCACTAGCGTCCCCAGATTTCATGAATTTTCCCAATTAGACACAGACGGCTAAAGCATAGCGCGAGCATTGGTCCTTTAGACGCTGGACACACAGATGCCTCCATAGGAATCTACGGATATGCGAAGTGGCAAGCGAGGCGAGGACAGCCGTCCGAGCAAGCCGCCCTCTCGGGTAGGCAGACCAGCTCAATTTATAAGACAGTCGAGGCAGCACACGACCGACACTTGCGGAACTCGTGGGGAGCCCGACTCAAACGCGTAAGTCTCAGCACGCACCCACAAGATCCGCTGCCAGCGCCGCTCCCATGACAACCGCCAAGCGATTCCGATAAGTCGGAGTTCTACGGTGCGCGCATGGGCGATAAAACTGTGCCAGAGCGCACCTTCGCAATCCCCACCCCTTCCGCCGGCTTCGGAGACGCACGCTGGGTGCCTGCGGGCGAGACGGTCAAGATCTCCGATGTCAAGGTGCCGGGAGGGATGCTGTATGTCGGCGCTCAACTGAAGGCTGCCAATGGCAGCACGGAGCCCAGCCTGATCTGTGGGCGTCTGAATGTCGCGCGCCACGGCGATTTCCGCGAGCGGCACACCAACTACTGGCCAAGCTACGCGGAGATTTCTGCAACAGCACGCCGCGCTTATTTGAACTGGCTGGCCGAGGGTCGGACGCATCCGGACTGCGATATTGGCTTGGTGTTTTTGTTCTTCTATGGCCTGGAACGCCGTGTCATTCTCGACACAGCCAATAACGATTCCATCAAAACAGAGTGGCCCGCGATTGCCGGTGAGCTGCGCCGGCTGCTCGCAATCTATGGTGAACGATCCGGGTCATTCCGTAGGTATGCTGTTGAACTGGATGGAGCTGGACGGCGTATCTTCCAAGCTCTACCTGGAACCCGTTCCTTCCTTCCCACAGGCCTACGAGCTCCCCGCCTACCTGCGGCTAGCACTGGGTCAGTCGGCAGTGGATCGCGCCCCTGTTCCCGCATCGCTTGCAATGGCATGGGTCCGGCTCAACCCCGGCACGTATCTGCGCACCCCGGCAACGCGGTGCCCTGAGGAATTCGAGCGTCTCTTCCTCCAACGCTACGACGAAATCCTCGGACCAGGCCTGGTCCTGCCCAAAAACCGCACCAAGCTGAAATTCGTCTACCAGGCCGCCTCCTCTGGCTTCCGTGGTGCGACGATCAGTCTGGGCTTTGGCGACATTCCGGACGTCACGGCGCTTACCGCACCGATCAAGACGTTGCTTGAGATCGCCAACCAATGCACGGCCCTTTGTGGGCGTCGCAAGCAAGGCGATCAGCGGGTATTGCGGGGCACCTGCCTAGGTGCTGACGATCGAAAATCTCAACACGCGGCCCAAACAAGGGCATTGACCCAAGCAATGGTGCAGGCATAGGAGAGGCGCGACGCACTTGAACTCCGGCAGGTAGCCACTTCCGTTTGATTCATGCGTACGCATCATTTCCCGGGCCACGCCCTTTATGCCGAACAATCGGGGGCCTCTCAAACTGCCCCAGTCGGGGTCTACATTAACCGCCTTCATCGCAGACTACGCGAGTTCCGCCGAAGTGTGATCTTTATGTCTGAGCCTGCGGCTTAGCTGGTGTTCCCCTATCTAGGTACCCGTTGCAAGACAGCCATCCAAGACAACGAAAAAAAGCCCGTCTTACCGGGACATCGGTAGACGGGCACTATTGCCTTGGAAGTCAGCCAAGGCGCTGGGGCACCGGCTATAGGCGAACGATAACAACCGACCCTTGTGAGCCGTAACACACGTAGTAGCCACCCGTTTCGTCTTCGACCGCGACGCACCTGAAAGTTTCAGCGATTCGTGCCAGCACGGGGGACACAGCGCCGAATGTGGTGAGCGCGAGCAGTGCAACTGCAAAGAGCTTGTTTCTCATCGTTAATTCCTTTTGAAGTAGAGGTGGTCGCAGCCGAACGAATGAATGCCTGAGAAGTAACCAAACCAATCCAGCTGGCCCCCACCTCTCAACACCAGTTGTTCAGTATTTACGTTAAACGCCAGTGACCATCAGGTCAATAGCCACTTTTCGCGAAGAATTTCGCTGTTGTCTGCTTGCCTCAACCCATCCCCGGTAATCCCGTTCCATGCGGAAGTTCATTCTAGCCCAGCAGTTGCGCGGGTCCGCATCGGTGCTCGATGCCTTCGACCACTAACAATCCGCTGGCCGCGTTGCACTGACAAGAGCAGCCCAGACCTCCTCGCCCGTCGTTGGATTACATAATGCCACGCCGCGTTTGCCCATGGCATCGTCGCTCGACTGAGCGACGCGCAAGGTCGTCCTTGCCTGAGTTCGCCGTTAGAGAACGCCGATCAGGCGCGCAGGGTCTCGATGATGTTGATCTTCGAGGCACGCAATGCCGGTATCAAGCCGGCTGCGATGCCAGTAACCACCGCAAATGCCGTCGAGATCAGCATCGGACCCGCTCCCAACAGTACATTGAGGGCGCTGAAGGCCTTCACCGCCCAGCACCCGAGTACCGCCAGCAGCAGCCCCACCACCGTTCCGGCACCCACGAGCATCAGGGTTTCTGCGATGAACTGGTTGCGAATGCGCGCAGGTGTCGCGCCGATCGCCATGCTCACGGCAATCTCCTTCATGCGTTCCTTGAGGGACACGAGCATCAAGTTCATGATGCCGACGCCTGCAATGAAGAGCGCCACCGCACCGACGATCGCCAGCATCGTCGCCATCTGCTGATCGGCTTCCTGGGAAGACTTCATCATGTCGGCGAGACTCGACACTGAGAAGTCCTCTTCCTGCCCGGGCCGGAGGCTGTGACGTTTGCGCATGAGCGTCTTGATGTCGCGCTCAATGGCCTTCATGTCGGCATCCGAACCCGTCACAGCCACGATGCTCGAGAGTGCGCGCGGATCGCCGTCCGCAGGCAGGAGTCGCTGCAGAGCAACTTGCTTCGGCACAATAACGGCGTTCCTGAGGTTCGATACAGCCTTAGTTTTGCCTGGGTCGAATACCCCGACCACCGTAAAGCTCGTACCGTTGGCGAAGACCTTCTTGCCGATCCAGTTACCTGCTCCAAACAGGGTCTCGGCCATGCCGTCTGAAATCACCGTGACCCGCCTGTAACCTCGGTTGTCAGCATCAGTCAGCGTTCTGCCTTGAACTATCTCGAAGTCGAAGGTTTTGAACCAGGCGTCCTCTACTCCTTCCCAGCTGCCGCTTTCGGTGATGCGGCCGGCGGAAATGTCGGCGCTACCCTTCCAGCGCGGAATCACTGCCAAGACACCGGATACCTTTGCGATTGCATCGGCGTCCTCCTTGAGCAGACGCTTTCCGGTCGTGGACTCCAACATGCCGCCCATGCTGTCCTTGCCCGACGCGATATCGAGGCGCGGCATGCCAGTACGTTCCATCAGCTTCCTAACTTCCGCACGCGTCCCGTTGCCGACCGCCAGCATGGTGGTCACCGCGCCGATCCCCACGGCAATGCACGCGGCTGACAAGATTGCCCTTACCCCGTTGCGCGACATCGAGCGCCAAGCTGATTCAAGGGTGTCCAGGATCATGCCGCCATATCCATGCCGACGATCTCGCCATCGTGCAAGCAAATCCGACGGCTGGCGTGGGACGCGATCTGCAGGTCGTGGGTGATCACGACGACAGTGGTTCCGGCGCCGCGGAGATCCAGGAGCAGATCCAGAATGGCGCGTCCGGTCTTAGAATCCAGCGCACCGGTGGGCTCGTCGGCCAGCAGCAGTTGCGGGGCATTGACAACCGCGCGAGCAATGGCTACGCGTTGCTGCTGGCCACCCGAAAGCTGCGAGGGCTTGTGGTCGGCCCGGTTTGCCATGTCGCAGCGTTCGAGTGCGGCCATTGCCCTTTCCTTGCGCGCGGCTCGCGGCAAGTCGGCGAAGGTCAATGGCAGCATCACGTTCTCGAGTGCCGTCAAATGCGGCATGAGATAGAAGCTCTGAAAGACGAAGCCGACCATTTCGAGGCGCAGGCGGCAACGGTCTTTCTCAGTCATCTCGGAGGGGCGCTTACCGTCGATGATGTAGTCGCCCGACGTCGCGACGTCCACGCAACCCAAGATGCTGCCAAGCGTCGACTTGCCCGATCCGGATTGGCCGAGAACTGCCACGAAATCGCCGCGCTCGACCTCGAGATTGACCTTATAGAGGGCGGTGACGGTAGGTTGGCCAGGCAACTCGTAGAGTTTGGTCAGATCACGGGTCTGAAGCATGATCATTTCTTTTCGGCGTCCTTGGGCTTCTCGCCCACTAGCACGATGTCACCCACTTTGAGCCGTGCGTCGAGAACCTCAACGGTCTTGTCGCCCACTTCGCCATAGCGCACTGGAATGCCGGTGATCACTTTGTTGCCCGCGACGTAGACGAACGCCGTCTCGCTCTTCAGGGCAGCTTGGTAGGCTTGGCGAAGGCCCGAGGGGTCATCGAGCGGTAGCTTGGCCATGAACGGCCCGAAGATGGCCTTGAAGGCATTGACCTCCATCTTCGACTTGTTGAGACCGCCCCCTCCCCTCGCTTCGTTGATGGCCTTGACGAGATTGCGAGCCGAGCCTGCTTGGCTGCGATATTCTTCGAGCAGTTCCGGTGGCAGGTTCACGGCGGCCGGTTCCATGAGGGCCAAAAGCCCGCCGATGTCAGCTAACGATGCGGTGGGTGTAGTGAAGCCTACCGGCTGGAAGCTGATCGCTTCCACCGGAATCGTGACCGCCGCCTTCTTGTACGCCACGTGGATTTCAGCGTTGGCGCTCATGCCCGGCAACAGCAGTCCAGCCGGATTCTCAGCCTTCACGACTGTTATGTACGTCACCGAACGGCTGTTAGCATTCGGCTCGAGTTGCACCGAGTCCACGGTGCCCTTGAAGACCTTGTTCGGATAGGCTTCGACGGTGAACTCGGTAGAAAGGCCTGCCTTGACGCGACCTATGTCGGCTTCGTCCACGGACAGCAGGAGCTTCAAAGTGGATAGGTCCGAGGCAATGCGGAACATGACAGGCGTGGTCATCGTGGAGGCGAGGGTCTGACCTGCCTCGACGCGCTGGGTCAACACAACCCCGTCGATGGGCGACACAATGGTGGTCTTTTCTAGGTCACGGGTCGATGACTCCAGCTGTAGCGCCTGAACCTGGCGGTCCGCGTGGAGCTGGGCGATGCGCGAGTCTGCTTGCCTGAGCGCCTCGCGTGCCTGCACGAGTTCGCTTGCTGCGATTAGCTGATCCTCGGCCAGCATAATCTTGCGCGCCAACATGTCAGCCTGGATACGTCGGTTGGATTCAGCCTCCTGTATGGCAAAGGCACTACGGGCGGCATAGGCATGCGCGTTGCGTACGCGGATATCCTGATCGGCCGACCTGATCCGGGCAATCACCTGTCCGGCCGTGACTTTGTCATTGGCCTGCACAAGGACTTCCTCGACGCGGCCCGACACTTCAGTGCCGACATCGACGACTTTCCACGGCTCAATCCTCCCCGTGGCCGTGACGGTCACTGTCACCTGGCCGGGAGAGACCTTGGCAGTCTCGTACTGGGCAAGCGAACCCGACAGCTCGGTCTTGGCGCCGAGCACGCGGGTGGCTAGCAACCCAATGCCGCTCACAAGTACGGCACACCCAAGCGCGATGGAAGCTGCCATTTTCACGGATTCTGTGTTCCTGTTTGCTGCATCGTGTTCTCGCGTGAGTCGGTCAGGTCACTTCACCTTCAGCTTGTACTCCGCGAAATTCTTGGCGGGGTGCTTGGTGTTGGCGAATGCCATGCTGGCGGCGCGATATGTTGCGCATGCCTCACAGTTGTTCTCGGTTTCCACCCATACCAGCACGACGCCGCCCACCTTCGGGTCAACTTTGCCGCGCAGCGCTTGCGGCACCTCTGACAGCACCGACCGCGGGTTCTTGCAGTCGCCGCTCAGCGTGGACATCGTGGTAAAGGAGCCGGCGAAGCAGCCATTCTTGCCGAATACCAGCACGGCCGGGAATTCGACGGCACCGTCCATCATGCCCGGTCGAACCTGTACCGGTGCGCCTTCTTTGCGAACCCTTTCGAGGAATGAGGTCACCGCCAGCATTTCCCGCATCGGGCCAACCGCGACATCTGATGGCGCAGTGGCCGGGAGCGTGACGTTGGGTTTTGCCTCGTTGGCGGCGCTCGTCGTGGTCGCTTCGTTCTGGCAGCCAGTGAACGCGCTGACAAGAAATGCAATGGACAGTGCAAGGTTGAGCTTCTTGTTCATGGGATACCTATGGAAAGTGGTGGCGAATGTTTTAGATCGATGCATTGGGGTGCACGTCTTTGTTGCGTTCTACAGAAGTCTAATGTTTCTGTTGTTTCCCCGAAACTAGGACACATTTGAACTTGAGTTTGGCCGTTTCCTCGGGTCGTTCTGACCATGTCATGGCGAGCTCACTCGTGGTCAGATGAGCGAGCGAGTCGTGTGGTTGGCAACTGTTGTAGTCGTGTTGCCATGCCTTCAACTTCTCGCGTGCAATATGCGTCGTAATGAACTCGTAGATGAGAGACGTGCAATTTGATAAAGATCAGAAGAAGAGCAAGAATGCTCTCTTTCTGTATTTTTGGGGCTGTGCAAAGGCGGTTCTAAGTCTTGCCCACGAGCAACTTGTGGCGGGGAGACACCAGCGCCATTGTCGGCGAGCGCGGGGGTGTCCGATATCCGCTAAGTCCATGCGATCAATCCTATCCATAGGAGCGATCTTACTTGGACTTTTTCATCATCTCGACAAGCGTGAGGATCTGCTCGCGTTGCGCGTTGGAGAGTTCACCCAAGTCCCGAAATAAGGCGCCAATTTGCCCTTCGTCTTCAGGATGCTCTCCTACGAGATAGGAGACGGTTTGCTGGTAATGACCAGCAAGCCTTTGCAGCAGCTCACGTGTTGGATTGCCGCCTACGGGTTCCACCCCTTGAAGTGTTGGTGGGCTGTGGGATACGTTGCGCCCCCATCGAGGTATCGTTTTAGGTATCGATTTCTTGGACCCAATCGAACGCTAATTATTTGATTGGACTGGCAGAACGGGCGAATGGTTCGATTCCCTTCACCCACTCCAGATGGGCTCCCTCGCGCTGCGAAAGCGTAGTTCTTGAAACGCCCGAACCTGGGGCGGCGGCGGGCCATGACCGGGCCATCATCAACATCAAGCCCGAGCACATCGATGCTTGGCTCAACCCAGATCCAAAGAATCTAGAAGCCCTGTTTGCCATCTTCGATGACAAGCGACACCCGTATTACGAGCATCGGAAGGCGACGTAGAGGGTGAGACAAGGGAAATGACGATAGACGTTGCAACCACCTAAACGCAGCGGTCGCAATTGGTGAGACGCCAAAGTTCGACGCTGGCGCTCTAAGTGAGGCCGGGCATTGAAAACCGTGGCCGCGTCCATAGTTCATTCTCAATGCCTTGCGGGGGATCGTCCATGAAGCCTTTTCGAGTGCTGTGCCTCGACGGCGGGGGCATGCGTGGTGTTTATCAAGCGGCTTACCTAAGAGCCTTTGCGGCTCGGGTCTGCGCCGGTACTGAGCAAGAGCTCGATGTTGGGAAGTGCTTCAATCTCATCATCGGCACGAGCACCGGTGGCATCGTCGCGGCGGCGCTTGCATCTGGAAAGCCGTTATCTCTGGTCGACGGGCTCTACGAGGTTCATGGCAAGAAGATTTTCCCCTTGCAGTGGTGGCGACCCATTCCCGTCATCGGGGCAATCATCCGGGCGTTTGGCATTGGTAATGCTTCAGGTGAGCGAGCGCTGAAAAAGGCCCTGACTGAGACGTTGCAAGAGGCGACCTTCCGCCAAGTGCAGACCGAGCGGGGCATCTGTCTCGCTCTCACGACGATCGATATGGGTCGACATTCCGCTGTGGTGTTCAAGACGAAGCATCTGAGCCGTCTCAATGGACGCGATGACGATCGGACGCTGGTCGACGCGTGCATGGCGACGACCGCCGCTCCAATTCTTCGAGCGCTTGCACGGTTGACGGAGCCAGGGAGTGGGGCGGAGGTGGTGTATGCCGATGGGGGGCTATGGGCAAACAATCCGGGCGCGATCGGTGCAATCGAGGCTGTTGAGATACTCAATGACAGAGGAGAGCCCGAACGACCTATCCATCTCTTTATGTTAGGTGCCCTCCCGGCGCAGGGAGGCGAGGAACTGGCTAACTGGAAACGGTATCGAGGTGCTTGGGGGTGGCGAGGTGGCTTGCGTGCCATAGCCGTGAGCCTGAATTCGCAGGCGGTCGGCTATGACTACCTGTGCAAGAAGATTTTGGAAATGAGAGGCGACGGAAACACGGGTTTCCGAATGCCTGCGCAATGCCCTTCGGAACAGCTACTTAAATACATCCAGAACATGGATGACGCGAGACCGAAGCTGCTCAACGCACTTCGAAGGCAGGCCGTCTCCGATGTCGACTACGCATGGGCACAAACGGCCAAGCAAGGTAGCGAACTGGCACATTTTCGTGCAGCACTGACTGATGGTCTGTGCCAACAACGAGGAGAAGATAATGGCAGTGTTTGACTGCGGCAAGGACATCTCGAAGTTTCACAGCGAAAAAATTACGCTGCAAACCAGCGATCGCACGGATATGCGCGATCGGCGCGACACGGGACGGCGGCGCCTGGAAATTGGGTTGGATGAAGAGGATCACCCGCAGCCAGAGCTTACATGCACGCAGGGCTCCTACGAGATGCATACGATGGTGCAGGATGATGAGTGCGACTACGACATCGATGACGGAGTCTACTTCCTAGAGGGCGATCTGGTTGACGCCAATGGATCTCCGCTGACTCCGCAGCGAGCTAAAGAACGGGTTTGCGGCGCACTTTCCCGTGATAAGCGCTTTGCCAACGTTGCGGAAGTGTTTCCAAAATGCGTGCGGCAGGTTTACCACCAGGGCTATCACATCGACATGCCCGTCTATCGCATCAAAGTCGAAAATGAAGGCCAAGACGACGAGCAAGAGGTATTTGAGCTCGCAGGTGACGGGAGCTGGGATCAGTCTGACGCGCGCGCGACCACACGCTGGTTTCGGAACGCGAGGTCTACCCGGAATGCGCAAAGCGCCGGCGAGGGTGATCAGATGCGTCGCGTTGTCCGTCTGACCAAAGGATTTGCTCGCAGTCGCACGGATTGGAAAGATAAAACGAGCAGCGGCATCGTGCTCACTAAACTGGTGATAGATCACTTTGTGGCTTCTGCTGATCGGGACGACGAGTCGCTGCTGCAGACGTGGAAAGCGATCGATGCGCGGCTGAAGGTCTCGACTGCGGTAGACCATCCGGTTAATGCATCACGATTGACCGACGAGGGAAATAGCAAAGTGGTTTTTTTTAGGGGCAAGCTCAGCTGGGCGCTCGACGAGCTTGCAGTGCTAGAGGCGGGGTGCACGCGCAGCGAGGCTCGTGAGGCATGGGACTCGGTGTTCGAGACCGACTACTTCGGCAAGCTTCCGGACCCTGGCGAATCGGGCTCCGATGACGATGATGGAGACGGCAAGAAGGCTGTCTTTATTCATACCACCAACAAGTCAGACACCCGAGACGACGGCAACGGGCGGTTTGGCTAGGAGAACCATCCCTGGATTTCACGGCGCCCGAGGTCCAAGAGATCGAGGCAGGGCTAGAAGCTGCTAGGCCTGGTGGATGGCGTCGGCTGCGTTCCGTAGAGCAGCCGGCGCTCACGTTGTTTGGACTTGTGGCCGCCTGGCGTGTCGACGCGCCCAAGTCGCGACATCTGCACCCTGCGATCAATCATCTGATTGTCGGAATAGATTCTTCTTTCCCTTTCTCTGATCCTAGGGTCGTTGCGCCTCAGGCCAAAGCTAACGGGGCACCCGAATGGCCTCATATTGAGCCAGCGGATAACCTTTGCCTTCGGAAGCTTCGCTATTCATCCCCCGCCTCTACTCGGGTGCTCACAGCGCTGGAAGACGCACTGGAAGTCCTGAATCTGACGCCGGAGCAGCGGGATGCAGAGCATCGCCGCGAATTCATCTCCTACTGGTCGCAACGTGCAAGGCTCACGAAACAGCCTTATCTGAGCCTGTTGAGCACGGAGCCGGTGTCGAGAGATATCGTCTTTCATCGGGATGCTCATCGCGGTGTGTTCTTTGCTGATGACGCCGACGCGCTGACACAGTGGTTGAAGCGGGTAGGCATCGAACCTGCGAAACATCCTGCGAAGACACGTCTCGTCTGGCTCGACCAGCCGCTGACTCCCGAAGAGTTCCCGAAGATCGGCGACGATGTCATGAGGTTGGCAGGACGTCCCGCGTTGGAGCCCTTTCTCAAAGCAGGCGCGAAACTGCCTGTGCTACTAGGCTGCGAGATCGACGGAAATGCAGTGTTCGTCGGGGTCGAGATGGAGGGGATCAGTGAAGCCTTCGCGCGCCAAGGTTTTCGCCCCTCCAAACCCCGACCGCAGCCTTTCATAGCAGAGGGCTTTCGAGCCAAGGAGGTTGTGCGCAGAGAAGTGAAGCGCGCCGACTATGCATGGGTTCACGGACGCGGGCGGAACACCGATTTGGAGAGGCTTCGCGGTGCCAAAGTGGCGATCGTGGGATGTGGTGCGCTGGGTGGTTACATCGCCAAGGCGCTTGCCCAAGCGGGAGTGGGCACACTCATCCTGGTCGACTTCGACGATCTCTCGTCAAATAATGTGGGGCGACATGTTCTTGGCATGGACTGGGTTGGCCAACCCAAGGCCAAGGCGCTCGCCGAGCAATTGAATGCAGAGTTCCCCCACGCCCTAGACTTCATTCCCCGGCACGCAAGTTTTCAATCTCTCTCGGGCAAGGAACGCGAGGAAATCGCGCATTGCGATCTTGTGGTCGCGGCTGGCATTACGCTTCTTGGGGAGCGGACTATTGACGAATGGAGGTTGGGGCTGGAACAGCGGCCAGCGCTTGTGTGGACCTGGCTCGAGGAGTTCGCTGTTGCAGGACATGCGGCCGGCATTATCGATGGTGCGGCAGTCAGGGACGCGTTGGACACCAATGGCGCGTTTCGCATGCGTCTCACGTCGAATTGGCCGAAAGGTGCGGCCCACGCCATCGAGGCGGGATGTGGCGTGTCATACCAGCCTTACAGCGCTGTGGACATGATGGGAACGGTTAACATCGCGCACCGACTTTCGCTTGATGTGTTGCTCGGTAAGGTGCCCAACACGATCATTCGCTCGTGGCTCGGGGACCGCGGGTTTGCCGGCGCAAGCGGATGCGATGTTGATGCAGCCTTTGAAAGATCCTACGCGGAGATTTCCCGTGAGTGGCCATGGTAAGAGATTCCGCGCGCACAACCGCTGTGTTAGAAGGTTACTCACAACGCATCGTCATCGAGCCAGATGTGCTTGCGCATATGGCCCGCAATCGTCAGCGAAGTTGGTTCTCGCGAGAGGCGGGCGGCCAGTTGTTTGGTTCGTTTACCAAGGACGAGGTGTTGGTTTCCGTAGCCACCGGGCCCTATCGAGGAGATCAAAGATCTCGCTGTAGCTATCGATCAAACCCGAGGGCAGCGCAAAAGATGATCGACACACTTGCCTCGCAGGGGTTGGCCTACTTGGGTGAGTGGCATACCCATCCCGAAATGCGTCCTGTTGCTTCCTCTTCCGACCACAGGACAATATCGCTTTTGCATGCCCGCTCTGCCATCCAAGTCAGCAGTGTGATTATGCTGATCCAAGGAACAAGTGATGGATTGTCGGGGCTGGCGCTCTACTCGATCAGTGCGGATGCAGCCATAAAGTGGACGATTTTCGAAGGACTGAGCTCTTGACAGCATCCCCGACGACCTTAGGTTGCGCGTAGGCAATAGCCTTGGCAGAGATGATGGATGAGAGCGAGCGAGACTCGATTGAGCGCACTATTTTGTTGACGGCCTACTGATGGCCGAGTCCTGAACTATGCATCGACGAGATCGCAGAGCTGCTATTGGAGGAAATTGCGACTCATCTCATGGGCTACGCGTAGAGCACATTCGCGATGGTTACGAGTTCGTCGAAATGCTTAGGCTTTTCAGGTTTGACAATATCTTCATCAATCTTTGCCACCAATGATTTGATCAAGTTTGTCTTCGAAAGCTTCGTTTCAGAAACGATCTGCTCAAACCGGATATGGGCAGCATCCGTAAATTTCATAGAGAGGCGTCTGTTCGGTGTTTTGACACCCAAGACATGTTTGCTCATCGCCTTATGCAAAGCCGTTAGCTCACTGGTTTTTTCTGCGCCACGCGAATAGCGATCCATGTAGTAGACCAACAATGGTTTACGGAAATCGGTAGTGGCGCCAGTGAGCACGCGAGTGGCTGCTGCGTCCAACACCTCAAGATAGAAAGCTGGCACGTTTACTTCAACTGAGTGCTCCGCTCGCTGACGAGCAGCAGAAATAGCCGGTGTGGATTGGGCTGGAATTACGATCGCATCGCCACAGGTATCACAAACACCGACCAGTATCTTGGGCGCAATCCCGCGCCCGTCACGAAAAGGCACGTCTCGATAAGCAAAGGTCGTCGTAACCGCGCCATCTCGATGGCACAGGGCCTTACCTTTCTCATCCGCCTTAAAAACTTTCACTTCAGGACCTTGCCTTTGTTTTCTTTATGGACGCTGATAAATGTGGAACCAGAATAAAAATGGAATTTCACATACCAACTCTTAGTTATGATGATATGCATATCAACGTTCTTGTCTTTGTGATGCGGGCTGGAGCTATGCTCCTGCCCTCGGCACTGTTTGAGAATCTGGGCCAACTCCCCGGGTGAGATCTTGCCCACAGCCAGCAAATTTTTCTCATCAACATCTTGCCGAGCTTCAATGGAATAGTTGCTGGCCAGAAGGTCTGCTATCACCTTCCGTTTTATGTCTTGAAAGTTCATTCATGCTCCTAGCTTATACGAAACATTTCGTAAAGTCAATCACGTCAACGAACTTGGGAGTTGTGAGCCTAGATGTTCAACGATGAGTTTGGTTGCTCATCCGTGGATCGACGCCTTATCATGCGCTTGGACACTCCCTTGGACGCTTAAACCAAGAAGTCCAGCCGCGACAAGGCTTTACCGGAACTGGCGTAGGGGCAGGTGACTTGGTCTCCCTCACTCTCCGCCATTTTCAGAGCCCGCACATCCATGTGCGGACTATCCGCGAACAGCCCGTCTGTT
>PPFU01003339.1_pt1 | contig 32586 bp, 34 predicted proteins | sample 1535991 | NCBI WGS metagenome assembly PPFU01 (sample SAMN04901290, study PRJNA319586) | Hypolithon metagenome, whole genome shotgun sequencing project. | isolation source: Antarctic Hypolithon | place: Antarctica: Miers Valley | collected 2014
GCCGCCGGCCTCACCGCAGGCAAGCCGCAGACCGTCGGTACGCTGCCGGCGCCACCGGTCGCCGGCACGCGCTGAGCCGCGCGCCAAGACCGCCGCGCCGGCCGCGGCATCGCGGTCATGCGGCGGGTGGGCCGGCGTCACCGGACGCGCGCTTGCCCTTGTCGGCGTCGTCGCCGACGTCCCCGTGTTCGTCGCCGTAGACGCCAATGCCGTGGCGGAAGCTCAGCGTGCCGCCCAGCCAGCCGGCGACCATCACCAGCAGCGCCATCACCGATGACAGCAGCAGGCCCCATGGCCAGATCGCGGCTGCCGGATCCGGCAGCCGGAGCCAGACGCCGGCGGCGGCGACCGCGAGCAACATCACCGCGACGATGAAGTGGTTCCACGCCGACACGTGCCGGCGCACCACCGGCAGCAGGAACATGTCGAACATGCCCACCGCACCTGCCAGCAGGCCGATGCCGAGGCCGGCGACGTTGAGCCAGAACGCGACCTGCGCCCAGAACCCCACCAGCGTCAGAAGGAACAGCACGTCGGCCACCACCACCACGCTCAGGAACGCGACCGGGTACACCACCATCATTGGATGGATCGGGTGCTTCTTGATCGCCATGCGGCTCTGCACCGTATGGCTGCGGGTCCGGGGGACAGGTTGGCCAAGCTTTTCGGGCACGATGGTTCCTCAGCCGCAGGTGGTCAGGAGCAGGATCGGGATCGCGGTGAACACGGTAGCAACCGCGGCCAGCGCGCAGAGGATCGCGGTCACCGCGCAGGCGAAGCGGCGGCGGCGCACGCCGGTATCGTCGACGTCGCTGCCCGCGACCACCGCGCCGCGCCAGCAGCGCCATGCGCGCAGGCCCTGCCACCCGATCACCGCCAGTGCCGCCAGCGTCGACAGCGCAAACCACCACGCCGCCGGCGTTGCGCCTGCCACCGGCGTCGCCAGCGCGTCGCGCGCGCAGGCGACGCCCTGCACGCTGTAGACGACCACGAAGTGCGTCGCCCACGCCAGCATCGGCACCGCCATCCCGGTGAGCCGCTGCGGATCCAGCCAGGCGGTCGCGCGGGTCATGCCAGCCTCGGGAACAGATGGATCACCGCCCACGCCACCAGCCCCTGGCCGACGACGTAGCGCCACAGCCCCGCACCCACGCGCGCGTCCAGTGGCCGCCAGGCGTCGGTCCGGCCGCGCGCGATGCGCAGCGCGATGAAGCCCGCGAACAGCACCGCGACCGCGACGTGCACGGCGTGGAAGCCGGCCAGCGTCCACACCACAGATGCATACGCGTGCGCCTGCGGCGATCCGGTTGTGGCCATCGCCTGCAGGTGTGCAGCAACGAAGACCGCGCCGGCGACCGCGGTGGCGATCCACGCGCCGATCGCGACGGCGCGGCGGCCGCCGTGCAGCGCTCGCATCGCGAGGTGTGACGTCGCGCCTGCCGCCAGCAGCAGCGCCAGCGCCAGCACCGGCACCGTCCAGCCGCCCAGGCCGATGCCAGCGGGCGGCCACGCCGGCGCGTTGAGCCACAGGTAGAAGTACGAGAACACCAGCGAAGCGAACAGCGAGCCGTCGATCAGCAGCGAGATCACCAGCGCCCACCAGCCCGGCGCGTTGCGCGCCGCGCGCTGGCTGGGCAGCACCAGCCCGCGGCCGGCGTCGAGCGTCGGCGGCGCGTGGGGGTCGCCGGTGGTCCACGCCCAGCGTCCGAACAGGCCCAGCAGCGGCAGCGCGAGCAGCGCCGCGGGCAGGTACAGCTTGGCGATGAAGCACGCCAGGATCGCTGCCAGCACCAGCCCCGACAGCAGTGGCAGCCAGGTCGAGCGCGAGATCCGGATCACCTGCTCAGGCGCCGACGACACGATGCCGGTACCGAGCAGTTCGCGGTGGCCGTGGCCGGCATCCGACAGCAGGCCGTCGCTGCGGGCGACATCCGCGATGGTCGCAGCCCGCTCCCAGAGCGGGTCGCGGTCGGCAATGCGCGCCATCGACGCGAAGTTGTAGCTCGGCACCGGCGCCGCCAGAGACCATTCCAGCGTGCCTGCATTCCACGGGTTGCGGCCGCCGCGGTGGCCGTGGCGGAAGCACAGGATCACGTCCAGCAGCACCGCCACCATGCCCACCGTCATCAGAAACGCCGCCGCGGTTGACAGCAGGTTGAGCCAGTGCACGCCGAGCTCGGCGGAGTAGGTGTAGACGCGCCGCGGCAGCCCCAGCAGCCCGGTCAGGTGCATCGGCAGGAACGCGAGGTTGAAGCCGACGAACACCATCCAGAACCCGACCCGGCCGATGCTGTCTGACGGCATCCGCCCGCTGACCAGCGGCAGCCAGTAGTACAGCCCGGCCAGCAGTGGGAACAGCAGCCCGCCGATAAGCACGTAATGCAGGTGGGCGACGATGAAGTGGGTGTCGTGCACCTGCCAGTTGAACGGCACCAGCGCCACCATCACCCCGGTCAGCCCGCCGCAGACGAAGATCGCGAAGAACCCGAGCAGATACAGCATCGGCAGCCGCATCCAGGGCCGGCCGGACCACAGCGTCGCGATCCAGGCAAACACCTGCACGCCCATCGGCAGCGCCACGGCCATGCTCGCGGCGCTGAAGAACGCCAGCGCCAGCAGCGGGATGCCGACCGCGAACATGTGGTGCACCCACAGCCCGAAGCTGAGGAACCCGACCGCCACCAGCGCCATCACGATCCAGGTGTAGCCCACCACCGGGCGTCGTGCGAACGTCGACACCACCATCGACACCACGCCCGCCGCGGGCAGGAAGACGATGTAGACCTCGGGATGGCCGAACAGCCAGAACAGGTGTTGCCACAGCAGCGGATCGCCACCGCGCGCAACGTCGAAGAACGCGAAGTCGAATGCGCGCTGGATCTCCAGCAGGATGCTGGCGAGGATCAGCGGCGGGAACCCGAACGCGATCATGAATGCCGTTACCAGGATCGCCCAGACGAACAGCGGCATCCGCCGCAGCTCCATGCCCGGCGCACGTGTCAGCAGGATCGCGACGATCAGTTCGACCGCCGCGGTCACCGCGGAGATCTCGGCGAACGTCACGCCGATCAGCCAGAAGTCCGCTCCCAGGCCCGGCGAATAGGTGGCGTCGGTCAGCGGCACGTACATGAACCAGCCGCCATCCGGCACCGCGTCGAAAAGGAAACTCGAGTACAGGAAGATGCCGCCGAACAGGTAGCACCAGTAGCCGAACGCGGACATCCTGGGGAACGGCAGGTCCCGCGCGCCGATCATCTTCGGCACCAGGTACATCGCAAAGCCGGCCATGATCGGCACCGCGAACAGGAACATCATCGTGGTGCCGTGCATGGTCACGAACTGGTTGTAGCGCGCAGGGTCCAGCACCTCCGCGTCGAACCAGGACAGCTGCAGGCGCATGAACATCGACAGCGCGCCGCCGATGGCCAGGAACACGAAGCCCGTCACCACGAACCGCAGCGAGATGGTCGAGTGGTTGACCGCGGTCAGCTGACCGACCAGGCCGGGGGCGTTGTCCCATGTGCGCTCAAGCGCCACGATGCGGGCATCGTGCACCGGACCCTGCCGACCGGCGTCGTCGGTGCCGGGCGCGGCCGCGTCGTGAGGCGTCATGGCCGGGCTCCAATGGTGGTATTGCCGGCGGCACGGGCAGGCCCCGCGGCACCGCCAGCCGCGGCCGCTGCGCCCGCGTTGTCGCCGCCGGGCCCGAACGCGCGCACGGCCAGCCATTCGGCGAATGCCGCATCGTCGAGCACCGTCACCGGAAAGGTCATGTGTGCATGGTCCAGGCCGCAGAACTCGGCGCACTGGCCGCGCATCGGGCCGGCGCGATTCGCGCGCAGCCGCAGGCGGTTGATGCGCCCGGGGATGGCGTCGATCTTGCCGCCCAGTCGCGGGATCCAGAAGCTGTGGATGACATCGTCGCTGCCAATCTCGAATTCGACCATGCGCCCCAGCGGCAGCGCGAGCTCGTCGACCGCCAGCGCCTGGACGGCCCCGTCGGCGTCGCGATAGCGGAACTGCCAATGCCACTGTCGCGCGGTGACCTCGACTACCAGGTCCACCTCGGTGCCGGCGCCAGTGACACGCGCGCTGTTGAGCGTGCCGTAGACCAACAGCGCGCCCAGCACGATGGTCGGCAGCACCAGGCCGCCGGCGACGATCAACCGCTCTGGCCGCGCCAGCGCGCGCGTGTTGCGCCCGCGCAGCAGCGCATAGGCCAGGAAGCCGATCACCGTCAGCCAGATCGCGGTGGCGCCGCCGAGCATCAGCCACCAGGTGCTGGCGATGGCCTCCGCGGCCGGTCCCGCGGGGTCCAGCGCCGATTGCGGGCCGCCGCACGCGGCCAGCGTGCACACCAGCGCCACCGCGATGGCGGTCGTGGCGCAGCCACGGCGTCGGCCTTGGATGATGACGATGGGTCCCCCGGGATGCGGTGCGCGTCGTGGCGGCGGCGGGCGCGGGGCCTGCCATTCCGGTCACGGTACGCAGGGTAGCGGCGCCGGAAAAGTCGCGGCGTGAATCCGCGCGACGCTGCTCCCGGCACGACGCGATCGTCGACCCTGTGCACGCACACGCGGTGCTGGTGGTGCGGCGTGCCGTGGGACACTGGCCGCGACGACAACCCGGTCCGCATGGAGGCGCCGGATGCCCAGTTCCCTGCCCTGTTTCACATTCGCCCGCGGGCTGCTGCTCACCGCCATGGCGGTCGCCGGCCCCGCGCTCGCCGCCCGCGAGCCGGAACCGGCGGCGGCGCGTCCCCCGCCCCCGGCCGCCGACTGCATGGACGCCAGGCGCATGCAGCGCGCCGTCCAGCTGGCGCCGCGCGCGCTGGAGGTGCATCTGGACGATGGCGTGCGCTACGACATCACGCTGCGCCAGGACTGCCCGTCGGTCGTGGAGCCGGGCGGCGCGCTGGAGCTGCTTGCGCCCCACGGCTGGGCCTGTACCGATGGCCCGTCGCTGGTGCGCGCCGCCGACGGCCGGATGTGCGGCGTGGACCAAGTTGTCTTGCTCGACGCCCGCGGGCTGGCCTCACGGGCGCGCGAGGCGGCGTTGGCGGTGGCGCCAGGCCCGGAGCCGGCGACGGACGGTGGGTCGGATGCCGGTATCCCGGCAGCGTCCACGCTGCCCACCCTCGAGGTCCGCGGTCGGCGCGCGAAGGGCTTCAGGGGAACGACAGAGTACTGCGTCGCATCGCGCCATGTGTACAGCTGGAGCGAGGACACGCAGGGCCTGGTCGTCAACGTGCCGCCCGCGCGCGCAGCCGGACACCGCCGCTACCGCATCGAGACCAACGGCAGCTGTCCGCTGCTGTGGCGCGCGGAGGCCATCGCGCTGCGGTCGGCGCGTGGCACCGGCGTCGTCTGCGGGTTCCCGGGAGACGAGGTGGTCGCGACGTCGGCTGAATCGCAGGCGCGCGGCCCCGGGATCTTCTTCAAGCCCTGCCCGATCATCGCGGTGTATCCGATCGTGCCCGACTGACGCCGCGGCGCCGCGGAATCGCGTCCGAGTCGGCTGCAGGGTCGCCCTACCGGATCGGCCGGCGCGCATAACGGCTAGCGGCGTCTCCCGGCGGACCGCGTGGCGTCGCGCGGTGCGCCGTCAGGTCCATGGTCGCGCTCGCCGTACCAGAGCTCGAGCCCGTCGCGCGAGCGCAGCAGCGCCCTGCCGCGCCACGCGAACCGCGCGAACAGCCGCAGCTGGTCCAGCACGCTGAAGGTCCGCAGCTTGCGGTCCGACGTGCGCACCGCCTCGCGCAGCACCACGAACCGGCCCTGCCGCGCCAGCGCGCGGCTTATCGCGACGTCCTCGCCGGCGTAGTACGCGGTGTCGAAGCCGCCCACGGCGTCGAACGCGGCGCGTGTGCAGAACACGAAGCAGCCCGGCGCAATGCCGGCCAGCCGGAACAGCCAGGCGAAGCATGCCGCGCCCCAGTGCGCGTGCCGCGCGGCGTCGGGCTGCAGCCGCACCGCGGCGCCGCCGCCGACTGCGCCGGCGGCCAGCGCCGCCAGCGCCGCGCGCAGTACCGCACCGTCGACCTGCGTGTCGGCATCGACGAATACCAGCGTGTCGCCGCGCGCCGCCGCGGCGCCGGCATTGCGGGTCGCGGCGATGTGGCGCAGCCTGACCGGCAGCACGCGCGCGCCCCGTGCGAGCGCGATCGCTGCGGTGGCGTCAGTCGATGCGTCATCGACCACGATGACTTCGGACGCCGCGTCCAGCGCGCCCAGCGCGGCAGCCAGCGCGTCCAGCGTGCTGCCGATGAGCCGCGCCTCGTCGTGCGCGGGCACCACCACCGACACCATCCCGGGCACCCGCGCGACCGCCGACGGTGCAGGCACCGTCGCCATCGCCTCCGCAGCGCGCGGCATCCCCGTCAGCACCGGGTTGCGATCGCCGAGCGCGTCGCACCGCGCCTCCTCCGCGCCGTGCCGGCCGGCCGGCGTGTCAGCCACCGTCGCCATCGGCCCCGGTCGGCGTCGCCGGCGCCGCGGCGCGGCCGGTGAACACGCCGTTGGCGACCTCGGCCGCCTGCCAGCCGCGGTCGACGTCAAGGCCGGTGGTCCACCAGCGGTGCGCGTCGATCCGCAGCGGGCCGCGCACGCGCTCGTGGAACCGCACGGGCAGCAGGTACGGCCCGGCGCGGGCGTAGTCCAGGAACGTGGTGTCGACGTGCGCGCCCTGCGTGGTCTCGAAGCCGTTGAGCGTCATGTGCACGCGGAACAGCAGGTTGGTCTGCATGTCGATCCACAGCACCATGTCGTCGGTCGCCGCCTCGCCGAACCCGGGGCGCAGCGTCGCCAGCAGGCGGTGGTAGCGGCGCCCACCCTCGCTCGCATCGGGCAGGCGGCGCATCGCCTGCGCGTGCCAGTGGATGAAGGACGGGCCGAAATGGAACATCTGGAACGCGTCGGTCGTCATCGCGGTTGCGCGCAGCGTCGCCGGGTCGGTGACCGGCACATCGTCGTAGGCGACGGCGATGCGCCCCGGCGTGCGCACCACGGCCTTGGTCCCCTGCGGTCCGCCGTGACGCACGGCGTAGAGCTGCTCCGATGGCCGGAAACGCTCCTCCGCGGTGATCCGCCAGCCGGCGTCGGTGACCACCGGCTGGATGCGCTGGATCAGCGAATACCACTCGCCGGACATCGACAGGTTGATGTCTCCGGGGTGATCGCGAAGGTCGCCGCCGTGCGCGGCCAGGCTGCGGTAGAAGATCGTGCGCGCGCTGCCGTCGTCGGGCAGCGCCGAGTCGACCGTCGGGAACCCGGTGGCGCAGCCGGCGAGCGTCAGCACCGCCGCGAGCAGCAGCGGCAGCAGGCGCGCGGGACGGACCGCGGGTGCGGCGTGGGCGATGTCGGTCATGGCAGCCACCTGCGGGAATGCGGCCACGGCGCCGTGGGGGTGCGGCGGCCGGAGGGCCCGGTCCCCGATGGTGTCACGCCGCCTTGCCCCGGGCACGGTGTTGCAGCGTTCCCTGGAGGCGCCAGGCGGTCAGCGTGCGGGGACGGTCCAGAGAAAGATCGTGCTGTTGCCGACTGTCAGCGTCTCTTCCGGTTCCCAGTCGCCCATCCGGAAGGCGTGGCTGACGATCCGCGTGCCCGGCGCCAGCTCTGCCAGCAGCCGCGGGCGCAGCTTCTCGTTGAGGCTGTCGAGCAGGTACAGCGTGACCACGGTGGCGTCGCTGAAATCGGTCTCGAACAGGTCCTCCTCCTTGAATGTCACCAGGTCGGCGACCCCGGCCTTCGCGGCGTTGGCATTGGCCTCGGCGATGCGCTCGGGATTGATCTCGATGCCGGTGCCGCGGACCTTGAAGCGGCTGGCGGCGGTGATCGGGATGCGGCCGTCGCCGGAGCCGAGGTCATAGAGCACGTCGCCGGTGCGGACCTGGGCCATGTTGAGCATCGCGTCCACCACAGGCTGCGGGGTGGGCACGTAGATCACGTCGGGCACGCGCGCGGGGCGCGCATCGGTGTCCGCGGTGGCAGTGCCGCTTGCATCGGCCGGGTCGGGCCACGCCTGCGCCGGCGCGGCGGGGGTGATGGCGGTAGTCGTGGCGCCGTTGGTCGCGCCGGCGTCGTCGCGGGCGTCGCAGCTGGCGGCCAGCGGGACCAGCACCAGCATCAGGATCGAGAGTGAGCGCGAAGGGGTCATGGCAGGGGTTCCTTGGTGGGTGTGGAGGGATCCAGCCGCAGCAGCAGCAGCGCGCCGACGCCGAGCACGCCGACGCCGACGAGCGCACCGGTGCCGGTGTAGGCGAGGCTGGAATACAGCAGGTACGCGCTGGTGGCGCAGAAGACCAGCGGCAGCAGCGGATACAGCGGCACGCGGAACGGCCGCGGCGTTCCCGGATCACGGCGCCGCAGCACGAACAGCGCGACGCCGACCAGCAGGAAGAACAGCCAGAACACCGGTGCCGTGTACTCGACCGCCGTGCGGAAGCCGTCCCGCGCCAGCGCGCCGCCGGCGACCAGCAGCAGCGCCAGCGCACCCTGCACCAGCATCGCGTCGGCGGCGACCGCATCGGCGCCGGCGATGCCGCCCAGGCCCAGCACCCGCAGGTAGGCGACATTCACCAGCAGGTACAGCACCGCCACCAGCGCCAGGCTGCCGGTGAGGATGCGCGGGATCAGCCGCGGTGCATCGCGGACTTCGGCGGTGACGTACACAGCCTCGTTCCAGCCGCCATAGGTCAGCAGCACGAACACCAGGATCAGCCCGTACGCGCTGCCATCGGCGCCGGTGCCGGCGATCGGGAGCGAAGCCGCCGACGACGCCAGCAGCAGGCAGGCGGCGACGACCAGCAGCAGCCCGCCGATCTCGACCACCGTCAGCCAGTTCTGGGTGCGCGTGCCCTGGCGCACGCCCAGCCAGTTGACCGCGGTCAGTGCGACGACCGCAGCGGCGGCGAATGCCGGCGCCGACCACGGACCGAGGTCCACCAGCTGCGCGAGGTAGTCGCCGACCACGAACGCCAGCAGCGCGATCGACCCGGTCTGCACTACCGCCAGCCGTGCCCACGCATAGAGGAACGCGGTGCGACGGCCGAACGCGCGCCGCAGGTAGCTGTAGTCGCCGCCGGCCTGGGGGGTAGGTACTGGCGAGCTCGGCGTAGCAGAGCGCACCGACCGACAGCACGCCGCCGACCAGCCACGCCAGCAGGAACACCGACTCACTGGAGGAGGCGCCGGCCACCAGAGACGGCGTGCGGAAGATGCCGGCGCCGACCACGATGCCGATGCAGATCGCCACCGCGGCGCGCGGGCGCAGGGTGGCAGTGGGCGTGTCGGTCGCTGCACCAGCGACGGTCGGCGTGGTGTCGGGCATCGGCACTCGCGCGGGCGCCGTGCAGGGCGCACGACGCGGGGGAGGGCACCGGATTGCAGCAAGCCGCGGGTTCCGTGGACGTGACGGCGTTGGCGGCCACCCGGCCCCGCCTTGGCCGCCTTCGCTGCCGAAGCCTTCGTTGCGGCGTGCGGCGCCGGGCAGATCAGCCCACGGTGTGGAAGTACGGCTCCACGCGGCCGTTGACTTTCATCGTCATCGGCTGGCCGCGCCGGTCCAGCGCGCGGCCCACCGCGCAGCGGATCCACCCTTCGCTGACGCAGTATTCCTCGACGTTGGTGCGTTCCTCGCCGTTGAAGCGGATGCCGACGCCGCGCTGCATCGCACGCTCGTCGTAGAACGGACTGTGCGGGTGGTTCGACAGCCGGTCGGGGGGCGTGTCGGTCGACGTCGGGGGCGTGGCGTCGTGGGATGCGTCGGTCATGGCGGGAGCGTCGCGCAGCGTGCAGGCACGGAGGCGGTCAAGGATACCGGGCGCACCTGCGGCCGTCAGGCCGCGTCGGCGGCCGGCCCCGCTTCCGCACCCCCGCGTCGCAGCGGATCCGGCAGCGCCTCGCCCTGCGCGGTGAATGCCAGCGACACCGAGTTGAGGCAGTGCCGCTCGCGCGTCGGCGGCGGGCCATCGGGGAACACATGGCCCAGGTGGCTGCCGCAGCGCGTGCAGACTTCCTCGGTGCGGCGCATGCCGAAGCTGTCGTCGTGCACGTAGCGGATGTGGTCCGAATCGAACGGCGCGAAGAAGCTCGGCCAGCCGGTGTCGGAGTCGAACTTGGCGCTGGACCGGAACAGCGGCAGCCCGCAGAAGCGGCAGGTGTAGACGCCATCGCGCTTGTTGTCGAGGAACACGCCGCAGAACGGCGCCTCGGTGCCGTGTGCCAGCAGCACGCGGCGCTCGTCGGGCGACAGGGTCGCGGCCAGCGCGGCGTGCTGGTCGGCGCTGGGTGGCGTGAGGTCGTAGACCGTCATCGTGGGCTCCGTAGTGGGCGCTGTCGCGGCATGAGTGGCTCAGGCGCCGCTGCGCGGCAGTTCGTGGCGCACCCAGTCGTCGAGCAGCCGCTTCTCGTAGCGCAGCGGATCGGTGTTGCTGCGCAGCCCGCTGCGCGACAGGTACATCGCATCGGCCAGCGAGCGTTCGCCGCCGTCGACCACTCGGCCATCGGCGGAGATGCGGCGATAGGTCAGCCACACCCGCGGCGGATAGATGTCGCGCATGAAGCGGATGTCGTACGCATCGATCCCGCGCCATGGTTCGTACGCACCGGCGCGACGGATGTCGGTGATCTCGATCTCGAGCCGCTCGCCGGGCGGCAGCGCGTCCTGCGCGCGCATCACCAGATGCGCGGCGAGTTCGGAGATCCAGTCGCCGCGCGCGGACTCGCGGCGGTTGCCGCTGAGCCGCAGCTCACTGAACGTCGCAGGGTCGGCCCAACGCACCTGCACCGGGCCGCTGCTGCGCTCGCGCGGGGCAGCTGCGTCGGTGATGTGGCTCCGTGCGGTTCCGAAGCCCGCGCAGGATGCAACCGCCAGCACCAGCGCGACAAGGAGAAATCTGGCGGTCCAGTACATGGCGGCGCTCCGGCAGGCAGACGGCGACAGTGCGCCGCAGGCGCTGAGGCTGCCATGAAGACGCCCGCGCCGTCGCCGCGGCGCATCCGCGCAGCACGCGTCGACGAAACTGCGTGCCTCCATTTGAACGGCGGCGACATGGCGCTCTGGCTCAACGCGATCGGCTACCAGGCGGTCTGGTTCTGTGCGGTCATTGGCGCTGGCGACGGCCACTGGTGGCCGGGCGTCGCGGCTGCCGCGGTGTTCATCACCTGGCAATGGGCGGTGTCGACGCAGCGCGCGGCGGACCTGCGGCTGGTGGCGCTGGCGCTGTTGTGCGGGGTGGTAGTCGATGGCGCGCTGGCCGCGAGCGACTGGGGCGCGTATGCCGCCAGCCCGCTCGGCGACCGCGTCGCGCCGCCGTGGATCCTCGCGGTGTGGATGTCGTTCGCGATGACCTTGCGGGTATCGCTGGCCTGGCTGTGCCGGCGGCCGTGGACCGCGCTTGCGGTCGGTGCGCTGGGCGGGCCCCTGGCCTGGCTGGGCGCAGCGCGCGGCTGGCAGGCGGTGGTGTTCGATCCTCCTGAATGGCGCGCGCTGGCGCTGCTCGTGGTCGCGTGGGCGCTGGCGATGCCGCTGCTGGCGTGGCGGGCGCGGCGCGGGGTGGCGGGCCCCGTAGCGGCCGCCGGTGACGCGGCATCGACGATGCGCTGAGAGCCCCGCGCCGACGCGGGCCGCTGGCGGTCTGGCAGGCGTCCGTCGGGCGACGGTCTATCCTTGGTCCATGTCCACCTTCCGCCACGCCGTCCTGGCGACCCTGTTGCTGCTGCCCGCGACCGCGGTCCCGGCAATACCTGCGCCCGCGTCGCCCGGGGCTGAAAGTGACCTCGCGGTCCGGCTGTCCAGGGCAGCACCGGGGCTCGACCGCGCGGTGCTGGCGCGCGCGCTGTCGACGATGGACTGCGCGGTTGCAAGCCACGCCACGCCGGCGCCGGCGCGGCTGGCGGTGATCGACTACACGCTGCCGTCGACGGAGGTCAGGATGTGGGTCTTCGACCTGCAGCGTGCCCGCCTGCTGGCGGCGGAGCACGTGGCCCACGGCCGCGGCAGCGGCGACAACCTCGCCACCGCATTCTCCAACGTCGAGGGCAGCCACCAGTCGAGCCTGGGCCTGTTCCGCATGGCCGAGACCTATGTGGGCGGCAACGGGTATTCGCTGCGCATGGATGGCCTGGAGCGCGGCATCAACGACCGTGCGCGCGAACGGCTGGTGGTGATGCACGGCGCCGATTACGTCGACCCGGTGCGGGCGCGACGGCAGGGTCGGCTGGGGCGCAGCTTCGGCTGCCCGGCGCTGCGCCCGGCGGTCGCGCGGCGGGTGATCGACCAGCTCAAGGGAGGCCAGCTGCTGTTCGCGCACGCCGACGACCCGGCATGGCGACGCGCGTCGCCCTGGCGCGCGTGCACGGCCCGCAGCGGCGCCGCGGGCGTCCGGTGAGGCTGCGCGGGGTGTTGCTGGTGGTATCGGCGCTGCTCTTCGGCGCCGTGGCATCGTTCCTGTGGCAGCAGCGAGGCACCGTGCCGGTTTCGCGCGCGCCTTCGCCGCCCCTGGCCGTGCGCGCGCCGGCTCCGACAGACAGCGCGCCACCTGTGGACAGCGCCGCTCCGCCATCGTCCCCGGTGCAGGCGCCGCCACCGCCGGGTGCCAGCCTCTCGATCCCCGTACAGGGCATCACGGTGGCGGACCTGTCGGACACCTTCGGCGACCCCCGCAGCGGCGAGCGCGCGCACGAGGCGCTGGACATCATGGCGCCGACCGGGACCCCGGTGCTGGCGGTGGCCGACGGCCACGTCGAGAAGCTGTTCGACAGCCGGCTCGGTGGGCTGACGCTGTACCAGTTCGAGCCCAGCGGCCGCTTCGCCTACTACTACGCACACCTCGACCGCTACGCGCCGGGGCTGCACGAGGGCCAGCCGCTGCGCCGCGGGGAGGTGATCGGCTACGTCGGCGCGACCGGCAATGCCGATCCGACGGCGCCGCACCTGCATTTCGCGGTGTTCGCGCTCGGGCCCGGGCGCGAATGGTGGAAGGGCACGCCGGTCAATCCGTACCCGCTGCTGCGCGGGGACGCGCGCTAGCCGCGACCGGCACGCGGGTCAGCGCGGTCGCCGCGTCCAGTGCGCCAGCAGCCCGCCCCCCACGGCGCTACCGGCGGCCATCGCCAGCATTCCGCCCCAGCCGCGCGTCGCGTCGATCAGCACCGGCATCGGCGCCATCGCGTCGACGGCGCGGATTGCCACCATGGTTCCGATCCCTGCGGCCACGGCGTACAGCGTGGTGCGCATTTCCGGGTGGCGGCGCGCCAGCCATGCCGCGACCGCCAGCGACGGCAGCCACGCCGCCAGCAGCATGGCGGCGTAGGCAGGGCCGAACCCGGCGAGGTCCTTCAGCGACGTCGCGACGTGGACCGCGGGGCTGATCTCCACCCCCAGCGCGCCGATCGCCGCAAGGTTGGACCGGGTCTGCACCAGCGCGCCCCACGCGGCCGCGACCAGCAGCGCCAGCAGCAGGGCGCCGATGCGGCGACGCCAGGACGGCTTTTTCATGGGGTTGACCGACATTGCGCCACGCCTGTTCCATGCTGGTGCCGATCATCCCGTATCGGCGGCGAACCATGAAGGCCCCCATGCCGATCTCCCTGCATCGTTCCGCATCCCGCGCCCGTCGTCCTCACCGGCGCTGGCGCATCGCGACCGCGCTCGCAGCCGTGCTGGCGGCGGCCTCATGCGCCGTGGATCCCGCGTCGACGCCGCCCGCGGTGGCGACTACCGTCGACGCCGTGACCGCCGGGTACCGCGTCGACACCGTGGCCGATGGACTGGTGTTCCCGTGGTCGCTGGCGTTCCTGCCGGACGGCCGGATGCTGGTCACCGAGCGGCCCGGGCGCCTGCGCATCGTCGAGCCCGACGGCGGTGGGGGGTATGCACTTCAGTCGGAGCCGGTGGCTGGCGTGCCCGGGGTGTTTGCCAGTGGCCAGGGGGGACTGTTCGACGTCGTGCTCGACCCCGCGTTCGGCGACAACGGGCGCCTGTACCTGTCGTTTGCCCACGGCACCCTGCGGGCCAACCACCTGCGCGTGGTGCGGGCGCGCTTCGACGGCACCGCGCTGCACGACGTCGAGACGATCTTCACCTCGCGCCCGGCCAAGACCCATGCCCAGCACTTCGGCGGGCGCATCGCCCTGCTGCCCGATGGCACGCTGGTCTTTGGCGTTGGCGACGGCAACCTGGAGCGAACCGACGCGCAGCGGCTGCACACCCATCTCGGCAAACTGGTGCGCATCAACGCTGACGGGACGATCCCGGCCGACAACCCCTTCGTCGGCCGCGCCGGCGCACTGCCGGAGATCTACAGCATCGGGCACCGCAATCCGCAGGGCGTGGTGCACGTGCCGTCACACGGCGCGCTGTATGCGCACGAGCACGGCGCGAAGGGCGGCGACGAACTCAACCACATCGTCTCTGGCGCCAACTACGGATGGCCGCTGGTGACCGACGGCGTCGACTACACCGGCGCACGGGTGACGCCGTTCCGCGCGCTGGAAGGCATCACGCCGCCGTTGGCGCAGTGGACGCCGTCGATCGCGCCGTCGGGCATGGCATGGTACGACGGCGCCCTTTTCCCGCAGTGGCGCGGCAGTCTGTTCGTGTCGGCACTGGTGGAGCGCGGCGTCCGCCGGGTGCCGATGCGCGACGGGTTGCCCGGCGCGCAGGAGCTGCTGCTCACCGCGTTGGGCGAGCGCATTCGCGACGTGCGTGCCGGACCCGATGGCGCGCTCTACCTTCTGACCGACGCCGATGCCGGGCGCGTGCTGCGCGTGTCGCCGCGCTGACGACCCACCTGATTCCGCGGTACGGCGTCAGCATCTTCCACGCAAAAAGAAGGAGGGAACGACGCAAGTCGTTCCCTCCCGGGTCGCACACAGAAGCCGACGAGTGCCCCTGCACACGAAGCGCGGGACGTACGACAGCTTGTTACGGCATCAGCACGGTGTCGATCACGTGGACGATGCCGTTGCTCTGGCGCACGTCGGCGGTGGTGACGTTGGAGACGTTGCCCTTGGCATCGGTGATGGTCACCGCGCCGCCGTCGGCGCGCGCCGTCAGCGTGCCGCCCTGGACAGTGGTCAGGGTCGCGCTGCCGCCACCGGCCTGGATCTGCCGCGTCAGCGCCGCGGCGTCGACGTTGCCAGGCACGACGTGGTACGTCAGCACGCCGCTCAGGTCGTCCTTCGACTCCGGCAGCAGGAGGGTGTCGACGGTGCCTGCCGGCAGCTTCTCGAACGCGGCGTTGGTCGGCGCGAACACCGTGAACGGACCCGAGCCCTTCAGCGTATCGACCAGGCCCGCGGCCTGGACGGCGGCGACGAGGGTGGTGTGGTCGGCGGACGCCGAGGCGTTGTCGACGATGTCACGGTTGGTGTCCATCGCCGCGCCGCCGACCATCGGGTTGTCGCTCGGTGCCATCGCGTCGGTGGTGCCAGCGGCCATCGCGTCGTCGGTCATCGCGGTCCCGGTCGCGGGCGCGGGCGCCATCGCGGTGCCATCGGTGGTCGCGGTATCGGTGCCGCCGCAGGCGGCAAGGGCAAAGGTCGAAACGAGGGCAAGCGAAAGGAGTGAAAGCTTCATGGGCGGATTCCTGTTTGGTGATTTTGGTGATGCGAAAAGAAACCTGTGGATGGAGCGATGCGTGCACTGGACGCGTGGGCAAGGTGCCCGCGGCTTCCGGCCGGGGGCTCCAGATGCAATCAGGCCCCGGCGGATCAACCGCCCTCCACGCGCCCTGCGCAGCGCGCAGGGGTGGACCGACAGACACTATGCGCCCTAGTGCATTAAGACTTTGTCCACGACATGGATGACGCCGTTGCTCTGGCGCACGTCGGCGGTGGTGACATTGGCGACGTTGCCCTTCGCGTCGGTGACGGTCACGCCGCCCGGGCCGCCGGCACGGGCGACCAGGGTCGCGCCCTGCACCGTAGTCAGCCGTGCCTGGCCGTTGCCGGCAGCGATCTGTCGCGTCAACGCCGCGGCGTCGACGTTGCCCGGCACCACGTGGTACGTCAGCACCGAGGTGAGCGTGGCTTTGCTCTCAGGCTTCAGAAGCGTATCGACGGTGCCGGCGGGCAGCGCATTGAACGCGGCATTGGTCGGCGCGAACACGGTGAACGGGCCCGGGCCCTTCAGCGTATCGACGAGGCCCGCCGCCTTGACCGCGGCGACCAGCGTGGTGTGGTCGGCGGAATTGACGGCGTTGTCGATGATGTCGCGGTTGGCGTACATCGCCGAACCGCCGACCATCGGGTTGGCGGACGCCGTGGCCGACGCCGTGACGGCCGGCGCGGCGCGCATCCCGTCGCCCATGCCGCCGGTGGCACAGCCGGACAGGGCCAGCGCGGTGGTCGCGATGGACAGCGCAAGCAGTGTGGTCTTCATTCGTGTGTCTCCTGATGAGGTCGATCGCTGCGCGCAGCGCAAGGTTGCGCCACACCAGCAGGACGGGCCGAGTTACGCCGCTCCGGCGCCACGGGATGCAGCGAGCGCAGTGCACGCGCAGCGTCCGGTCAGCCAGGTGGAAGACAGATGGAAAAACGCGGCGCGCAGATGTGCCTAATCCGTCTTCCTGGCACCCTGCAGCGCCACGACTGCACGCAATGGGACCGCAACGGGCCGTCGACGCCGTGCAGTCCGGCGACTGACGTGATGCAGCGTTCCATGGCGCTGCGGCTGCGTGCGCATCATCGCCTCGCGCCACCTTCAACGCATCAGCGGTGACAACGCCGGCCAGACGTGATCCCGCAGCGCAGCCTGCGCGCCAGCGACCGGATGCAGGTTGTCGTCCTGGAATGCGCTGCGGTCGGTCGCGATCGGTTCCAGGAAGAAGGGCAGCAGCGCGACGTCGAAGAAGTCAGCGAGTTCGCGGTAGGTGCGCTCGAACCCCTGGGTGTACTCGGCGCCGAGGTTGGGCGGCATGCGCATGCCCAGCAGCAGCACCTCGGCACCGACGTGCTGCGAGGCGCCGATCATCCGCGCCAGGTTGCGCTTCATCTCGCGCAGGGGTAGTCCACGCAGCGCATCGTTGGCGCCCAGCTCGATCACCACCACCGTCGGCCTGTGGCGGAGCACTTCACTCACGATCCGCGCCGAGCCGCCGGCCGTGGTCTCGCCACTGATGCTGGCGTTGACGAAGCGCCAGCCAGGCCGCTCGCGCGCGCCGCGCGCCGCCATCAGCGCCACCCAACCCTCGTCGGTGCGCAGTCCGTAGGCGGCAGACAGCGAATCCCCCATCACCAGCACGGTGCGCGCGGCGTTGGGGCCCGCTGCCGCTGCGGGCGCCGGCTGTGCGACCGCCATCGTCGACAGCAGCATGAGGCACGCACCCGCCAGGAAGCTGCGTGCCCATTGCCGTGCGCGCCGCGCGTCCACATATGCTCTTGTCATCGAACTTCTCCTGTCGTCGCGCCGCAGTATCCGGCGTGCATGGCCAACCCCGGATGAAACCGCACCCATGGCAGACCACCCAGATCCCACCCACACGTCCGACGCGCACGCGCCCACATGCAGCGCGCACGATGCACTCGCCGTCGACGGACTGGGCAAGCGCGTGCGCCTGCCCGGCCACGAGCTGACGATCCTCGATGGCGTGGCCTTCCGCATCGCGCGCGGCGAAGCGGTCGCGGTGGTCGGTGCATCGGGGTCGGGCAAGAGCACGCTGCTGTCGCTGCTCGCCGGGCTCGACACGCCCAGCAGCGGCAGCGTGGTGCTCGACGGCGAACCGCTGTCGACGCTGGACGAGGACGGGCGCGCGCGCGTCCGCGGCGACAAGGTCGGGTTCGTGTTCCAGAGCTTCCAGCTGCTGCCGTCGCTGACCGCGCTGGAGAACGTGATGCTGCCGCTGGAGCTGCGCGGCGACGCCGACGTCGCGGCGCCGGCGCGCGCGATCCTGGAGAAAGTCGGCCTGGGCGAGCGCCTCGCGCACTACCCGCGCCAGCTCTCGGGGGGCGAGCAGCAGCGCGTGGCCGTGGCGCGCGCGTTCGTCACCGCGCCGGCGCTGCTGTTCGCCGACGAGCCCACCGGCAACCTCGACACCACCACCGGGCAGGCGATCATCGAGCTGCTGTTCGCGCTCAACGCCGACGCCGGCACCACGCTGGTGCTGGTCACCCACGACGAGCACCTCGCCAGCCGCTGCAGCCGCGTACTGCGCCTCGACAGCGGACGCCTCGTGTCGTGGACGCACAACGACGCAGCGACGCAGAGCGAGCAAGGCGCGCCGGTGCACGCGGCATGAGCATCGTCGCCTCCGCAAGCGGTCCGCGCCTGCTGCCGCTGGCGTGGCGGCAGCTGATGCGCGACCTGGCTGCCGGCGACATCCGGATCCTGCTGGCATCGCTGGTACTGGCGGTGGTCGCGGTGACCGCGGTCGGCTTCGTCACCGACCGCGCCGAGCGCGCGCTGGCGCTGGAGGCCAACCGCCTGCTCGGCGGCGACGCGGTGCTGCGCGGGGACACCCCGATCATCGGCCCGCTGCAAGACGCCGCGAGTGCCGGCGGGCTGCAGCGCACCGAGACCGTCGAGCTCGACAGCATGATCCGGGTCGGCGAAGGCGAGCGCGCCAACCTGCAGCTCGGCGAGCTGCGCGCGCTGGGCGCCGGCTTCCCGCTGCGCGGCGCGTTCCGCATCGACCGCGGCGACGGCGTCGACCGCGTCGCCGATGGCGTGCCCGCGCCGGGCACGCTGTGGATGAGCCGCGCCGGCGCCGACCGGCTGGCTGCCGCGATCGGCGACGACATCGGCATCGGTGACAGCACGCTGCGGCTGGCAGCGGTGGTGACCCAGGAGCCCGATGCGTCGCTCGACTACTTCAACGTCGCGCCGAAGGCGTTCCTCAACCTCGCCGACCTGCCGGCGACCGGGCTGGTGCAGGAGGGCAGCCGCGTGCGCTACCGGCTGGTGGTCGCGGGCGACGCGGCCGCGGTCGAGCGCTTCGTCGCCACCGCGCGCGACGGCCTCGGCCGCGGGCAGCGGCTGGAGACCGCCGGCGACGCGCGCCCGGAGATCCGCTCGGCGCTCGACCGCGCCGGCCGCTTCCTCGGCCTGGCCGCGCTGGTATCGGTGATCCTGGCCGCGGTGGCGGTGGCGATGGCCGCGCGCCGCCACAGCGAGCGCCACCTGTCGGGCGCCGCGGTGATGCGCTGCCTCGGCGCCAGCCAGCGCACGCTGGTCGGTATCCACCTCGGCGAGATGCTGCTGCTGGGCCTGCTTGCGTGCACCGTGGGCGTCGCGATCGCATTCGGCCTGCAGTGGGCGATCGGCAGCTGGCTCTCGGGGATGCTCGGCATCGACATCCCACCGGCCGGGCTGGCGCCGGCGCTGCAGGGCTACGCCGTCGGGATGGTGGTGCTGATGGCATTCGCCGCGCCGCCGGTGCTGGCGCTGCGCCGGGTGCCGGCGCTGCGCGTGCTGCGACGCGACCTCGACCCGACCGAGCCGAGCGCGTGGCTGGTCGGCAACGCCGGATTCGCGGGACTGGCCGCGCTGATCTGGTGGAAGGCTGGCTCGGCGGCGCTGGGCGCGGCGATGCTCGGCGGGATCGCGGCCACGCTCGCGGTGCTCGCGGTGCTGGCGCTGCTGGCGTGGGCGCTGATCCTGCTGGTGCGGCGCCTGCGCACCCGGCTGCGCGGCAGCCTCCGCTACGGGCTGGCCAATGTCAGCCGCCGCGCCGGCACCAGCATCGCGCAGGTGTCCGCGCTGGGCCTCGGGCTGATGGCGCTGCTGCTGCTGACCTTCGTGCGTACCGACCTGCTGGACCAGTGGCAGCTGGCGCTCGACGCCGACGCGCCCAACCGCTTCGTGATCAACGTGCAGCAGGACCAGCTGGAGGCCGTGCGCACGCGGATGGCGGCCCAGGGGGTGCCTGATCCGACCCTGTACCCGATGATCCGTGGACGGCTGGTGGCACGCAACGGCGCACCCACCAGTGGCGCCGATTACGTGGCGGACCCGGCGCTGCAGGGAGAGGCGCGCGACGAGGCGCGCCAGGCCCAGCGCCGCGCCGAGCGCGAGTACAACCTGTCGTCGACGGCGACGCTGACCGACGACAACAAGGTGACCGCCGGACGCTTCTGGACCGGCATCCCGGCGTCGCCGGAGATCTCGGTGGAGGAAGGCTTTGCCCGATCGCTCGGCTGGGAGATCGGCGACCGCATCAGCTTCGACATCGCGGGGCGGCCGTTCGAATCGACGCTCACCAGTTTCCGCGAAATCGAATGGGAGAGCTTCCGCCCCAACTTCTTCGTGGTCGCCTCGCCCGGTGCGCTGGACGGCTATTCCGCCAGCTACATCACCGCGGTGGCGGTGCCGCGCGGCGATACCGCGTTCACCCGCATGCTGGTGACCGAGTTCCCCAACCTGTCGGTGATCGACGTCGACCAGGTGCTGGACCAGGTGCGCGCCACGGCCGACCAGGTGTCGACGGTGGTCGAGGTGGTGTTCTGGTTCTCGCTGGCCGCTGGCGTGCTGGTGCTGCTGGCCGCCGTCAGCGCCAGCCAGGACGAGCGCCTGCTGGAGGGCGGGGTGATGCGCGTGCTCGGCGGCAGCCGGCGCCAGCTGCGCATGGCGCAGGCGTCGGAGTTCGCGGCCATCGGCCTGATTTCCGGGCTGGTGGCCGCCATCGCGGCGTCGATCCTGTCGGGCGTGGTCGCGACCCGGGTCTTCAGCCTGCCGTGGCAACCCAACCTGCGCATGGCCGCGGTCGGCGGCGGGCTGGGGATGCTGGCGGCGCTGGTCGCCGGGCTGCTGGCGACGCGCCGGGTGCTGGACGCGCCGCCGTCGGTGACCCTGCGCGAACTGCAGGGCTGAGGCGCGCCGGGCGCGCCGCCCGGTCACGGGCGCATGGTGGCGCGGCGTCCCCGCTCAGCGCAGCAGCAGCACCGGCACCTGGCAGGTGCGCAGCATCGTCGATGTTGTGCTGCCGACGATGAGCTGGCGGATGCGCGAATGGCCGTAGGCGCCCATCACCAGCAGGTCGATGGCGTCCTCGCGCACCGCATCGGCGATCACCCTGTCCGCGTCACCGATGCGGATGTCGCCGGTCGGGGCCGGCCGGCCGGGCACCGACAGCGTCCGTAGCGCCCAGTCCAGCGCGCCGCGGCGCTCGCCGCTGGCATCGCCGGCCACCACCACGGTGACGGCGAGGCCGTCGCACAGGGGGCTGCCCGCCACCATCTCGACGCATTTGCGGGTGGTGGGGCTCCCGTCGAAGGCCACCAGCACCCGCGCGATCGGCCGCAGCGCACGCGACGCGACCAGCAGCGGCCGGTGCACCGCGCGCACCACGCGCTCCAGTTGGCCACCGATGTGGCCGCGGTCGAAATCGGCGTGCTCCCCGCGCTTGCCGATCACGAACAGGCGCACGTCGCTCTCGAGGTCGACCAGCGTGTCGACCAGGCTGCCGTGGCGCAGGCACGTGGTCGCGCCGGCCAGGCCGGCGTCGCCGGCGCTGCGCACGGCGCCCTCCAGCAGCAGCCGGCCGCGCTCCATGCCCAGCCGTCCGCGCTGCGCATCGGCCAGCGCCAGGTCGTGCAGCAGCCGGTCCTGCGTATCCACCGCCAGGTTGCCGCTGAAGTCGACCGTCGGCGAGGGCTCTTCCTGCCGGTCCAGCACGTGCACGAACTCCAGCGGCGCGGCCAGCCGGCCGGCCGCCCAGGCCGCGTGCGCGACGATGCTGTCGGCGTATGCCGAGGCGTCGATCGCCGCCATGACGCGGCCACCGATGTTGAAATGCGCGGCATACGGGGTGTCGGGGGTGTTCGGGGTCACGGTCGCCTCCTTCAGTGCCCGCCCATCAGGCGTTCGGCGTCGGGCTTGTCGTGCACGCCAAGACGGTGGACCAGGGTCGCACTCGCTTCGTCCAGGCCGAGCAGTTTGACCTCCGTGCCTTCGCGGCGGAACTTCAGCACCACCCGGTCCAGGGCGCCGACCGCCGACAGGTCCCAGAAGTGTGCGCCGCTGACGTCGATGCGCACGCGGTCGATCGCTTCGCGGAAATCGAACCGTGCGATGAAGGCGTCGGCCGAGGCGAAGAACACCTGCCCGGTCACCACGTAGTCACGCTCGCGGCCGTCGGCGCTGGCAGTGGAGTCCACGTGCAGCACCTGCCCGACCTTGCGCGCGAAGAACAGCGCCGACAGCAGCACGCCCGTCAGCACGCCCTTGGCGAGGTCGTGGGTCAACACCGTGACCACGACGGTCGCGATCATCACCACGCTTGACGATCGGGGATACGTGCGCAGGTTGCGCAGCGAGGCCCAGCTGAAGGTGCCGACGGACACCATGACCATCACCGCGACCAGTGCCGCCATCGGGATGCGCGACACCAGCGGCGACCCGAACACCACCATCAGCAGCAGGAACACGCCGGCGGCCAGGCACGACAGCCGCCCGCGGCCGCCTGACTTCACGTTGATAACCGACTGGCCGATCATCGCGCAGCCCGCCATGCCGCCGATCATCCCGGACGCGATGTTGGCCACGCCCTGGCCGACCGACTCGCGGTTCTTGTTGCTGGGGGTATCGGTCAGGTCGTCGACGATCTGCGCCGTCAGCAGCGACTCCAGCAGCCCGACGACGGCGAGCGTCGCCGATACCGGCAGGATGATCCACAGCGTCGCAAGCGTCAGCGGAACGTCCGGGAACAGGAACACCGGCAGGCTGTCGGGCAGCTGGCCCATGTCGCCGACGGTGCGGATGTCGAGCTGCATCAGGCCCGCGGCCATCGTCAGCACCAGGATCGCGACCAGCGGCGACGGAACCGCGCGGGTGATCCGCGGCAGCCCGTAGATGATGCCCAGGCCGGCGGCGACCATCGCGTAGACCGTCCACGGCACGTTGGTCAGTTCAGGCAGCTGGGCCATGAAGATCAGGATCGCCAGCGCGTTGACGAAGCCGGTGATGACCGAGCGCGAGACGAAGCGCATCAGCACGCTGAGCTTCAGCGCACCGGCGCCGATCTGCAGCAGGCCGGTCAGCAGCGTCGCGGCGAGCAGGTACTGCAGGCCGTGGTCGCGGACCAGCGTGACCATCACCAGCGCCATCGCGCCGGTGGCGGCGGAGATCATGCCGGGGCGGCCGCCGGTGAAGGCGATGACCACCGCGATGCAGAACGACGCGTACAGCCCGACCTGCGGGTCGACGCCGGCGATGATGGAGAAGGCGATGGCTTCGGGGATCAGCGCCAGCGCGACGACGAGGCCCGCGAGCAGGTCGGCGCGGACGTTGCCGAACCATTCCTGGCGGACAGTGGAGAGGGTGATCACGTGGGTACCCCGGACTGGCGCCGTGACGGCGCTAGTCGTGCATTCGGACGGAAGAAGGTTCACCGCGGCAGGGCCGGCGGGCGCGCAGGGCGGAGACCTAGGGTGGCGTCGTCGTCATCGGCAAAGGGAAGGTCCTGGGAGCGGGGAAGACACGCTCGGTGGCGCTGCCTGCGGCGGCATCATAGCGCAGCGCATGCTGCGATGCAGCATTCCCGCCTTGCGCCATCGCGCCGCCGACGCGCCGGCCGGGCGCGCACGCGATCGACGCGGCGGTGGTCGACCTGATGCGTCGCGTGGCTCGCGGGGGCGCAAAACCGGGTGCCAGGCGGCACCCGGCGGTGGCGCTCAGGCGGCGGCGGAGCGGACGTCGGTGGTGCCGAAGCGCCGCGCGTAGCCGCGCTCGTCGGCGATCCGCTCGACCTCCCCGGTCGGCATCTCCGGTGCGCCGTACACCGCGTAGACCACTGCGTCGTCCTGGTGGCCGACCTGCTGCAGGCGGTAGCGCGACTGGCCGCTGCCGGTGTCGGGTGGGTAGTGCGTGGGCGGTGTGTCGCCGTCCAGGTCGAGCTCGCTGTTGTCCACGCTGCCGCCGATGAAGAGTGCGCGCATCGTTGTCTCCGCTGAGGGGGAATCCGAGGGTGCCGGTCCCGATGTCGCCCGCGGATGAAGCGGCCGCCAAGCGATGGCTGCGCGTGGCGCGATGCGGCCCGGCGCGCGCCCAGGGCCTAGAATCGGCGCCCCGCATTCCTGGCCGCCACATGCCCGCACACCACGGCGATCCCGCGCTCGACGCGCTGCTGCTGCCCTTCCGCGACGGCACGCTGGCCTGGCCGGCGGACGGCGCGCTGTTCCTGCGCGCGCGCCACGGCGCCGCGCTGGCGCCGTCGGAGTGGCCGGGCCTGGCCTGCGAGCAGGGCTTCCAGCCCGAGGTCGCCGCGCTGCAGGCCGCCGGCCACGTGGTGCAGGCGCCCGACGACCGGTCGTGGCCGCTGGTGCTGGTGCTGCCGCCGCGGCAGCGCGACGAGGCGCGCGCGTTGCTGGCCGACGCGCTGGCGCGGGTGAAGCCGGGCGGGCTGGTGGTGGCCAGCATGGCCAACGACGCCGGCGCGCGCTCCGGCGAGGCCGACCTGGCGCGGCTGGCGGGGCCGGTGTCGCAGCGCTCGAAGCACAAGTGCCGCGTGTTCTGGACACAGCCCGGCGACGGCGTCGACGCCACCCTGGCCGCGCAGTGGCGGGCGCTGGACGCGCCGCGGGAGATCGAAGGCGGCCGCTTCCGCAGCCGCCCGGGGCTGTTCGCGTGGGACCGCGTCGACATCGCCTCGCGGCTGCTGGCCGACCACCTGCCCGCGACGCTGGCCGGGCGTGCCGCGGACCTCGGTGCCGGCTACGGTTTCTTGTCGGCGGAGCTGCTGCAGCGCTGCCCGGGCATCACCGCGCTGGACGCGTACGAGGCCGACGACCGCGCGCTGCCGCTGCTGCGCGACAACCTGGCGCCGTTCGGGACGCGGGTCCCGGTCGAGGTGCTGTGGCACGACGTCGCCGGCGGTCTGCCGCGCCGCTACGACGTGATCTTGACCAATCCGCCGTTCCACGCGCAGAGCCGCGCCGAGCGCCCCGACATCGGTCGCGCGTTCATCGCCGCCGCGGCCGCCGCGCTCGCCCCGGGCGGTCGCCTGTGGCTGGTCGCCAACCGCCACCTGCCGTACGAGGCCGAACTCGCCTCGGGCTTCGACGCGGTGCGCATCGTCGCCCAGCACGCCGGCTTCAAGATCGTCGAAGCCGTGCGCGCGGCCGCGGCGCCGTCCAGGCCCCGCGCGCCACGCGAGGCGCGGCAGGCGAGGCGCTGAGGCGATGCCGTCGCGACTCCGGGACACGCCGTGAAGCTGGTCAAGACCCTCGCCAACCTCGGCTACGGCAGTCGCAAGGACGTCGCGGCGATGTTCCGGCAGGGACGCGTCACCGACGCCGCCGGCGCCGTGCTGTACGCCGACGACCAGCCGGGATACGACGACGTGCGCGTCGACGAGGCGCCGCTGGATCCGCCGCCAGGGCTGCTGCTGATGCTGCACAAGCCTACCGGCTACACCTGCTCCACCAAGGACCGCGGCCGCGTGGTCTACGACCTGCTGCCGCCGCGGTTCGCGATCCGGCAGCCGTCGCTGTCCACCGTCGGCCGCCTCGACCGCGATACCAGCGGGCTGCTGCTGATGACCGACGACGGTGGGCTGCTGCACCGGATCATCTCGCCGAAGGCGCGGCTGCCGAAGGTCTACGACGCCACCCTGGCGGCGCCGCTGCGTGGCGACGAAGCCGTGCGCTTCGCCAGCGGCACGCTGGTGCTGGAGGCCGACGACACGCCGCTGCTGCCGGCGGGCATGCAGGTGCTGGCGCCCGACCGCGCGCGGCTCACGCTCCACGAGGGCCGCTACCACCAGGTACGGCGGATGTTCGCCGCGGTCGGACAGCACGTGGCCGCGCTGCATCGCGTTCGGGTCGGTGGCCTCGGCCTCGGTGACCTGCGCGAGGGCAAGTGGCGGCTGCTGGACGACGCAGACCGCACGCGGCTGATGACGCACGCTGACTGAGGCTTCGGGTCGCTCCGACGTTCGGCCAAGGCGCGATCCGGCGGGATTCGCCGCTCAATCGCCTGCGAGCGCGCGCTGCAGGCCCGCTTCGCCGAGGCGGCGCAGCGTGTCGATGTTGCGCGACACGATCGCGTCCGGGTCCGGGAACGCGGCCACCGCGCGCTCGACGCTGTCCTCGCGCAGCAGGTGCAGCGTCGGCCAAGGTGAGCGGTTGGTCGCGTTGTCGATGTCGCCGGGCGCGGTGCCGGCGAACTGGTATTGCGGGTGGAAGCTCGCCACCTGCAGCACGCCGTCGAGCGCCAGCGACTCCACCAGCGCGTCGGCGGTATCGAGGAAGTCGTTGTAATCGAGGAAGTCGCCCAGCACGCCGGGATGCACCAGCAGCGTCGTGTCGACGATCTCGGCAGGGGTGTCGCGCAGGTGCAGCAGCGCCTCGCCGAGATCCTCCAGCAGCGCGTCGGTGGTGGTAGCCCCCGACAGCACGTAGCGGACCTGCCCGCGCACCGCGACCGCCTTCGCGAAAGGACACAGGTTGAGCCCGATCACCACGCGCTCGACCCAGCGCCGGGTGTCGGCGACCGGGTCGCGGCCGTTGTCTGCCGCGGATTCGCCCGTCGCCGGCGCCACGTCAGTCGCGGAAGTTGTCGAACTGCAACGGCTGCTCGAACGTCTGCGCACGCAGCAGCGCCATCGCCGCCTGCAGGTCGTCGCGCTTCTTGCCGTTGACGCGCAGCTTGTCGCCGTTGATCTGGGTATCGACCTTGAGCTTGGCGTCCTTGATCGCGGTGCCGATCTTCTTCGCCAGCTCGCGCTCGATGCCCTGCTTCACCGTGACCTTCTGCCGCGCGCCCGCGAGGTTGGTGTCGACCTCGCCGAACTCGAGGCAGCGGGTGTCGATCTTCCGCGCCGCCAGCCGCGCGCGCAGGATGTCGGTCATCTGCTGCAGCTGGAACTCGCTTGGCGCCGACTGCGTGATGACGTTGCCGTCCTGCTCGAACGACGCCTCCACGCCCTTGAAGTCGAAGCGCGTGGTGAGCTCGCGGTTGGCCTGGTCGACGGCGTTGGTGAGCTCGTGGGTGTCGACTTCGGAGACGATATCGAAGGAGGGCATGGCGGCAGGCGGTCGGCGGCGGGGACCGCGAGGGTAGCGCATGCGCGCGCGTCGGCAGGACGCCGCGGTCCACGCCGCACACGGCGCCTCGCCACGCGCGGCGGCACAATGCCCGGCTTCCCCAGACAGGACGCCGCCATGCACCGGACCTCCGCCTACGCCGCCGCCACCCCGAAGGCGCTGCTCGCGCCGCACGCGATCGAGCGTCGTGCCCCGGGGCCCCGCGACGTGCTGATCGACATCGCCTACTGCGGCGTCTGCCACTCCGACATCCACCAGGCGCGCGACGAGTGGGGCGGCGGCGGCATCTTCCCGATGGTGCCCGGCCACGAGATCGTCGGCCACGTGGCCGAGGTCGGGGTCGAGGTTGCCGGGTTCGCGGTCGGCGACGCGGTCGGCGTCGGCTGCTTCGTCGACTCCTGCCGCCGCTGCGCGCAGTGCACCGCCGGCGAGGAGCAGTTCTGCGAGCAGGACATGACCGCGACCTACAACGGCATGGAACGCGACGGCGTGACCCCTACCCACGGCGGCTATTCGACACGGATCACCGTCGACCAGGACTACGTGCTGAGGATCCCGGCCGGCATGCCGCTGGACCGCGCGGCGCCACTGCTGTGCGCGGGCATCACCACCTACTCGCCGATGAAGCACTACGGCGTCCATTCCGGCGACCGGGTGGCGGTGGTTGGGCTGGGCGGGCTGGGCCACATGGCGGTCAAGATCGCGCGCGCCATGGGTGCGGAGGTTACTGTCCTCAGCACATCCGAAGGCAAGCGCGACGATGCGCTGGCGCTGGGCGCGCACGCGTTCGCCGCGACCGGCGACAAGGGGACCTTCAAGCGGCTGGCGAAGACCTTCGACAAGATCATCGACACCGTGTCCGCCGCGCACGACTACAACGCCTACCTGTCGCTGCTGAAGACCGACGGCACCATGATCCTGCTCGGCGTGCCGGACGCGCCGGTGCCGCTGGCCGCCGGCGCGCTGATCATGCAGCGACGCAAGCTAGGCGGGTCGCTGATCGGCGGTATCCGCGAGACCCAGGAGATGCTGGACTTCTGCGCCGAGCATGACATCGCGTCGGATATCGAGTTGATCGACATCGCGCAGATCAACGAGGCCTACGAGCGGATGATCAGGGGCGACGTGCGCTACCGCTTCGTCATCGACCTGGCGACGCTGGACCAGGCCGCCTGACGCCGCGGGCGCTGCGAGCGGCCTCAGCGCGCCGCCCGTACCCGGTGACCGCCGCGCAGCACCAGCCACGCGGTCTGCGCCGCCAGCGCCACGGCGATCGCCGCGGCGATCCACGCCGCGGTGTCGGCGCCGGCCAGCGTCGACGCCGACTGCGCGCGGTATACCGCCACCAGCCCCCACAGCGCGACCGCGGCGAACACGACGTTGCCGCGCATGCGCTGGTTGGCCCACAGCAGCAGCGCGGCGGCCGCGGCAAACAGCGCCGCGCTCCACGGCAGCATGTCGTCGGTGGGCAGCAGCCGGTAGGCCACCGCCACCTGTGCGGTGTTGAGGAACGCGGCAAGCGCCAGCCAGCCCGCGTGCAGCGATACCGGTACCGTGGCCCAGAGCGCCTGTCCACGTGCCGGCGCCGGGTCGCGCGCCAGCACCAGCGCGCAGTACAGCAGGCACGCCAGCGCCGCCCAGATGATCGCCAGCGCCAGCCAGAACAGCTGCAGGGTGAATACCGGCATCCACGCCGCGGTCAGCGCGAAGCCGGCGATCGCGGCGGGGCGGATGCGCGCCAGGGTGGTGTTGTCGCGCTGCGCGGCCCGCAGCTGCCAGCCGGCAAACGCGATGTCGAGCAGGAAGATCAGCCCCCAAACCGAGAACGCATAGCCGGCCGCGACCAGCAGCGTCGGATAGCGGTCGGAGATCTCGCTGTTGGTGGGTCCCAGGCTGCCGGTCTGCGACAGCCACGCGACCAGCGGCATGGCGAGGGCGGCGAGCATCAGCAGCAGGCGCATGGGGTTCTCCGGGATGGGGTGGAAGGGACGCGTGGCGCGGATGGTGGCGCAGGCGGGATGAAGCCGGCGCAGGCGGGCGTCGCTGCTAGCATGCGTCGCCGATCGTACGCTGTAGCCTGCCAGGGGCATCCGCGTCGCGCCGGCGACAATCCGCCGCAGACCAGGCACCGGCCGATGGCGCCGCAGTCGCGTCTCGCAACGAGGTGCCGATGCACGACAACCCTGCCGCCGCCGACCGCCGCATCGCGCCTGCCGGTATGGAAGCCGATCGCCCGTCGCCGGCGGACCGCGATCGCCGCCGCGCCGCGATCGCGATGCTGTGCGCCGTGGCCGCCTTCGCGGCGATGGACGCCTGCCTCAAGCTGCTGTCGCCGCATTACCCGGCGCTCCAGGTCGCCTCGCTGCGCGGGCTGGTGGCGCTGCCGATCGTGCTGGCATGGGCAATGGCGACGGTCGGCCTGCGCGCGCTGGCGCGCGTGCACTGGCGACTGCACCTGCTGCGCGGCGCGCTGGGCGTGGTGTTCATGACCGCCTTCGTCTACGGCCTGCGCACGCTGCCGCTGTCGACGGCGTACGCGATCACCTTCGTCGGCCCGCTGCTGGTGACCGCAATGGCGGTGCCGCTGCTGCGCGAGCGCGTGGGGCCGCGGCGCTGGACCGCGATCGCGCTCGGCCTGGTCGGCGTGCTGGTGGTGCTGCGCCCCGGCGGCGGCGGGGTCGGCACCCTGGCCGGGCTGGCGGTGCTGCTGGCGACCGTCTGCTACGCCGCCGCGGTGATCACCACCCGGCTGCTGGCGCAGCGCGACAGCGCGCAGGCGCTGGTGTTCTGGTTCCTGGCCGCGATCGCAGTGGGTGCGGGCCTGCTGGCGCTGCCGGAGTGGCGACCGGTGCGCATGGAGCACGCGGGGCTGCTGTTCGGCGTCGCGGTGGCCGGCACGCTTGGCCAGGTGGCGCTGACACGCGCGTTCAGCCTCGGCGAGGCGTCGCTGGTGGCGCCGCTGGAGTACACCGCGCTGCTGTGGGTGGTGGGGCTGGATCTCGCGCTGTGGGGCGTGCTGCCCGATGCCGCCACCTGGACCGGGGCGGCGATCATCGTCGCCAGCGGCCTGTACCTGCTGCGGCGCGAGCGGGTGCGTCCGCTGAAGCGCGCGCCCGGCCCGCACTGAGGGCGCCGCCGTGCCGCTGCTGCTGCTGTTCCCGCTGCTCGCCGTCGTCGTCGCCGCGCTGTGGGTGGTGTTGCTGCCGCTGACGCTGCGCCAGCGCTACCGTGCCGGCAGCGCACGGCGGCGCGCCCATGGCTGGGTGCTGCGCGTCAACGCGTGGGTGCTGTCGCTGTCGCTGCCGACCTTCGTCCTGACTGCCTGGCTGGCCGGCAGGTGGAGCCCGGAGGCGCTGCCCGACGCCGGCATCGGCCTCGCGCTGGGCGTCGTGGTGGGGTTGGCCGGGGTGGCGCTGCTGCGGATCGAGCACGACGACGAGCGGCTGTACTACACGCCCAACCGCTGGCTGACGCTGCTGCTGACGCTGGCGGTGGCGCTGCGCATCCTGCTGGGGGTGTTCTGGACGTGGCGGCGCGCCTCCGGCGCCGACGCCGGCGCGGCGGGGTGGGAGCTGTGGCTGGACGCCGGCGGGCTGTGGACGGTGGGCGGGCTGCTGCTCGGGTATGCGGCGACGCTGGCGGTCGGCCTGCACCGGCGCGTTGCGCGCCGGCGGCTCCGCTGAAGTCGTGGCACGTCCGTCGAGCATCGGGGTCCCGCCACCTTCGGACATGGAAAAGGCGGACCCGTGGGCCCGCCTTCCGTTTCCACGCGATGAAGGGAGGGCTCAGAAGCGGGCGCCGATGCCCACGCCCAGCATTATCGGGTTCAACTTCGCGTCGCCGGCCTTCGCACCGTCCAGGTTGATGTCCGAATCGCCGTGGAAGTAGCGCGCATCGGCGCGGGCGAACCAGGTCGGGGTGATGTTGAGGTCCATGCCGACCGTGGCCATCGCGCCCTTGGTCGTTTCCACGCCCAGGCGCTGGCCGTCGGTGGGGCCACCGGCGACGGCGGATTCGCCGCTGTAGTTGGTCTCGTGGTAGCCGAGGCCGACGAACGGACGCACGATGTTGTCGATGTCACCGAAGCGGTACTGGCCGCTGAGCGAGTAGGGCTGTGCATCCAGATAGCCGACGCGGGTGCCGTCGCTGCCGTTGATGCGGTGGCCGATGCCGTCGGCGGCCCAGGCCTCGATGCCGATGTTGTCGTTGACGTGGTAGGTGACGCCGAGCGTCGGCGTGCCCTCGCCCTCGAGCTCGACGCGGGTGGCGCCGATCTGCGGGTTGCGGGTGGGCTCGGACATCGCGTAGCCGCCGACGACGGAGACGCGCTTGCCAGCGGCGGAGCCGTCGCCGCCCATCTGCTGGGCGAAGGCGGTGGGGGCGATCGCCAGTGCGACGGCGGCGGTCAGGGAAAGCGTGCGAAAGGACAGCATGGGGAAGTTCTCCAGGTGAATTGTTGTGGTGCCCCTTGGAGAGGGCGCCGCCACCGTATCCATCGCGCGATGAACCAGGGCGGGCCGGAGGTCCCCGCAACGGTGCATCCGTGACGCACGATTCATCCTCCCCGATCGGTGCCTGGTTCCACCCGTCGCGCGATGCACGCGTGGAACCAGGACGGCATCGGCCGCATTGGACAGGGTGTACACCGGCCCGGTCGTCGCACTGCGGTTGGCGCTGCCGGCGCATGCGGCCACAATAGGAGTCCCCCTGCATCGCGGAGAGCCGGATGGCCAACCCCCAGGAAGCTCGCGTTCCCGACATCGGCGGTTACGACGATGTGCCGGTGATCGAGGTGCTGGTGGCCGTCGGCGACACCGTGGCCAAGGACCAGGGACTGGTGACGCTGGAATCCGACAAGGCGACGATGGAAGTACCGGCGCCGTTTGCCGGCACGATCACCGAGCTGAGGGTCAAGGTGGGCGACACGCTTTCGGAAGGCGGCGTGGTGGCGGTCATCGATGCGGCCGGCGAGGCCGACGCCGCGGCGGGCGCCGAAGGCTCCAACGGGTCCGCAGCGCCTGATGCCGATGCCAAGCCGTCGGACAAGGCGGACGCGACTCCGACCGGCGCCTCCAGCGCCGCGCCCGATGCACCGGTCGCCGCCAGGTCGCAGGCGGCGCCGGCGGCCGCCGAAGGCGGCGCCTCGCCAGAGGACGGCGCCGGCGACGTGCAGGAGGCGCGCGTGCCCGACATCGGCGGCTACGACGACGTGCCGGTGATCGAGGTGCTGGTGGCCGTCGGCGACACCGTGGCCAAGGACCAGGGGCTGGTGACGCTGGAATCCGACAAGGCGACGATGGAGGTCCCGGCGCCGTTCGCCGGCGTCGTGCGCGAGCTGATGGTGAAGGTCGGCGACACGCTGTCGGAAGGCGCGGTGGTCGCGATGATCGAAGCCGATGCCGAAGCTGGCGATGCCGCGGTCAGCAAGGCGCCGGCGGCGACTGCCGCCACGCCCGCGCGCGACGCCGGCAAAAGCGACAACGGCGATGCCGGCGTCGAGCCCGTCGCCGTGTCGGGCGCCAGGGACCACGTCGCGCAGGCATCGGTCGACGGCCGGTCCGGCGCGGCCCCGGCGGGTGCCGTCAATCCGCCGGTGCGCTTCGAC
>PPFU01002528.1_pt1 | contig 32394 bp, 30 predicted proteins | sample 1535991 | NCBI WGS metagenome assembly PPFU01 (sample SAMN04901290, study PRJNA319586) | Hypolithon metagenome, whole genome shotgun sequencing project. | isolation source: Antarctic Hypolithon | place: Antarctica: Miers Valley | collected 2014
CGTCCCCATCGTCTAGAGGCCTAGGACACCACCCTTTCACGGTGGACACCGGGGTTCGAATCCCCGTGGGGACGCCATCTTCTGCAGAAAGCCCGCTGACGCGGGCTTTCTGTTTTGTATTTTGGGGTGGAACCGCGAACGCCTGCCGCTTCAGCGCGACGACGTCGCGGGAGCCACCGGTAGCGGTGGCGGGAACCGGGTGACATCGGCAGGCAGCATTCCCAGCGTTGCGACGCCATGCCCGCCTTCGGCGAGGTACTGCAGCCACTTGCCGAGGAAGGTATTCATGCGCATGCGGTGGCCGAGCACCTCAGCCGGCGGCGGGTACATGCCGATCACGTCCTGCCAGCGCCGGCCGACGTAGCAATGCGTTGCCTCCACCTGCTTTGCATCACGGTACAGGCGCAGGAACGCGGAAGGGTCCGGTTCGCCGGTCAAGGGGTCCAGCAGCGCGTACGTCAGGCGCAGTTCGGTCGTGTACGCATGTCGCTCGATGATGTCGATGCGGACGTCGAGCCCGTCACCCACTGTGGATGCGTATGCGCCCGGGGGCAGGTCGCCGGGTGCGAACAGCCGCGTGAGGCGCAGGTAGTTCTCTGCGTACAGGCCCATCAGCCAGCCGAAGCGGCTGAGGCCAGGGACGCGGAGACGACGGTTGGCGACGTTGGACATGGCTCGATGCTACACGGTGGTCCAGACGTCGTGGACCGTGTGCGATGCAGGCCGTGCCACGCGTTCACCCTGTGCGCATCGCCAGCAGTGGCAGCCGCCGAGCGCCGTGAGTGCGCGTTCCGCGCTCCCGGTAGGCGACGTGGGACGGCAGCTCCTAGAACATGCCGCGATGGATGCCCAGCGTCGTCAGCACCTTGCTCGAGATCTCCTCGATGGAGGTGTGCGTCGTGCTCAGCATCGGGATGCGCTCGGCGCGGAACAAGGCCTCGGCAGCCGACACCTCGTAGCGGCAGGTCTCCAGCTTCGCGTAGTGCGAATTCGGGCGCCGTTCCTGGCGGATCTGCTGCAGCCGCACCGGGTCGATCGTCAATCCGAACAGCTTGTCGCGATGCGCGCGCAGGCGCGACGGCAGGCGGTCGTGCTCGAGGTCCTCGTCGGTCAATGGATAGTTGGCGGCGCTGACGCCGTAATGCAGCGCCAGGTACACGCAGGTCGGCGTCTTGCCGGCGCGCGATACCGCCACCAGCACCAGGTCGGCCTCGTCGTAGTTGATCGCGATGCCGTCGTCGTGGGTCAGCGCGTAGTTCATCGCGTTGATGCGCCGGTGATAGGTGTCGAAATCGGCGATGCCGTGCGCCTGGCCCACCCGCGACTGGCGCGTCTGGCCGAGCTCCGCCTCCAGCGGCTCGATGAACGGCGCGAACACATCCAGCATCAGCGCCCCGCTCTCCCCGACGAGTGCGCTGAGCAGGGGGTCCACGCAGGAATTGACCACGATCGGCCGCGCGCCATGCGCCAGCCCAGTGGCGCGGATCTGCTCAGCCGCCTCGCGTGCCCGCTCCGGGCTTTCGACGAAGGAGATTCGATCGGTGACGAAACGCGTATCGGCGAACTGCGTCAGCAGGCTGTGGCCGATGGTCTCCGCAGTGATTCCGGTGCCGTCGGAGACATAGAACACGGGTCGGATCATCGACATGGCGGGCGTCTCCATCACGGGCACCGCCGGAACGGCACGGCTTGCTAAAATAGCAGGCTCCGCAGGCCTTGCCGCCCGCACACCCCACCGATCGGAGTGCCGCCTTGAGCGCCAACATCCTGTGGCTGAAAGACCTTCGCCTGACCGACCTCGCCCAGGTGGGCGGCAAGAACTCCTCGCTCGGAGAGATGATCGGCAACCTCGACCGTCTCGGCGTCTCCGTTCCCGGCGGGTTTGCGACCACGGCCGATGCCTTCAGGGTGTTCATTGCCCACAACGACCTCGAGACCCGCATCTTCGACCGGCTGGCGCCGCTGGATGTCGAGGACGTTGCCGCACTGACCTCCGCCGGAGGCGAGATCCGTGGCTGGGTGATGGACGCGCCGCTGCAGCCCGAGCTCGACGCCGACATCCGCCGCGCCTATGCAGCACTGTGCGCCGACAACGGCGGCGGCGATGTCGCGGTCGCGGTGCGGTCGTCGGCGACCGCGGAGGACCTGCCCGACGCCAGCTTTGCCGGCCAGCAGGAAACATTCCTCAACGTCACCGGCGCCGATGACGTGGTGCGCAAGGTCAAGGAGGTGTTCGCCAGCCTCTACAACGACCGCGCCATCGCCTACCGCGTGCACCACGGCTTCAAGCACGAGGACGTGTTCCTGTCGTCGGGCGTGCAGCTGATGGTGCGCTCCGACGTCGGCGCCTCCGGCGTGCTGTTCACGCTGGACACCGAGTCCGGCTTCCGCGATGTCGTGTTCATCACCTCCAGCGTCGGCCTCGGCGAGATGGTGGTCCAGGGCGCGGTCAACCCGGACGAGTTCTACGTCTACAAGCCGACGCTGGCCATGGGCAAGCCGGCGATCCTGCGCCGTTCGCTGGGCAGCAAGCTGCTGCGCATGGTCTATTCCGATGCGCCCGGCGAGCGGGTGCGCACCGAGGACACACCCGCGGCGCTGCGCGACAGCTTCTCTATCTCCGACGATGACGTGCACGAGCTCGCGCGCCAGGCGCTGACGATCGAGCAGCACTACGAGCGCCCGATGGACATCGAGTGGGCCAAGGACGGGGTCAGCGGCAAGCTGTTCATCGTGCAGGCGCGGCCCGAGACCGTGAAGTCGCGCGCGCGCGCAACCCAGATCGAGCGTTACCACCTGCAGCAACGCGGCGACGTGGTCGCCGAGGGCCGCGCCATCGGCCAGAAGATCGGCAGCGGCATCGCCCGCGTGGTGCGCACGCTGGCCGACATGGAGCGCGTGCGGCCCGGTGACGTGCTGGTCGCGGACATGACCGACCCCGACTGGGAACCGGTGATGAAGCGCGCGTCGGCCATCGTCACCAACCGCGGAGGGCGTACCTGCCACGCCGCGATCATCGCGCGCGAGCTGGGGGTGCCCGCGGTGGTGGGCACCGGCAATGCGCGCGACCTGATCGCCGACGGCAGCGAAGTCACGGTCAGCTGCGCCGAGGGCGACACCGGCTTCATCTACGCCGGCGCCCTGCCCTTCGAGCGCATCACCACCGACCTCACGTCGATGCCGGAAGCCCCGCTCAAGATCATGATGAACGTCGCCAACCCGGAGCGCGCATTCGACTTCGGCCAGCTGCCCAACGCCGGCATCGGCCTGGCGCGGCTTGAGATGATCATCGCAGCGCACATCGGCGTGCACCCCAAGGCGCTGCTGGAATACGACCAGCAGGACGCCGCGACCAAGAAGCTGATCGACGCCAAGGCCGCCGGCTATGCCGACCCGGTCAGCTTCTACGTCGACCGCCTGGCCGAGGGCATCGCGACGCTGACCGCGTCGGTCGCGCCGCATCCGGTGATCGTGCGTATGTCGGACTTCAAGTCCAACGAGTACGCCAACCTCATCGGCGGCAAGCGCTACGAACCGGACGAAGAGAACCCGATGATCGGCTTCCGCGGCGCCAGCCGCTATGTCGATCCGTCGTTTGCCGATGCGTTCGCGCTGGAGTGCCGCGCCGTGCGCAAGGTGCGCGGCGAGATGGGCCTGGACAACCTGTGGGTGATGATCCCGTTCGTGCGCACACTCGACGAGGGCCGCAGGGTGATCGAGGTGCTAGCCGCGAACGGGCTGCGACAGGGGGACCGCGAGGGCGACGGTCCGGGCCTCAAGGTCATCATGATGTGCGAGGTGCCGTCGAATGCGCTGCTGGCCGACGAGTTCCTGGACATCTTCGACGGTTTCTCGATCGGCTCCAACGACCTCACCCAGCTGACGCTGGGCCTCGATCGTGACTCCGCGGTGGTGGCGCACCTGTTCGACGAGCGCGACCCTGCGGTCAAGAAGTTGCTGTCGATGGCGATCAAGTCGGCGCGCGCCAAGGGCAAGTACATCGGCATCTGCGGCCAGGGGCCCAGCGATCATCCCGACCTCGCCGACTGGCTGATGAAGGAAGGCATCGAATCGGTATCGCTGAATCCCGATACGGTGGTGGACACCTGGCTGCGACTGGCCAAGTCGAAGGCTGCAGGCTGACAGGCCGATAGCGGCCGCCACCGCATACTGTCCGCGCCACGTACCACGACCACGACGCCCCGTTCCCGGGGCGTCCCCGCAATCGGAGACCCACGATGGAGAACGGCATGCTGACCGCGCTGCGCGAAGGCGCCTGGACCGCGCTGGCGATGCACTGGGGCATCCGCCTGGTTGGCGGACTGCTGGCGCTGTGGATCGGCATCCGCATCGTGCGCTGGATGGCCGGGCTGGTGGAGAAGGCGCTGGTGCGCAGCCAGGTCGAACCCACGGCGGTCATCTTCCTGCGCAAGGTCGCCTACGTGCTGCTGCTGGTGGTGCTGGTGCTGGCGGTGCTGCAGGCGATCTTCGGCGTCGCACCCACGTCCATGATCGCGGTGCTCGGCGCCGCGGGCCTGGCGATCGGCCTGGCGCTCAAGGATTCGCTGTCCAACGTCGCGTCAGGGGTGATGCTCGTATCGTTGCGCCCGTTCCGCGTCGGCGATATCGTCCAGATCGGAGGCGAAACCGGCAAGGTCGAGTCGATCAGCATCTTCCAGACGTGCCTGCGTGGCCCCGACAACCAGACCATCGTGCTGCCCAACAGCCTGGTCACCACCGCGTCGATCATCAACCTGACCCCGGGAATGGTGCGCCGCATCGAACTGGTCATCGGCATCGGATACGGCGACGACATCCAGGCGGCACGCGGTGCCGCGCTCGAGGTGATCCACGCCGACAGCCGCGTGCTGCCGGATCCACCCCCGGACGTCCTGGTCTACGCACTGGGCGACAACAGCGTCAACCTGGGCATCCGCTGCCATGTTGCCAACGGCGACTTCTTCGTGACCAAGTGCGAACTCACGGAGCGCATCAAGGGCGCCTTCGACAGGGTTGGCGTCAGCATCCCGTTCCCGCAGCGCGACGTGCACGTCCACCACCACGACGCGTCGCTGGGGGCCTGGCGTTCCGACACGGATGGCAGCTCCCGGGGCGCGGATGGACGTGACACACGGGCGCTGGCCGCGCCCGCCCCGGGCGACGTGGCGATCGACGACCCGGAGCACCGTCCGGCCACCGATCCCGAATGATCCGGTGCGGCGGTGGCACGACCAACGTCGCAGTCCGACGCCGATCGCGGCATCCGCGGGCGGCGCGGCGCCACTCAGACAGCTGAAGCGGGATCCGCGTCGTCCCGTACAGGCCGGTCCAGGCGCGAGACTCCGCCCAGCGCACCCATCGCGCGCCGGTAGTGGCGCAGCTCGTCGATCGAATCGCGCACGTCGCTGAGCGCAGTGTGCGCCGAGACCTTGTGCACGCCGGCCGCAACGGCAGGCGCCCAGCGCTTCGCGAGCTCCTTGACCGTGCTGACATCGAGGTTGCGGTAATGGAAAAACCGCTCCAGCGCCGGCATGCCGCGGTGCAGGAAGCGCCGGTCCTGGCAAATGGAGTTGCCGCACATCGGCGACCGGCCGGACGCGACCCAGCGCTGCAGGAACGCCAGCGTGCCGCGCTCGGCGTCGGCCAGCGGCACTCCCTCCTCCAGCACCCGGCGCCAGAGGCCGGAGCGCCCGTGCTGGTCGCGGTTCCAGTCGTCCATCGCCTCCAGCGTGGCCAGGGGATGCGCGATCGCGTACTCCGGTCCTTCGGCGATGATCTCGAGGTCGGCATCGGTCACCACGGTCGCGATCTCGAGGATCGCATCGTGGTCGGTGTCCAGGCCGGTCATCTCGAGGTCGATCCAGACCAGGCGGTCGTCGTGTGCGCTCACGCGGGTGCCTCCCCCTGCCGTTGCCGCGCAACCGCAGCAGTTGCGCCGGGCGTGGCGGCAGGCATGATAGCGCGCCCCGTCGAGACCCTTGGATCACCATGGCCCTGCCCGGACAAGACGTCGCCCACTACGCGATCCTGAGCGCCATGCTGGCGCCGGCGTTCTTCCTGACCGCGACCGCGTCGCTGCTGATGTCGGCGAACTCGCGCCTAGCCCGCGTCATCGACCGCGCGCGCGTGCTGCTGCGCGAGCTCGCCGAGGTGGAGGACGAGGAGGACCGCCGCCTCTATGACGGCCTCATCAGCCTCCAGCGCCGGCGCAGCCTGATCATCCTGCGCGGCAGCCAGCTGCTGTACGTCGCGATCTCGTTCTTCGTCGCCACCAGCCTGGCGGTCGCCACCGACGCACTGCTGGGCTACCGCTACGTCGGCCTGCCGACAGCACTCGCCGCTGCCGGCGTGATCGCGATGTTCGCCGCCAGCCTGCTGCTGGCACGGGAAGCATCGATGGCGGTGTCGGCGGTCAACGACGAGATGGACCACGGCCACCGGCGCGCGCAGCGGCGGCCGCCGGCCGCTTGACGGGACACGCGGCTCAGCTACGGGGTGCGGCGCGACGGCGACGGAAGTAGTCGCGCAGGCGAGCGCCAGCCTCGCCAGCCAGCACGCCGCCGGCCACCGCCACACGGTGGTTGTGGCGCCGGTCGCCGAGCACGTCGAACACGCTGCCAGCCGCGCCGGTCTTGGGGTCGGCCGCACCGAATACCACGCGCCGGATGCGCGCATGGATCATCGTCATCGCGCACATCGGGCACGGTTCCAGGGTGACATAGAGCGTCGTGCCGAGCAGGCGGTGGTTGCCGAGCGTCCGACCGGCGGCGCGCATCGCAACCACCTCGGCGTGCGCGCTGGGGTCGTGCTCGGCGATGTTGCGGTTCCAGCCGTCCGCCAGCACCCGACCGTCCGCGCCGACCAGCACCGCGCCCACCGGCACCTCACCCTCGGCCTCGGCTCTCGACGCGAGTGCCAGCGCATGGCGCATCCAGGCTTCGTCGTCTGCCGCGTCTGCCGCGTCCGACGAGTACAACCGGTGCACGGGCGGCAGCGTCACCATGGCGACGACATCTCCATGCATGCCTACTCCCACTCGATGGTCGCGGGCGGCTTGCCGCTGATGTCATAGACCACGCGCGACACGCCGCGGACCTCGTTGATGATCCGGTTGGAGACCCTGCCGAGGAAGTCGTACGGCAGGCGCGCCCAGTGCGCGGTCATGAAATCGATGGTTTCCACCGCGCGCAGCGCGATCACCCACTCGTAGGCACGCGCGTCGCCCACCACGCCCACGGACTTCACCGGCAGGAACACCGCGAATGCCTGGCTGGTCCTGTCGTACAGGTCCGCCGCGCGCAGTTCCTCGATGAAGATGTGGTCGGCCCTGGCCAGCAGTTCGGCGTACTCGGGCTTTACCTCGCCGAGGATCCGCACGCCCAGGCCCGGGCCCGGGAACGGATGGCGATACACCATCGCCTTCGGCAGGCCGAGTTCGACGCCGAGGCGACGCACCTCGTCCTTGAACAGCTCGCGCAGCGGCTCGACCAGGCCCATCTTCATGTGCTCGGGCAAGCCACCGACATTGTGGTGGCTCTTGATCACGTGGGCCTTGCCGGTCCTGCTGCCAGCCGACTCGATCACGTCGGGGTAGATCGTGCCCTGCGCCAGCCATTTCGCATTTGTGAGCTTGCTGGACTGCTCGTCGAAGATCTCGATGAACAGGCCACCGATGATCTTGCGCTTGGCCTCCGGGTCCGAGACGCCCGCGAGTGCCGTGAAGTACCGGTCGCGCGCATCGACGCGGATCACGCGCACGCCCAGTCCGTGGCTGTCGGAGGCGTCGGCGAACGTCGCCATGACCTGGTCGCCTTCCTGCCAGCGCAGCAGGCCGGTGTCGACGAAGACGCAGGTCAGCTGGTCGCCGATCGCGCGGTGCAGCAGCGCGGCCACCACCGAGGAATCGACCCCACCGGAGAGCCCGAGCACCACCTCGTCGCTGCCGACCTGCGCGCGCACGCGCGCCACCTGGTCGTCGATGATGTTGGACGCGGTCCAGCGTGTGTCGCAGCCGCAGATGTCGACCAGAAATCGACGCAGCATCGCCTCGCCGGAGCGGGTGTGCGTGACCTCGGGGTGGAACTGCACGCCGTACCAGCGCCTAGCGTCGTCGGCGAAGGCGGCGACCGGCACGCGGTCGGTGCGCGCGGTGACGACGAAACCCGGCGGTGCGCGCGACACGTGGTCGCCGTGGCTCATCCACACGTCGAGACGCGGCGGCGACCCCGGGCGGTCCTTGAGCCCTTCGAACAGCCGGTCGGCGGCGACCAGCGACACTTCGGCATGCCCGTACTCGCGCGCATCCGCGGCCTCGGTCTCGCCACCCAGCTGCCTGGCCATGGTCTGCATGCCGTAGCAGATGCCCAGCAGCGGCAGGCCGGCGTCGAAGACCTCCTGCGGCGCGCGCGGGGAATCTTCGACGGTGGTCGACTCGGGGCCGCCCGACAGGATGATGCCGCGGGCGCCGAACGCGGCGATCTCCGCCGGATCGTGGTCCCAGGCCCAGATCTCGCAGTACACGCCGATCTCGCGGATGCGGCGCGCGATCAGCTGGGTGTACTGCGCGCCGAAGTCGAGGATGAGGATCCTGTCGGCGTGGAGACCGCTGATCGTGCAGGTCATGCGCGGCCCGCCCTCACCCGCCCGCCTGGTAGTTCGGCGGCTCCTTGGTGATCTGCACGTCGTGGACGTGGCTCTCGCGCTGGCCGGCACCGGTGATCTTCACGAACGACGGCCTGGTGCGGATCTCGTCGATCATCGCGCAGCCCACGTATCCCATCGTCGCGCGCAGGCCGCCGGCCAGCTGGTGGATGACGCCCGACAACGGGCCGCGGTACGGCACCCGGCCCTCGATGCCCTCGGGTACCAGCTTGTCGGCATCGCTGGCGTCCTGGAAGTACCGGTCCTTGGAGCCCTGCTCCATCGCGCCCAGGCTGCCCATGCCGCGATAGCTCTTGTAGCTGCGCCCCTGGAACAGTTCGGTCGCGCCTGGCGACTCCTCGGTACCGGCGAACAGCCCGCCGATCATCACCGTGGACGCCCCCGCCGCCAACGCCTTGCCGATGTCGCCCGAGTAGCGGATGCCGCCGTCGGCGATCAGCGGGATGCGGTCCTGCAGCGCGCTCGCGACGAGGTCGATGGCGGTGATCTGCGGCACGCCGACGCCGGCGACCACGCGCGTGGTGCAGATCGACCCCGGGCCCACGCCGACCTTGACCGCATCGGCGCCGGCATCGGCCAGCGCCAGCGCGGCATCGCCTGTGACGATGTTCCCACCGACCACCTGCAGCTGCGGCCAGGTGCGCTTCGCCCACGCGACGCGATCGATCACGCCCTGTGCGTGTCCGTGCGCGGTGTCGACGATGATCACGTCGACGCCTGCTTCGGCCAGCAGGGCGATACGCGCCTCGGTGTCGCCGCCGACACCGACTGCCGCGCCCACCAGCAGGCTCTCCGAGGAATCCTTGGCTGCATCGGGGTTGTCGCGTGCCTTCTGGATGTCCTTCACCGTGATCAGCCCGCGCAACTCGAAGGCCTCGTTGATCACCAGCACCTTCTCGATGCGGTGGCGGTGCAGCAGCTGCAGCACCTCGTCGTCGCCGGCGCCCTCGCGCACGGTGACCAGGCGGTCCTTCTTGGTCATCACGTTGCGCACCGGGTCGTCGAGCCGTGTCTCGAAGCGCATGTCGCGCCCAGTGACGATGCCGACCAGCAGGCCACCCTCGACCACCGGCACGCCCGAGATGTTGCGCGCGCGCGTCAGGCGCAGCACTTCGCCGATGCTGGTGTCCGGCCCGACGGTGAAAGGCTCGCGGATGACGCCGGCCTCGAAGCTCTTGACCCGCGAGACCTCGCGCGCCTGCAGTTCGGCGCTCATGTTCTTGTGCAGGATGCCGATGCCGCCGAGCTGGGCCATCGCGATCGCCAGCCGCGCCTCGGTGACGGTGTCCATCGCCGCCGAGACGATCGGCAGGTTGAGGTGGAGCGTGCGGGTCAGCCGGGTGGCGAGCGAGACGTCCCTGGGCAGGACGCGGGAATGCGCGGGGACGAGGGACACGTCGTCGAAGGTCAGCGCTTCAGCCTGGATGCGCAGCATGGGCGGGCCAGTGGGGATGAAGCGCGCCATTGTAGCTGTTTTGCCGCCCTGCCCGGCCGCGCGCGCGGCTGGTCAGCCCGCGGCCGCGGCCTCCGCAGCCTCGGCCGCCTCGATCGTGTTCTGCATCAGCGTCGCCACCGTCATCGGTCCGACGCCGCCGGGGACCGGCGTGATCCAGCTGGCGCGGCGTGCGGCTTCGGCGAAGTCGACATCTCCGACAAGACGGCCATCGTCGAGCCGGTTGATGCCAACGTCGATCACCACCGCACCGGGCTTGATCCACGCGCCCGGCACCAGCCCCGGACGGCCGACGGCCACCACCAGGATGTCGGCCTCTCCGACATGCCGGCGCAGCACCTCGGGCGGCGTGAACTTGTGGCAGCTGGTCACCGTGCAGCCGGCGATCAGCAGCTCCAGCGCCATTGGCCGGCCGACGTGGTTGCTGACGCCGACGATCGTCGCGCTGCGGCCACGCACCGGGCGGTCGGTGTACGCCAGCAGCGTGGTGATGCCGCGCGGCGTGCAAGGCCGAAGCCCGAACTGGCGCAGCGCAAGGTGGCCGACGTTCTCTGGGTGGAACCCGTCCACATCCTTGCGCGGGTCGATGGCGTGGATCAGCCGCGTAGCGTCCGGGATGCCGGGCAGCGGCAGCTGCACGAGGATGCCGTGCACGTCCGGATCACGGTTGAGGCGCGCGATCAGCGCCAGCAGGTCCGCCTCGGACGTGCCAGCAAGTAGATCGACATCGAGCGCACGGATGCCGACCTTCGCCGCGGCGCGCCGCTTGTTGCGTACATAGGACTGCGACGCGGAGTCGCTGCCGACCAGCACCACGGCCAGCCCGGGGCGCGGCAGCCCTGCCGCGATGCGTGCGTCGACGCGCAGCCGCAGGTTGGCCAGCAGGTCGTCGGCGATGCGCCTGCCGTCCAGGATCCGGGCGTGCGCGGCCGGGCGGTCGTCCATCGCGATCCTCCGGCGCGTGCCGGTCGAGGGGCTGGCATTGTCCCCGATTCGCGCCGCGGCCTGCAGGCGCGGCGACGCGGTTCGCTACAGTGGCACTCGTGCGGCGACCCTCGCCGCCCCATGGAGCACACGACGCATGACCTCCGACCACACCGACGACGCCGCCACGACTGCGATCGAGGCCGCGGTGTTCCGCCGGTTGCGCGCGCACCTGCTGGACACACGTCCCGACGTGCAGAACATCGACCTGATGGTGTTGGCGGGCTTCTGCCGCAACTGCCTCGCCGACTGGTACCGCGAGGCGGCCGCGGCGGAAGGCGTCGCGCTGGACAAGGCCGCTGCGCGCGACGTCGTCTACGGCGGTGCGTTCGTCGAGTGGAAGGCGCGGCACCAGCGCGACGCAACGCCGGCGCAGCTGGAGGCGCTGGCCCAGGCACAGCGCGCGCACGTCGGCCCCTGATCCACTGTCGCGAGCGCAGACGCAGCCGACCCGCAAGGCGGAAACTCCCGCATTCAACGCACCGGGGCGACACCCGCAGCGGGCGACGGACAGCGCGGGACTCCCGCGCCGACGATGCAGATCACGCAGCAGCCCGTCGCGGAGGGCGGCTGAGCGCCATCGGTTCGCATCGGTGGCGCCGGCGCCAGCGTCGCGAGTTCGGCTGCCGGGCGGAGCTGTAGCAGCACGGCCCAGTCCTGGCGGTTCGCGTTGCACGCCGCGGGGGCATCCGGGCTGCACGCCGCGTCGTCCAGCGCACGCTGCGGCAGGTCGCGGAACTGCCCGCCCGGCGTCAGCGGCAGCAGGCGCATGGTGACGCCGTCGAGGACGTTGCCGCCCACGAGGTAGGCGGTGCCGTCGCGCTGCGGGTCGACCGCGGCGACGATGTCGCAGTGCATTCCCAGCCCCTCGTCGCTGCCGGCAAGCAGCGACGCCAGCCCACCGAAGCCGAAGATGTGCGCCGACGCGCGCACGGAGCACAGCAGATCGCCGGCGGCCGGGCGTACTGCGCGCGGATCCGCCACCCGGTACGCGCTGGCCTGCGGGTCGCGGTATGCGGTGCGGACGTAGCTGACGTGGCTCGGCGATCCCTGGAACCCCCGCAGGCGTGCGCGCTGCAGCACCCACGATACGAACGTTGCCGACCACGGCGTATCGACGACGAAAGCGCGGCATTCCGGGGACCCGCCCGTCGACGTCGCCGCGTACGCGCACTCCCCTGCCCCGGGCCGTCCCGCGGCGGCGACCAGTTGCCCACTGTCTCGCCAGTACCCGGCCACACGGCGCCAGGCCTGCTCGCCGTTCGCCAGCAGCGCGGCCTCCGCCTCGCGCACCGTGGAACCGGCGAGGCGGCCGTCGCGATCGATGAAAGGCCGGTACCAGAGCTGGTGCTCGTCGCAGGCGATCGCGGCGATGCGGGTGGCGGTATCGGGCGCCTGCGTCTGCGCACGCAGCAGCGGGCACGGATCCGCAGCCGATGCCGGCGGCGCGATGGTCGGAACCAGCAACAGCGTCAGCAGCAGCTGCAAAACACGGTAGGTCATGATGGGGCCAGGCGCGGCGTCGGCGGCACATGTTAGGCGGACGCACCCACCCGTGACGTCGCGGTGCGGGATCGACCGCGCAGGCGGTCGCGCCCGCCGGGACCGGTCGCGATCAGCGGGCGTCGGGGCCGCAGTCCCGTGACGGCACGCAGACCGCGCACGCCGGGTCCGGGGCCAGGCGCGTTTCCCGGAAGCGCATGCCCAGCGCATTGAAGTGCAGCAGCCGCCCGATCAGCGGCGACCCGATGCGCAGCAGCAGCTTGATCGCCTCGGTGGCCTGCAGCAGGCCGACGACGCCAGGCAGCATGCCGAGCACGCCGGCCTCGCTGCAGTTGGGCGCGGCATCGGCCGGCGGTGCCTCGGGGAACAGGCAGCGGTAGCACGGCGCCACGCCGGGCTGCCGGCCGGCGTCGAAGACGCTGACCTGGCCCTCGAACCGGTGCACCGCGCCGTACACCAGTGGTTTGCCGAGCCGCACGCAGGCGTCGTTGAGCAGGTAGCGGGTCGCGAAGTTGTCGGCGCCGTCGACGACCACGTCGATGCCCTCGAGCAGCCGGTCGACGTTGCCAGCATCGAGCCGCTCGCGCACCGGCTCGACCCGGGTCCGCGGATTGAGCGCGGACAGGCGGCTGTCGGCGGAGTCGACCTTGGGCATGCCGATGTCCGCATCGACGTGCAGGATCTGCCGCTGCAGGTTGCTCCGCTCGACGACGTCGTCGTCGACGATGCGGATGCGGCCGACGCCCGCCGCCGCCAGGTAGAACGCGACCGGCGAACCCAGGCCCCCTGCGCCCACGACCAGCATGCTCGCCGCCTCCAGCCGGCGCTGGCCGCGTGCGCCGATCTCCGGCAGGCGCAGGTGGCGCGCGTAGCGATCATGGAAGTCGTGGTCGACATCGGCCGCCGGGCGCGTCACCGGCAGCCCGTCGGAAATCCAGCGCACCGTCCCGCCCCGCACCGACACCACGCGCGTATATCCCAACCGCTGCAGCGTGGCCGCGGCCAGCAGCGAACGGCCGCCGCTCTGGCAGACCAGCATCAGCTCGGCGTCGCGATCGGAGAAATGGAACGCGGGGTCGTGCTCCAGCTCGGCGCGCGCGATGCCGCGCGCGCCTTCGGCCATCCCCGACGCGCGTTCGTCTTCGTCGCGGACATCGACCAGGGTGGCACCGCGTTGCTGACGGCGCTGCGCTTCCTGCGGCGTGATCTCGTTGGTCATCGGCGGATTATCCGCGCATCGGCGGGCGCCACCACCTCGGGTGATTACGGGGTCGCGGCGCGTGGGCTCAATAAGGCAGCACGTCGACCACGTCGCCCAGCACCAGGTCGCGCGCGTCCTCCGGCAACACCAGCAGCGCATCGGAATCCGCCGCAGCGCGCATGCGGTGCGAACCGTCGGCCGGGTTCGGCCAGGCCCACAGGCTGCCGTCATCGCGGCTGTCCAGCCGCCCGCGCAGGAACTCCACGCGGTCGTGGGTCTTGATCCACGGCGCCGCCAGGCGTGCGCGCAGGCGCGGTCGCGGCGACGACCTGCCCTGCATGCCGTCGAGCAGCAGCCGGCCCAGCGTCAGATAGGTCGCGAGCACCGACACCGGGTTGCCCGGCAGGCACAGGAACACGGCATCGCCCAACCCAGCCTCGCCACCGCCGTCGGCCAGCAGCACCGGCATGCCGGGGCGCAGGCGCACGCGCCAGAAGTGCATGCGCCCTTCCCGCTGCAGCAGCGCGGGAACGTGGTCCTTCTCGCCTGCGGACACCGCGCCGCAGGTCAGCACGACATCGAAGGCGTGCCCCGCGTGTCGCAGTGCCGATGCCACCTGGCCGGGATCGTCGGGCAGCGTGGGCCATGCCACCGGCTCGAAGCCGTCGGCGCGCAGCAGGCCCGTAAGCTGCTCGCGGTTGCTGTTGTAGATGAGTCCGTCCGCCAGCGGAAGTCCGGGCTCGACGAGCTCGTCGCCGGTCGTGAAGACTGCCACCGTCGGTCGCCGCGAGACGGCAACGTCCGCGTGCCCCTGTGCCGCGAGCAGCGCGATCCGCGACGGGGTCAGCACGTCGCCGCTGCGCAGCAGCGTGTCGCCGATGCAGGCGTCTTCGCCCCGGCGGCGCACGTGGCGGCCGGACGCGGGCCAGGCCGTGACGGTCACGGCGCCGCCCTCTTCCCGCGCGTTCTCCTTCATCACCACGGTGTCGGTGCCGTGCGGCAGCGGAGCACCGGTGGTGATGCGCACGCAGCTGCCCGCGTCGACCCGCAGCGGCTGCCGCGCACCCGCGAACTGCTCGCCCGCGAGCACGAGCCGCGTGCCGGGCTTGCCTTCGTCGAAGCTGTCGGCCACGAGATCGGAATGCCGCAGCGCGAACCCATCCATCGCCGCGTTGTCGAACGGCGGCTGGTCGAGGGTGGCGGCGACGTCGCCATCCAGCACCCGGCCATGCGCGCGCGCCAGCGTGACCCGCTCCACCGCGACACGGTTCGCACCGGCGACCCGCGCGACTATCCCGCATGCCGCGGCAAACGCGATGCGCTGCGCGAAGCCGGTCATGGCCAGGCGATGCCCGCAGCGGCCAGGTCGGCGGGCGTATTGAGGTTGCCGACGCCGATGCCGGGGATGGTGACGGCCTGCATGCCCATGCGCGCCTGCAGCGCATGCACGGCACGGTTGCGGCCGGCGATCGCGGCGCCTGCCGCATTGCGCAGCGCCGCCACCGGCCACAGCGCGACCAGCGGCTGCGCGCCATCGTCGTCATGCAGCCAGGCCCCGCCGGAGACGGCCGACAGCTGCTCCAGCAGCAACTCCGGCACCCGCAACATGTCGACCGGCAGCGTCAGCAGCCACGGCGTGCGGCAGGCGTCGGCCAGCGCATCGAGGCCCGCCATGGGACCGACATCAGCCTCGCGGTCGTGGACCACGCGCAGGCCGTGTGCAAGATAGCGCTCCTGGTTGCGGTTGGCGCTGACGAGCACCGCGTCGAACGCCGCCGCCAGAGGCGCCGACAGCGCGAGCACCAGAGGCTGCCCATCACGTTGGAGCCACGCCTTGTCGCGTCCGTCCAGCCGCGAGGCGCGACCGCCTGCCAGGATGCCGAGTGTGACCGAACGCGGCGAATCAATGGCGTGGGTGCTCATGGCGGGTGGCCCGGAGGACCTACTTGCCGCGCTTGACGTGCCGGATCAGGCGCCGCTTCTTGGCCACCTGGCGCTCGCTGAGCACGTTCTTGTTGTCCTTATAGGGGTTTTCACCTTCCTTGAAGATGAAGCGCACCGGAGTGCCCACCAGCTTGAAACGCTTGCGGAAGAAGTTCTCAAGGTACCGGCGGTAGGTCTCGGTCAGCGTCCGAAGCCGGTTGCCGTGGACGACGAATGTCGGGGGATTGTCGCCGCCTGGATGCGCGAAGCGCAGCTTGGCGACGTGGCCGCGGACCACCGGCGGCGGATTGCTCTCGTAGGCGATCTCGAGCGCACGCGTGGTCTCGGCAGTGCTGAACTGGCGCGTCGTCGATGCGTGCGCGCGATGGATCGCCTTGAACAGCTCGCGCAGCCCGGACCCGTGCAGTGCGCTGATCCGCACCGCTTCCGCCCAAGTCACGAACGCCAGCTTGCGCGACAGCAGCGCCTCGGCCTGCGCGCGCTGGTAGGTGCCGACGTCGTCCCACTTGTTGACCGCCACCACCAGCGCGCGCCCGGCGTCGAGCACCGCGCCGAGCACGCTCGCATCTTGCTCGGTAACGCCCTCGGTGGCGTCGAGCATGATCACCGCGACCTGGCACTGCTCGATCGCCTGCAGCGTCTTGATGATGGAAAACGTCTCGACCGCCTGCTCCACGCGCGCCCTGCGGCGGATACCGGCGGTGTCGACCAGCCGGTACTTGCGGCCATCGCGCTCGAGGTCGACGGCGATGGCATCGCGGGTGGTGCCGGCGATCTCCGAGGCGATCATCCGCTCCTCGCCGAGGATGCGGTTGACCAGCGTCGACTTGCCGACATTGGGACGCCCGACGAACGCGATGCGGATCCGCTCGGGATCCTCGTCGAGCGGCTGGCCGTTGCGCGCCGCGGCTTCTTCCGCGGTGGGCAGCCGGGCCAGCACCTCCGCCAGCAGCTCATCGATGCCATGCCGGTGCGCCGACGACACCGCGAACACGTCGGCGAAGCCATAGCGCGAGAAGTCGTTGAGCGCCTCGCGGGCATCGAGGCCATCGGTCTTGTTGACCACCAGAAACGTCGGCCGCGCCGCCTTGCGCAGCCAGCGCAGGATGTCGTCGTCGAGCGCGGACGCCCCCTCGCGCCCATCGACCACGAACAGCACGAGGTCTGCCTCCTCCGCCGCTGCGCGCGCCTGGCGCGCGGTCGCGCCTGCCAGCCCGCCGCTCTCGAGGTGGATGTTCTCGCCGGAAATGCCGCCGGTATCCACCAGCACGAACGGGCGCTCGGGCTCGAGCCTGCAGACCCCGTAGTTGCGGTCGCGGGTCACGCCCGGCTCGTCGTGCACCAGCGCGTCACGCGTGCGCGTCAACGCGTTGAAGAGCGTCGACTTGCCGACGTTGGGACGACCTACCAGGGCAACCAGGGGCAACATGCGGGGACGGCTTGAAGGGAGGTGGGATCCAGCGGAGATGCAAGGCGCCAGGCGGCAAGACTAGCCGGGGCGCCCGGTGCGACGCGCGGCGGTGATGCTCAGGGCGCCAGGCGCCACGCGCTGATGTCGCCATTGACGTTCTGCACCAGCAGGATGCCGTCAACGACGATGGGCGCTGCGCGCACGGCGGCACGTCCGGCGCGCTCGCGCGCGACGAATTCGCCGTCCGACAGGCGCATCCAGTGCAGGTAGCCGGCAAAATCACCCACCACCGCGTAGTCGCCGTGGATCGCGGCGGAGCCCGGCCCGCGGCGCGCGAGTCCCGGCTGCTGCCAGTAGGCGGTGCCGCTGAGCTTGTCGAGGCCCCACACGGTTCCGTTGTTGTCAGCCACCACCAGGCGATCGGGAGCCAGACCGACGCGGCCGGAGCCGCCGTTGTCGCTCGACCACAGCGTGCGGCCGCTGGGGCCCTCGATCGCGACCGTCCTGCCCTTGTAGCTGGAGGCGAAGAGCGTGGCGCCGTCCAGTACCGGGGTGCCGTCCACGTCGGCCATGCGGTCGAGGTCGGTGCGGCCATCCGGTGCGGCCACCACCTGTTCCCACAGCGGGCGGCCATCGGCGACGGCCAGCGCGGCGACCGTGCCGTCGTCATTGCCGACGAACACGAAGCCTGGCCCGAGCACCGGTGAATCGTTACCGCGTACGCTCAGCGGTGGAAGGTCGCGATTCCAGAACCACCGGCGCGCGCCGGTGGCGACGTCGAACGCGGTGACGCGTCCATCGTTGGAGCGCACGAAGACCATGCCCTGGCCAATCACGGGCGCCGAGATCACTTCGTTGCCGACCTTCGCCGTCCAGCGCTCCGCGCCGGTGGCCGCGTCGAGGGCGACGATCTCGCCATCGAGACTGCCCGCGACCACCAGGCCATCGCCGACGCCGGGGCCGCCCGCCAACCGCAGCCTGGAGTCATGCCGCCACAGCACGGCGCCGGTCTGCAGGTCGAAGGCGCGGACACCACCGGCCACGGCGGCCGCGTAGACCCGGCCATCCGCCACCGCGGGACCCTGCCGCGCTCCCAGCCGAGCCTCGCCCTTGCCGGCGCTCGCGGTCCACAGGCGCGATACCTGCGCCCCCGGGGTGAACGCCACGAGCTCGGCGGGTTTGGTAGGCGCCCCGTCATCCTTGCTACCGAACCATCCGCGCACCGTCGTGCAGCCGGTTGCCGCGCCAAGCAGCACCAGGACGACGGCGAGTCGGGCGGGGCGGAACAAGCGCGCGGTTATCAGGGGGGACATGATCAATTGAGTACCTCAGTGCTTGGCGGCTTGCCGCCGGCATCGGTGAGTTTGATTTCAAGCAGTCGGCGCTGTGGCGCCGCAAGGTCCAGGCGCGCCAATGCGTCGGCATAGGCGCCGCGCGCGGCAACAGCTTCGCCCAGCGCAGCGAACGCGTCTCCACGCGCCTCGAGCGCGACCGGATCCGTGGCCCCGTCCAGCAGCGAGACAGCTTCCTGCCCCTTACCGGCATCGGTCAGCAGGCGCGCAAGGCGCTGGTCGACGACCTGCCGCAGCGCAGCGTCTGCAACCGATACCTGGCGCAGGGTCGCGATAGCCGCGTCGCGCTCACCGGCCTCCAGCTGCGCCTTGGCGAGGTCCAATGCGGCCAACGCAGCAAGGGTGCCGGTGCGCAGCGCCGCGGCCTGAGTCGCGGCCCGCTCGACGTCACCTGCCGCAAGGGTCCGCTGAATCTCGGCGTAGCTGTCGCTGGCCGCGGCGCGCTGCCCCTGCTGGTGCGACTGCCAATAGCGCCAGCCACCGATCAGCGCCAGGCCGAGCGCGACGCCGCCGATCAGCCCGAGTGCATTGCGGCGCAGCCAGTCGCGGACGCGCTCGCCCTGCTCATGTTCGTCCAGCAGCTCGTCTATCGCCATGTGTCGATTGCCATGCAGTTGCGGGTCCGGGCCATGCCGGTCCTGTCATGTTGGGAATTGATCGACCCCGGACGGCATACCGGGTTCCCGGCGCTGCCGGCCCAGGGTGGCCAGGCCGCCGCCGCGGTCAGCGCGCAGGCGCCGAGGGCGAGCCGTCGGAGGATACCGCAAAGCGCGCGACATTGGCTCGCAGGAATGGTGTCAGGTCCTGCACCTGGCCACGGTAACGCACCTCGACCGCCGCGCCGTTGCCCAACACCAGCCGACCCACCTCGCCAGCGGCATAGGCGCGCCTGTCGCCTGCGCGGAGCAGCGACTCTTCCAGCATGCGACCGTCTGGCGCGACCACCTGCACCCAGGCATCCTCGCGCAGCAGCAGCGACAGCGCCGGTGCCTCCTGCCGCTGGGTCACGGGTGCCATCGACGCGACTACGACCGGCTCCCGCCTCGCCGCCGCCGGCACCGGGCCGCTGCTGGCGGCGCCCGGCGGCACGTCGAGTGCGATCGCGTCGTGCTCCTGGATGCCAAGGTGTGGGCGCGTGGCCAGCCAGACCGGCACCGCGATCGCCGCGGTGATCACCACGTAGACCATCCGCCGCGCCACCTGTTCGGCCAGTCTCTGCATCGGTGGTACGAAGCTCCGCGGCTCCAGCCGGGCGGGCTCGATCGGCGCCACGCCCTGGGTGAATCCCATCAGATCGACGGGTACGCCCACCAAGCGCGCGTAGCTGCGCAGCTGGCCGCGCACGAAGACCGTGGCGCCGAGCCGCGTCCAGTCCTCGGCCTCGAGCGACTCCACGACGCGGGCCGACATCTTCAGCCGCGTAGCCACGTCCTCTACACCCAGGCCAGCCGCCAGCCGGGCCTGCCTGAGGCGCTCGCCGAAGCCGTGGTCGATGTCGGTACGGGCGCGCGGATGCGAGATCATGGCTGGACAGGGGTCCCCGGTTGGACGGTGGAAGCCTGCGGAAACTCTGCCCGCAGGCGTTGAACATAGCGCGCGGCAGCCGCGGTGTCGCCAAGCGCCTGCTCGATCCGTGATGCCATCTGCAAGCTGGCAGGCGTCGCGGGAGCCGCGGAGAGCCGGCGCTCAGAGAACGCACGCGCCTCCATCAGCTTCTGCTGCCGGAACTGCTCAGCCGCCATCGCCCCCAGGGCGACGTCATCGTCGGGGTCGATCGACAGCGCTGCTCGCAGATCGCGTTCGACCCTGCCGAACTGGCCAGCCTGCGCCGCGCAGGCGCCGACATTGGCGAGCGCCGACGACGGCTGGGCATAGGTCCGGTCCGCCAGCGCGCGGTCGAACCATGCCAGTGACTCGGCGGCGCGATCGCTGCCGCACAGCCAGGCGCCGTAATTGTTGGCCATGGCCCCATCATTGGGTGCGAGCGCGGCCGCACGCGCGAAGTGCTTCCCCGCCTCCGCCGACCGGCTGTTGCGGTCAGCCACGACCGCCAGGATCGTATGTGCGGTTGTCGACTCCCGATCGAGCTTCAGCGCCGCCTCCGCGAGTTTCCGGGCCTCGGCCAGATCGCCGGCCCTCAAGCTTTGTTCAGCGCGCGCCTCGAGGCTGGCAGCAGTCGCCGCCGGACGCCGCCGTGATTCGTCGCGGAAAGTGTATTCGGGCGCAACCCGTTCCGAGCTGCCGCGCTTCGTGTTCGGCTTCACAAACGTCAGTCGCGAGCATGCGCCGCACAGTACGGCTACCGCGATCGCGAGAGCCATCGTCTCACGCAGCCGCATCGACGCCCTCCCCGTTCAGGCCCTGCCGCGCCAGCTCCTTGCGAAATTCCGCCTGGCGGCGGGTGCGGTCGACGACCTGGCCCTTGAGCTGGCCACAGGCCGCGTCGATGTCGTCGCCGCGCGTCCGCCGGACCATCGTCAGCACCTTCGCGTCGAGGAGGATCTTCTGGAAGGCGCGGATCTCGTCGTCGCCCGAGCGCTCAAAGCGCGTGCCCGGGAACGGATTGAACGGGATCAGGTTGACCTTGGCGGCATCGTTCATCTGCACCGCCCGATCAAACTGCCGCATCAGTCGGGCCAGCTCACGCGCGTGTTCGGGCTGGTCGTTGACGCCCTTCATCAGCGTGTATTCGAACGTGATCGACGCCCGGGGCTTGCGCAGCACGTAGCGCTCGCAGGCCGCCATTAGCTCGGCGATCGGGTACTTCTTGTTGAGCGGCACCAGCTCGGTCCGCAGGGGGTCGTTGGCTGCATGCAGCGAGACCGCCAGCGATACGTCGCTGTCCTCGCCGAGACGGTCGATCATCGGCACCATGCCGGCGGTCGACAGCGTGACGCGCTTGTTGGCCAGTCCGTAGCCGAGGTCGTCGCGCATCACGCTCATCGCGCGGACGACGTTGTCGTAGTTCATCAGCGGCTCTCCCATCCCCATCATCACCACGTTGGTCAGCTTGCGCTGCCGGTGGGGGACATTGCCCAGGTGCCGGGCCGCAACCCACACCTGGCCGATGATCTCGGCGGTGCTGAGGTTGCGGTTGAAACCCTGGGTCGCCGTGGAGCAGAACTGGCAGTTCAGCGCGCAGCCGACCTGTGAAGACACGCACAACGTGCCGCGGCTTTTGTCGGGGATGAACACCGCCTCGATCGCGTTGCGGCCGTCCATGCCGAGCAGCCACTTGTGCGTGCCGTCCGTGGACGGCCTCTCGAACTGCACGACAGGTACGCACACTTCCGCGTGCTGTTGCAGTTTGGCCCGCAGCGCCTTGCCGAGATCCGTCATGTCGTCGAAGTCGGTGACGTGGCGATGATGGATCCACTTCATCACCTGGTGCGCGCGGTAGCGCTTCTCACCGAGGGTATCGGCGAAGAAATCCTCCAGCCCGACGCGGTCGAGCTCGAGCAGGTTCTGCAGTTTGGCGGTCGCGGTGCTCACATCGCTCAACGGGAGTAGACGTCCGTCGCGGGAAAGAAATACGCGATCTCGGTGGCCGCGGTGTCGGCGGCGTCGGAGCCGTGCGCGGCGTTGGCGTCGATCGAGTCTGCGAAGTCGGCGCGGATGGTGCCGGCGTCGGCGTCCTTCGGGTTGGTCGCACCCATCAGCTCGCGGTTGCGCAGCACCGCGCCCTCGCCCTCCAGGACCTGGATCATCACCGGGCCTGACGCCATGAACTCGACCAGCGCCGAGAAGAACGGACGCTCGCGGTGAACGGCGTAGAAGCCCTCGGCCTCGGCGCGCGACAGGTGCTTCATGCGCGCAGCAACGACCTTGAGTCCGGCTTTCTCGAAGCGTGAATAGATATCACCGACCACGTTCTTGGCGACGGCGTCGGGCTTGATGATCGAAAGGGTGCGCTCCAGCGCCATGGGAAATCTCCGGTTTGGCGGGCCCACGAGCATTCGCAGGCCCAGACACTAACATGGAAAAACCCACGGCGGGGCGCGGGTTTAGCCGATATGGCTCGCGTAATTCTACCGGATTGGCGACGCGCTCTGCACGTCCCTGCGCGTCGGTTTACCGGGTTTGACCCGGTGCCCGGGGGCGCCTATTCTCCAAACAAGCGTTTGATTCAGGGCGGTGACCGTGATGGCCAGCACACAATTCTCCACCAAGGACCGGATTCTCGGTGCCGCCGAGGAGTTGTTTGCCCTCAATGGCTTCGGCGGGACATCGCTGCGACAGGTCACCACGCGCGCCGATGTCAACATCGCTGCGGTCAACTACCACTTCGGCAGCAAGGAAAACCTGGTCAACGAGGTCTTCCGTCGGCGCATGGACGACATGAGCGCGACGCGTCTGTCGCGCTTGGCGCAGGCGCGGTCCACCGCGCCTGGCGAACTCGAGCCGGTACTCGCGGCCTTCGTCGAGCCGGCGCTGGCGCTGGCGCAGGATCGCAACGGCGGGGGCGCCTTCATCCGGGTCATCGCCCGAGCCTATGCCGAGAAGAACGACGGCCTCCGCCAGTTCCTCTCGGAGCAGTACGGCCACGTGCTGCGCGAATTCGCACGTGCCATCGCCGACTGCGTGCCGGGCTTGAGCAAGGAGCAGTTGTACTGGCGGCTCGACTACCTTGCCGGGGCCCTGACGTATGCCATGGCCGACTTCGGCCTGATCAAGCGGCCCGCCGGGACCACCGAGGCCGCCCACCGCGCCCGGGCCGCGCGCGAACTGATCCAGTTTGCCGCAGCCGGGTTCAAGGCATGACGAACGCCCCGGACTCCATCCAAAGACTCCGTTCCACGACAAGGGATCGCAAATGACTCAGAAACTCCTGGTTCGACGCGCCGCTGTGCTTGGCGCCGGCGTCATGGGCGCGCAGATCGCCGCGCACCTGACCAACGCCGGTGTCGACACCGTCCTGTTTGACCTCCCGGCCAAGGAGGGCGACCCCAACGGCGTGGTGCTGAAGGCAATCGCCAACCTCGGCAAGCTCAGTCCCGCCCCGCTGGCAAGCCGCTCGCTCGCCGAGGCGATCACGCCTGCAAATTATGAGCTGAGCCTGTCAAAGCTCCGCGACTGCGACCTCATCATCGAGGCGATCGCCGAGCGCATGGACTGGAAGCAGGAGCTGTACCAGAAGATCGCACCGTTCGTCTCCGGTACCGCTGTCCTGGCCAGCAACACCTCCGGCCTCGGCATCAACAAGCTCGCCGATGTGCTGCCGGAGCAGCTGCGCAGCCGCTTCTGCGGCGTCCATTTCTTCAATCCGCCGCGCTACATGCACCTGGCGGAACTGATCCCGGCGCGGACCACCGATCGCGCCGTGCTCGAGGGCCTTGAAGCATTCCTCACCACCACGCTGGGCAAGGGCGTGGTCTACGCCAAGGACACGCCGAACTTCATCGGCAATCGCATCGGGGTGTTCTCGATCCTCGCGACGATGCACCACACCACCGACCATGGGCTCGGGTTCGACGAAGTCGACGCGCTGACCGGACCGCTGGCGGGTCGCCCCAAGTCCGCGACCTACCGCACGTCGGACGTCGTCGGGCTGGACACGATGGCCCACGTCATCAAGACAATGGCGGACACGCTCCCCGACGACCCTTGGCATGCATACTTCCAGTCGCCGAAATGGCTCGATGCCCTGATCGCGAAGGGGGCGCTGGGGCAGAAAACCGACGCCGGGATCTACCGCAAGGCCGGTCGCGACATCGTGGTGCTCGATCCCGGCAAGCAGGACTACCGGCCGGCGGATCGCGTCGCCGCGCCGGAAGTGGTCGAGATCCTCAGGCTGACGTCGCCCGCCGAGAAGTTCGCCCGGCTACGCGCGAGCGAGCATCCGCAGGCGAAGTTCCTCTGGGCGATGTTCCGCGACCTGTTCCACTACAGCGCCTATCACCTGGCGGACATCGCCGAGACCGCGCGCGACGTGGACCTCGCGATCCGTTGGGGTTACGGCTGGTCGCTGGGACCGTTCGAGACCTGGCAGGCCGCCGGTTGGCAACAGGTGGCGCAGTGGATCGCGGACGACATTGTCGCCGGCAAAGCGATGAGCACCGCGCCGCTGCCGGACTGGGTGTTCGATGGCCGCGAGGGCGTGCACGCCGTGGAGGGCAGCTACAGCCCGGCCAGAAACGCCAGGCTGCCGCGGTCGTCGCTTGCGGTGTACCGGCGCCAGCGGTTCCCCGACCCGCTGATGGCGGAGGCCGCAGCACCGGGCGACACCGTGTATGAAAACGACGGGGTGCGGATGTGGAGCGACGGCGACGACGTCGCTGTGGTCTCGTTCAAGACCAAGTTGCACACCGTGTCGGATCACGTCCTCGATGGGCTCCAGGAGGCCATCGGCCGTGCGGAGCGCGACTTCGCCGGTCTGGTGATCTGGCAGCCGAAGGAGCCCTTCTCGGCTGGCGCCGACCTGGCTGGCGCGCTGGGACTGCTGCAGTCGGGCGACGTCGCCGGTTTCGAGGCGATGGTCGAGAACTTCCAGGCCACCAGCCAGCGGATCAAGTACGCGCTGGTCCCGGTCGTCTCAGCGGTTCGCGGCATGGCGCTGGGGGGCGGCTGCGAATTCCAGATGCACAGCGCGAAGACCGTCCTCGGGCTCGAAAGCTACGTCGGCCTCGTCGAGGCTGGCGTCGGGCTGCTGCCCGCGGGTGGTGGCCTGAAGGAGATCGCGGTGCGCGCGGCGCACGCCGCGGGTCCGCAGGGCGACGTCTTCGCAGAGCTGAAGCGCAGGTTTGAAACCGTCGCAATGGGGAAGGTGTCGACGTCCGCGCGCGAGGCGCAGGAGCTCGGCCTCGCCCGGCAGACCGACCGCATCGTCTTCCACGCCCACGAACTGCTGCACGTTGCGCGCCGCGAAGCGCTCGCCCTGGCGGATGCCGGCTACCGTCCGCCGTTGCCTGCGCGTCGCATCGCCGTCGCCGGCGACATCGGCATCGCGACCTTCAAGATGATGCTGGTCAACATGCTGGAAGGCCGCTTCATCAGCGAGTACGACTACGAGATCGCCACCCGCATCGCCACCGTGCTGTGCGGCGGTGACGTGGACCGCGGCGCGCTGGTGGACGAGGACTGGCTGCTCCGGCTGGAGCGCCAGCATTTCGTCGAACTTGCGCAGCAGCCCAGGACCCAGGAACGCATCGCGCACATGCTCAATACCGGCAAACCGCTGCGCAACTAGTCGCCGCGCGCGCCTCCCGCCAGCGCTCCCAGCCCCCACTTTCCCAGGAATCCCAAGATGACCCGTCAAATCCAGGACGCCTACATCGTCGCTGCCACCCGCACCCCGGTTGGCAAGGCGCCGAAGGGCGTCTTCCGCAATACCCGGCCCGACGACATGCTTGCCCACGTGCTGAAGGCCGTCGTCGCACAGGCGCCCGGTATCGACCAGTCGCGCATCGACGACGCCATCATCGGCTGCGCCATGCCGGAGGGCGAGCAGGGCATGAACGTGGCGCGCATCGGCGTGCTGTTGGCCGGCTTGCCCGACACTGTCGCGGCGCAGACCATCAACCGTTTCTGCTCTTCCGGCCTGCAGGCCGTGGCGCTGGCCGCGGATCAGATCCGGCTCGGCAATGCCGACCTGGTGCTCGCAGGCGGCACCGAATCGATGTCGATGGTGCCAATGATGGGCAACAAGGTGGCGATGTCGCCGGCGGTCTTCCGCGACGAGCATGTCGCGATCGCCTATGGGATGGGCATCACCGCAGAGAAGGTCGCCGAGGAGTGGAAGGTCTCGCGGGAAGACCAGGATGCGTTCGCGCTGGCGTCGCACCAGAAGGCACTCGCGGCGATCAAGGACGGCGCTTTCCAGGAGGAAATCACCCCCTATGACGTGATCACCCGGCAGCCGGACCTGGGGACCGGATCGGTCACCCAGCGGCGGCAGCGCGTCGAAAACGACGAAGGTCCCCGGCCAGACACCTCCGCGGAGGGCCTGGCGAAGCTGCGGCCGGTGTTCCGGAATGACCAGTTCGGGGGCAGCGTGACGGCCGGCAATTCATCGCAGATGAGCGACGGCGCGGGTGCCGTGCTGCTGGCCTCGGCACAGGCGATCCAGGACTATGGGCTGACGCCGCTGGCGCGCTTCGTATCGTTCTCGGTCGCGGGCGTGCGTCCCGAGGTGATGGGCATCGGCCCGATCGCCGCGATTCCCAAGGCACTCAAGCAGGCCGGGTTGTCTATTTCGGACATCGACTGGATCGAGCTCAACGAGGCGTTTGCTGCCCAGGCCCTTGCCGTGATCCGCGATACCGGGCTGGATCCCGCCAAGGTCAACCCGCTGGGAGGCGCCATCGCGCTCGGCCACCCGCTGGGTGCCACCGGCGCCATCCGGGTGGCGACGATCGTCCACGGGATGCGCAGGCGGCAACTGAAGTACGGCCTGGTGACGATGTGTATCGGCACCGGCATGGGTGCCGCCGGCATCATCGAGGCGCTCTGACGGTCGGACCGCGACGCGAGGCTTGCGGTCCGCGGTCGTGATGGCCGTCCGGCTGCCGAGGTGATCCTCGCCCGGCCGCGTTGCCGATCGCTGCCATCTACCGCAGCTGTCCCGCGAGCGTCCCGCGGTTTCCCCCGCCCGGCTGTTGCGGACCAGAGCTGCGCGGCCGCGGCGCCCACCCAGAGCAGATGGTCACTGAGCCCCGGCGTGCCTCAACGACCGCGACCGTAGATCTGCACGCCGGTCGTCCCGTCCGGGTTCGCGCGGCGAGAGACGAGCGAACTGGGGAGACTGCTGCCGACGCTCGACATGTAGATCAGGATCCAGTCCTCGGCATCGCCATTGGATGCAAAGCTGCCGTCGACGCGACACATGCTGCTCTTGCAGTCGATCGCGAGCGAACGCGGCGACACGCCAGCCGTGGCGAACGCCTCCTGCTGCGTGAACGATGTCAGCTCTGCTTCCTTCTGCGGCGCCCAGGCCGGATCCACCGACTCTTGCTCGAAGCGGGCCGTCGCCTCCTCCCGTGCCTTCGTGGTCCGAGCGACGTGCGCGTCACGCATGGTCGCGCGCCGATCGAGCGAAGCCTGGACCTGGCCGGGGGTCATTGGGCCAGCCCCCACCCTTGGCGGCGCTCGCGATGCCGGGGGCGCCGATGCCTGGTGAGCCGAAGTCGGCACCTCTGCAGTGACGCCGGCGTCCTGCGCTTCAGACCCGGGCGCGTCGCGCCTGGCGACGAAGGTGACGGTGGCGACGGCGATGATGACCACCGCGGCGACTATCAGGGGCATCTTGCTAGCGGCCATCGTGGTGTACCTGGGCATGGAAGACCCCTATTGTCGCCGAGGGCGCACGGGGGCGGAACCCCGTGCCCCGGCACCTGCCGATCGCGCCGCTCCTAGTCGTCGCTGACCACGTAGCCGACGTAGGTGTCGTTGATGCCGACGCCCGGCGGGATGTTGCAGCTCATCGAGACCAGCGGGTAATAGCCGACGTTGCCGTTGTCCGCGATCGTGAAGAGCAGCTGCGTCTGCAGCTCACCGCCCGGCGCGACGGTCACGGATTTGGATACGAACTGGTTGCCGACGTTGGTGCTGTGGCCGGCTACCCCGGTGCAGGTGACAGTCCGCGCCACCGTGGCGAAATTGGTGAAGTAGGCGCCAAAGTAGCTCACCGCCGCCTGGTTGGCGCTGTCGTACTGGGTCAGAAAGGAGCACGTCACGAACGAGTTGGCGCTGCCCTCGTTCTGGACCGCGAGTGGACGCTTGCGGATCGAGCCTTCGAAGTTCGGCAGCGCTCCCTGGCAGATGGCAGTCGCGTTGCCGGACACCTCGACGTTCTTGTTGACCGCCAGCGTCGGGGCGGAGGGCAGCAGGGCTGCGGCGGTGAGCGCGGTGACGGCGAACGTTCGGATGGACATGCGGGAGATCCTGCAAGAGGGAGGGGCGGTGTCCCGCGATCATGTGCCGGGATGGAGTCCGCAAACAAGATGCATGTTGCAGATCGACCACGGCACGCAACAAAAAGGGCGCCAGTCACCCGGCGCCCTTGATCACATCCCTGAACCGGAAGGCTCAGGCGTCGTCGGCCAGCCACCAGATGTAGGTGTCGTTGATGCCCGCGCCCGCGGGCAGGTTGCAGCTGATCGAGATAAGCCCGCTGGACAGTCCGTCGACCGGGAAATCCTCGTCTTCCCAGAACAGGTTGCCCTGGGTGTTCGGCGCGATCGTGACCGTCTGCGAGAAGAACTCGTTGTCACCGGTATCGAAGCCGGTCACTGCGGAGCAGGTCACGTCGAGCGGTGCACTGGAGCGGTTGCTGAAATAGGTGTCGAGCAGCACCGGGGCATTGCCCTCGGCGTCAATGATGTCGTATTCGAAGCCACAGCTGACGAACGTCGCCGAGGAACCTTCGTTGGTGACCGCGAGCGGCCGCTTGCGGATCGCGGTCTCGAACACCGGAAGGGCGCCCTGGCAGCGCGCAACGGGGTTGGAGCCGTTGCCGTGCGCCTCGATGGCGGCGGACGAAGGCAGGCTGTACGCCGAGGCGACAGCAACAGTCAAGATGGCAAAACCGGTGGCAAGCTTCATGGAATGACTCTCTCCCTGGAGATGATGAGTTGGCTGGGGCAGCGGCGCGAAGACGGTGGTGACTTCCCGCTCGGGCCCGAATATAGCATCAGTGAAGTGACGGAATACTACCCGCTGGGACGCCACCGCTTTGACGCCCTCGCCGTGCGGCGCGCGCCACCGCGAGCGGGACACGGCGGACTAATCGGCGTCGACCACCCCCAGCTCGTCGAGCGCATTCTGCATCAGCCTGCTTGCGGCCTCGCTCAATTTCTCGTGGTCGAGCGCATACCGGATGGTGGCCTCGATCAACCCGAGGTGCGTTCCGCAGTCGAATCGGGTCCCACGGAACCGGTATGCCAGCACTTCCTGTTCGGTCAACAGCGCCGAGATCGCATCCGTCAGCTGGATCTCTCCGCCCGCGCCGGGGCGGGTTGCCTCGAGCAGCGGGAAGATCCGCGGCGACAGGACGTAGCGTCCGACCACGGCGAGCGTGCTGGGCGCTTCCTCGGGCGCCGGCTTCTCGACGATCGAGGTCACCCGCCCCTGACGCTCGTCGAACGACTCGACCGCTACGATGCCGTAACTGGACGTCTTCTCGCGCGATACGCTCTGGGTCGCGAGCACGCTGGCGCCGCTGCGTTCGGCTACGTCGGCCATCTGGCTGAGCGCACCGGGACCCCGGTTCCAGATGACGTCATCGGGCAGCAGCACGGCGAACGGCTCATCGCCGATGACGGGTTTGGCACACAGCACGGCATGCCCGAGCCCGAGCGCCTCGGCCTGGGTCACGAACACTGCGCGCACCCCTTTCGGCAGGACGTTGCGAATCAGTTCGAGCTGCTCCAGCTTTCCCGCCTGCTCGAGCTTCTGTTCGAGCTCGTAGGCCTTGTCGAAATAATCGGCGACCGCATGCTTGTAGCGATTGGTGACGAACACGAGGGTGTCGCACCCCGCCTCGATGGCTTCGTCCACCGCATACTGGATCAACGGCCGATCGATGATCGGCAGCATCTCCTTCGGCACCGTCTTCGTCGCCGGGAGGAATCGCGTGCCGAGACCGGCAACCGGGAAAACGGCCTTGCGGATCCGGTGATTCATCAGGTCCTCCGTGAGAGGCGCGCGGGAAAGGCGACCACGGTCGCCACGCGCTGGGAATCGTCGGGTACAGCGCCATCGCCTGCGGGCGCGAATTCGGGCACCGAATCACGCAGCAGAAACGCCAGCGCAGTCAGGTCATAGGTCGCCACGGCCTCCACCATGCGGTCGGTGGCCTGGTCGATGCGGTCAGCCGATACCTCACGCGCCTCGGCCTGCAGGATCTTAGGGTGCGACGTGGGGCGATAGCGCTCCTCGGCGTGGAACAGCGTCTCGTGGAGCTTCTCGCCGGCGCGCAGGCCGGTGTAGACGATCGCGACATCCCTCCCCGGCTGCTTGCCCGCCAGACGCACCATCTGCTCGGCCAACAGGCGGATGGACACCGGCTCGCCCATGTCCAGCGTATAGACCGCCTGGTGCGAGCCGATCGAGACCGCCTGCAGGATGAGCTGGCAGGCCTCCGGGATGGTCATGAAGTAACGCGTGACCTCAGGGTCGGTCACGGTCACCGGCCCGCCCAGCCGGATCTGCTCGCGGAACAGTGGCACCACGCTCCCGGCGGAGTCCAGCACGTTGCCGAAGCGCACCGTGACGAACCGCGTCCCGGTCTGGCCCGTCAGTGACTGGCACACCATTTCGGCAAGCCGCTTGGTGGCTCCGAGGACGTTGACGGGGTCGACCGCCTTGTCCGTGGAGATCAACACGAAGGTGCCGACGCCCGCGCGCAGCGACTCCTTGGCGACCATGCGCGTGGCGAGGACGTTGTTGCGCACCGCCTCGCGCAGCTGTGTCTCCAGAACCGGAACCTGCTTGTAGGCCGCGGCGTGAAAGACGGCCTCCGGGCTGGACAGCTCCAGCGCATAGCGGATGACGGCGGGATCCCCGCAGTCACCCAGGACCGGGACGCACTGGGTCTGCGGGAAGTCCCGGCGAAGCTCGGCTTCCATCGTCGCCAGTGCGAGCTCGTCGATCTCGATCAGCGTGATGCTTCGCGCCCCGTGTCGCGCGCACTGTCGACACAGCTCCGCGCCGATCGAGCCTCCTGCACCTGTGACCAGAACGCTACGGCCACCGAGCCAGCCGCGGATCGCCTTCCAGTCGGGCATCACCGGCTTGCGTCCCAGCAGGTCCTCGATCGCGACCTCCTTGAGCTCGCCGGGTAGCGACCGGCCTTCGAGCAGGTCGTTCAGTCGTGGAACGGTCCGGAACGGGATCCCCGTCTCCTCGCACAGTGCCACGATCCGCCGCATGGCCGTGGCGTCGAGCGACGGCATCGCGATCACCAGCAGCCTGGCCGCGGTCTCGGGCGCGATCCTGGCTACTTCGTCGACGCGTCCCAGCACCGGCAGGCCCTGCAGGTGGCTGCCGCGGAGGCTGATCGCGTCATCAAGGAAGCCCACGGGCTGGTAGGCGCCGGCGCGACGGAGGTCGCGCACCAGGGTTTCGCCGGCCTGCCCTGCCCCAAGGATCAGCACCCGCAGCGCGGCCTTGTCGGTCTGCATCAGCCCCTGGTCCTTCCATGCCCGGTACAGCAGCCGAGGCATGCCAAGCAGCGCGGCCAGCACCACGGGGTAGAGCACCATCACCGTCCGGGGCACCTGGTCGGCGCGATCGAAGAACAGAAACAGGACCGGCAGGATTGCGAGGAAGCCGAAGACGCTCGCCTTCATGATGTTGACGAGGTCCGGGATGCTGGCAAAGCGCCATACCCCCCGGTACAGCCCCACCTTCCAGAAGATCAGGCCCTGGACCGCGAGGATCAGGGCGATCTCCGTCGACCACGTCGGGGTGGATGCCGCCCCGCCGATGATCGAATAGCGGAAGTAGTGCAGGCCATACCAGCACAGCCACACCATCATCAGATCGTGGGCGACGATCGCGGCCCGCGGCAGGCCGATGGTGACTCGATCCCCGAACGTCGTCACTTGGATGGTCCTTCAGCAGTCAATCCGGCGGTCCTTCCCGATTGCACCCAGGCCCAAGCGATGACGAGGCCGAGAAGGACGCCGCCGAACGCGGCGATCCGCACGCCTGCGACGCTGTCCGCTACCGACATGCCCACAACGACCGCCATGACGCTGGCGACACCATACGCGATGGTCACCGGCACGTGCAGCCTCCACCTTGCCGCGAGCTTCTGATAGGCATGTCCGACGTGCGGCGTCCACCACCGCTCGCCACGGACGATGCGCCCTGCAAGTGTCAACGTCGCGTCAACCATGAAGACCGCGATCGGCAGCAGCACAAGGGCGGTCGCGGGGACCCCATC
>PPFU01006543.1_pt1 | contig 32367 bp, 22 predicted proteins | sample 1535991 | NCBI WGS metagenome assembly PPFU01 (sample SAMN04901290, study PRJNA319586) | Hypolithon metagenome, whole genome shotgun sequencing project. | isolation source: Antarctic Hypolithon | place: Antarctica: Miers Valley | collected 2014
GCGGAGCTGACGCAGGTGTTCGTCGACCTCCGCCTGCCCGACCAACGCGGCGGGCTGCCCATCGGCGGGGAGGTGGCCGCCCGGATCAACGACGCCCGCACCTACCGCACCCAGGTCGTCCAAAGCCTCCGCAGCGAGGCGGAGACGTTTCGCCAACTTCTGCCCCAGTACCGCGACAACCCCCGCCTGCTGACCAGCCGACTTTGGGCGGAGGTGCGGGAGGAGGTGCTGTCCCAGCCGCTGGTCGAACGCATCTTCGCCGACACGCGTACCTTCCAGATCGTGATCGCGGGCAATCCCGACCTCGCCCGCGAACGCCAGGAGGCGGGCCTCAAGGAGCGACAGACCGCGGCCCAGGCCGCCAACACGACCCCATAATGCGGGGCTCGCCCTGCCTCTTCCGCGGAGCGTCGCGCAAACGAAGACGGCAGGGCGAGCCCTGCCCTACGCTGCGTATCCGTTTGGCCCTGCCTCTTCCGCGGAGCGTCGAGCAAACGAAGGCGGCAGGGCGAGCCCTGCCCTACGCTGCGGATTGGTTTGGCCCTGCGTCTTCCGCGGAGCGTCGAGCAAACGAAGACGGCAGGGCGAGCCCTGCCCTACGGAGACATCTATGGAAACCACCCACATCCACTCCCACGTCCACGACGACATGGGCGACCACCCCAAGCACTCGCCCCTGAGCATCGGGTGTCAGCACGCCCACGATGATGAGGAGCGGCGAGTCGACCTTAAAATCCTCGCCTGCCTCGCCGGCGGGATGCTGCTGATGGCGGCCGTGGCTGCCCACTTCCTGTTCCGCGCACCCGGTGCCCCGCTGTTTGGCGAGTCCGCGCCGCAGGCGGGCTTCATCGGGCTGCTCGCGGCGATCCTGCTCGGGGCCCCCATCATCCTCGAAGCGGCCCGCGGCCTGCTGAGCCCCAAGCACGCCCACTCCCACATGGACGAGCTCATCGCCCTGGCGGTCATCGCCAGCATCGCCAGCGGCAGCTACATCGAGGCCGGCTTCGTCGCATTCTTCATGCTCATCGCCAGCTTCATCGAGCACCGCACCGCCGTCGGCGCCCTCAAGACCATCGAGTCGCTCATTCGCATCACCCCCACCCGCGCCCAGCGGCTCACCGAGGATGGCACGGAGCAGGAGGTTGCCGCCCACGACCTTCGCCCCGGCGACATCGTCATCGTCCGCCCCGGCGACAACATCCCCGGCGACGGCACCGTCCGAGCGGGCCAGTCCAGCGTCAACCAGGCCAACATCACCGGCGAATCCCTCCCCGTCGACCGCGGCCCGGGTGACGAGGTCTACAGCGGCACGATCAACGAGACCGGCCGACTCGAAATCACCATCAGCCGCGCCGGCGAGGACTCCACCCTGGGCCAGGTCCAGCGGCTGATCCTCCAGGCCGCCCAGACAAAACCCGTCGCCGCAAGGATGCTCGAAAAGTACGCCCAGTACTACACCCCGACCGTGCTGATGATCGCGGGTATCGTCTATATGTTCACCAAAGACCTCTACATCTGTATCTCGCTGCTCTTGATCGCCTGCCCCTGCGCGATCGTGCTCGCGGGGCCTACCGCCGTGGTGGCGGCGCTGTCGGCGGCGGCGAGGCTGGGGGTGCTGGTCAAGAACGTGACCGACCTTGAAATCGCACGCCGCATCACCGCCATCGTCTTTGACAAGACCGGCACGCTCACCACAGGCAAGCTCGCGGTCACCAGGATGCAGCCAGCCCCCGGCACCGACGGCGCTGACCTGCTCCGCCTCGCGGCGGTCGCGGAGCGGGAATCCAAGCATCCCGTCGCCCGGGCGGTCGTCGAGATGGCGACTCGAGCCAAGCTCACGCTGGAGGAGCCTTCCGAATTTGAGGAGGTCGCCGGTCGCGGCGTGGCGGCGCGGCTGGATTCGGGTGAGGTGCTGGTGGGTCGCGAGACCTGGCTCCGCGAGCGGGGCGTGGACCTTTCGGATGTCGATCTTGAAGCCGCCGAGAAGGAGGGGCTGAGCCTGCTCATCGTTGCCCACCGCGGCCGGGGCATCGGCTGGATCGGCCTCGCCGACACCACCCGCGAGTCCAGCCGCCCCGCGATGGACGAGCTGGCGGAGCTGGGCGTGAACCGCCGCGTGATGATCACCGGCGACCGAGCCGAGCCCGCTGCCCGCGTCGCCCGCACCGTCCATGTCACCGATGTGCAGTCCGAAGCGCTCCCGGGCGACAAGCTCGACCTGGTCGAATCGCTCAAAAAGCAGGGCCACACCGTCGCGGTGGTGGGCGACGGCGTCAACGACGGTCCCGCCCTCGCCGCGGGCGACATCTCGATCGCGATGGGGGCCGCCGGCTCGGACGTGGCGATCCACTCCGCGTCCATCGCGCTGATGAACTCCAACCTCAACCGCATCCCCTTCCTCGTCCGACTCAGCCGCGCCACCGTGAGCACCATCCGCCAAAACCTCGCGGGCGTCTTGCTCTACGTGCTGGGGATGCTGGTGCTCTTGTCGCTGGGCTGGATGACACCGCTCATCGCCGCCATCGGCCACGGCCTCTCCTCGATCATCGTCGTCTTCAACTCCGCCCGCCTCGTCCGCCAGGGCGAATCTCTCGAAGGCACCGGCACCCCGATCCCTTCCCGCGCCGAACCCGCCACCCCACCCGCGCGGTTTACCACGGCCGTGCCGGCGTAGCCGCCAGAGCTGCTGAGCCAAAACGCTTTCCTGTGTATTTCGCTTTGGTGGCACAGGCGAGACGCCTGTGCCACGATTAGAGAAGGGTACTCCGGTGTAGGTCAGGAGTCATCCTGCTGGCGGCCGCGGAAGACGTCAGGATGAATTTTGACCTACGGGGTACCACCCAGAGAAGAATACAGGCGGGACTGCCACCCACCGCATTCGGGGATGGCCCCCCGCCTCCCGCGTACCGCCCGTGCCTCACCCCTCCACCCACTTCGGCAGGCACGCCATCCGCTTGGTCACCGTCGCGTGGTCTTTTTCATCGAAGCCTGCACCCTCTGCGACGCGGCGAACCGCCCCCGCATGGGCACGGATCGGGTCGCGGTGGAGCGTGTCATCGGGCACCACCTCCGCCAGACGGAGCAGCGCCCCGGCCAGAGATGCGAGCACCATCGGCTGCGTGCTCCCCGCGTGGCGGATCGGGTCGAACGACGCGTCGATCAGCTCTCCGAAGCTCACCGCGTCCACCACCATGCGGATCGTGCCCTCCTCGTCGTAGATGTTCGGGCCGTGCATCCTACGCCCCGCCACGCGGCAGAGCGCCGCGGTGAGGCGATCCACGCAGATCATCGCGGTCCGCGGGTCGTTGATCCCGGGCGACAGCGCTCGCATCGCTAATTCAGAAAGCTGGTCCACCGCAAACTCGGGGTCCTGCGTCTCGGTGCGGATCGGCCCCAGCGCCACATGTCGGCAGACATGATCGGCGAACTGGGCTGGCACGCCCTCGCGTGTCCGGACCTTCATCAGCGGAGCCCCCTCGATCACGAAGTCGCCCGGGCGGAAGGGCAGGTCGAGCACCGCATCGTGCCGCCGGGCAATTTGAGTGAGGTCGTCGTAGTCGATCGCTTGGATGAAGTCGCTGCTGGGGCTGGGGATCGGGAGGGCGTCGAGCTGCATGGTCTTCACCAGCTCGGCCTCGGCGTGAAGCCGCTGCTCCTGCGTACGCTCGGGCTTGGCCGTGCTCGGCTCGGGCCAGACGCGGTCGATGAGAAAATCGAGCTCCTCCGAGACGTTGGCGATGATCGCCGAGGCTTGGATCGAGCGGGCGATGTGGTGGATGAAGTAGATCAGCGCCCCGATGCTCACCAGCGCCAGGAAGAAGCCACCCAGCGCCGAGACCTGCGGCACGCTGATCGCGCCGAGCCGCCCGACCGCCTGAAGCAGGAGGAGGCAATAGACGAAGGTGGCGATGAGGATGCCCAGGACGATTTGATTGCCGGTGTCCTGCATGAAGTTGCGGAGCAGCCGCGGGCCGAACTGCGAGGAGGCGAGCGTGAGGGCGACGATGGTGATGGAGAAGACGACGCTGATGACGGTGATGATCGAGCTGACGATGGCGGAGAGCATGGTGCGGACGCTCTCGACGTCGCCCGCGGCAAGCCAGAAGAGCGGGCCTTCGGGGTCGACTTTGATGAACGTGTCGACGAAGACCAGCACCGCCGCGAGCACGACCGCGGCAAGGGCCATGACGGAGGGCACGAACCAGAAGCTCGTGCGGATCAAGTCGTAGATCTGGAGCACATGGGCGGAGAGGCCCGTACCGTCGACGCCGTGCTGGGCTCTGCTCATGCGGGAAGGGTAGCGGTTGGGGTGGAGCGGCCCTTTGGTCCGAGCCGCGACGCGGGAGCAAGCGCGATTCTGCTCCGAGCCGCGGCGCGTGAGCGAGCGTACTTGTGGCGGTACGTACGCGACGTTAAAGCCAAAGCCGAAGCTTCCCTCACGCGTCGCGGCTCGGGTCCGGGTACGCCCGCAAACCGCCTGCACTGCGTATGATTGAGCGGATGATATAATGCGTGGCGTGAAGCAAAGGCCGTGTCTCATGCCGCTGTTGGTGCTGCTGCCCCTGGGCTTGATGGGTTTGATGGTGGCGGGGGGATGTGGTGCCGCCCCGCCGGTGTCGAGGCGTGGTGTGGCGGCGACTGATTATGATCGAACATATCGGGCGGCCGTGGAGGTGTTGCGGGACATGGGCTTTGAGACGGCGAGGCAGGAGTATCGCTTCGGGCGAATCACGACCGAGCCGCTGCCCGCCCCGACGCTGTTCGAGCCATGGAAGCGGACGAGCACCACGCTGGGTCAAAGGGTGCAGGGCACGGTGGCGGATGTGCGGAGGCGGGTGGTGGTGAACCTGGAGCCGGAGGAGGGGGGCGGGGGGGGATTTGAGATGGAGGTGCGGGTGGAGCTGCAGCGGCGGCAGGTCCCCACGCGGCGGCTCTCGGCATCGGTGGGGCGGAGCGTGTTCAGCGACCTGGATGCGGTCCCGCCGGAGTGGCGGGAGCGTGACGTGGCGGCTGCATCTTGGAGGACGTTTGGGCGGGATGAATATTTGGAGGCTCGGATTGGCCGCGCGATCCAGCGACGCATGTTGGGGCCGACGGGTTGACACCCGCAGCTACGGGGGTGCTACCTTATTCGCATGAACGACGCCACCTCGCCCGACAGGACGCCGCCCGACTCCGTGCCCGTTAACCCGACGATCCCGCAGGGGATGATCCCCGAGATTGGCCAACGGTGGAGCCCCCGGGCGTTTTCGGATCGCCCCGTCGAGCCCGACAAGCTGCGGCGATGCTTCGAAGCGGCGCGGTGGTCGGCTTCCTCATTCAACGAGCAGCCGTGGCGTTTCCTCGTCGCTGTCAAAGACGACCCACAAGCCTATGAAAAAGCACTTTCGTGTCTGGTGGAACTCAATCAGTCGTGGGCCAAGCTCTCGCCGGTGCTGATCCTGACGGCGGCGAAGAGAACGTTCACGCAGAACGGCAAGCCCAACCGCGTATACATCCACGACCTGGGTGCCGCCGCCACGCAGTTCACGCTGCAGGCCACGCGGGAGGGGCTGTATGTTCACCAGATGGCTGGCGTCGAGCCGGACCGCGTGCGGGAGACCTACAGCGTCCCCGATGATTTCGAGCCGATGACGGGCATCGCGGTGGGCTACCTGGGTGACCCGTCGCAACTGCCCGAGGGGATGCGGGAGAAGGAGGGGCCCGCGTGGCTTCGGAAGCCACTGGAGGATTTTGTGTTCGCAAATACCTTCGGCGAGCCGGCTGACTTAGCAGCACGCTAAGGCACGCCAAAGCAAGCCACGGCTCCACACGGATACGATCCGATGAAGGCAGGATGATAGGGTGAGGCTGTCTCAGTTAATGAGTGTTGCTTGACAGTCTAAGCTACGATACCTTCGCCTCACCCATCTTTCTCGTTACTCTTTGAATTTATCCCCGCCCCTGCTGCTCTGACTTCACATATCCGATTTTATCGGATCGCATCCGTGTGCATCTGTGGCACGCCATCCTCGGGTGCCGGGGCCGCATCCACGACAGTCAGCGGCGGCAGCGCCCCGATGAAGCGGCGGCCGTAGGGTTTGGTCGCGATGCGGCTGTCGAGCACGACGACCGTGCCCGAGTCCTTCCTCGAGCGGATCAGCCTGCCAAAGCCCTGCTTGAACTTCAGGATCGCCTCGGGCAGCGAGTATTCCACGAACGGGTTCCCGCCCTGCGCCCGCACCCGCTCCATCCTCGCCTCCACAAGCGGGCGGTCGGGCACGGCAAAGGGCAGGCGGGTGATGATCACGTTTCGCAAGGCGTTCCCGGGCACATCCACACCCTGCCAGAAGCTGTCGGTGCCCAGCAGCACGCAGCGATTGGCGGCCCCCGTGCCGCTCTCCCCGCGGAACTGCTCGAGCAGCCGCGATCGGCCCTGGGCGTCGCCCTGCACGAGCATCGGCATCGCTCGCTCCCGCAGCGGTGCCTCCAGCCACTTGGCCATGCGGTTTAAGAGGTCGTAGCTCGTGAAGAGCACGAACGCCCCGCCCCCCGACCGCTCCACCTCCCGGAGGATCGCCGGGCCCAGGGCCGCATCATATTCCCGCGTCCCCGGCGGCGGCATGTCCCGCGACACCACCAGCTCCGCCTGAGTTTGGTAATCAAACGGCGAACCCAGTTGCAGCGTCCGGGCATCCTCACAACCCAGCCGCCTCTGAATATGTTCAAAAGCCGCTCGCGGCTTTCCCGCCCCCGCCGTCGCCCCCGCCGTCGCCCCCGCCGTCGCCAGCGTCGCGCTGGTCAGCACTACCCCGACCGGCTGCCCGTCGCCATTGGTCGCCCGGAACAGCCGCTCCCGCATCAGCGGCGCGACGTCGATGGGGGAGCACGCCAGCCGCACCCGCGTTGTCCGCTCGCCGGTGGACGTCTCGAGCCAGTAGACGCTGTCGGGCTCGCTCTGGTCGACCAGGGCCGCCACTGTCCCCGCCATTGCGCCGCATCGGGCGATGTAGCCCGCGAGTTCGTAGCGGTCCGCTTCGTCCCTGGCGTCATCCCGCAGGTTGCTCAGTCGAAGGCTCAGGTCCTGCAAAGATTTGCTCAAGGTATTTTCGATGAATCCCGCCGACTTGATGCGGCCGTTGGGGCTCGCACCCGATTCGGCGTATTTGGTGACATCATTAAAGAACCGCCGCACCGCCGAGTCGGTGGCGAGCACCGCCTCGATGGCGGCGTCGAGCGAAGCGGGCGGCACCTGCCTCTCGAGTGTGGTGAGATAGCCTTTGTAGGTTCGCGGGTTAAAGAGGTTCGTCAGCAGAAAATCCGCCTGCCACTGGGTGAGCGACAGCCCGAAGTGGTCGCTGGCGACATCCTCGACGGTGTGTGCCTCGTCGAGCACGACCAGGTCATAAGGCGGGAGGAACCCCGCATCCTCCGCACGCAACGCGAGGTCCGCGAAGAAGAGCGCGTGGTTGACGACGAGCAGGTCCGCCCGCTCCATCTGTCGCCTGGCGCGTTGATAGAAACATTTCTCGTAGGTCGGGCACCGCCTGCCCATGCAGTTGCTCGCGTCGCTGCGGGCTTTTTCCCAGACGGGGAAGAAGCCCCGCCGCTCCATGGGGGGGAGTGATGCGAGCGAGCCGTCATCGGTTTGGTAGGCCCAGTCTTCGATGGCGTGCAGCGCCCGCATCACCGTCGGGTCGGCGAACAGCTCGCTCTGCCGCTTGCTGGCCGAGGCGAGGCGGCGGAGCGAGAGGTAGTTGCCCCGGCCCTTGACGAGCACGGCGGAGAACTCGTCGGGCGAGACCGCCCGCAGCAGCGGGATGTCCCGCTCCATCAACTGCTCCTGCAGCGCGATGGTGTGGGTGGAGACGACGACGCGGGGGCGTCGTCGCTTGGGCTTGGCGTCTGGAGTGGGCTCGCCGCCGCCGTTGTCGTTGTTCCGAGCGTTGTCGCCGTGGATGATCTGCTCGATGGCGGGCAGGAGGTAGGCGAAGCTTTTGCCGACGCCGGTGCCCGCCTCGACGAGGAGTCGACCGCGGGTTGCCATCGCGGTTCGCACCGCTGCGATCATCGCGGATTGCTCGGGACGCACCTCGAACCGGTCCCCCAGCCGACGCGCGATCGGACCGTCGGGGTGGAGCAGGGCGTCGAGGGGCGCGGCGGTCGAAGGGGGCATGGGAAGGGCACGCGGAGGCGGGATCAAAGGTCCAGGACCCACCGCACGATGGTCAGGCCCTCGCTGGGGAGGCGTTCGCCGTCGGCGGTGAGGGGGATCGGGAGGGGGGAGTCGCGGAGTTGGGCGATGATGAGGATGCGGCGGGCGTCGGTGAGGTGGCTCAGGTCCCAGGCTCTGCCGACACCGCGGATGTAATTAATGGACTTGTTCGTGGGCATCAGGGTCATCTGCCGAAAGTCGGGCGGGGGCAGCAGGTTGTAGAAGCTCAGCAGCGTGACCACCTTGGCCACGTCGGCGGTGGACCCCACGCCCGTCACACCCGCGCCGCCGGCCCCCTGCGCCATGAGCTGGCCGAGGAAGCCCTCATCGTTGAGCTTTCGCTCGCTGTAGGGAAGCTCACCCCGCGGCGGCGGCCCCGGGGGGCGGACCAGCTCGACGAACCGCGACCCCAGCGAAAGATCCTCCCCCGGCTCCCACCTCGTGAGGTCCCCATTGAGCCCCGGCGGCTGCACCCACACCGTGCCGTCCCCCGCGGCATACACCACCAGCACGTTTTCCAGCGGCCCCGGCAGCGAGTGCCGCATCGTGCCCCGTGGAAAGCCGCTGCTCTCGACTTGTAACCCTCCCGCGATGGTGCCAAAGTCGCCGCCTTCGACCCCCCGAAGCTCCGACGAGGGTCCGCGAAACCGGGCATGCAGCCGCTTGGTCGTGGCACGGATCGGCACGTTCAACTCGCCTGGCTCCGCAACGTGCCACTGATACGTCTGCGGGTCCAGAAACCCGCCCGCGTCGACTGCATCGGTCGGCAGACCCGGAGCCCAAAGCGTGTCCCGGCGATCATGGTCGACGGCCGCAGCGGGTGACGTCTCCTCCTCCGGAACGGCTCCCAATGCGTAGGTCGCCCGCCCGAACCTGGGCAGGAAGCCGCTCACCCAAGCATCGGCGCGGGCTTCGCCCGTGTTGCCGTCGAGGTCCAGCACCGTGACGTGGGCGAAGTAAGCGCCGCTGGGCCTCATCAACCACGCGCCCCCCCAGCTCACCGCCGCGAACACCACGACCACGCCCACGAACGCCACCCACGCGTGCTCCGCCCGCCCCCTCGCCTTGAGCACCAGAAACAGCCCAGGCCCGGCGACCAGCCAGTAGACCAGCAGCACCAGCACCGCGGTCATCACCGCGGGGGCGGCCGTGTCCTGCCGATCCGCCCCGGTGAGCAGCGAATCGCCCAGGGGGATGTCCCGCCTGCCCTCGGGCCGATCCATGTCGCCGGTGCCTCGGGCCTGATCGATGTAAGCCTGGCTATAGATTGGCGAGGTCAAGCCCAGCACCAGATTCCACAACCCCTGCCGCGGCGGGGTGAGGCGAAGCCCCCGCACCTGCGGCGAGGTCAGGTCCACACCCACAACCGTCACCCGCCCAAAGCCGTACCGCCCCGCCACCACGCTCGGGCGATCCTCTCGATCCCGCGCCACCACCGCCACCGCCTGGCCCCGAGGCGGGGTCGGCCGAGGGGCGAACGTCACCATGTCGATCGTCTCCCGCCGACCCGGTGCCCCGAGATACGCCGGCGGCTCGCCCTGCACGGGCCGCACGCTTCCCCGCGCCACCGGCAGCATGTCCCCCAGCGGCGACCCCGTCCAAGGCTCCCCCGCTGCCGGCATCAAAAGCACCAGGTGCCCGCCCCGCCGGACCCATTCCCGCACCGCCCCCAGCACCGCCGGCGGCACGCTCACACCGCCCGGGTCGCCGCCATCAGAGGCCCACACCAGCACGCCCAGCGTGTCCAGCCCCATCCAGCGGTCGGGCAGCTCGGCCAGCGTCAACCCCTCTAGCATCCGCCTCGCCTCGTGGCTGGTCGCACGGCTCGCATATGGCGTCAGACCCACCGGGGCCGCCGACAGCACGCCCACCACCGACTCCTCCGGCCGAACCCACTCCAACGGCGCCACCCGCACCGTCGCCAACTCCTCACCCGTCCCCCCATCCACCACCTGCACCCGCCAGGGCTCCTCCAGGCTCCGCCCCAGCGGCGGCACCCCATATAGCCACACGTACTGACCCCCTGTCACCCCCCCCGAAGCCGACCCCGCCAGCGTCACCCGCCGCTCCGCCTGAACCGTGTCGCCGTCCGAATCCTCGAGCACCCAGCGGCACACCACCTCCCGCTCGGAAGGGGCGGCGTTGGTCAGCGTCAACCGGATCGGCGTCCAATCTCCCGGTCGCACCCGCCCCGCCACCCCCACCGCATCGAAAGCCACACCCACCTGCACACCCGACTCCGCCGCCTGACCCCGGGCATGTTTCGCATCCACCATGCACACCGCCCAACACACCCCGACCATGCACAGCAGCCGAATCAGGGCATGGCGACCGTCCATGGCGGCAGTGTAGATGCCCCCACCCGCCGCCGCGCGAAACGCCCCATCCGCTCCCCGCCGACGGGGGGTGCAGTGGTGCCCATGACCGGGTCGATAAAGAACATAATGCAGCCCTCGATGGACCTCCTCATGTACACGTTGCTCGCCCTGCTGGCGGTGGGGTGCATCGCGGGGTGCATCCGCGTGCTGGGCACGTACGCCTCCAACCAGCGAGCGAGGCAGGAGCTGTTCGCCGAGGCCAAACGCCGCCGGGAGGCGTACGGGCGGGAGATCGACGAGAAATACGGCCGCCGAACCGCGACCTCCCAAGCCCTCGATGACGACCCGGCCCAACCCGCAACCGCCGGCAACATCACCCCCCGCCAATCCAAAAAAGCCGCGTAAACTCCGGGTGGCCCAAACCAGCCACGCACGAAGATAGCGTTCTTCCTCCGGCTAGCCCCCTGAGCTGCCCCGGGTATTTCGAACCCCCCGCGCTCACTCGCTCGCCTCAAAGCGATAAGTCCCGTCCTCCCCAAGCGTCGCGGTGAACCGGCTGCCGCCGAAGTTGACGTGCATCGTCCGCTCCTTCCAACCCAAATACACGGGTGCCTCCTCCGGCGGTGTGTCATCGCCAGGCTGGAAAAGCGCTCGGTGCGACGCCCAGTCGTGCGGCTTGCCATCACGGCTCAGCCGCGGAGGCCCGGACTTCTGATAGGTCATGTCGAGCTGATGCCCAAGGCTGTCGGTGTAGATGACGTTGCCTTCAGCAATGCCCGACAGCTCAAGGCCGTCCCGCTTCGTCACCGCCTGTCGAAATGCATCGAACGACGCGTGTTCCGGCGATTCACCCACCTCGAGCACGAACCCCGCGGGCACGCCCCGCCCCTTGCCCGTGCTGCGGAGCAGCCTGCCCTCGACGCCCCCAAAGCTCGTCTTCTCCTCGCTGAAGCCCGACGCCTGGATCGGCCGCAGCGCGAAGTATGTTTTGTTCATCTTGACGAAGGTCAGGTCACCCTCTCGTACCACCTCCGCGTCGCCCGTGATGAACACGATGAAGTCGGCATCCGGGTGCTGCCCGTTGAGCAGGATCGCGGTGTTGCGGAATTGCCCGATGTTGTCACCGCCTGCGGTCGAGGTGGAGATGTTCTTGGGGTTCTTCTTGGTGGTCGAGGCGGGCACGACATAATCAGCGGTGCCCGACTCGTTGGCGGCCAGCAACTTGAAGCCGCTCATGTCGCCGCGGCTGCCCATGGCGGCCGTTCCCAGCTGGAACGTGCGACCGAAGTATTGCGTTTGGTAAAACTCGGGCGCCTCATCGTTCCCCGGGAGCCAGGGCTCGTACGGCGGCTTGCTCGCCAGCAGCTCGAACGGCTGGTCGATCCGCTTTTGAGCCAGCTTCACGATCGCCACCGGCGGGCGATACCCGCTGGTGAGCACGAACGCCATCTCCCTGTCTGATGCCGCCTCCACCGCCGGGGCGGCTCCGAAGTAGGGAAACACCGTCTGGGCCGCGGTGGGCCAGGGTTCTACGTTGTCGTAGTCCCGCTTGACGGGGCCTCCCCATCCGGCATGAAAGTATTTCGTCGCCATCGTCAGCGAAAGGTAGTCCAGGATCGCCTTGGCGTAGCCCTTTACCTCGGGGTCCTCCGCAAAGTCGTAGAGATTGAGATACGCGGCAAAGGTATGCCCGACGTAGGCCTCGCTGTCCCACTCGCCCATCCCGACGTTCCAAAACTGCAGCGCGGTGCGGAGCAGCTTCGCTTTGTAGACCCGCCGGGTCAGCTCATTGCCCGTTCGCTCCGCCATCAGGTAAACCGCGACCTCCCGCATTGCGCGGAGGTTGTCCGTGTTGCGGGCATCCACAACGAACCCGCGGACCTTCGGGTCCCACGCCCCGCCCACCGGCCCGGTGCCGATACCGTGGGTCGGGTGCGGGCGGATGTTGTGAAGCCGCTCGTAATCCTCAAACGCCTTCCACCCCTGGTCCGCGTAAGGCTTCCAGTAGGCCCGCCACTTGTCGCGGTCGTTGCCCAGGTCCTCGCCCGTCATGAGCTTCATCTGCTCCGCCGCGTAGGCGTGCAGCTCCGGGTCCGGGTTGTCAAACAGCAGGATCGACTCGAAGCCCGGCCGAGGGTCGGACTCGCTCCAAACCTTCGCAGCCTTGTCAAATCGTTGAACATACTCCCGGGGTAGCAGGGGCTCGAAGAGGTAGAGCTTCCGCATCTGGCCCTTGAGTGTAAAGTTCCAGTAGAGGTCGATCCCCTGCGTGTGACCCTGCTCGCCGTCGAGCGCGGTGAGCGCTTTCAACGCCCGCTCCCGCTCCGCGTCGCTTTGGGCAGCCAGGTAGGCGAGGATCGTTGACGGAATCCCCTGCTTCTCGCTCTCGAGGTGCGTCGTCGCATTCTCCTGGCCCCTCCACACCGTGATCAGAGGCTGGGCACGCTCCCAATATGCCCGTTCGTACTCCACGGGCCAAGGGTTCACCCACCGCTCGGGCGGCTGAGGGTAGCGGACCTTCGTAAGCCCATCCTCTTGATAGACAAGCGTCTGAGCCGGTGCCCGCTGAACCACCGGCAGCAAGAGAGAGAAGAGAGCGATGATGAGGGTGCGGTGAAACATGTGCATTGGCATCTAAAGGGGGGGTGGAGAAGCGTATGAAGTCTCTGAAGACCGTTATACCCGGGCCGACTTGACCCGTTGCATGCTTCGCTCGGCTCGTTACCGACAAGGTGCTCGACGTTTGGCGGGTCCATCACCACTCCGGGCCGATTTTGCTGCGAACCTTCTTGGGCCGCTGCACGAGATAGTAGGCGATCGCCCCGACCCATCCGGTGAGGATCACGATGAGAACCCACACGATCTTGTCGTCCGACTTCGGAAAATCGGCCGTGGCGACATCGACAAGCATCCAGATCCAGAACACGGTCAGCAGGACCATGAGGACCACGAAGGCCGCGATGATGAGCAGGACGGCTCCATTGCCGCCCGAAAGCATGAGGTAGGGCAGCGTCAATGAATGGGGGGCGGCTTGATTCATGCAGCACGGGGCAGGAGGTACGCTATCAGTTAATGGAGAAGTTTACACCGACACCGACGTACGATTTGCAGAGGCCGACGGGGCGGTGCGCCGCGACCGGCGGCGAGTTGCGTCCCGGGGAGGATTATTACGCGACGCTGAATGATCCATCCGCGGCGGAGGATGGGGGTGGGAGCGGTGGAGATGGTGGGGGTGGATTGGGGTTGAGCAGGGTGGATGTGTCGCTCGAGGCTTGGGAAGGGGGGTATCGGCCAAGGGGGGTGTTTTGCTACTGGAAGACCACGGTCCCCGAGCCGACACAGAAACGGCGGCTGTTCGTGGACGATGCGGTGCTGATGAACCTCTTGCGACGGCTGGAGGGGGATGCGTCGCCCCGGCGGCTGGCGTTTCGCTTCGTGCTTGCACTGATTCTGATGCGGAAGCGGCTGCTGCGGTACGACCACACGCAGCGGCGGGGGGATGATTCGTGGTGGCTCCTCACGCCGAAGCTGGACCTGAGCAAGGGGCCGATGGGGAAGTGGGACGAAGGCCAGAGCCTTGAAATCCTGGACCCGCACCTCACCGAGGCGGAAATTGAAGGCGTGACGCAGGAGCTGGGTCAGGTGCTCGATGGCGAGGTATAACTCCCGCGATGCCGCCCATGGAGCTCGCTTCATGGGCCGCGGCGATAGGCAAAGAAAGGCACTGAACGCACCGGGTGGTTGATCCGCTTCAGTGGAACGATGACCATGTACCGGAGAATAGATATGAGACGAATATTCCTCGCGACCGCGGTGCTGCTCGGGTTGATGAGCACCCTGCCCTCTTGCAAAAAGCCCGGACCGATCGTCGTGCCGACGCTGGACACCCTGGCCACGCAGCCGGGCGAGGAGGTGCCCACGCGGGCGGAGTTGATCCGCAGGCACAACGCCGCGGTCGCCGGGCTGGGCCGTGTGTGGACCGCGGCCGAGGCGAAGCTCAAGTGGGAGGACCCCGACTCGGGGAAGGTGCGGCAGGAGGAGGGCAGCGGCTACCTCATCATGGTCCACCCATCTCGTGTGACGCTGACGATGAGCAAGCTGGGTAAGACCGGGCTGTGGGCGGGGAGCAACGAGACGCGGTTTTGGCTGCTGGACATCCAGGACCGCAGCGAGGCGGAGGCGTGGGTCGGCACCCACGCCAACGCCGCCAGGCCATGCAGCCAGCCGCTGCCGCTGCCCGTGCCGCCCGCCGCCGTGCCGTGGCTGCTGGGGCTGGTGCCCCTGCCCGCTGTCAAGTCGCCGACGGATGACCCGGACGCGGGGCTTCCGGTGCAGACGCTGGAGGGGTACTGGGTGCTTGACTTCGCTCCGGGCATCGATGGGGATGTGCCCTACGCGGTGCGGATGTTTTACGACCCCAAGACCCAGCGGCCGGCGCGGGTGGACCTGCTCGACGCCGCGGGCGATACTGCGCTGACATGCTATGTTTCAGATTATCAACCGGTGGAGCAGCATGCTACTACCAACCCCACCGACCCCACCATGCCCACCATGCCCACCATGCCCAGCAATGCCCGCTGCTACACCCCAGACGGCAAGGCCGAACTGACGCTTTCGTTGAACGATCTGAGCGACGGGGTAGGCCAGATCAACGACCGCGCCTTCGACTTTGACGTGTTACAAAAAGCATATCGGCCGCGGGTGGTCCACGATTTGGATGCGGGGTGCGGCCGGTCGGAGGGATCATGATTCGAGTCACCTGCAGGCCGCGGGCGTAGACGGATCCGGCAAAGCATCACTTGCCTACACGTCGCGGCGCAAACTGCATCGACTTCATCACCGACATAACCCGGTGGTTTGAAAACTATTGAACCGCTCTTGTTCCTCAACTACGTTTCAACCACCTCAACTCGACCCTCCCCCTCCCCAACCTTTCAAGGCCACACCACCACCTCCCGCACCAGGGTCTCCCCCGTCCGCTGGGCGACCTCGTGCTGTATATGCTCAATCACGTGCAGCACATCGTCGGCGGCGGCGGCGGCTTCCTCTTCGCTCATCATCTTGGGATCGTCCACGACCACGAAGTTGGCGTGCAGCGTCGAGATGTACGCGGCACCTTGGCGATACCCTTTAAGCCCGCACCCATCAATGAGCCGTCCCGCGGACGGCGGCGACAGGCTCGATGCCTCGCCGGCGACGACGCCAGCGGATGGAGAGGGATTCTTAAAAGCGCATCCCGCGGACCTTGCGCCCATCGGCTGCGTGGAGCTTTTGTAGGCGAACACCTGCTTGAACCGCTCCACCGATGCGGCCGCATCGCCCGGCTGTAAATCAAACCACACCTCCGCAATCACCCCATCCGGGATGCTGCTGCTTCGATACCCAAACCGCAACTCCTCCCGCGACAGCTCGCAAACCTCCCCCCCCGGCGTCACCAGCAACACCCGCGAAACCCTGCTCCCCACATCGCCAAACGCCCCGCCCGCGTTCATCCGCACCCCGCCGCCGACGCTGGCGGGGATCCCCGCCACGCCCTCGAGCCCCCCCAGGCCACGCTTAGCTGTCTCCCGCACCAGCTTCATCAGGCTCAAGCCCCCGCCCGCCCGCAGTGTTCCGCGCGATGCGTCGATGCGCATGTCGCAGAACGCCGGGGCGTCGAGCCGCACCACCACCCCGGGCACCCCCCGCGACAACACGAGCAGGTTGGCCCCATCACCCAACACCCGCATCGGCACGCCCCGCTCGTGGCACGCCCGCGTCACATCGACCAGCTCCTCCACGCTCCGCGGGTGCGCGACCGCCTCCGCGCGGCCGCCCACGCCATACCACGTCAGCGGCCCCAGCGGCACGTCCACCTCATGTGGCACGCACGACTCGACCAGCACCCCGGCCCCGTCCGCCGCCAACGTCGTCTCTGCCATGCCCGAAGTTTATCGAACATGTCTTTCCGCGGTTGATTGGGGAGCGGGGCCGCTTTAAAGCCCGACGATCGAGAAGCCCGCATCCACGTGGATCGTCTCGCCGGTGACTGCGGTGGAAAGGTCGCTCACCAGCCAGGCGGCGGTGTTGCCCACCTCTTCGCCGGTGATGTTCCTCTTCATCGCGGCCTTCCGCTCCTGGTGGTCGAACATCTCCTGAATACCACCCACCGCCGAGGCCGCCAAAGTACGAAGCGGCCCACCACTGATGGTGTTGACGCGGATCTGCTGCGGGCCCAGGTCGTAGGCAAGATAACGAGCGGTGTGTTCGAGGGCGGCCTTGGCGATGCCCATAACGTTGTAGCCGGGCACGACCTTTTCGCCGCCGTAGTAGGTCATGGCGAGGATTGACCCGCCGTCGGGCATGAGGGGGGCAGCCCTTTGCGACATCGCGAGCAGCGAGTAGGCGGAGACCTCGATCGCCTGGTTGTAGGCCTCGCGGGTGGTGGTGTGGAAGTTACCAATCTGGAGGAACTGACGGTCGGCGAAGGCGACGCTGTGGACGACAAAGTCGAGGGTGCCCCAGTCCTGTTTGAGCTTGTCAAAGACGGCGTCGAGGTCGGCGTCGCTCATGACGTCGCAGGGCATGAGCCAGGGGTCGGTGATGCCCAGCTCATCGGTGGCGTTGCGGACGCGGCGCTCCATCTTGCCCTTGCCGCCGGGCGGGTCGGGGAGGTGAGTGAAGCCACAGGTCGCGCCGTGCTGGACGAGTGCCTGGGTGATGAAGGTGGCGTAGGAGCGGTCGTTGGCGATGCCAAAGACGATGCCGCGTTTATTGGAGAGCAGGGGCATGGTTTTATTTGGTGATCTGGTGATTTGGCGGTTTGGTGAGGAGCAAGAAGGAAGCGGGTAATATGGATGATTAGAACATGAACATCAGCGCCATGGGGTTGATGAGGTCGTTGGGGAGCGTGCCGTCGACGGTGGCGGTGGTGCCATCGCTGGAGAGCTTGAAGGACTTGAGGAAGGAGACCACCTCCCGCATGGCGGGGAGCATGACCGCGGGGTCGGGGCCGAAGTTGCGGCCTGCGCCGCCGGCCTCCATCTGCTGGATCTTGCCAGTGATGCCCAGGACCGCCTGGTCGATCGCCTCGCGAACCTGCTGGACCGCCCCCTCGACCGCGGCCTCGTCGTGCCCCGTGCCGAGGAGGCGGAAGGTGGTGGCGTCGGCGTCACGGGCGGTGGAGAGCATGAGGATGTCGAACGCGGCGACCGTCGGGACCTTCGCGTAGTTCTCGTTGACGAGACAGGCGGCCCAGACGGGGCCGGACTTATCCACGGTGATCACCAACGCCTGCATCTGCGGGGAGAGGAGGGGCTGAGCGTCGGCGGGTCGGTTGAGCCTCTTCGCGATGTCCTCCGTCGAGACCACGGTGCCGGGCGCTGCGCCGGTGATGACCGCGAGCGCATCGGAGGGGAAGAAGACGGCGCTGCCGGGGCCGGGGCGGCCGGGGCGGTCGGGCTCGTGAAGGACCCTCGTCCCGTCCTGATCCGCCTGCACCAGCCCGGCGTCCGTGGCGAGCAGCTGCGCGATCGCGGCGGTGTCGCCCTGGCCGTGGAGAAGGATTGTGACTCGGCCGGCGTGGTCGCCGATGTCATTGGAGAGGGCGAGAGTGACGCAGTCGATGCGGACGTTCCCGATCCGCTCGGTGAGCTTGATCGCCTGTTGGATGACCATGCTCTTGGGGTCCGGCTGGTCCCCATCCATTTCGGTGACTATCGAGCCCAACACGCTCGCGGGGCCAAACATCTTGTCTATGTCGACCGGGCCGCGGGAGGGGAGGCGAAGCTGCGCGATCAGGCCCGTGTCGGCGGGGAGGGGGTGCAGCGAAGAGAGGTCGTCGGCGGGCTGGGTCTGAGGGGCGAGGTTCGCGTCCTCGCCGCGGTCACCGGCCTGGATCGTGGCGACGGCGCGGGTGGCGTAGTCGCCCACGAAGGGTTGATCGCTCGTCGCCAGACTCTTCAGCGTCTGGACCGCCTCGGCCGCGTGCAGTTCGCCCAGCGTACGGATCGCCATGAGTTGCTTGACCTGATTCCCACCCCCCGCTCTCTCGGCATCGGCGGTCGCGTTCAGCTCGGCCATGATCGCGTCGGCGTTCAACTCGACACCCTTGGACTGCCAATAGGCGTCGCTGGGAATGTAGTCGAGCAGTTCGTTCCCGGCGTTGCCGCCGAGCATGAGGGTCAGGACAATCGCAAACAGACTGGTGATACCCATGACGTGAATCTCCAAAGGGGTGGTGGGGCGGTAGAATCAGCAAGAGCATAACCCATGGCGGCGACGGGCCCCACGCAAGACCCCGGCGGAGCCGCGGTGCTTCATGTATTAGGGAAGGGGTTGCTCCTGAGGCACCGCGTTGATGGTGAGATAGACGTTCTGGCCGAGGTTGTTGCCCTCGCGGTCCTGGAGGCCGGTGACGTTGACCATCATTTGGTTGACGGGCTGGAGGTTGGCGATGCCGATCTTGAGGGAGAGGCCGTCGTCGGCGACGTGGAGGCTTTGGATGGGGACCTCATCCTCGCCCCTGTTGTCGGGCTTTGCGACGGACATCTCGGGCGAGCCGTAGTTTTTGGAGTAGATGTAGTTCCACTGGCGGACGCTGATGTCGCGGGGGCTGGGGTTGGCGTCGGGCTGGGCGACGGGTTGGTTGAAGCGGAGGAGGACGCCGTCCTTGTGAACCTCGACGCCGGTGACCATCGTGGCGGGCGTGCCGGTGTAGCGGACGCGGCTGAGGCAGCCGTCCTCCCGCGCCTCGGTATCCCAGCCCTTGAGGCCGCTGACGTAGACCTGCCCGTCGGCGGGGTTGACGGCGGTCCGCATGATGCCCGACTTGAAGAAGAAGGGGAGCGCGACTACGGCCGCCTGACGTGTGTCGCCCACGGTCTGGGGCATGAAGTAGAACAGCCGACACGCGCCGTAGCTGGGGTGGAGGTAACGATGGGCGAGGGGCCCCCAGCGTGAATCGGAGGCGTAGCCCGCCTCGCCGCTGGAGTTGTCGATGGTATGGGGCAGCCAGAAGAGCGGCTCTTGGAACTTGGCGGTGTCGGGGTTGCTCTCCCCGTTTTTGTAGTAGCCGTAGAACCCGCCCCTCTGAATGAGGGACTGCTTGGAGGCGGGGACCCACTCGCCCTGGTTGTCGCTGACGAGGAGCATCTGGTCGCCGTCCTTCGGCCCGACGACGGCGAGGCCGTTGGGGTGGCGGAAGCCGGTGGCCCAGACCTCGTCGCTGCGGCCGTCGGGGGCGATGCGGATGACCGAGGACTGCTCGGGTCGGTCGGGGTTAATCTTGCGGCCCGAGCGTGCGAGATACCAATACCCCTCCGCGTCGCGGTCGAGGCCGAAGACAAAGCCGTGGTAGGACGGGTCGGTGTTGCCGCCGTCGTAGAAGTTTTGGTAGAAGTCGGCTTCGCGGTCATCGTTGATATCAACCAGCTTGGTAATCCGGTCGCGGCCGGTGACGTAGATGCTGTCGGTGTCGCCGGAGTGGTCGACGTAGACGCCCATCGGCTCGTAGAGCCCGGTCGCAAAGCGTTTCCACACGAGGCCCTTGAGGTCGTCGGTGATATTCGACACGAGCCAGACGTCGCCGCCGAGGGTGGTCATGACCAGGGTGCCATCCCGCATGAAGGCGATGTCGGCGGGCTGCATCCAGGCGCCGTAGGGGTTGTCGGTGGGGAGGGTGAGGTCGTCGTTGGCGTAGCCCTGCTCGGGCTTGCCGAGGGAGCCGTCTGTGGTGATGGGCTGGGTCCAGCGGGGGGGGGCACCGTTGTCGATCAGAGCCATCAGGTCGGGTTGCTCGAAGACTTTGGCACCTTTCCGGGCCATGGTGGCGGGGGCTGTGTCATCGGTGGCGATGAATACGGTGAACGAAGACGGGGTCTTCGACGCATATAACTCTCGTGAAAGGACTCCGGTACTGATCGCCTTAGAGCCCCCCCCACCGTGGTCGACGATCCACCCGACAGTCATTGTCCCGGCCTCCCGCCCAAAAGCTTTCAAGAAGACCCTCTGGCTACCGGCGTCGATCCAATAGCTGATCGCCAGCACAGGCTTCCCATCCAACATAACCACCGCCGGGCTTTCCAATACATGCCGCCCCTCCACGTCGTACGAAAATATTAGGCGATCCCCAGCAAGATGATACCCGTGGTAATCAATCCACTCCTTAGGCAGTGGCCCGAACCTGTCCGGGTTCTGCGGTGCCTCCCCCTTGCCGGTCCACGCCCACGCCGGCCCCTCGGGTGCGCGGTAGAAGATCGCGCCGGTGGACCTTGGCGGCAGGCTGCCCTTCATGGATTGGTGGTGGGTTTTGGTGAGGTCGAGGAAGTCGCCATTCCATGCGCCGATGGGGCTCATGGTGTTCATGTCGTAGGCGATGGAGACGTCATCCGAAAGGCGGACGGTGAGGGCGCGGTCGATGTCGAGCTGGGTCTCTTTGTCGCCGGGGTCGAAGATCAGCGACGAGGCGAGTGCGGGGCCGTAGTCCATGTGCTCGCCGAGGTGGCCGGGGTATTCGGGGACATCGCGGTTGACATCGATCGCGACGGCCTCGGTGTCGCGGGGGTCGGGGTCGCCCGTAGGCAGGTCGATGTCGTCGTAGAGCTTTTTCGTCTCCTGTTCCGTCATGCCGTCGACCGCCTCTTCGGACTCCTCCGCCTCGACGGAGGTGGCGGCTGCTGGAGCCGCGGATGTCAATGCGTCGGCCCGACGCGACGTGGTTGAGGGGGCGGAGCCGGGGGCCGACGGGTTGACACCCGCGGCTTGGTAGGGGCTGGCGACGTCTTGGCTCGCATCGTTGCCCGAGTCGTCGAGGTCGCGGCCCGTGGACCACTCGACGGCGTTGAAGAGCAGCCGCTGGAACTGCTCGTTCTTGAAGTCCGCGGGGATGCCCAGCGACGTATAGAACGCCCGGCCGATTTCGCCGCCTTCAAGCTGATACTCGTGGACCCACGCCACCGGCATTTCGCCTTTGCCGCCGGTCGCGGTGAGCAGCGTGACGGAGGACTCGGGGTTTTTCTTGTTGTTGTAGAGCTTGCCCGGACCCTCCCAGCCGGTGATGCCGTCGAGCATCGGGTGCTCCTTGGTCTCCCTGGCGGGCTTGACGGTGATGGTCTCGTCGCCGCCGTGCCCGCTGTAGCTGCCGCCGAGCACATCAGCGTCGAAGCCTTTCATGTTGTTGAACGCGTGGCTCGCGGTGCGAATCCCGATGACCGGGCCGCCCCGCTGGAGGTAGTCATGGATGTGTTGCCACTGATCCGCGGGCAGCGTCATCCGACGGGTGAACACCACGAGCAGGTCCGCATCGTCGATCCCCTCCGCATCGGACAACTCCTTACCCCCATCCTCCGCCCACGATGCGGTAAACCGCACCGCGTCGGGGTACTGCTCAGTGATCGACTCGGACCACGCCCGCAGCGACGGCTCGGACTTGTATTCTTTCGATGCCGAGATGATGTGGATGTGCAGAGGCTGAGCCGCGTCCGCATCGTCCTGCGCGAACGCGGGCAGGCAGAGGGCGAGCAGCAGCAGCAGGGTGAGCAGGGGCGACCGGTGGAAGGGGGTTCGCATCATGGGGGACCAAAAAAAGGTGGTGAGGCTTCAACAACGGTAGGGTAACGCAACCCGTACGCGTGCATTGCCGACGCGGTGGGACGGCGAGGCGGCTAAGCCGCGAGCGGGTTTTCTAAATGGCGTTGAAGTGAGGCGTCGGGGGGGCGAACTATAGTCGCGGCATGGAACACCGCCCCCTCCCCGGCACGGACCTTTCGCTCTCGCTTCTGGGCTTTGGCAACTTCGTGTTCGGCACGAACTGGTGGGGCGACTTCACCGATGACGACGCGGTGCGGCTGCAGAACCACGCGGTGGATCGGGGCGTGAACTTCTTCGACACCGCGCCCGCGTACGGTAACGGCAGGGCCGAGGCGCTGATGCGGCCGACGATCGCGTACGCGGGGCGGGAAAACCTCATCATCTCCACGAAGTTCGGCTACGACCTGCACACCGACCCCGGCGAGGAGGGGAGCCACCGCGAACGCAGGCAGGACTTCTCCGCGGACTTCATCGTCCGCGACTGCGAGGAGTCGCTCCAACGCATGGAGATCGACTGCATCGACCTGTACCAGGCGCACAACCTGAAGCTGCCCCACGGCAGCGAGGGGATGATCGAAGCGATGGATCGGCTCAAGCGTGAAGGAAAGATCCGGGCGTGGGGCGTCGCCCTGGGCCCGGCGATCGGGTGGCGGGAGGAGGGGCTGCTCGCGCTGGACGAGTGGGGGGCGGACGCGGTGCAGACGGTGATGAATCTCTATGAGCAGGACCCGGGGCGGGAGATGTGCGAGTTGGCCGCGTCGCTGGGGCGGGGCGGGATCATCGCGCGGGTGCCGACCAACTCGGGGATTCTGGATGAGGAGTTCACGTCGGCGGAGCATGTTTTTCCGCCGCACGACCACCGCAAGTTTCGCGATCGCGACTGGCTCGTGTCCGGGCTGCAAAAGAACGAGATCATCCGACCGATGGCGGAGGCGGCGGGGTGTACGTTGCGTCGGTTCGGCTTCCGCTGGCTGGCTTCGCAGGCGGCGATGGTGAGCATTGAGCCCAACATCCTGAGTGTCGAAGATATTGACGACTACGCCGCGGCGTGCGAAGAGGGGCCGTTGCCGGAAGATACTTTGGCGGAGTTGGAGGCGTTGTATGACGACGACTTCGCGCTAGGGGAGAGGGCGCACCCGTGCGACCTCAAGAGCAGCGTGGCGGAGGGGGGTAAAGAGCGGAGCGGGTACGGGGCGGCGCGGTCCGCCGCCGTGTCCGCCGTACGTTAGCCCACCTCCACGAGCGCCGCCGCGGTCGCCGGGGCGGGGGGCGTCTCCCCCGCCTCGCGAAGCCCGTCGAGGTGAAACGCCACCGCCTCCCGCATATTTCGCTCGCAGTCCTCCAGCGTCGCACCCGTCGACACGCAGCCGGGCAGGTCGGGGGAATATGAAGAGTAGCCCGTTCCGGTCGGCTCCAGCACGATGAGGTATTTCATTTGAGGCCCGCTTGCTTGAGGATGCTGTTGTACGTACCCGGTGCCAACTCGTCTCGCGGTTTGCCGGGAATGGTAACCACGCCGGGGCGTGCAGGATGCTGAAACTGCCGGTGGCTTTCCTTGGTCCGTACGTGGTACCACCCAGCGGCTTCGATCCTCTTGATGGCGTTGCGGACCTTCACCCATACGATCATAGCACGATAGTGAGCAACCCCACACACAGTCCGACCCCGCAGGTAACCGCAGAGAAACAGAGATGGCAGAGAACCGCTGAGCAGAGTCTGCTGACTTCTCCGCGTACCTCTGCCCCCCTCTGCGTCACTGCGGTTCCTCTTCAAACCGCCACCCCCGCCTCATACCCTGCCGCCTCGGGATACCGCTCGCGGATCGGCTGCACCACCCGCTCCAGGAACGCGTCCACCTGCTCGGCCGCGAGGCCCGTGTACTTCGCCGGGTCCAGCGTGGCGTGCAGGTCGATCCCTTCAAACGCGGGCTCCGCAGCCAGCCGCTCCAGCAGGTCGTTCTCCGCACCCTCGCCCTTGACCCGGGCGGCGGCGGCGTGGCTGTGTTCGCGGATGGTTTCATGAATCGCCTGACGATCCCCACCCGCCTGCACCGCCGCCATCAGGATATTTTCGCTCGCCATGAAAGGGAGCTCCCTCGCAAGATTGGCCGCGATGGTATTTTCGTAAACAACGAGACCGCCAGCGACGTTGACCACCAGGTCCAGCACGCCGTCGACCGCGAGGAACGGCTCGGGCAGCGTCAATCGGCGGCAACTCGAATCGTCCAGCGTCCGCTCCATCCACTGCTCCGCGGCCGTGACATAGGGCGTCTGCGTCATCCCGATCACGAACCGAGACAACCCGCAGATCCGCTCGCACCGCATCGGGTTCCGCTTGTACGCCATCGCGGAGCTGCCGATCTGGTCCTTCTCGAACGGCTCCTCGACCTCTTTCCTGTTAGCCAGCAGGCGGATGTCCGTGGCGAACTTCGCCGACGCCGCCGCCGCGGCCGATAAAGACGATGCGACGAGCGCATCGACGAGCCGGGGGTAGGTCTGCCCCGTCACGGCGAAGCGGGCATCCGGGTCCCAGCCCATCTTCTGCGTCACGCGGCGGTCGAGCTCTTCCACCTTCGCGGCCGCGTCGCTCCTTGACATTCCCGACCCCTCGAAGAGAGCGAGGAATGACGCCTGCGTGCCGGTCGTTCCCTTCACACCGCGAAACAGCAGCCCGTCGCGTCGATGTTCGACTTCTTCGAGCGCGATCGCCAAGTCCTGTGCCCACAGCGTCCCCCGCTTACCCACGGTGGTGGGTTGCGCGGGTTGGTAGTGGGTGAAACCCAGCGTGGGGAGGCTTCGATACGTTTGGGCGAAGTCTCCAAGTCGGCCTATGGCGGCAGCGAGTTTCTTCGCGATGATATCGAGGGCATCCCTTAGTTGAAGCAGCTCGGTGTTGCACACAACGAATTGACTCGTCGCCCCCAGGTGGATGATCGGGCGGGCGATGGGGGCGACGTCGCCCAGGGCGTGGACGTGGGCCATCACGTCGTGCCTCAGCCGCTTCTCATACACCGCCGCGGCCTCGTAATCGATGTCTTCAAGGTGTTGCCTGAGCTCCTCGACCGCCTCGCGGGAGACGGGCAGGCCCAGCTCGTGCTCCGCCTCCGCCAGCGCCAGCCACAGCCGCCGCCAGGTGGTGAACTTCCGACGGGGGGACCAGACCGCTTGCATCCGGGGCGAGGCGTTTCGGGTGGCGAGGGGTGACTGGTAGGTGGTGTCATCCATGAGAGTCATCTCGGGCATGAGCAGATGGTGGCCCGGAGGCGGCCGAGGGGCAAGCGGAGGCGGGGGCGGGGCATTGAACCTTTTACCGCACATTGTCCTTTGAATGCTCGACCGCCACGGTAGACTAGGGTGTGCCTTACCCGTGTTGGGGTGCCCGCCCCATCCCGCCAAGAGCGTAATCGGTCTCATTCCCGGTGCCGGCCCCCCCTTGCCATGAGCGACGCACTGGAACAAGATTGGCTTGAACACGCCCGCGACGGCGATCCTCATGCGCTGGAGCAACTGCTGGTTCGTCACGAACGGCGGCTCTACAACGTCGCGCTCCGCATGGTGAGTCACCCCGAGGATGCGGCCGATGTCACCCAGGAGGCGATGCTCAAGATCATCCGTTCCATCGACAGCTTCCGTGGCGAATCGCAGATCACCACGTGGATGATCCGCATCACCATGAACGCCGCCACCTCCCACCTCCGCAAGCGGCGGATACGTCAGACCCTGAGCCTCGACGCCCCCCTCAACGGCCGCCACGCCGCCGCGGGCGACAACGGCGACGGCTCATTGCTGCAACATCTTCAAGCCCCGCGGGAACATTCGCCTGATTGCCGCGTCCAACAACGCGAGGAGATGCACATGGTGAGGCACGCAATCGAAACCCTCGACCCGGATGCGAGGGCGGTGCTGGTGCTGCGGGATGTGGACGGGATGGATTATGAAGAGATCGCCCGCGTGCTCGACCTGAAGCTGGGCACGGTCAAGAGTCGGCTGTTCCGGGCGAGGCTCGCGTTGCGGGAGGCGGTGATGAAGATGGAGCGGGGGGTGCTTGGCGGGATTGCCGGGGGCCATGGGGTGGCGGCGGGTGGGGTGGCGATCCCGCCCGGTGGGACAAGGGGCCGATGATGGAAGAGGGTGAGGGTGGGGGGGGTGGCGAGTGATTGGGCGGGTTGCGTTGAAGACATAGCACGAACCGATGGGACACGATGCCAGATAAGTACGACGAGATGTTGCTGCTGGGATACATCGAGGGTGACCTGACCCCCGAGGACCATGAGAAGGCGGAGGCGTTGTTGCATAGCGACCCGGCTCTGGCGCAACTGATGCAGGGGCTGGCGGTGGATCGCGAGGCGGTGCGGGCGCTTCCACGGGAGGCCCCGACGCGGCCGCTGGTGGACGGGGTGACCCAGCAGTTGGAGCGGGCGATGCTGCTCGACCCGACCCGCGACGCCGGGGCTGCCAACGCCAAGGCGGCGGGTGGGGATGCGGGTCGAGGTGGCTTGCGTTACGTCGCCTACGGCGGACTCGCCGCGGCCGTCGTGCTGCTGGTGGGGCTGGGCGTCACGACCCTGGTCAGCTCGGGGCTGCTGCGGGACGCGAATCGTATGATCGCGTTGAACGACACGCCCTCCGAAAAGGGCGGGGGGACGGACGTGACGTCCACGCCGCACAAGTCCGAAACGGGCCACATCGCGAGGAGGTTGAAGGACTCGTCCAAGGGCGATATATCAACCGAGGATACGGCTTTGGTGATGGGTGATTCAGATCGAGCAAACGCCCTGGAAAACAAGGAGTTCGATCCCGCTCGTCTTTCGGCGACTGCGACGCGGGAGCGGCTGGCTTCCGCCGGGTCTGGCAAAGAGAACATCGACTCCTTTAGCGAGGCGGCTGGACCCGCGATTTTCGAGCGGGCGGACGCAGAGGCCGAGGGGAGCGTGGCCGATCTGGCCATCGCGGACCGCTCTGCCGCGGGTCCGGGTCACACCTCGTCCGTCTCGTCCGTCCCCGCCTCGGAATCCGAGTTTGCGGCCGCGGCGTCGGGGGGGTCACCCTTCGGCGAGGATGGCGGTATGGACGAGCGGGCGGAAACCAGTCGGGATGCAACGGCGCGGAACGCAGGCCGCGGGGGCTTCTCAGCTTCGACGGGGGCGGATCAGGCGGATGGGGGGGATGCGGCTCCGCGGGAGCTGGTCGCGCAGTTTCGCGCCGCCCGCTTCGCCGACCTGCAGCAGGCCCCGGTGCAGATCCAGGTGTCGACCGACGACGTAGGGCTCACACAGCAGGACCTCGTCGAATGGGCGAAGCTGCAGAACGCGGAGGTGGTGCTGCTTACGCACGCCCGCGCGGGGGTGGGCAACGAGTATCGGCGGGACGTGGTGGGCGGTGAGGGCGGCGGTGCTGGCTGGAAGTGGGTTGGCGGCATGCCGGGTCGCACATTGGACCCCTCAGACGCCGCATTGGATGAGGTTGGCGACGCGGCTCGCTCAACTCCCCCCACGCCCCCCTCCTCCCCCTCCGCCACATCGCTCCCCTCCGATGCCGCCGCGGATGGCCCACCAGAGGCCGCGCACGCCCCATCGGCCCGTGAGCCTGAGGATGCACCATCGCATCGTCCGGTGAAGGGCCCTCTTGCAAGGCCGATGTCGGCCGACCAACCGGCCCAGGACAAGCAGGATGATGCCACCTTGGGCAGAGTTCCTGCCGGCTCGCGGGGGCAGGCGGTCGTGCTGGCGCTTGACCCGGACCAGGTGGAGGGGCTGGTGGTGCACCTCAACGCCTTGCGTGCTCAGCGTCAAGTGGCACGGGTCGAGCCGGCCGAGGCGGGATCGCTCGAGCAATTTGCGGCGTCCCCCATGTTCAGCAGTGGGCTCCCCTCCGAGCACTCCGACGACGATCGTCGGGAGCGGCAGGCGGTGCTGGATTCGGCCACAGGCACAGCGGGCCGCCTAGCCGACGACGTGAATGCCGGTCTCCACGCCGTCACCGCCAAGAGCTCGCGGCCGGGCGAGCACCCGCCCACGCGGGACGCGGTTTCGCCGGCCAACGGTCCCGTCGCCGACCTTGCCGGGTCTCGCGGAACCGATGTCGCGAAGGAGCAATCCGGGGAAGTGGCTGGCGATTTGGCGGAGTTCGACTGGGCGGGCCTGCTCAGCACGCACCTGCCCAAACGGTTTACCCCGGAGATCACGCCCGGCACGCAGCCGTCGCCGGATGCGGTGGAGGAGACTCGGAAAGAAGGTTTAGGAGCATCAAGTAACGCCCCCTCGTCCCCCCCCCGCGAACAGGTGCTGCTGCCGGTATGGATTCAGGACCGCAGCATCGACGAGCCGAGAACGGACGCGAGCCTGGAATCGACCGCCTCTTCGCCCGAGGCCCCGTCGCCGGAGCCGTCGTCCGGGCCCGTCGATGGGCCGCCTGCCGCTGAGTGAGGTTCATCCGTTGACGATCTCGCCGCCGTTGATGTGAAGCACCTGTCCGGTCATGTAGCTCGAGTCATCGCACGCCAGATACACGTAACCCGAGGCGAGTTCGTGCGGCTGGCCGGGCCGCTTCATCGGCGTGTCGCTGCCGAAGGTTTTGACCTTCTCCGCCGGGAACGTCGCGGGGATCAGCGGGGTCCAGATCGGCCCGGGGGCCACGGCGTTGACCCGAATGGGTGAACCCTCCGCCCCCTGGTCGGCGAGCTGCCCGCTGAGCGACCGCGTGAACGCCACGATCGCCCCCTTCGTCGCCGAGTAGTCCACCAGCCCGGGACTCCCGCGGTAGGCGGTGACGCTGGTGGTGTTGACGATCGCAGCGCCCTTGTGCTTCTTGAGCTCGGGCAGTGCCGCCTCAGCCATGAAGAAGTAGCCGAAGATATTCGTGCGAAACGTCGCGACGAGCTGCCCCTGACTGATCTTGGTGAGCTCTTTCACCGGGTGTTGCTCCGCCGCGTTGTTCACCAACACGTCGAGCCGCCCAAGCTGCCGCACCGTCTGAGCCACCGCCCGCTCACAAAAACCCTGGTCGCCGACGTCGCCTGCAAACGTGACGCACCGCCCGCCCCTCTCTTCGATCAGCCGCCTGCATTCCTTCGCGTCTTGGGTCTCGTCCAGGTAGAGAATCGCCACATCCGCCCCCTCGGCCGCGAACGCCACCGCGACCGAACGACCAATCCCAGAGTCGCCACCGGTCACGATCGCCACCTTCCCCTCGAGCTTGCCCGCCGCCTTGTAGCTCGGCGACAACGCCACTGGGACAGGGTCCATCTTGTGCTGCAGCCCCGGCTGATGTTCCTGCTCCTGAGCGGGATTGGTTGGGACCGATTCCTGCTTTTCTTTGCTCTTGTTGGGCATGATAGGACTGATGAACGTTTGAGACTATCAACCGACGCCCGGGGAGGTCGTTCCCAGCCACTTCCGCCTGTCGGGGCCACCTTACGCCGCGAATAGTTGAGTTCGGCTCGGGGATCTGCTGAATCACAGCTAAGGCTCCTGTCTTACCACCGCAATACTCGAGCCCCTCAGACAAATCCCCCAGAAGACCATGTACTTGCTCCGCATGAAGAGCATGGCTGCATACGGCGAAGCTGGCCTCGGAGTCGAAGCTGAAGAGCCGGAAAGACATGACGAGATGCGTCCCGTCACGATAACCGGCACTGCGTCTCAAGGTTCAGTTTCTAATCGCACCGAGCCGTTTGTTATGCGGATTCGATGGGGTTGCCGGGCCTGTTCTGATCCGAGCCGCGACGCGTGAGCGAGCGGAGGTTTCGATTTGGCCCCTTGCTTTGCCTCCATCGCGGAAGACACCCCCCGCTGACGCTTCGCCGCTCGGACACGACAAGCACCACCGCACGCACGTCGCATTCAAAATGCGTGGCATAGGAGAGGATCGTCCCAATACCTTCAACCCTTGACGTCCAAAAAGCGGAGCGGGCCAAGATGGCCCGGCTCTATATTTCCCGATGCCAAACATGTCTCGGGCGGTCAATCTCAACGGGACATGAGGCCCTCACGCCACACCCGCCAGCGGCACGAGGGCATCCATCAGGTCGTTCAACTGATAAGGTCGCCCCCCTTCGAGCACGGCTGCATGTCCCGCGTCATGGTCGCTGGCGAGGATGATCGTGCGGGCGTTCTCGCGGTCCCACCCGGCGGTTGCGGGCTGATGCCCGCAGAGAAAACAGTCCACCTGCCACGCATGGGCGAGCTCATCGGCGATGTGGTCGTTGATGTTGCGGCCCCACACCAGCTCATGAGCCGAGCCGCGAGGGGCCATGTCCTCCTGCGTTGGCATGCGATCCAACACGCCGGGGTCAAACCGCTCGATCACCCGGGGGCTCGGTAGCGAATGAGTACACATCACGCGGCCCACCCTCACCGCCAGTGGCAAACTCCGTACATACTCCGCCACCGCGTCGGCGACCTGAGGTGCCCGGTCGGCGTAGAGCATCTCCAGCCCTTCATCGAACGCCTGCACGCAGTCATCCCCATCCTTCAGGATCGACTCCCCCCGGGCCTGCGCCAACTCGTGGTTGGAGAGCAGCACATGAATTCGGCCCGGGTAGGCGTCGACGAGCGAGGCGACGCGGGTGAGGGTTCGGATCGAGAGGTCCCTGCCGTTGACACGAGACGGGCCATGGATCACCTCCTGCAGCACGAGGTGGTGTCCAGCGTCTTCGTCGACGGCTGCCAGCGCGACGCCCCGGCCAAAGTTGATCGCGTGGTCGTGCAAGTCACCCAGCACGGTGACGCGGGCGGGTGGCTCGATGCAGACGGTGGAGCCGGAGCGGGCGGGCAGGACCAGGTTCCGCCCCGCGACGCGGCGGAGCAGATCCACGATCTGATCAGGGTCGGTCGGGGGAGGGCAGGGGGCTCGATGGGTCATGGTCATGCCGACGCGGCCGCGGGTGCGACACGATAGGGCGAACCCGTGTGGCTGCGGTCCACGATCATTCTGTGATGCAGCCGACACGGGCAGTGAAAGATGGGCTTCGCCGGGCGAAGCTGGCGCGTGCGGAGGCGATGCACCCGCTCGATCTAGCCCGGATTGTTCAACGAATCCTCGACGGCAGAGGAATCAGCCACCGATCAACACCGATGAACGCAGATAAACCATTGGGAACTTTGAATAACCGCCATGACGCCAAGGGTGGCCAAGACCCGCCAAGAAGAACCGAGGAAAAACCCCCGTATTTTTATAAGTTTATCATGGCGCGTCGAGGCATCCTTGGCGACTTGGCGGTTAATCAGAGGCCCCCATTGAGGGTTCTGAAACACTCTGGCTGAGGCCGCTTTAGCGGCCGGGACGCCACGCCAGCAACGTCGGCGGCAGTTTGTTCAGCGGCTCCCGTTATGATTTCCCGCGTTATAGTCAATCGATGGTACATGAAAGCGGGTCAGGTCATCTCTGCCTCGCCGACGTAGTGTTTTTACTGAAAAATGAACTTTAGACTAGAAATGGATCATTGGTCTCAAAAACCCCTTGCATCCGAACCCCGGTGCTATTTACACTTGACCCGCGTCGACAACAACATCGTTGCCGCGTCTGGTCCAGCGCCCCAGTTCCTGACGCTCCTGTCTACACCCATTGGGAGAACCCACCATGTTGATGACTAAAATGTCTACCGCCGCCCTGCTTGCAGCCGGTGCCCTCTTCACAGGCGGCTCGGTTGCGTCGGCCGCTCACGTCGACTTTTTCGACGCCGGGCCTTTCAGCATCGACGGTGCCGCCGGCGGTGTCACCGAAACCCAGACAGTTCCTCCAGGAGCCAGTGGGGCTTTGGGTGGTCTGCGTCAAGTGACGATCAACTCAGGCGACAACACCGGGACGCCCGTAACGGGCTCGCTCAGCGTGGACGACCCGGACGTTAGTGACGATGCCGTGCAGATCGCGCTGGGCTCGAGCGACAGCCCCGGAAGCGTGATCTTCGAGTACGGAGACTTCACAACCGCCGGAGACCTCAACGCCGACTTCCTGAACATCCCCGCATCGGACGGCACCGACAGCGGGCTCGACTGGACCATGCTGAACATCGCCCTCACCGACGTCACCGGCTCTGGTGCCGCCACCGTCACGCTCACCTCGGGCTCCGGGACCTCCGCCTCCACCCTCGCGGTCGCCTTCGACGCCACCGACAGCAACACCAACCTCAGCCTGCCTTACAGCGGCTTCCTCACCAACGACCCGACTCTGGACCTCCTGAGCATCGACGGTGTCAGCCTGCAGATCGAAGGTGATCCAGGCCTTACCGCTGGCATCTCGTTCTTCGGCCGGGCCGGGTCCGTGCCCGATGATGGTGGCAACCCGATCA